>Ga0326726_10005782_pt1 | contig 11184 bp, 10 predicted proteins | sample MHFenrmetagenome_2_FD_207603 | JGI IMG/M metagenome (GOLD analysis project Ga0326726, IMG submission 207603) | Lab enriched peat soil microbial communities from Michigan Hollow, Ithaca, NY, United States - MHF15MN | ecosystem: Environmental > Terrestrial > Soil > Wetlands > Peat | place: USA...
TGGTAGCGGTCAGCTTCGCTGGGCTCGTCATAACCATGCCCCACATAACCACGATCCGCGTAGCCCCGGACGCCCTCGTCCGGGGGGGCGAGCGCAGCTCGCCAGAGACTTGTTTCGCCGGCTGGAATCAAAGCCGAGCTTTGCTCGGCCGGGCGGGCGAGGGCGCCCGCCCCTACGTGGCCGCAATGCTGTTCGATCTGGCGGAAGATCCAGGGATTCGCCGGTGCCGTCCGCCCAATCATCACTGCATCGCATCCCGTCTGCGCCACCATGGCGCAGGCGTCTTCCGGCCTGCGGATATCGCCGTTCCCGATTACCGGAATCTTTACCGCATCCTTGACCGCCGCAATCCAGTCCCAACGGGCCTGGCCACTGTAACCCTGCTCGCGGGTGCGAGCGTGCAACGCCACCGCGCACAGCCCACAGTCCTCCGCCATTTTCGCCAGTTCGACGCAAACCACGTTCTCGTCATTCCAGCCGGCGCGGAATTTCACCGTAAACGGAATCGTTACCGCCGCCCGCACCGCGTCGAAAATCTTCCCGATAGCCGGCAAGTCCTTCAGCAATCCGGACCCTCCGTTGCATTTCACAACTTTCTTTGCCGGGCAGCCGAGATTAAGGTCCACCAGGTCGAAACCCAGCCCTTCGACCATGCGCGCCGCCTCAGCCATGACTTTGGGATCGCTGCCAAAAAGCTGCGCCGAGATGGGATGCTCGTCCTCGTAGAAGTGCAGGTAGAGCTTGGCCTTCCGGTCCTTGGAGCGCAGAATGCCGTCGGCCGAAGTGAATTCGGTCATGATCAGTCCGCACCCGCCCAGATTCCGGATGAAGCGGCGGAAAACCGTGTCGGTCACCCCAGCCATGGGAGCAAGCACGGTAGCCGGGGCAATGCGCACGTCCCCGATCGTAATTGACGAAGGAACCGGCGTGATCGCTTTGGCCTGTGTGGTCACTGGCGACTCGCCCGCGCCGGTCACCGAATTGTCCCAATACTTGCGCACGATCCTATTCTACCTATGTCCCCCAAAAACAAAGCCCCTGCAAAAGCAGGGGCTAAAGAAATCCGTACGAATCCGCTAAGATCCGTGGCCAAGTCTTACTTCTTGGCCGGCTCCGCCTTGGCATACTTCCGGCGGAAGCGCTCCACGCGGCCGGCCGTGTCCATAAGCTTCTGCTTGCCGGTGAAGAAGGGATGGCAGGCGGAGCAGATTTCCACGTGGATATCGCCTTTGTGGGTCGAGCGGGTCGTAAAGCTGTTGCCGCAAGCGCACATGACGCGCACTTGGTCGTAACCGGGATGAATAGCTGCCTTCATGGGGTCTCCAAACTTATTCGAGACATTAGATTCTAAAGGATTACCGCAGGATTCAGCAACCTCGGGGTGTGGGTCGGACACTCCTGTCCGACGCCTTTGACTCTGATTTTCTTTCCTGGTTGTTCTTTAGTCTTTATCTGTTTAGGCCAAAGTCAACCGCTGAAATCAACGTCAACAGCGTCGGACAGGAGTGTCCGACCCACACAGTCTCCAAAAGCAAAAACGGCAGGACCGACCTCCTGCCGTTCCCGGTTAAAGCTGTGGGCCTACTTACCGCGGTTGACCGCTTTCTTGAGTTCGGCTCCGGATGAAAACTTGGCGACTTTCCGAGCAGCGATCTTGATGGTGGCGCCGGTCTGCGGATTACGCCCGTTGCGGGCTTTCCTCTGCGAGACAGAAAACGTGCCAAAACCAATCAACGCTACTCGATCCCCTTTTTTCAGAGCAGAAGTGATGCTGTCGACAGCAGTGTCGATAGCCGTGGCTGCCGTGGCCTTGCTGATGTGGCAGCTAGCTGAGATTCGGTCAATGAGATCGGCTTTATTCATCTTCTCTCCTGGCAGGTTTCGTTAGTCCCCCAGCGCGTACAGGGGAGGAAAGAATGAACACTCGCTGAGTGGGGAAACCCGACGGCCTTATTTAGCTACCGTGGGAAGAGAATGTCAACTGTGGAAATCCGCGCCGGATGCCGAGTTTGGGTCACGCCGAAAAGTCGGGTCCGTCCCGATCCTGAGAGAAAGCCTCTTTCCCGCCGCAAAGCCCGAAAAAGTGGCTCTGCCAGCCGAAAGCGGGGGCACGTGCCGAGCCCATCTACCCCGGCGATCTATTTCCTCAGCCCTCCACAACTCCTTCCCCCGCTCCACAGGATGTGCACAGGCTCATCGGCTTTGGCACTTGCGCAAAGCGCATTCACCAGTGCACAGTTTAGATAAGGAAAAGAACCCAGGTCATGAAAGTTTCCGCGGACGTGTGTCCTCTGTGTGAAGGTACTGGCTGGAAATCAGTCTCTATCGGCTCCGATCGTCGTGTAACCCGTTGCGACTGCCGGCGGCAGGCGCGTGCCCAGACCCTGCTCGCGGCTGCCCGCATTCCCAAACGTTACGAACACTGCGAGCTTTCGACCTTCGAGTTTGACGGCCCCCTTCACCAGTTATTTCCCGCTCGCATGGCCGCTTGCAAGTTTGTTGAGGACTATCCGATGGAGAGCACCGGCCTGCTGCTGATCGGAGATATCGGTGTCGGCAAGACTCACCTCGCCGTCGGCATTATCAAGGAATTAATCCTCAGCAAGGGCATCGCCTGCCTGTTCTACGACTACCGTGAATTACTGAAACAAATCCAAAATTCTTACAACGATTCAGTGAAAGCCACTGAGTTGGATGTCCTGCGCCCGGTTTTCGAAACCGAGGTGCTGGTTCTCGATGAACTTGGCGCTGTCAAACCCACTGAGTGGGTGTGGGACACAGTCAGTCTGATTTTAAATACCCGTTACAACAGCAAACGTACAACAATCATTACGACAAACTTCCCCAATCTCGGAGAACGCGAGCGACATCGTAACGCCAACAGCCGAAGCCCAGAAGCTGCGAAGTATTCTGCGGAGAGGGAAACGTTGGGAGATCGTATCGGTGAGCGCATGCGATCCCGGCTGCATGAGATGTGCCGTATCGTCGAGATGGAAGGAGCGGACTTCCGCCAGAGAGTTAAAAGTGCCAGCTTCAGATAGGTCTTGGCAGCCGGGGTCCTCAGTGTCCTCTGTGTCCTCCGTGGTTAATTCAAACTAGAATGCCTAGGTGCTGACCGAGCGCCTGGAGTTCGACCCCGATCGCGACGCAGAAGCATTCGCCGCAGCCCCGGCCGCACCGGCAGTCTTCCTCCTCCGCGGTGACGATTCCCATGCCGAACCCTATGTCAGTAAAACCGCCAACCTGCGCCGCCGCCTGCACCGTCTTCTAGACCCTCCGGAACAAACGCGAAGGCTGAACCTGCGCGATCGCGTTCGCTCCATTGAGTACACGCCAACCGGCTCCGATTTCGAATCCGGCTTTCTTCTGTATCGCGTGCTGCGCGAGGCTTTCCCCAAGACCTACACCGATCGGCTGCGCCTGCGTTTCGCCCCATTGCTCAAGCTGCATATGGAAAATGAATACCCGCGCGCTTCGATCACCACCCGACTCGGCCGCCTGGGCGGGCGCTCTCTTTACTACGGGCCGTTCCCATCGCGCGCCGCCGCCGAGAAGTTCGCCAACGACTCCCTGGATTTCTTCAAGATGCGCCGCTGCGTGGACGACCTCCACCCCGATCCGCAGTTTCCCGGCTGCATTTACTCCGAAATGAAAATGTGTCTCGCCCCCTGTTTCAAAGGCTGCACCGACGAGGAATATCACGCCGAAGTCGCCCGGGTGCAGACCTACTTCGACAGCAGCGGCGACTCTCTGGTGCGAGAGATAAGCGCCCAGCGCGACCAGGCCTCGACCACTCTGGAATTTGAAAATGCCGCCGGCCTGCACGCCAGGGTTGAGAAGCTCAAGCCCGTCCTCGCCCAGCTTCCCGAAATCGCACGCCGTATCGACCAACTCACCGCGATCATGGTGCAACCGTCGGCCGTCCCTGAATCGGTAGCATTTTTCTTTGTTGACGCCGGCCTCATCGCCGGCCCACTTACCTTCCCTATCCAGGCACCGGAGCACACCAAATCGCAATCCATGGAATCCCGGGTGCAGGCGGCTCTGGCCACGCTTCCCTCCGCCAACGCGAAGACCGCTCTCGAGACTATGGAGCATCTTGCCCTGCTCAAACGCTGGTTCTACCGCAGCACCCGCTCGGGAGAAATCTTCCTTGCTGACCCTAAGGGTGGTCTGGCCCTCCGCCGCCTGGTGCGAGGTATCGCCCGCGTCTATCGCGGAGAGAAGCCAGAGGCCGCTCCGTCAAAGATCGAGGACAGGGTGACCGGCCTTTCCTGACGCAGGTGGGGCCGCCTCCAGTGATAGACTGTTTCCGCAAACATCCAGGAGAAATCACAATATGGCGGACACCAAAGTTCTGTCCAATCAAAAGACAATCCTGTCCAACCAATCTACAGTCCTGAAAAATCAGAAGGCGATCCTGTCCAACCAGGTCGCCATCGTCAAGAACCAAAAGACCATCATCGCCAATCAGGGCACGATCAAGAAAAACCAGTCGGCCCTCGATGAAATCCTGAAAAATCAAAAGCTGATTCTGGCAGCTGTAACGAAATAGCGGGTTCCGTCCACAAGCCGTGTGGGGATGGGCCGGAGCCTGCCCTGCCTCAATCCATCGCGCACTCTGCAATAGGGGACCAGTTTGACTTGCCCACCCCTCCGACTTACGATGTGCCGGGCCCGAGCCCCGTATAGTCAACTCAGCGGAAAGAAAAAAGAGAGGAACCATCCATGAGAAAGAGTTCGATAAGAAATGCCGCAGCAACCGCTGCGATTCTCCTGCTCGTCTGTGCAGCGTCGAGCGCCGCCTCCGCGCAAAAGGCAACCGTTCTGCGCGTAGTCGTAGTCAAGACGGACGATCCCGCTGCCTACGCTCAGGAGATCGAAAAAGGCCGGCAGGTCATGAAGGGTATCGGGATTCAGGCCCAGACCCGGGTGTGGCAGGCCAGGTTCGCCGGCCCAGAAGCAGGGGCCGTGGTCGTGAGCATCGAGTATCCCAACATGGCCGCTTTCGCCGACGCCGTCGCCAAAACCAACGCCAGCAGCGAATACCAGGCGTGGCTCAAGGGCCTCGACAAAGTTAGAAAGATCGTCTCCGACAGTATCTACACCGAATGGTAGGCCCGGTAGACCCCAGAAATTGAATCCCGAGGGTGCCCCACCCTCTTTCGCGTTCTTCGCGATAAGGGTGGGGACTGTGCATCTCGGAAGAACGGAGGGGGGTCAATTGTGTTTAATGAATTCGGATGGTTTATTTCCCGTCAAATCGTTGTACAAAGTGATCAGCCACTGTTCGGTGGTGATGAAGTCGCCATTCCATTTTTGCCATGGGGCCAGGACATTTTCCTGCTTTAACTGGTCCAGCGTCTTGCCCGCCTTGATGCCCTTTTCAACCACAGCCCTGGTCTCTTTCAGCATGGTCACATAGCGGCGCACGTCATCCAGCGTTGAGACCGGACCGTGTCCGGGAATGACCTTCACATCGGCGGGAAGCTGGGCCGAGACCTGCTCCATGGCGGCGATCATGCCCTCGACGCTGCCACCGCTGCGCAGGTCCACGAAAGGAAAGCCGTAGGTGACGAAGTCGTCGCCCATGTGCACCACGTTGGACTGGGGAAAGAAGATCACGCTGTCGCCATCGGTGTGGCCATGCGGATAGTGCAAGGCGCGGATGTCTTCGCCATTCAGGTGCACGCTGACGTCGTGATCGAAGGTGATGATCGGAAGCGCGGCCTTCGGTGCCGGCTTCACCTCCATCTTCACGCTGTCGTTGTTCCCCATCGTCCCGCCTGTGATCAGGCGTTTGCGCACGTTGTCCTGCGCGATGACGGTTGAAGTCGAACTGAAAGGTTCGTTGCCGCCGGTATGGTCGAAGTGCCAGTGCGTGTTGATCACAAAGCGCACCGGCTTGTCCGTAATGCCTTTGAGCGCGGCCCGGATCTTGTCCGCCAAGGGAGCAAACTCATCGTCAACGATCACGATGCCGTCCTCCCCCACGGAAGCGCCGATGTTACCCCCGGATCCCTGCAGCATGTACACGCTGCCCGAAACCTTGATGACCTTCATCTCCACTTTGCTGAAGTCTTGATCTTGAGCGGCGGCCGCAAAAGAAAGCAGAACCAGAGCGATAGCGACCATCAATGTGTGGCGCATTTTAGGGTGGCGCATGTTTGTAGGGTCCTCGCGACAGAGTTGTGAGCGGGGAAGATTCTAACCGGACTGCAGGTTTTTCACCACAGAGCCCTGAGAAGAAACGTCAGCAACTCTCAAGGGTGCCCCATCCTAATTTCGCGCTTTTTGCGAAATTAGGATGGGGATTTTGACCTTGAACATGTAGAACTTCTCAATCATTGTCATCCCGAGCGAAGTCGAGAGCCTGCTCTGAGCGAACCCCGAGTGCCGACGAGGGGGAGTCGAATGGGGGCCTGGTGTTTCCTCTCATCGTCACAGTCCCGAACAGGGATCGCACGTCGAATGCAAACTTAGGTGTCCGTGACAGTAGTCGCGCACCCACCCTTTCGCACAGAACGCGAAAGGATGGGCAGCGTTGGATCGGCGACGAGCCCATCGAATGTCACTTGCCCTTCAGGCCGTCTCTCCAAGCCTTTGAGAAAGATTGAGGGGATTGGGGGATTGAAGGGTGCCCCATTTCTCGCGTCCTTTGCGAGAAGTGGGGCCTGTCCACGACATCCGACCTGAACATCTGGATGGGTCACAGGTCACAGACGGACAGTCCACCCTGTCCTAGCATTTCCCCCGTGCCCCACAATCTCAAGCGATATTACGGCGCCGGAGACCTGCACTTCATCACCTGCAGTTGTTATCACCGCCAGCCCTGGCTGGGTTCGGCCCGTCGCCGCGATCTGTTTCTCACCGTTCTGGAACAAGTTCGCCAGCGCTATGCTTTCGTGGTTCTCGGATACGTGGTCATGCCCGAACACTTTCATCTTTTGGTTTGCGAACCGCAGCGCGGCACCCCTTCCACCGTGATGCAGGCGTTGAAGCTCGGTTTCGCCCGCCGCGTGCTGGGCACCGCTCGTCCCCGCCGCAACCAACCCACTCTGTGGGCGACAACAGAACCCGCTCACGTATGGCAGCGCCGTTTTTACGACTTCAACGTCTGGACGGAGCACAAGCGCATCGAGAAACTGCGCTACATGCATCGTAACCCGGTAAAGCGTGGACTGGTCCTCGAACCCGAGCAGTGGCGCTGGAGCAGCTTTCGTTCCTATGCTTACGGGGAAGTGGGAGCGGTAGAGGTCAACGGCTGGGAGATACTCAAGATGAGGATGCGGGCCGCAGGCGGATCATAGATTCGATGCGCCGTCCGCGCCCCACTTCTCGCAAAGAACGCGAGAAATGGGGCACCCTCCGTATTTCAATTTCATGTCGCTGGACCAGCCGGAGATGCGGGTCACCCGCCCGGATTCAGAGAAGAATACTTAGAGCCCTTGGGGTGCCCCATTTCTCGCGTCCTTTGCGAGAAGTGGGGCCCGCTCATCTCCACGACTCTAGACCTACGCGAGAAGAGATTTTGTTCCCCGAGTACCCCAAGATTGAAATGAGTAACCCCTTCTAGAGCTACACTTTCATCGGAGATGTGGGCCACCCGCCTAATCTGACGTCAGTGGTCGCGAAATCCAAATTTAACTACAAGAACTGAAAATAACCGGGGCGGACAGCAAATAGCCGCCGCCCCCAATTCCATTACGAGCATCCGCTAGTCGATCCACAACTAGAACACCGGTAGCAGCTTCCGTTGCGGGTCATGATGGATCCGCAGAAGCTGCAGGTGGGGGCGTCGCCCAGGTCGATGAGTCCGGCGAGAGCGTCGGCGGCGTGCACGGAACCGGGCGTCGGGCCTCGGACCTCGGTCGTCGGCCCAGACCCAGCGCCGCTCGCATCGCTCGTACCTGATGGCTGAGGTCCGACGCCCGCCGGCCGCAGTCTCAGGTTTTCGAACAGCATGCCCTGCTGGCCGGTGAGGAAGCGCAACTGCAGCCAGCGGAAGATGTAGTCCATGATCGACTTGGCGAAGCCGATGTCGGGATTGTTGGTCCAGCCGCTGGGTTCGAAGCGGGTGTGGGCAAACTTTTCGCAGAACAGTTTCAGCGGCACGCCGTGTTGCAGCGCGATGGAGACGGCCAGAGCAAAGCTGTCCATCAGGCCGCTGACCGTGGAGCCTTCCTTGGCCATGGTGATGAAGAGTTCGCCCGGATCACCGTTGGGATAAAGCCCGACGGTGATGTAGCCCTCGTGTCCGCCCACATTGAATTTGTGGGTGATGGACGCGCGCTCTTCCTGCAGCTTGTGCCGGATGGCGCGCGGCGGAGCGTTGAGATTTTCTTCCTCGACATGCTGCGCGGCAGCCGCGGCAGCATCGCCCTTCTTCGAGAGCGCAGTTGCGGTGCCGGACGCGCTCAGCGGTTGCGACTTTTTGCATCCATCACGGTAAACGGCCACAGCCTTCAACCCCAGCTTCCATGCCTGAAGATAGGCTTCCATGATGTCTTCGACGGAAGCGTTTTCCGGCAGGTTCACTGTCTTAGAGATGGCGCCGGAAATAAAAGGTTGCGCCGCCGCCATCATTTTCAGATGGCCCATGTAATGGATGGACCGCGTCCCCTTGGCCGGCTTGAACGAGCAATCAAACACCGCTAGATGCTCATCTTTAATATCGGGCGCCCCTTCAATGGTCCCGGTGGCGTCAATGTAAGAAACAATCTTGTTAGTTTCGTCGTGATCGTACCCCAGCTTGAACAAAGCCGTAGGCACAGTATTATTCACGATCTTGATCATCCCGCCGCCCACCAGCTTCTTGTACTTGACCAAGGCCAGGTCCGGCTCAATCCCAGTAGTATCGCAATCCATCATGAACCCAATTGTTCCTGTTGGAGCTAGAACTGTGACTTGGGAGTTGCGGTAGCCGTGTTTTTCGCCGCTGGCCAGGGCTTCGTCCCAGCAGGCTTTACTGGATTCGTAGAGTGTGGTTGGGACGTTGGTTTTGTTGATGTTATTTACTGACGCGCGGTGCATGCGGATTACGTCCAGGAACGGCTCTCGGTTGATGTACCAGCCGGGGCAGGCTCCGCCCGGCATGACATTGGATCCTAGATTGGTTTCTGCCAACCCCTTTTGCGTCGGCTCCGTTGCCGGCACTAACGCGGGGCAGGATTCGGCGATGCGGGAGGACTGCAGGTAGGCTTCGCCGCACATGATTGCTGTCACGCAGGCGGCGTAGTCGCGTCCGGCGTCTGAGTCGTACGGGAGGCCGGCGGCCATGAGCAGGGCGCCTAAGTTTGCGTAGCCCAGGCCTAGCGGGCGGTAGTCGTGCGAATTCTTCGCGATCATCTCGGTCGGGTAGCCGGCGTTGTCGACCAGGATTTCCTGCGCGGTGATCAGGACATCTACCGCGTGGCGATAGGCTTCCACGTCGAACGTTCCGTTGGGCGCGAACTTCAACAGGTTCAGGCTGGCCAGGTTGCAGGCGGAGTCGTCGAGAAACATGTACTCCGAGCACGGGTTGCTGGCGTTGATGCGGGCCGTGTTCTTCGAAGTGTGCCAGCGGTTGACCGTGGTGTCGTACTGCATGCCGGGATCGCCGCAGCGCCAGGTGGCGTCAGAAATCCGGTAGAGCAGGTCTTTGGCCTTGTAGTTCTGCATGGGGCGGCCGTCTTTGACCGCGCGTGTGGTGAAGCCGTTGTCGCGGAGGACCGAGTACATGAAGTCGTCGGTGACGCGGACGGAGTTGTTGGCGTTCTGGAAGAAGATGGACGAGTAGGCATCGGAATCGGGCGATGAGCCGTCGTATCCCGACGCGATGAGGGCGTGCGCCTTGGCTTCTTCTTTCGACTTGCACTCGATGAAGTCAACAATATCCGGGTGGTCGATGTTGAGGATGACCATCTTGGCGGCGCGGCGCGTCTTGCCGCCCGACTTGATGACGCCGGCGAAGGCGTCGAAGCCCTTCATGAAGCTGAGCGGACCGCTGGCGGTGCCGCCGCCGCTGAGGCCTTCAGTGGACGAACGCAGCGACGAGAGATTCGTGCCGGTGCCGGATCCCCACTTGAAAAGCATGCCTTCGGTCTTGGCCAGGGTGAGGATGGAATCGAGCGAGTCTTTTACCGAATTGATGAAGCAGGCCGAGCATTGCGGCGTCTTGTAGCCGGTGACGCCGAATTCAACGCGGGCGCTGGTGGGATTCCAGTGCCAGTTCTGGGCGTCGGAGTTGGGCTCGATGCGGTCGCAGCCCACGTTGAACCACACTGGCGAGTTGAAGGCGGCGTACTGGCGCAGCAGGATGTGCGAAAGTTCGTCGTGGAAAGTGGCGCCGTCTTCGGTCGTCTTGAAATAACCTTGCGACAAGCCCCAGTCGCGGATAGTCTCGGCCACGCGAGTCACCAGGGCACGCACCCCACTCTCGCGCTCGGACGTGCCCAGGGTTCCGTGCAGATACTTACTGGCCACGATATTGGTGGCAGTCACCGACCAGTCTTTGGGAACTTCCACGTCCTTCTGCTCGAAGATGGTGTTGCCCTTGGCATCCGTGATCAGGGCGGTGCGTTTCTCCCATTCGATTTCGTCGTAGGGAGAGACGCCGGTCTTGGTAAAGAAGCGGCGGAAGCTGAGGCCGGGGGCCTTCTTGGTGGCGGTGGTTACCGGGGTCGCATTGGGAACCACGGTGGTCTCTGCGGTGGGGGCTCCTGCTTTTACCTCTGCCATTGCGTTCTCTTCTTTCCTTTGGAGTCTGTATTTCGTTTTCTGATCGATTTCTAATTTCCCAGTATCGCGCAAATCTGAGCCTGTTTTAAGAACCAGTTGCCAGTTTCTAGTTCTCTGTTCCCAGTTCGGCGGTTTCAGAGAGCCAGCGCTGCAATGCGGTATAAGCGGCATGACGCTGGGTTGCGTCCTCAATTACGGCATAGCGGGCGAAGCAGCGGCCGGCGGCCAGGCGCTCGCGCTCCGGGCTGCCAGGCAGAAACAGGCAGCCGAGAGCCATCCCCAGGTCATCGGTCTCTGAGATCTGGAACAGGGCCAGCATGCGCTTGCCGCCGGTTGCCGGGGCGACGATTTCTTCGCCCAAGGCGAGGACGCCGGGCTTGCTGGAGACCAGCGCCACGCTCAAGCTGTCCGCACAACGGGACCATCGGGACCACTGCACGCGGCGATAGTCGAACGTGGGTTCGA
>Ga0326726_10005783_pt1 | contig 11183 bp, 8 predicted proteins | sample MHFenrmetagenome_2_FD_207603 | JGI IMG/M metagenome (GOLD analysis project Ga0326726, IMG submission 207603) | Lab enriched peat soil microbial communities from Michigan Hollow, Ithaca, NY, United States - MHF15MN | ecosystem: Environmental > Terrestrial > Soil > Wetlands > Peat | place: USA...
AGGACGTGATTCGCCGGGTTCAGGGGATCGGGTACAATGACGCCGCTGTGGGCTTCACCCCCCTGCCCAATCCATTGGGACATGTCCCCCTCGAAACCATCCGTGAACAGAACCATGTCCTGCGGCGAAGCCGCCACAGGCTTCTCAGCTGACACGGGCGCAAGCGCCATGAGGGCTGCTAGCATGAGACATGCGTTCATTTCGATCACTCCCTAAGTCAACCCAACGCCGGCATCAGCTGCGGCCGCGTCCGCCGTTTCGGCGGGCTGGCGCCCCGCGTGCTCCGCAGGCGGCGTGACGGCAGCGGCCGTCAGCTGAATGCGGAGTTAGGCGGTGCGTGCTAGTCACCATGCTGAGTCCAAATATACCGGCTTCCGTCCCACCAAATGAGGCCCCCAGCGGACTCCGGCTTCTCGACGTAGAGTATCTCGACTCCCGAAGGCTTAACATCATGATGTAATTCACGAGGTTCAACGCGCCAGACCCACAGCCAGCTGAAATCCTCATTACCATTTCCAAATGCTGTTCCGGCGCCCAGTACATGAACCTTTGAATCCCCTCCGTGGACGATCATGATTCCTCGCTTGCCGCTGGCCTTCTCGACGATTTGAATCGCGACGTCCAAAATGGTGTCCTCATCAAACCGGCCACGCTGGTAATACGGATTCAAGTCAAGAAACAGATCGTAGCGCCCGCGGTTCTCAGCCGCCCCCAGGGCAGATCTAGCGAGCGCGGGGAGACTCCATCTCACGTATGCCAGCGAATCAGCCTTGTACGCTGCCAGGAACGAATCGCGTGAAGCTCCAGTTCTCATCGGTTCCCCTAGGGTGTGGCCAGCCGCGGGGGCAGAGCGACTTGGGTCTGATCGATCGCAGGCCATCATCACAAGAAGTGCAAGTATGAGAAAGGAACGAATCATGACTTCCTTAACCAGCCCCGGCTAACTCAATATAGACAGTTCTGTGTTGCGCAGATAGGACTGCGAATCCTCGCTGTGTAGCATAGCCGTTTCCCTTTGGGATTTAAGCTATTTTACCACAAATCAACACGCTGCTTCAAGGAATGTTCGATGCGGCGGGCGATAGGCCGCGAGCGGTTGCCGCGATATGCAATAATAGCTGCAGTTATCTATGATCCCGGAAGGTCATGTAGACCTCCACCCCCGCACCTTTTCCGCGCGCTCTCAGATCATTCCGTCGAGCGGGCTTCGCACCCCCTGTCCACCCCGGTTCAACACGTGCGTGTAAATCATGGTCGTGCTGACGTCCGAATGCCCGAGCAGCTCCTGGATCGTTCGGATGTCGTATCCCGCCTCGAGCAGGTGTGTCGCAAACGAGTGACGCAATGTGTGGCAGCTCGCCGGCTTCGCGATTCCCGCCCGACGGACGGCGTCCTTCATCGCCCGCTGCACCACGGTCTCATGGAGGTGATGCCGCTGAAATCGCTTGCTCTCCGGATCCCGGTAGAATCTCGTCGCGGGGAACACCCACTGCCACCCCCACTCCCACGTGGCCCGCGGGTACTTGCGCTCGATTCCATCGGGCAGCGCAACGCTTCCGAGGCGCCGCCGCAGATCCCGGTCATGTAGACGGTTCACCCGTTCGACGTGCGCCGAGAGCGGCCCCCTGAGCGCCACGGGCAGCATCGTACGCCTATCCTTTCCCCCTTTTCCATTCCTCACGGTGATCTCGCCGCGCGCGAAATCAACGTCCTTGATACGCAGCCGCGCGCACTCAAGCAAACGAAGCCCCGCGCCGTACATGAGCGACACCATGAGCCAGGGCGTCCCGTGCAGTTCCTCCAGAATCGCGCGCACCTCGTCGCGCGTCAGAACAACGGGCAGTCGCACGGCGCGCTTCGCCCGCACGACCCCGTCAAGCCATTCGAGCTCCTTCCCGAGCACGGCCCGGTACAGAAAGATGATTGCGCTGAGCGCCTGGTTCTGCGTCGAAGAGCTCACCCTAGCGCGTGTCGCGAGCGCCGAGAGAAACGCCGTGACCTCGGCCTCGCCGAGCGCCGCGGGGTGTCGTTTTCCGTGGAAGATGATGAAGCGTTTGATCCAGCCGATATACGCCTTCTCGGTACGCCAGCTGAAATGGCGCATCCGAATGGCGAGATGCACTTGATCGAGAAGCCTCGGCGCCTGGTAGCGGTCCATTGTCCCATCCTCCCCTCACGCAACCCCACAATGACCCCATCGGGGCAACCTCATACATTACTATAACACAAATCGAACAGGCGTGGAGATCTCACGCGCGCCGCGGGGGCACGCCGCAGGGCGACGCCGGCCAGCACCGGGCCCCTCAGCGCTCTTTCGTCAGATAGATCTTCTTGCCGCTCTTATTGAAGTAGTATCGTCCGCCCTTCGGGCCCTGATAGATCTGTCGTACCGCGGACGTTCTCTCGCCCGTCAACGTGCCGACGGACACGCCCGTGCCCGTCTGAGCGGACATCGTTCCGCGCGACGTCTTTCGCCATGCCCAGGGCGCCGTGGGATAGGCGTCGGCCCAAAGCCCACGCTGCGACTGTCGCGCCTCGGCCTCGAGCGCCTCGAGTTCCCTGTCGCTCGAGTACTCGCGGTACCACCATGCGAACCCGGCTCGGACCATTTCCCTGCTCAGGCGTGTCCCGTCCGCGAGTACGGCGTCGCCGATTGTCCGTCCATATCTATCCGCGCTGAAAGCTTCCACGGTGACGACGCGCCCGAAGATGAGAGCGGACGCATACTGTTTGGCCTTCATGCCAAACGGTTGCCCCATCTCAGGACTGTCGATCCCGTTCACCCGAACCTTCTCCGCCTTCCCGTCATGGAGGATGGTGAACGTATCCCCGTCGTGAACTCCGACAACCTTCCCCGCGAACTCACGCGCGGGGGAGGCCGCCGACGAAGCGACGGAGGTCGCCGCATGCGCCGGCCGCGCGAGGACGAAAGCGGCGAGCACCGCTGCCGCCATCGCCTCGGCGCGAAACGCTGCGACCTGCGTGTTCGATCGAGTACAGATAGATATCCCCCCTTGCGCTGGGCACTATCCTAGCGCGACTCGATCGGCCATTCAATCCTTTGAATCGGGAAACGGGCGGAAGGAGGCGGCTCGGCTGCCGCCGTCAGAAAAGCTGGTAGCTCGCGAGGAATCTCATGATCACGTGGAGATAAAGAAGGAGCGCAAGGATCGTGCCGAGAAAGATCACGGACAGAAGCCCCGCCGCGAGCACGAGCCCTCGCCTCATAGCGTCGACCGTATCCCCGGCTCGCCGCGAGAACAGGAGGCCAATCGTCCAGATGAGCCCCGCCAGGCCGTCCAGCACGCCCGCGACGAGAATCACGAGGAATGCCGCGGGCGCCGCCGCGCCGTAGGCGACGAGAAGTGCCAACCCGCATACGGTGAGCACGACGCCCGAGCCGAGGAGAATCGACGGAACGAGCTCCTTGCGCGCCGCCATCTACGTCTTCTGCTCCTTCTTCTTCGCCGCGGGGAAGAGGATATTATTGAGGATGAGCCGGTAGCCCGGCGAATCCGGATAAAGGCCGAGGTCGGTCGGCGGATCGCCGACGAGATGCTGGTAATCCTCGGGGTCGTGCCCCCCGAGAAACGTGAACGTTCCCTGCCCGAAGTTCCCGTGGATGTACCGCGCCTCGTCCCCGCCCTTCACCTCCCCGAGGATGAGCACTTTCTTCTTGATGAGGCTCTTGTTGAAGGACGTCGTCTGCCCCATGAATCCCTTGATGACCGACACGTGGTCCTGGACGAGCATCGTCGGCACAGGGTCGTATTTCGCCGAGAACTCGAAGAGCGTGAAGTAGTCGCGCGTCTCGCCGCGCGCCGCGGCCGTGGGCGTCATGTCGATATCGGAGAACTCGTACACGAGCGGGTCCATGACGAGCTTGAAATTCTCGAAGGCGAGGCACTTCCCGTAGTCGAGGAGCTTCTGGCAATTGGGCGTCGTGCCGTCGTGATCGTACTCGCGCGGGACGATGTCGATCCCCTCCGCCGCGAGCGCGATGTCGAACGTATCTGTCGCCGAGCACATCGCGAAGAGAAATCCTCCGTTCCGCACGAACTCCTTGATCGCCCGGGCGACCGCTTTCTTCTCCTCCGACACCTTCTTGTAGCCGAGCGCCGCCGCGATCTTCTCGTTGAGGATCTGCTCCTGGATGTACCAGTCGGCCGTCCGGAACCCCGCGTAGAACTTTCCGTACTGCCCCGTGAAGTCCTCGTGGTGCAGATGGAGCCAGTCGAACTTCTCGAGCTCGCCCGTGAGCACCTCCTGGTCGTAGACGATCGTGTAGGGTATGCCCGCGTAGTTCAAGGCGAGCATCACGGCGTCGTCCCACGGCTGCTTGTTCGGCGGCGCGTAAATCGCGATCGCGGGCGCCTTCTCGAGAAGGACGACGTCCGCGTTCGAGCCGTCGATCTCATGGAGGATGGAGGCGACCTGGGCGCCGTCGACCCGCTCGAGGCGCACCCCGCGAGCCTGCGCCTCCGTCGAGAACCCGGCCTTCTCGGGAATGAGGAACGAGCCTCCGCGATAGTTCAGGAGCCACTTCACGTTCTCGCCCTTCGTGAGAATATAATAGGCGAGTCCGTAGGCCTTGAGGTGATTCGTCTGCGTGAGATCCATCGGCACGAGGTAGTCGGCGCGCGCGACCGCGGGAGCGCACAGCGCGACGCACCCGGCGGCCAAGAGCGCGGTGACGATACATCCGATATAGCGCATTGCGCCTCGAAACATTCTCACTTCGAGCCTCTCTTCGGCGTTTCCGCGCCCACGGTCTTCCCGAGGGCAATATAACGCTCGCGGACGCGCTCGATGAACGGATAATCGGGGTAGCGCTCCATGAGCTGTCCGTACTTCGCGACCGCCTCGCCCGGATTGTCGCGCCCCTCGAGCTCGGCGAGCCGCTCGAGCGCCCGAGGGGCGAGATCGTGGAGCGGCCACGTCTCGGCGAGCCTCGCGAAATCCGCCCTCGCGGCGGCACGCGCGGAGCCGGTCGCGACGCCGCCCCCGGCGTCGGCCTCGATCTCGGCCTTCATGAAGAGCGCCCGCGGGGCGAGGCTCGATTCCGGGTAGCGTACCCCAAGCGCGGCGAGGCTGTCGATCGCCGCCGCGAACTCGCCTTGCGACTGAGCGAGCACGGCGGCCCGGTACGTGGCGAGGGTCCCGCCCCCCTCGGCCATGGCGCCCTTCTCGTCCATCGCGAGCTCGAGGGCGTCGTTCGTCCAGGCGCTCGACGGGTGCTTCTCGGCGAGATCCGACAGGATCTTCACCGATTCATCGTATCGCCCTCCGAGGAAGGCGAGCCGCCCGAGACCGTAGCGGCCGAGAAATGCGACGGTCGTATCTGCATCGGCCGCCATGCGCTTGAGAACTCCCGCCGCTTCGCTCCGACTCGGCGACGCGAGCAGAATGCGCACACGGAGCTCGAGCGCCTCCGGCGTATGCGCGCCGCCACGCGGCGGGATGGCGGCGAGCTCGTTCAGCGCCTCGTCGCTCTTGTGCAGATCCTCGAAAAGGACCTGCGCCCTGAAGAGGTACACACTCTCGAGATAGGGCGCGCCGAGACGCTGGCGCTTCACGGCGTCGGCAAGGGTGAGCGCCTCTGCGAGGAGCTTTTCCCGCGCGGCGGCTGGGGCGGCCGCCGCGGCCTCGCGCTTCTCCGAGGCCATCAGGAGCATCACCCCGGGGGCATAGATCGACGCCTTGAACCTGTCGAGAAACTGCTGCATCAGATCGGCATCGAGCGACGCGAAGCGCGCATCGGTCCGCCGGTCCGTCATGCGGCTCATATACACCACGATCGAATAGAGCTGATCGTCGCGGAGCGCCGCGGCGCCCTTCCCGAAAAGGTGTCTCCGCGCGTCGTCGTACATGCCCCCTTCGACGAGGAGAATCGTCTTGAGCGTGCGATAGACGCCGTCCCGGTCCCCCCCCGCCGACGCGAGCGAGTCGACGATCGAGATCAGGCGGGGCTCGTTCTTCGATTCCTTGAAGATATCGGAGATGGCCCGGACCTCCCCCTCGAGGAGTCCCTGTCTCCCCCCGAAGAGGAGGAGCGCGTCCCTGAACGCCCCTTCGTCGCGGCCGATCGCCCGCTCGAGGCGGATCGTCTCGTGCGCGTAGTAATCGGCATTCTCCTTGAATTTCGTTCCCTCGCGCAGGGTCGCGATCGCCTCGTCGTAGAGACCGGCCTCCTGCTCCATCTTCGCGACGACGCCGTACGTCGAGCCGAATTTGTCATCCGCCTTGAGGAGACGCCGCCAGATCTCGACGGCCCGCTCCTTTCGTCCCATGTCGATGTACGCGCCGCCGAGCTCCTGCAGGTACGTCCTGTTCCCGGGATCCGTCTCGAGACAGCGCTCGAGGAGCGCGGCCGCGTCCTGCGATCGCCCGCCCTTGAGATAGCAATCGGCCAGCATCGAATTGGCGGCGTAGACCTGCGGGTACTGAACGACGAGCCGCTCGAGGATCGGGATCGCGTCCTCGCAGCGCCCCTGCATGATGAAGTAATTCGCGCGGTCGAGCATGACGACGGGGGTGTCGGCGGGGCGCCGCGTCGGCTCGCTCGCCGGCGGCCTCGCGCGGCCCTTCGGTTGCACGACCGTCTGGCCCGCCGCCCGCGCGCCGGAGGGGTCGAGGAGCGCGAGGCAGGCCGTCGCGAGGACGATAATCCCGATCACGGAAGCGGCACGCATCGCGGTCCAAAGCAAGCTCGCAGGGCGCCGGGCGGGCCTGATCATTTCGTCTCCCTCACCTTCTCCGAGAGGGCGCGGAAATATTGCCGAATGAGCTCCTGGTACTCGGTGGGGCCTTTCTCCCGCATCGCGCGCTGTATCATTTTGAGGAGAACCTCCTCGTCGGCGGCGTCCCGGCGCCACGCGTCGGGAGTGAGCGCCTTCACGTCCCCGGCGGGCGTGCTCGAGCGCTCCTTCTTGTAGTCGCGCTCGCGCATCGAGCGCTGAGACTCGAGCATTCTCGTGAGTATCTGCTCCTGCCGGTCGACGAGCTCGCGGTCGAGCTTCCCCTCGTCGAGCTCCTTCGCGACGTCTTCCATGGAGCCCGCGAGATCGTCGAGCTTGCCCATGAGCTCGTGCGTGCCCTGGCTCTCCTCGGCGATCTGCTTCATGAGGTCTCCCATCTTTCGCTGTTCCGCGGCGAGCCTCGCCATGGTCGCGCGTTCCTCCATCGACCACTGGCCCGCCCGGCCGCGTTCGAGGAGACGCTGGAGCTCCTGGCGGAGCGTCATCTGCTGCTGGAGGAGCTGCTGCATCTTCTCGCGCCCGCTCGAGCCCGAGCCTCCTCCCGAGGAAATATTGACCCGCAGGAGCTCGATCGCGGCGAGGTTCATGGCCCGGTACGCACGGGCCGACGCCTCCGCGGCCTCGAGCGAGCGTTCCTGCTCGATCGAGCCGAGGGCGCTCTCTATCTCCTTCTGCGCGAGCCCGAGGCTCACGAAGATTTTCGGTGACAGGGACATCGACTTGCGCGCGGCCGCGTAAACGTTCTGCGAGATCTTGTCCACCGCGGTCTTTACGACGAGCTCGCTGTCGAGGAGCTCGCCCGTGACCCAGCCGCCCTCCCGCCCCTCGAGCTTCGGCATGATGCCTTCCTGGAGCTTCGAGGCTTCTATGAGCTCGCGCGTCGAGCTCGTGAGCATCCCGGCCAACTCCTTGTCCATCGACATCCCCATCGACATCTGGCACGAGCTCAGCGACGTGAAGAGGCCGAGCATGTCGTCGATCGCGTTCTTCTGGCTGTTCTCGGCCCCCTCGCGCTCCCCCTCGGCGAGCTCCTTCGCGGCCTGCTTCATGTCGTCGCTCACCTTCGAACGCTCCATCGCCGTGCGCATCGAATCGAGCTCGGCGGCGAGCGAGCTGTCGCTCTCCTCCTTCGCGAAGTCTCCGAAATCCTTCTCGTAATCCTTCGACTCGGCGCCGAGCTCGTCCTGCTTCTTCGCGAGCTCGTCCTGCTTCTTCGCGAACTCCTCCCGTCCACCGCGCGCCGTCGAATCGCGAATCGCCGTCTGGTCCTTGAGCATGTCGTCCATGCGGCGGACGAGCTCGTCCATCTTCTCTTCCTTGATGACCTGCTTGAGGAGCTCGATCGTTCGATCCATGTTGTCGACGAGCTTCTTTGTGTCGAGCTCCACCTCGTTCATGGCGGCGGTGAGATCGCGCCGCGGAACGTCGTTCATGAGCTTCTGAAGCTTCTCGATCGCCTCGCGCAGATCCTCGTTCTCGATCTGCGCGAGGAGCTTCTTGATCTCCTCGAGCTTCTGCCCGACCTCCTGCGAGGCCGCGCGGTTCTTTTCGATCGTCTCGAGGCTCTTGTCGATCTCGCCCGTGATTTGCTGCATCTTGTCCCGGAGCTCGCGCTGCTTCTCGAGAATCTCGCCGCTCTCCCTCCGACGGCTCCAGTCGAGGTTCCCCTCCGCCTTGAGCTCGTCGGAGAGTTTCTTGAGCCGCTCACGGATATCGCGCCCCTTGTCGAGGACGCCGGCGAGATCCTCCCTCCGCTGCGACGCGTCCTCGTGGATCCGCGCGTAGATCTCCGAGATTGACGGAACGAGGAGCCGCCGCGTCGCGGTGCGCGCCGTGCCGGGCCCCGTCGCGGTGTTGTTGTCCGTGGCCTCGAGATAGTAGAGAATCTTGTCCCCGGGGAATACGTTCGCCTCCGCGAGAGACCACGCCAGTCGCCCGTCGAGCTCCGCGCTCGTCCCCGCGGCAGGAAGCGCGACCGCGAGAGCCCGGAAATCCTCGTCCTTTCCGTCGCGCATGTAGAAGAGCCGCACCCGCGCGATACCGTAGTCGTCCGAAGCGTGATAGACGAGATCCGCGGCGAGCGTCCGCGGGAGTTGCGCGCCGTCGTCGGGCGCGACGAGCTCGATCGCCGGCGGCCGGTCCTCGAGGGAGGCGACCGGATACTTCACCGTATGGTCGTTCGCGAAACCGAGCGAGTCGACGAGGTCGACGACGAAGGTGTCGCTCGCGGCAACGGTAAACTCTCCCCTGAAACCTCCCGAAGCAACCTTGAGAGGCGCCGTGGCGCCGCCCGTGAAATGTATCCATCCCTCACGGATCGGCTTGCTCGTTCTCCCTTCGAGCACGACGCGCGTTCCGGCGAGCGCGACGACCTTTCCCGCGAGCGGCGCGAGCGTGTCGTTCTTCGCGCCGGTGTAGCGCGGGTACTCGAGCACGGCGGTCATGTCGTTGATCACGGGCCGATGAATTACGCTCACCCGATACTGAGGCGTTCTCGCCCCGCGCGCCGAGAAGAAATAGGTGAAATCCTCGCGCACGTCGCCGAAGACGCGGCGGTAGACCGAGATCTCCATGTCGCCGCCGGCGGCCCTCTCGGCCGGAACCCCGATGCGGTTCCAAACGCCGGGGACCGTGCTCACCTGGAGCGTCGCCTCGCCGCGCATCGACCCGAAGTTCATCGCCTCGACCGTCACGCTCTCACCGGGGAGAACGCTGCGGTTCCCCGAGACGACGATGAGGTTGTACAGGAACGGGTACCGAAATGACCTTCCCGGCTCGGCGAGCGACGAGATGATCGAGGCTGGTTGCGCCCCGCTCAGGAGAATCTGCACCGCGACGAGTACTCCAAGCACCATTCCCGCCGCGGTCCACGCGGGTCTCCCCACGGTGGAAAAGAGCTCGCGTGGATCGAGCGCCCTGAGACGCTCCCGCGCGCGGCTCACCGTCGCGGCGAGAAGGAACGGGGAGTAGGAGCTCATGCGCTCTCCCTCCCTCGAGAACTCGAGCGCCGCCGCCATCAGATTTCCGCCGCCGATCCTGCGGTCGAGCTCCCCGGCGAGCCACCGGTCTCCGCGGGCCGGCACAAACTGCCTGACGAATGCAACGCACGCCGCGGCCGCGACGCCGCTCCAGAACACGACGAACGAGACGAGGGGGAAAAATCGCGCTCCGTGCAGAGGCCCCGCGAACGCCAGCAGCGCCGAGAAGATCGCGAGCGCCGTCGAGAGGATCATCGCCAGCGCGCCGCGTGCGCTCGCCCTGCGCTCCCCCGCGACGAGAGCGCCGAGCGCGCGGCGGAATTCCTCGTTCGCCGCCTCTCCGCGCGTCCCGAGATTATCTCGTTCAGAAGCGCCCATGCTCGCTCCCTGGTCCCCTCCCGTGCGTCCTCGCGCGCATCGGCCGAAGGGTCCTCATTCCCTCGTCAGGGCGTAGTAGAGAATGTTGACGCCCATACGGATCGCCTGCTCCCGCTTTTCGGGAGGATCGTTGTGCACGTCGGCATCCTCGAGCCCGCACCCGATGTCGGCCTCGTACGTGTAGAAAATCATGAGCCGCTCGCCGTCGAGGACGCCGTAGCCCTGCGGCCGCTTCGCGTCGTGCTCGTGGATCTTCGGCGGCCCCTCGAGCGTGTAGAAGCTCCGATAGATGGGATGGTCGAGCGGGAGCAGCGCGATCTCTCGCTCGGGAAAGAGCTCCTTCACCATCTGCCTGAACGACGGATCCATCCCGTAGCAGTCGTCCGCCCAGAGAAATCCTCCCGCCAGGAGGTAGGCGCGCAGCCTCTCGGTCTCGTCGCGCGTGAGCCTGACGTTGCCGTGCCCCGTCATGTAGAGGAACGGGTGCGCGGAGAGGGCCGGGTCGCCGAGCTCGACGACAATCTCGTTCTTCGCCGTCGGAATTCCCGTCCGCGCCTCGAACTCGCGCTGCAGGTTCGCGAGCGACGACGGATCTCCGTACCAGTCGCCGCCGCCGCCGTACTTCACGCGCGCCACATGAACGCGCGAGGCGTCGATGAGCTTCTCGCGCTCGCGCTCGGCGGGGTCGACCGCCTTGTATCCGCCGGGAGGCATCACGTCCTGGGCGAAGAGCCCGAACGCGAACGCCCAGACGCAGGCCGCCGCGATCCCGAAGACCGCGCCGAGTGCACGCGGGTGGCGCCGATGGGGCCCCCGCACGAGCGCAGAGTAAGCGAGCACGTGCGGGGTAATCGGCGACAGGACCCGCGCACCAGTGCCCACGTTTCTAGATGCGTTCATCATATTCATGCCAGCGGCAGCGTGACCATCGCCTCCACCCCTTGCGCGCCGTCCCTGTTCCTGAGCCGGATCTCCCCGTCCATCGCGCGGGCCAGGCTCTGGGAGATCGCGAGCCCGAGACCGATGCCGTTCGTCTTCGTGGAGAAGTACGGCTCGAAGAGCCGCGCCT
>Ga0326726_10005784_pt1 | contig 11182 bp, 4 predicted proteins | sample MHFenrmetagenome_2_FD_207603 | JGI IMG/M metagenome (GOLD analysis project Ga0326726, IMG submission 207603) | Lab enriched peat soil microbial communities from Michigan Hollow, Ithaca, NY, United States - MHF15MN | ecosystem: Environmental > Terrestrial > Soil > Wetlands > Peat | place: USA...
TTCATTTACCGGAACTGTTTCACGAACTTTTCCATTGGTTATCGTATAGGGACACGCATCATCAATCTTCGGCAACACAATTTTATATGCCACTCCGTTGACAGAATATGAATTGAAATTTGTAATTGTTAATTCCACTGTGTCAATTGTTCGTGTCACATTTGTAAATACATTCTGGATATCCAGATAATGCTCTGAGATATCTTCCGGTGTGGTAAACGTAATCCCCTTTTCCTGAGATATAGTAGTAAAACGTAAGAATCTGTCAGAAAAAGCCGGGTTTCCAATATCTTCAGAATTCCACTGAAAAACTGCAATCCCTCCATCATTTATGATGGATCCAATTGTCTCGTTCCAGGGCATGAATGGATCGGCAGCGATTTCCTCGGAATTAAGTTGCACACTCGATGGGCCTGTCACGGGAATAAGGACCAGTCCGGTTTGATTTCCCTGGTAATACGCAAATTTTATATTTCGGGTACCTTCACGGTCGAAAACATCTACAGGCGCAGAAACATAGGAGGAGAATAAATATTCTTGCGGGATTTCCGAAAGCAGACGAATGGTATCAATATTAAATTCAAAATTCGTGAAAAAGAAACCATGCGAAGAAAGTGCTTTCTGAAGCATAGTTATTTTTTCATCCTGGGCTGAGATGGGAATATAGGTTTTATTCTGCGATAATCTCATATAACCGGCTTTGTTGATATTTTCAGGGGTATTACCTTTGAACGTAGAAGGAATACATTCCGTGTAATAGAGTCCGATGGATTTCAATAGTGAATATGCGTGAGAACTCAGGTTAACGGACCGGCTTGCAGTATTCTCTGATTCTTTTATCGAAACGGTTGTGTTCATCTCCTTTTCCTGGGGAGAAACATTTCCGCTCGATATTGGGATAATCCCAACGAGAATCGCAGGTTTTATTGCATCCGGGTAATCGAGCAGGGTTACAGTCTGGTAATTTTTTATATTGTCTTCCGCACTATCTTTTGAACCGAGAGCAATAAACTGGACTTCTTTCATGGGTTCTCCGGCATTTAATGAAGATCCGGTGCTGAGGGCAATTTGCGAGTAATCATAAGTAACATCCCCTTTGTAGCTCAACGATGTGGGGTACGGCAGGGTATCCCCGTACATGATATATAATCCCGAATTTGTTAAATTCAAATAAAGTTTGTTGATTTTTTTATCTTTGAGGATGATGGGATCCTGAGAGGGGTATATCTGCCTGGATTTTATGGTTTCTCCCGCGGTAGTTATATCATTAAAAATAAAATTCTTGACCGGCGAAAATACCGACGTGTCGTGCGAAGCATGCAGGTATGTTCCGAAACCCATATCCGTCTGGTCGTTGGCAATGATTATTTCACGTTTGAAAGCCTTTTCATAAAACACATAATTAACGTAAAGCGTTGCCCAATCCGTTTTTCCGTCCTCTCCTTTGAGAACCGATTTATATTTTATCATATTATCCTGGATGGTAACGCTCGAATTGGTCAATTCGCTGAAATAATATGCCATCACCGATTCATTTTTAAGGCCTCCCCAGTAGATGGTAATGCTGTCATCGAATGTACCTTCTCCAAGGATATTGTTGTTTTTTGTCCCCAGGTATTTTATATCCGGTGATCCCTGGTTTACGCGGACCTTATAGTAATCATTCTCGATGAGGAATGTTGATCCATATTCCTGTATTTTTGGAGTGTTCTCCGAATAGTCCACCTGACCCGCTGCCTTTTCAGTCCGTCTCTCCACGGGGGGAGGGGTAATATATCTGTACACGCTGAAATTTTCCGTCGATGAAAAAATCTGATCCAGGTTGGTGTTGTTATTGATCATCAGGGAATCCACCGTGAGGGTCGATGAATTTATTTCAGAACCGATTGATTTGATTATCCTGTCCGATACAATAACATACTGGATATTAAAGGAGCTCAGATCCCTGGCATATTCCTCACTCCTGTTGAATAAATAGACGGCATTTAAATCATTCAGATACCGTTTCATTTCTGAGCCGGAGGGAATACTCGGTGTTGTTTTATTCGCGTACATATCGACGCGCTCACGATACACATAATCAGGCGCCCCCTCAAAAGCATTTCCAATAGTACTCAGCCAGCGCAGATTCATGTCTTCAGTCGGAGTGATACTGATCTGCGGGGCGTAATAGATGTTTGCCGCGATCGGTGTCAGAACAACCGGAATTATTATTAAACCATAGAGTCCGATAAGGGTCGCTCTCTTGATTTTTTTATCAATGGACCATGTATGCGCCGTTTCAATAACAAAAAACAAACCCGCTGCGGCAGTAATTGGTACGATCAGGTACAAATAGGATATCTCTCTCAAAGCACCGGTGCCTTCGCCACTCTGAACTGCCCCCGGAAACAAGGAGGAGAAGATCAGGGCAAGAGCGATACACATGCCTTTCTGATTAAGCTTGAAAATCCCAAATACGGATAGCAGAGTATGGATTGGGCCAATCCAGACGGGTGTTGACACAATATTGTGGGAAATATTGGTAATACTGCTGAGAAGAGGAAATGCAAAATAATGATGAGATTCAAAAAAGGACCGGATTCTCACGTGAATGTATATGAGCAGACGTGCTGCAACCAGTAACATGCAGGACCAGAAAATTGCATAGCTGTAATTCGAACTGACGAAAATATAATCATAAAATATCTGCCCCATATCCCGGATAATATGCAGATTTAATCCACTGGAAATTGAATCACTGATCGAAAGAATCAATCGCCCTTTGTCGATATATTGTGGCTGGACAAAAGGAAAGATTTGCATGGTAAAAATATAGAGGAAGAGGGAGCTGACGATGAGCAGATAGATACTCCGGTCGAAGCGCTTCCAGATAAGCGCATTAAGCAGGAAATAAGCGATGGCAAAAAAAGTCAAAAACAAGAAACTTCCGGTATGGGTGAATATTAAGGTAAAAACGAGAATAAGAATCACAATATAATTTTTAATTTTTTCCTGAATCATCGCGAATAACAGTATCGTAATTATTATTATTGAAACAAATCTGCTTGTCGAGTAATTCAGAACGCCTAATGCTAATGAGGGCATTGACAAGAGAAAAATCAAAGATGCTACGGCTTTGGTTTTGTCACCAAGAATGGAGTCTGCATAGGAATAAAATACAATCAAAAGGATAACAAACAAACAACACGGGAGGACAATGGCCAGCTGGTAGACATCAATACCCGTGACTTTCATAACGATTGCGCCGTAGTACCACATTCCAAAAGGATAATCATACCCGCTGTATTCAGCATTTATTGCCCTGTCATAAAACTCAGTCAGGGAGTTGGTCTCTGACATAATGTTTGTTGTATACATATGGGTAAATACATCTGAACCCCACGGTGAGTGATGCACTATCACAGGAATAAGAAAACCGAGAATGACCATCACCAGTAATAAAATCCAAAAAACTCTGGACAAGGATGAAAAAAGCTCTGTTTTCATTGGTCAGCCATATCATCTAATTTGGTAGCATATTTACCTTCCGAGGTTATCGCTTGCAAAATCGAAATGGGCATCCGGGGTGGTCTTGTGTCTTTTTCAGAAAACCAATTGCCCCGATGGCCACACATCTGCTGGTTGAACCCTGGTACCGGTGAAAAATAGAAGAGAGGAGATTCAGGAATTGATCAACAATCCGGAAACGATTGCACCAATCTGATAACCAGCTAACGGACTATTTTTTCCCTGCACGAGACCTTTGTGTTGTTCTAAAGATTTTAATAGTGATTGCAAACAAAATAGTTGCGGGTGTAACGATTTCTGAATTTTTTTTCACTCATGGTCCGGTTGAATAACCATGAAAAAAACACTGATTTATTACTCAATTTTTTATATTCTCCTTTTGGTTCTCCAGCGGGGTGCTGGTATCCTTACGAAGATAGTCCTTGCCAATTCTCTCACTCCTTTTGATTATGGTGTTATCACTCTTGTTGCCCTTTCCCTGCCATCAATGTTCCAATTCATTACGAATGCTTTTTTCTATCAGATGCTCTCGCATTCTCAGGAAGGAAACAAATATTTTGGATTTACTATCTGGTGCAGCATTATTATTTCGATTCTGATATCATTGCTGCTTGCCCTTTTTAATAAGGAATTTTTTGATTATCTGAACCTTCCTTCAGATCAAAGGTTCCTTTTTTATATTACTATTGTGATATCATTATGTTTCACAAGCATTATAATTGATTTTCAGGGTTTATTTGCAGGTTTAAAGCATTACTCCATGCCTGCAATAATAATGACACTTCCGTCGATAGTAAGACTATTTGCAGTTGGTCTTATTGTGTACCTCGGGATGAATTCATTCGGGTTGGTTATCTTAATTTTTGCATTGTCAAATATTATCCCATTGATGTATATATTCTGTTCACAGGAACACCGAAAGTTTTTTTCGGAATTGAAAACCATCCATATCCCTCCCAGACACATGGTCGCATTTGGGGTTACTTTGCTGTTAATCGGAAGTCTGTCAACAACCGGACAACTGATTATCCGGCTGGTTATCAGCCATATGCTTGGTGTCACCTGGCAGGGATATTATGATGTTTCGATGACACTTGCGGCGTTATCTGTTTTTGCACTGGGAACAATGAATTATGTGTGCATTCCTGAAGCAACGAATCCTGATAAAAATGTGATTCATCAGCAAGGTGGACTCATTGATGTTACCCGTGCCTTATTTGCGGTCATGATACTCGTGCTTTTATTATTATTTTTTTACGCAGAAACTTTTGTTAAAATACTTTTCTCGGATGATTATCTGGCTGGATCGAAATATGTTTTTATCCTCTCAATCGGCTATGTTTTTCTCTTTGTCCAGTCGTATCTGGCATATCTGAATCTTTCCAATGCTACAACACAAAAGGATTATGTAAAACTCTCGGCAATTCCTTTCATTACCCTGCCTTTGTTTTATTTTGTAACAGAATTTTTGATTTCTTATTTCCAGAACCTCGGATTCGATAACGGATTTATTGGTGCATACGTATCCTATACCCTTCTTCTCGGTATAGTCCTGGTATTAACAATTCTCCTGTCCAAGGATTTAGCTCCGCTCTATATGCTTACCAATAAAATCGAGAGACTCATCATTTCAGCTTTGATCGTATTCATGATTTTAATAGTATTCAACCCATCTCCGATTATTGGAATTATTTTTATAATTGTTATGTTCAGCACCCTTGCCATCGGTCTCGGATATGTCAACAAATTAATAATTATAGATTTCATTAATAGAAAACAAGCAGATGAATAAAAGAATTATGTGTTCTTTTTCAGCCAATAATGTGCAGAATATTTATTCGAAGGGGTTTTTAATTCAATCAATACTTTTGCAGGTAACTGGATATCGGAAATATCAAGAATCTTTTTTTCTTCATATACCTCACCGGGATTCAATTCAAACGTTATATGATCCCTTGGTAATCCATTGACGAAGACATCAGCAGAATATTCCGTTTGTCCTTTTTCAAACGATTGTATTTTCATTATATACGGGGATACTTTTTCTTGAGGGAAATTACTATACGATTCAGGTACGATTTCCAACGTGGAGAAATTTTCTTTAGGTGTTTCAAATATAATTAACGAGATGGATAATACCATTGCAAGCACTATCGAAATAATAACAATAAAAATAAATTCGGGATCTGGTTTTGAGATCTGTGTTGCATCGGCAGTCATATTTAACAGGACTTCCTCCTAAATCATTTTTCTCTACATAGTTATTGTGTTACCTGATTTAGTAGGTATCCAACAGATAAAAAAAAATTCAATGCATGTATCTTCGAAAAAAAAGGAAATTATGATAATTGAATATAATAAGCAGGTTTAATAATAATGTATGTTGACTTTGCAACCTGAGTTTTCCCGTCGGAAACGACGAACTGTGCAGCAAAACTTCCGGTCTGTTGCGGGGTCCAGGTAAACACTCTGGATGATGGATTGAAAACGGCACCCGGCGGTGTCATCGTCATCTCGTAGGTCAGCGGATCGCCATCCGTGTCAGAAGCTGCAACGGTGAACCTGACCGGAGTATTCGCAGTAACGGTAACCGGTGCTATATCGGCGATCACTGGCGGGTGATTGGTCGGGTTTGCAGGCGTTACTGTGATGTACGTCGACTTCGCGACCTGAGTTTTCCCATCGGAGACGAGGAACTGTACCGTAAAACTTCCGGCCTGTTGCGGGGTCCAGGTAAATACTCTGGATGTCGGATTGAATGCAGCACCTGGTGGGGCCATCGTCATCGTGTAGGTCAACAGATCGCCATTCGCGTCAGAAGCCGTAACGGTGAACCTGACCGGAGTCCCTGCAACAACGGTAACCGGTGGTATATCCGTGATCACTGGCGGGTGATTGGTCGGATTTGCAGCAATTACTGTAATGTATGTCGACTTTGCAACCTGAGTTTTCCCGTCGGAAACGACGAACTGTGCAGCAAAATTTCCGGTCTGTTGCGGGGTCCAGGTAAACACTCTGGATGATGGATTGAAAACGGCACCCGGCGGTGTCATCGTCATCTCGTAGGTCAGCGGATCGCTATCCGGGTCAGAAGCCGTAACGGTGAACCTGACCGGAGTATTCGCAGTAACGGTAACCGGTGCTATATCAGCGATCACTGGCGGGTGGTTGACAGGATTTGCAGCAGCAGTGACCTTAATCGAAGCGTTGGTTGAATTTGTCAAAAGGCCGTCAGATACCGTGAATCTGGTGCTATATGAGCCGGCCTGTCCCGCCCTGGGAGTCCAGGAAAATACCTGACTTGAGGTACTAAATGTAGCCCCGGAGGGCAGATTCTCTGCAGCGTAATTCAGGAGATCTCCATCCTGGTCAGTCGCAGTTACTGTGAAATTAACCGTTGAGCCCTCGGTAACAGTAACCGGTGTTATCGGTGCAATCGTGGGCGGATGGTTGGAAGTTACTGTAATATAGACGGTTTTGTTGACAGATAGTTTTGAGTCGGTCACAGTGAATACCGGAGCATACACAAATCCATTCTGGTTTGTACCGGGAATCCATGAGAATATGTGCGTTAAATTATCGAATGTTGCATTTGCAGGGAGATTTCGAGCTGAATAACTAAGAGGATCACCATCTGGATCCTGGGCAACGACGGTGAATTTCAGGAGTTTTCCGGCGACAATCGTCTTATTGCCAATCTCCGTAATAACCGGGGGGTGATTGGTACGATTCGCAGCAGTGACGGTGATCGAAGCATTGGTTGAATTTATTAAAAGACCGTCAGACACCGTGAATTTTGTGCTATATGAACCGGCCTGTCCCACGCCAGGAGTCCAGGAAAATACCTGACTTGAGGGACTAAATGTAGCCCCGGAGGGAAGATTCTGTGCAGAGTAATTCAGGAGATCTCCATCCGGGTCGGTCGCAGTTACTGTGAAATTTACCGTTGAGCCCTCGGTAACAGTAACCGGTGTTATTAATGCAATCGTGGGCGGGTGGTTGGAAGTTACTGTAATATAGATGGTTTTTGTAGCAGTTAGTTTTGAATCGGACACCATGAAAACCGGAACGTACACATTTCCAATCTGGGTAGTACCGGGGATCCATGAGAATACGTGTGTTACAGTATTGAATGCTGCATTTGCAGGAAGATTTTGAGCTGAATAACTAAGAGGATCACCATCTGGATCCTGGGCAACAACCGTGAATTCCAGGAGTTTTCCGGCAACAATCGTCTTATTGCTGATCCCGCTGATAACGGGGGGGTGATTGATCTTCGGCAGTATTGATGTAGAAAGGACATAAGCCCCGGAGTAAAGACCGCCGGTATAGATGAACCCCTTGTTATAATCAATACATTCTTGGGTACCAGGGAGATTAATGGACTCAATGAACCTGATGTTCCGCGGATCGGAGATATCGAATGTGCGGATATCGTCGTTGATCCCCCCGAAAGCATAGACCATATGGGGGTTATCTTTGTCGAGCGTGATCCCTCGTCCGGACCAGGACCCCGCATAACTGATCTTTCCGAGTTCTACGGGGTTCCTGGGATCCGTGACATCGAGCGTGATCACGTCATTACCAGACAAGACGGTAGCGATATTCTCGTCTACGGCAACACGAGTGTATGCGACCCCCGTACCGTAGGACGTGACCAGGACGGGATTAGCTTTATTGGTAATGTCATAGATAAACAACCCTTTTTTGGCAATATCGTTGACAACGATCAGGTAATTACTCCCTAACCTGGCGAAATCCGAGCTGTCATCGAAATTTGCCGGGTTTGCAACGTAGGCAGGTTTCAGGGGATTGGAGATGTCGACGATACCCACAGAGGTATAAGCATAATTGCCGTCAACAAGGACCTGACTGATGGAAGACCCGTAGTTCTGGACAACGATTTTTGGATTGGCAGGCTGGGAAACATCGATCACGGTAAGGCCCATCCATGCCCCTGCAGTGTAGACATAGTTTCCCTGGGCATCGATACCAAGAATTCTTCCCTTGGTATTTGCAAATCCGACCTGGTTCGGGTGAGCCGGGTCAGTTACATCCATGATCCAGACGCCGAGATTGTGGGCGCCGAGATACACATAGTTGTCTTTGGCCTTTACCGAGTCAACGCCGCTGTTGACGGGGATGTTGGCAACAAAACGGGGTTTGGTCACATCGGAGGTATCGTAGATCCCGATTCCGAATGTCGATACGGCAAGGAAAGTATATTTCGGGTTTACGTAGATCCCCTCAGTATATCCGGATGTTCTTTCATCGTTACCAATACCTGCGGTCTTGAGACTCCGCGGGTTGGAGATATCAACGATCATGACGCCCTGGTACCGGGTGGAGACATAGGCGTAGTTGCCGAGAATCTTGATATCATTGGCATTGATATCACCCTCTTGTACTCCGCGGAGGAGCCCGATCTCAACCGGGTTTCTGGGGTTGGAGACGTCAACGGCGCGAACACCCCAGTGGTATTCGGCGATATAAGCGACGTTATCCTTTACTGCGACACCGGAGAATGTGCTTGTGGTAAGATCGATTGTCGGGGCGTAGCTGCCGACGATTACCGGGTTTGACGGAGAAGCAAGATCGAGGATATCCATGCGTTTGTCCCCGTCCAAACCGACATAGAGGTACTGGCCGGAAGATGTCAGCCGCTTGGGGACGTTGTTACCCGCCAGAGTGACGGTCCGGATAACGGTAGGTGATGCCCTATTTGTAATGTCAATCACCATGATCCCTTTGCCCTGCAGCGAGAGGTATGCATAGTTCCCGCGGATTTCCGTAGCGTACATGGGATACCGGAATGTATCAAAAGTATTCTCGATTGAGGAAAGAATTACCGGTGTTGCCGGTGTTGAGATATCCGCAATGATGAACCTGCCTTCTGTCGTAATATAGAGGTAATGGTCAACCGACGACAGGTCATTAACGAAATATTTGGTATCCAGTTGTCCTATTGATGAGTGAGGGACACCGGAGACCCAGTTCAGCTGGGCTACTTTATCCGGTGTTGACACATCATATACGCGGATTTCGGAACCCTCGCCCGTATACAGGTATCCGTTATGTTCTACAAGATCAAAGCTCGGGCCATTTGACATGTGCCCGGTCTCTTCCATACCTGCTGCCATTGCACCGGATGCAAAGAGACTAAGAATAAGAATTCCAATGATTGGAATAAGTCTATACCGTAACTTTTTGTTGTAAAGCATTGACTCATTAGGTTGCAAGTTTTTCATTATGTATTCCCCCGATCACCATGGTTAGCTGCATGAATTTGCGGGTTAGACCTACCCTCAATACCCCCGCAATGGTTTGCATAATAGCATACTAATACTGCAAACTATTTATTGATTCGTATCAATGCATTACATCGATATAAAGCATTGATGTAACTCAAAAATGGAAAGTATTAATACATAATGGTTGAAGAATTATCTGATTAATAGTACCGAGAAATTATTATGGAAAGTGAGCCGGATGAAATTATCAGGATTCGCGCAATACTAATAGAGAATCCCAGAGGGCTGACTACTGAAGAGATTGCAAAAAAGCTGCCATTGAACAGGACCTCAACCGCGAAGTACCTCAATACACTTCTGATATCCGGTCAGGCAGAGATGCGGACGTACGGCCGCGCCAAGGTCTTCACCCTTTCTCAACGGATCCCGTTCTCCCAGATGCTCAATCTTTCATCAGATCTGCTCATTGTGCTGGATCGTGATCTTTCTATCAAACAGGTAAATGAGCCGCTTTTAAAGACCTTCAATCTTCAGAAAGAGGCCCTTGTTGGAACAAAGATAGAAAATTCGCAATTATTACCTTACCTCAAGAGTATTCTTGAAATGATCCGGGAGGCCTCCCGGGGAAAGGAAATTACCAAGCTGGAAAGGATTGAAATACAGGGGAATGAGTTCTTCTTCCGGTTGAAAATGATCCCCGCCGTCTTTGATCAGGGAGACCAGGGACTTGCAGTCATCCTCCAGGACATTACAGAACTGAAAAAATACCAGCTGCATCTCGAAGGTCTCGTTGAAGAGAGGACGCGGGAGCTTCGAGAAACAAACGACAAGCTTCTCGAAGAAAGTAAGGAGCGGCAGAAGTCCCGTGCAGCCCTCGAAGAGAGCGAGAGAAAATACCGTGAGCTGGTGGAGAATGCAAATAGTATCATTCTCCGGGTGAATGATAAGGGAATCATTTTGTTTTTTAATGAATTTGCCGAGAGATTTTTCAGAACATCCGAGTCTGAAGTGCTGGGGAAAAACATCCTGGGAACAGTATTGTCTGCAGCAGTCCCTTCGGGAAAGATGCCTGAGGAATATGTAAGGGAATTTTTGATCCCTTCAGAACACCTTGCATATAATGAGTTCCCGTGTAATGGGAAAAATGGCGACCAGACGTGGATTGCATGGACTATCAGGCCGGTTATGGATGCAAACAATGTCCCGGTTGAATACCTTCTTGTAGGAATGGATATCACCGAACGGAAGATAGCTGAAAATGCCCTTCACCGCATAAATACCAAGCTTAATCTTGTCAGCAGCATTGTCCGGCACGATATTCTCAATAAACTGACCATTGTCATGGGAAATATTTCCCTGTTACAAGAAAAGATCAACGAAACGACGCAACTCGGTTATTTACACCAGGCCGAAGAAGCTGC
>Ga0326726_10005786_pt1 | contig 11180 bp, 12 predicted proteins | sample MHFenrmetagenome_2_FD_207603 | JGI IMG/M metagenome (GOLD analysis project Ga0326726, IMG submission 207603) | Lab enriched peat soil microbial communities from Michigan Hollow, Ithaca, NY, United States - MHF15MN | ecosystem: Environmental > Terrestrial > Soil > Wetlands > Peat | place: USA...
CTTGCGATTCCCTCGGGTGGAAAAGCAAGCATCAAGGCTGAAATTATCTCAGAGCTCAAGTGATTTTTCCATGCTGGACAGAGAGTGGCCACAGGAATCAGAACTGGTTGTCTGTACCGTACAGAATGTCAAAGACTTTGTAGCGTTTGTCTCTCTCGATGAATATGGCGGGCGTCAGGGCCTCATCCCTATTTCTGAAATTGCAACCGGCTGGATCAAGTATATCCGTGATCACATTCGCGAAGGCCAGAAGATTGTCTGCAAAGTTCTCAACGTCGATAAAAGTCGTGGGCACATTGACCTTTCCTTAAAAGACGTCAATGAACACCAGCGCCGCGAGAAAATCCGCGAATGGAAGAATGAAAGCAAAGCCCGGAAATGGCTGGGGTTTGTCGCAGAACAGACCGGTGAACCGGCTGCTGTCCTGGAGGATCTGATCTTCAAGAAGTACGGGGCTTTCCATCCGGTGTTTGAAGACCTTGTTATCGACAGCGAGTCGACGCTCAAAAAACTCGACCTCTCCAAAAAAGTTGCCGACACGCTTCTTCATGTAGCACAGGAGAATGTGAAAGTTCCCCGAGTCGAAGTGACAGGGCACCTGGTTCTCACCAGTACCCTTCCGGACGGAATATCGGTAATTAAAAAAGCACTGAAAAGTGCCGAGCCAAAAATCGCCGGTGTCGATATTGAGCTTCTGTATCTTGGAGCTCCGATGTACAGGATTAAGGTGACCGCCCCCGACTATAAAAAAGCGGAAAAAGCGATCGAGAAAGCAGCTAACGCAGCAATCGCTGTTATGGAAAAGTCAGGCGGCGAAGGAAAACTCATCAAGAAACCGAAGTCCGGGAAGAGTCAATGAGCGGTCGCATCCGTTGCTGCAAAGCAGATTATACCTATACTCTTTCTGCCACGTGTCCTGTCTGTGGCAAACCGACTGTTATTGCCCATCCGGCACGTTTTTCTGTTGAAGATCGGTATGGAAAATACCGGAGAATGGCAAAAAATGATTGACGAGATCTCTGTGCGGTATTTCGATAGTATCAGGGAATCTCCACCCGTTAATCCTATCCTTATTGAAGGACTCCCGGGAATCGGGCAGGTAGGCAAACTCGTCGCCGAGTACATGATCCACGTGCTGGGAGCCTCAAAGATAGGGGAGATCCATTCAATCTATTTTCCTCCCCAGGTAATCCTTGAAGAAAATGGTCTTGCCCGGCTGGCACGAAACGAACTCTACGTCTACCATGGAGAAGATAAGGATCTCGTTTTTATTGTAGGAGATCACCAGAGCACATCGAACGAAGGACACTACCTGCTTGCTGACCAGTACTGTGCGATCGCTGAAGAACTGAAGGTTCAGCGCATTTACACGCTGGGCGGGTTCGGCGTCGGGCATCTGGTTCACGAGCCCCGGGTACTGGGTGCGGTGAATCGTACAGCTCTCCGGCCGGAGCTGGAGGCGGCCGGCGTAACGTTCGACAGGGATGAACCGGGCGGCGGGATCATCGGGGCTGCCGGGCTCATGCTCGGGCTTTCTGCTCTCCGCGGTATCGACGCAGCATGTCTGATGGGCGAAACGAGCGGGTATCTGGTCGACCCGATGAGCGCGGCAAACGTGCTCGCCACACTTTCAAAATTGATTGATGTTCCGGTCGATCTTACTCGGCTCAATGACCGCGCATCCGAGATGGAAAAAGCCATCGAAGGATTAGTCGAGGGCAACAGGATGCAAAAGGACGAAGAGCTAAGCTATATCGGGTAATTATGCTCGTAAATGCTGACCTGCATATACATTCCCCTTTTTCCATGGCTGTGTCGGGAGCGATGCTGCCAGAAAACCTGATATCTGCCTGTATCACGAAGGGCATCCATGTTCTGGGAACAGGTGATGCGCTCCACCCGGTATGGCAGAAAAGATGGGAGTCTTTTTTAGAAAATGATGACGGGGTCATCATCGTCCCTACTGGAGAGGTTGAAGACGAACATCGTGTACATCATCTGATCCTCGCTGAAGATCTGGCCCAGTTCGATCAGATCCGTGAGATCTTCAAAGGAAAATGTAAAAGCTTCGAAACGAGTGGCAGGCCCCATATTCACCTGAGCGGTAATGCGATCGCTACAGCCGTTCACGATGCCGGCGGGATGATCGGCCCTGCCCATGCATTTACCCCATGGACAGCAATGTTTGCGTATTTTGACCATGTTGCCGATTGTTATGGCAGCGAACCCATCGATTTTCTGGAACTGGGTCTCTCGGCTGACAGTTCGTATGGTGCTGCTATTCCGGATCTCACCGATATACCGTTCCTCTCAAACTCCGATGCCCACAGCCCCCAACCCGAAAAGATCGGGCGTGAATTCAACCGGCTCCGGCTTAAAAATATGACAGTAAACGGTGTACTGGGTTGCCTGAAAAGCGGTTCAATAGAGATGAACGCAGGTTTCTTTCCAGAAGAGGGGAAGTACAACCGTACTGCCTGTATCCGCTGTTTTACGCAGTACTCGCTTGAACAGGCGGTGCAGAATTTATGGCGCTGCCCGGCAGATAGGGGTCTCATAAAAAAAGGAGTATACGACCGCGCCCGGGAACTTTCAGCCGGGGGCACCCCCCACAAACGCCCTCCCTATCTCCATATTATTCCTCTCGGCCAGATTATCCAGATAATTGAGGGTGTCTCATCACCGCATACGAAGAAGTGCCAAGCAATTTACCATTCATTTATCAGCACGTTCGGGAACGAGATTGATGTTCTCATCAATACTCCCGTAGCTGAGATCTCGCATATTCATCCCGGCGTCGCTGGTGCGATCGATGCACTGAGAACCGGTCGGGTGATCCTGCACCCGGGTGGCGGCGGGAAGTACGGCACATTCTCGCTTGTGTGAACCAGTCCTTTTGGATGTCTCTGGTCTTTTTAATCATAAATATTAATGAAACAGGACGCTAACATGATCACTCAATGCTCAAAGTACATCGGGATATCTGTGGATACTGTGGATGTTGCGTGTCAGTCTGTCCGGAAGGTGCCCTTGAACTGATTGATGCGTACCTCTGCGTTGAGAAGAACTGCACGAGTTGTGGAATCTGTGTAAAAGTATGCCCTCTGGGTGCCCTGGAGGTCGTGCATGAAAAATAAGTATGACGTGCTGGTCGTCGGGGGAGGACCGGCAGGAGCACTTGCAGCGAAAACGGCCGTTGAAAAAGGGCTCTCTGCATGTATCGTTGAGAAGCGCCCTGCAATAGGTGCACCCATCCGCTGTGCTGAGGGCATAGGCAAGGAAGCCCTCTGCGAGTTCATTGATCCCAACCCCCGATGGATCTCCGCCGAGATGACCGGTGCAGCTATCGTGGCTCCCGATGGTTTTTTAATGAAGCTCGAATCCAAGTTTGCGGGCAACAAAGTTGGTTATATCCTCGATCGGAAATTTTTTGACCGGGAACTGGTCTGGCGGGCGGCTGAAGCGGGGGCAGATGTTGCAGTCAAAAGTCGTGCGTCAGCACCCATTATGGAAAATGGTTGCGTCAAAGGCGCAAAAGTCGAATGCTGTGGGATAATAACGAATGTTACCGCGGATGTCGTTATTGCTGCCGATGGTGTCGAATCCAAATTTTCCCGCTGGTGTGGAATTGATACGACTGTCCCCCTCCGCGAAATCATGAGTTCTGTCCAGTATCTGATGGCAGATATCGATATCGATGCTCATACCACGGTCTTTTATCTGGGCAATGAGGTGGCACCTGAAGGCTACCTCTGGATCTTCCCGAAAGGTGAACGGTGTGCGAATGTCGGGATAGGCATATCCGGCAAAAAGAGCGGAGAGGGACACCGGGCAAAGGACTATCTTGACCGTTTTGTAAAAAAGACGTTCCCGACTGGGAAACCGATCGAATATATTGCCGGTGGCGTGTCCGTGTGCCGTCCCCTGGAATGTACGGTAGCTGACGGGCTGATAATTGCCGGTGATGCTGCCCGGGTCGTCGATCCACTTACCGGTGGCGGGATCTACAATGGCATGTATACCGGAAGACTTGCCGCTGAGGTTGCTGCAGAATGCATTGGAACATGCAACGTTTCCAAAACTGCACTCATGAAATATGACAAAACCTGGCGGGCATCAAAGATGGGCAAAGCCATAGAGCGCAACTACCATATCAAAGAATACCTTATCCGGCAACCGGATGAGAAACTGAATGAGATTATTCATTCTGTCTCAAAGCTGAATCTCAGCGATTTCACCACACTGTCATTAATAAAAGAAATTATCCGGGTAAACCCGAAACTGATGCTCGATCTGGGAACGCTCGCTGCATCAATCCGCTGATTTTTTAAGTTGTTTGTTGAGGAGGCGGAGGCAGTCATCCTCTGCTTCTTTTTTCGTAAAGACTGTGAATATATCGTTTGGCTGGATCCTGACATTACCACTAGGGATGATCAGTTCGCCCCCGGACCTGCGGATTGCAATGAACACGAAGTCTTTGACTTTAAGTTCACGGATTTCGTGCCCGACAATAGGCGCACCCTGCTCGGCAGCTATTTCAAAGATTGTCCCTCCGGGAATCGATGCAAGCTGCTGGAGCTGGGGATTCTGGGTCCAGTAATAGAGGCGTGACGCCACGAGTTCATCTGGATTCTCGCTGATCCTGACCCCTACTTCCTTGAAAAAATCTGAATGAGAGGACTGGTTGACGATCGAAACGACATTGGGGACGCGGAATTTTTTTGCGAGCCAGCAGGTCATAAGGTTGACCGAATCATCACTTGTTGTAGCAATCAAGGCATCAGCCCTGTCAATCCCGGCCTCCTCAAGCGTTGTCTTGTCAGTTGCATTGCCGGTTACTGCCAGTACATCATAGTGTTCAAGAACCTCGCTGCACCGGGCTTCATCCTGGTCAATGACGACAACATTGTTTGCATGTTCAATTGCCTGTTTTGCCAGGTTTCTCCCAATCCCGCCAAGCCCCACGATGATAATATACATGACTACCGGTTACCATCATCGACATTGAAATAATTTGTGCATTAATCAGTGTATGTGATCTGCGGAGTGGACGAGGCAGGGAAGGGATCTGTACTAGGGCCGCTGGTGATTGCTGCTGTCGGGGTACCATCAGAGGATGTTTTTGCTGATCTTACGGTGAAGGACTCAAAACTGCTCTCCCCCGCTGTGAGGGAACGGCTCTATTCAGTCATAAGGAAACGGTTCCGTGTAGCAACAGTGCGAATTGACGCGCACGAGATCGATGAGATTCGAAGGGGCATGACCATGAACTCCTGTATTGCCCTGGCACATGCACAGGTCATTGACAAGCTTGCCCCCTCAAAAGCCTATGTCGACGCCTGCGACGTGAATGCGTTCCGGTATGCAGAAATGGTAAAGTCCCATCTTGAATGTAACTGCGAGATCATCTCCGAGCACCACGCTGACGAGACCTTCAAAGTAGTATCCGCTGCAAGCATTGTTGCAAAAGTTGTCCGAGATCATGCGATAACGACCCTTTCAAAAAAATATGGCACAATCGGTAGCGGGTATTCTTCGGATCCGGTGACGATTGCATTCCTTTCCGCATACATCGATGAACATAAAAGCCCCCCGCCGATTGCCAGGAAGAGCTGGAAGACCGTATCCCTCATGATCGGGAAAAAAGAACAGAGCCATTTGTCGGAATTTTTCTGATTTCTTCATTTCTCCCGTCGGAATATTCCAAGCCATTGTTTTATGTGGCCTGCAATGCAATAAATAACGAATGGACTGGATCTTTCCGATCATTTTTCTCGTCTCTGTCTACGCAGCGGTAGCATATTATATCCATTCCCGGAAACTCTGGGAGGATCGCATCACCTTTTATGGTCCGATTATGGCAATAAAAACGAACCGGATCGGATTTTTTGACAAATTTGCGGCATTCCGCAGATTTTTCCGGTTCTATGGGTCGGCAGGGGTTATTGCGGTTGTCATCGTATCGATTTTCATCACCTTCATGCTCTTTGTGTCGGTACGATACACGATTCTCGTTCAGCCGGAACCAACCGGGATTTATAAGCCGCAGAATATCCTGCTCCTGCCAGGAATTAATGAGTATGTACCGTCCACCCTTGCTGTCTGGCTTGCATTTATCATTACCATTGGTGTTCACGAATTCGGGCATGCGATTCTCTGTCGTGTTGAGAATATTAAAGTAAAGACGATGGGTGCGCTCATTGCAGTCATCCCTATAGGGTTTTTTGTTGAGCCGGATGAAGAAGAACTTGACAGCACAAAAGGAATGGCCAAGATACGCATGTTCGGAGCAGGGATAACGAACAACCTTGTCGTAGGTTTTTCCTGTTTTGTCCTTCTTATTCTGTGCATGGGTCTGGTTACACCAGTCAGTCTGCCGATCATTCATGGGGTTTACAAGGATTATCCTGCAGACAGTGCGGGGATCCCTCCGGGGTCGATAGTAACAGCAGTAAACGGAGTTCCGGTCAGCAGCCGTGGTGATGTTTCGGCTATCCTTAACGAAACAAAACCCGGTGACATGCTGATTCTCACCACCGAACATGAAAAAAATGTGAAGGATTACTCTCTCACGCTTGCTGCATGGCCTGCTGAAGTTCCTGATAGGACCAGCGGATTTATGGGGGTCGAGTATTATGATGGTACCGCAGTCATGGGGGTTGTTCAGGGATTGCTGTCGCCCATAGGATTCTTCCAGTTCCTTATTATCCCCTTTGCCAATGATACCGGTATCCAGTTCCTCCGTATCCTTGCTTTTGAAACTCCGGACACGACGTACTACTCTGTCCCGTTTGAGGGTTTCTGGGGTGTTATGCATTTGCTCTTCTGGTCTGCCTGGATCAACCTTAACGTCGGTATTTTTAACGCAATCCCGATGATCCCGCTTGATGGCGGGTATATCTTTAAGGAAGGAGTAGACCGTCTCCTCGACCACCGCGGACTCATAAAATATTCAGGATATGTCAGCAGCGCCTTCAGCTACCTCATGCTGCTAATACTAGTGTCTCTGATAGCCCTGCCATATCTGCTGCATATCTGAAAAGATATCCGGGTGGGAAAGTGAGTCTCCACTGTATAATCTTTTGAGTGCTGTTACCTTCCTGTTTCTATGAAAATACGGCGGTGGATGATGCGCCAGCAGAGAATCAGCTGGGCGAGATCACCTGCCGTGACGTAATTCCGGTGTTTAAACAGGGATATGGGATGAACCCGTGTCTGCTGCTCAATGCTGAGTTCAAGCTTTTTCACAACGTGTTCGCTGAGTTCTCCGTCTATGACCAGTTCTCCCATTCTGTGACCGTTATGTTCACTTGTCAGAAATTTGAGCGAGAAATTTCTCTCTGAAAGGGACAGAATAGAATAAAGGTCTAATGAGAGATCAATATTCTCAATAGCTTGTTTCATCCTGCTCTGAGAAAGCGTGATCCGGTAGACATTGCGTTCCTCCCCAAGCTGACGCCCGTATTCTGAATAATCAATCCCGATGACAGCGTCAGCGAACTCTTTCTGGGGAGCGATATAACACTCGTATTCCGGTTCCCTTTCGGCAATCTCTTTTTTGACAGCGTCGCGGGAATAGCCACGCATCCTGACATCACGTCGGATCTTCCAGTCAGATTTCACTTCTTTTGTCGGATCTACAAAGAGGGTAAAATCAAGATATTTGCGCAATCCTGGGGAATACATCGTATGGAGTCCTTCAAGGATGAGGATCTTATGAGGACGAAATATCACCGGTGGGTCGAATGTTCCTGTTGTATGGTTGTAGACCGGTTTTTCGACAGGCACCCCCCCTTTTAAGGAGAATGAGGTCCTGTTCGAGTTGATCTATCCGGTTTGCCCGTGGATTAAGCGGCGTCAGTCCCTGTTTCCTCCGCCCTTCCCGGTCGAAACTATGATAATCATCGAGGGTAATAGTGGACACCAGATCATTTCCAAAGATGTTTCGTATTCCATCGGTAAGCGTGGTCTTTCCCGATCCGCTATCCCCCGCCACACCAAGGGTAAAAATATAGGGCGATGCAGCGATTGTATCCTTTAAATTCGGATGGTACATGCCTTAACACGGTATGGTCGTGGATCAGGTAAATACCATCCCGCACCGCCAGTTCATGTAAAATAGTATTAATAAAGTGTGATCACGGGGAACGAAAATGTATCAACCTCATTCAGGTGGTTTTGACAGAGACTCCGTTTTCTCCTTCTCAATCGGGATTCTGCGTTTACTGGTGTCTTTCAGTTCGTCTTCGGAAACTTTAGGCACTGCATCCTGAATCTCTTTTAAGATTGCATCTATTGCTTCGCGCCGGGGGATATCCCCAAGAATACTCTCATCCATAATCGGGCGTACTCTCGCTTCTTCCGGCGTTTCTTCACCGGCCCCAAGGAATTTTGCACCCTGCCGGATCAGCTGCGAGATCTCGAACGGGAAGATTATCTTGGTTGCCTGGCCGGCTGCCATGATCTTCAGTGCGTCAAGGGACAGGACGGTAATCGCTTTTTTGTCAAGGGGTGCAGCGCCGACAGAAAGGATACGAAGTCCCTGAGCTTCACCCTGTGCCTGCAGGATTCTGGAGAGCCTCTCACCTTCAGCACGGAGGACTTTACTCTGTCGCTCCCCTTCTGCTTCAAGGATCATGCTCTGGCGGAGACCTTCGGCTTTGAGTATCGCTGATCGTTTTTCACCGTCAGCACGCAGGATGGCAGCCCGCCGGGCACGTTCAGCAGCGGTCTGCTCGGTCATCGCATTTTTGACAGCTCCAATCGGGTCTACTTCTTTGATCTCGACACGTTCCACCTTGACACCCCACTGGTCCGTCTCCCGATCAAGGATGTCGCGGAGTTTTGTATTGATTACGTCCCGGTTATAAAGGACCTCGTCCAGTTCCATATCCCCGATGATCCCGCGGAGGCTTGTCTGGGCGAGCGCAACGGTAGCCAGCCTGTAGTTTGAAACCTCGAAGTATGCCTTTTCGGGGTCAATCACTCTGATATAGATAATCGCATCAACGTTTGTTGGCGAATTATCCTTCGTGATCACTTCCTGGCTGGGAATATCTATTACCGTAGTGCGCAGGTCGAGTTTGATCGCTTCGCTTACAAACGGAACGATCCAGCGGAACCCGGGATTCATCCGGCCGACATATTGTCCAAGACGGATCTGCAGTCCCTGTTCATACGGCTGGATAATTACGACGCCTCTGGCAAAAATTGCCACGATAACGAGGATTAGAAAAATGACAATAAGCGTCTCAATAAATGCCATGTTATTTTACCTCTTCCACGACGATATGAACGCCGTGTGAATCAACAACTTTTACTTTTTTTCCCGGGAGGATCTCAGAACCGGTTGAGCGGGCACTCCATTCTGTGCTGGATATGAATACTTTTCCGGCAAGCGTGTTCGGATCCACCGTTGTTTTCACCCGCCCTTCCATGCCAATCAGGGAGTCCCGGCTGATGGTGGTCGGGCTTTCATTTGGTGTGATCTTCCCGTACATCCAGACAGTAAACCCTGCTGCACCGATTGCAATACCTACACCGATAATAACCCCCCAGCCAGAGTTAAAGATATCAATTCCCAGCAGGAGCAGTATGCCAAGAAATATCATCACCGTTGCAGGAACTGTTGCAAAAAAACCCGGTGTATGAACCTCGACAAGGAGGAGAACAGCGCCGATTACAATAAGCAGCCATCCGAGGGCGATTCCTTCCAGGAGTACCATGATCAATGATCTGATTTGACCGATAAAATCCTATGGGAGCTGTTATTTTTGTGAAAAGTCGTGAGTTTTCTGAGTCTATATTACGTTGTCCAGAGCCATTTTTAGGTTTCGTCCCCCGCTTTTAGCTCCAGATTTTCACCTTCTTAAGTTTTGTAGAAACTCACATGAACAAAGAGTACGCACCCGAACCCTGAAAAATCATAGTATTCAGATGAAGGATTGGTCCCCCCAAATCCTCATGCACGACAAACATCCACCTGAGGAGGCGCTCATACGGCGGATCAGCGTCTAAAATTCTAAAAAACCTCCATGCAGCAGCATGCCGCAGAGAGGCCCGGAAGCGGGTAACACTCTCGTAAATAGTACAAGATTCATAGGAAAACACTATTTAATCGGTGGACGCTCATAAAAAAGAGATTGGAACACCTGAGCCTGCAATCTGTCATTGTGATGCTACGACCGCAACATGGCAATCTTTGAACCAACAGGCACGCCCAACTCATCTGCAACAGGTTTACATTTCGCTGCCAGCAGATACGCCACGGGAGGCAGATTGTCCATCTCTGACAGAGACTCAAAATTTGCCATCCCTTTTGCGATAATAATCGTGCACCTGGAAATTGCCTGCCGGAGATCGTCAGGAATAGTTTCTCTGCATATCCCAATCTCGGCACCCCCTCCCGTGCTTGTAAGCTGGTCTGCAATAGTGTCAAGCCCCAGATCCCGTGCATCCTGCAATGTTGCATCATTGAGTATGGGGACTTCTTTGACCGCGAGAGTTATGTGAGAACCCAGTCCTTTAAGATATTCAATCAGGAGGCGATCAAACACAATTTCGCCGCAGTTATCACTCAGATATACAACGCGGGAGCAAAGTGAGGCGATTTTATCAGTATGATCGACAGTAAGCCCTTGTGCAAATGTCGTCTGGAAAAAAATGGAAAAATTTTCTTCAACGATATGTCCCTTCACCCCGTAATCGAAGGTGTTGGCTATCACCGATGCGAGTACATAATCACGAAATGTCAGGAGGTTTTCTCGTATTTCTTTACAGACTTCAGTTGCCTGCCGGTTTCCCTGACGCTTGAGTTCTGCGAACGGATCAGGATTTTCCAGCAATTCATACGCCCGGCGATGAATGCGGCTTGCGATCTGAGGATGGGAAAGCGGTGCAGAACGAATCTCATTCATTACCCTCCTGCACCCGGTCATGGTTGCCTCTGTAAGCAAAGGACTGGCTTGACAGAGTGCACATTCAAGTTTCACGCGGGAGAGTAAACAATCGATACACGTTTCAGTAATTTTCATGCAAACAACCAAAAAATACACAGAAATGGGGCCACTGAGATTTGAACTCAGGTCAGAAGACCCCCAGTCTCCTAGGATGGCCAGGCTACCCTATGGCCCCGCTCTCTTACTATTGGATCATTTCATTTATTTATCTTGTTATAGCAA
>Ga0326726_10005787_pt1 | contig 11180 bp, 8 predicted proteins | sample MHFenrmetagenome_2_FD_207603 | JGI IMG/M metagenome (GOLD analysis project Ga0326726, IMG submission 207603) | Lab enriched peat soil microbial communities from Michigan Hollow, Ithaca, NY, United States - MHF15MN | ecosystem: Environmental > Terrestrial > Soil > Wetlands > Peat | place: USA...
GGGCCGGCCCCTTCTATCAGCGATGAGGGCATTGCAGCAGTCCTTACCCGGAAAAAGGTGAGCAACATTCTTTTCTTCAAGTTGTTCCAGTAAGGGTATATGGACCACTTCCATTACCAACTGACCAAAAAAAGCCAAAAAAAATACTTGACAAGTTTTTTGAGGAGTGGTATACGGTTAGAAAATTTTAATTTAATTGTGTTCTTTTTTCACAAATCCAAGAGAAAGGAGGTGAAGTTTTTCTGGGGGTATAGTGGTAGTGAATTCTGTTAGTGGATCACGTATCGCGAAACAAGATTCACCGATCACAAAATTAAAGAGGAGGAAAAGAGATGAAAAAATTAACTGTATTATTCTTAGCCGGACTTCTGATTCTGGCGTTTGGGATAACGGCATATGCCCAGGCGCCGAAATTGGAGTTCAGAGCATCTGGGTTTATCGATACTCAGACATTCATTGGTGAGAATGTTCCGCAGTATTTGAATAACCCTCAGGCGAATGCTGCTTTTTGGGGAACTGCTTTCGGTTTAGGAATCCCCGATTTTTATGGGCAGGTTAACCCTAACTTTAAGCCAGCAGGTGTTACAGGTGCAGGTGCGGGTGGCGTAGGCTGGAACAAGAACGATTCTCACTGGGAATCCCGTGCCCACCTCAAGTTCGATGCCATCATGGGCCCGAATTTAAGCGGAACGATATTCTTTGAAATGGACACCGCCCGCTATGGCTCTGGATGGACCACGGGAACTGGGCTTGGAAGAGAGGCGAACGCGTTCGGCGGGTGGACGACTGACCGGACAGCAGTGGAAATCAAAAACATTTACATCGATGTTGGCCTCCCCTATTTCGGAATCCCTGTACCCATTACCGTGAGGGTAGGCGCGCAGCCGATAGGTGTACGGCCTGCGATGTTGGTCTACTCAGACGGCACGGGTGTCACAGCAGGTATCAAGATCGATCCTGTTCTCATCTCCCCGATCTATGCCAAAATGCTCGAAGGAAATGATTTTCAGGATGATGATGCGGACGTCTGGGGCCTCCATGTCAATGCCAAGCTCGGTACGTTCACAGTAGGCGGCTACGGCCTCTATTACAGAATGAACAGCTATCCGCTCTGGGTTTCTCAACCGACTGGAATCGCAGGATTCCCGGCGGTCATGACTCCCGTTGCCCCAGGGTCTGACAAGGCCCATATGTGGTGGATGGGTGCCTACGCGGATGGAAAGGCAGGCCCGCTCAATATCAACTTTGACTTTGTGTATGACTTTGGTCATGTGGAGCGCGGTCCAAATTATACGAATAATCAACCCATAGTTCCAAAAGTCGCATACCAGGGCTGGGCAACACGAGCCAAGATCGACTATCCGTGGGAGAAGTTCAACTTCGGAGCCGTTGGCATGTATGCTACAGGTGCAGACACAAGACATACCTCATCCGGTGGCTTGCCAGGACAAAGTACGGCTCAGGGCACTTTTGCCCAATTTAACAGAGGATATGTGGTTCCACCCGGTTCAGAGCAGGGACCGGGAAACGGTGAATCAATGGTTGTCTACAGCATGGAAGGCGCAGCAACCGGAGGTTACGGTCTTGCCAACCGCGCCAACTACGCGTCGATGAGCCCCGGCGGATTCGGCGGAACCTGGTTTGCCAAGCTTTACGGAAGCGTCAAGGCAACGCCATGGTGGAAAGTCACTTTTCAGGGACTTTATATCGGTGACACAACCATACATGGAAATACCTTGGGCAGTGCCTTTAAGTTTCCCGGATTTCCAGTCGTACCGAATGACCTGAGAAATGATGACCGGATCGGTATAGAACTTGATCTGATCAATGAATTTCAGATCTACAACAACCTCAGGTTCTTTGTCGGTCTCGGCTACCTCTTCGCAGGGGATGCAACGGATGTTGGAAGCGTGAGAGGTGGATTAGCTGTCAATCGCTCAATCGCAAACCCCTGGGCACTCAGGACAAGGCTTCAGTACACGTTCTAAACGGAGTTTAATGAAAAAAGGCGGCCAATCCTGGCCGCCTTTTTTTTGCCCGCCTATTAGAATCGAAGCAGCAGCTCTATCTCTTTTCCTTGACATCTCCATCAGAATCGGTAATATAAAACTAAAATTTCAGCCTTCCTCTCAGCGTCTCCCAAGCGGAGGAGACAAGATGAGGAAGAAAATAAGGAGTATTTATGATCCAAAACAAGAAATTGATGGTCACCTTTTTTATTTTCTTAATGGCTTTTCTCTTCATCTTGAATTCCTGCTCCGTCTTCGGCGGAAAGAAAAAAGAGGATAAGGCCTCAGCGGGAAAAACCGTCACCGTCGAGGGAATGGAAACGATAAAAGGTGTCAATCCAACAAAGGAAGAGACGTCTGCTTCTAAGAAACCCGCCGCGCCTGCCACACTGCCAAGGAAAGAAACGGAGGCCAAGGTCGCTTCAGCTTCCCCGAGGCCTCTCTACAGCCCTTCCCTTCCGATCTTTCAAGTAGGCTTTAGGAAAAAGGTAGCCATTTTGGATTTTGAGAATAGCACCACCTATAAAGAAGAAAAAATTGGAGAGGCGGTGGCTAAAAAGCTTTCTGATAAGTTGGAGGCCACCCAGCGGGTCGTGACCCTGGATAAGACGGTGGTTTCCGAAATGTTGAAGCGAGAGGGTTTTAAGTTTGAGAAACTTTCAGATCCGGCAGTAATGAAACGTTCACATCAGTCCTTAGGAATCCAGGCCTTTGCCCTGGGAACGGTGACGGACGTGAGCCTCCTCTCCTCTAAAGCGTCGGAAACATCGGATGAGGAAGTGGCGTTTGCCACATCGAAGGTGGAAATCCGCCTCGTCGATGCCTCGACGGGAAACCTGCTCAAAACGTTCATCGGAAGAAGTCCTATCTTTGGTACCAAAGAATCGGGAGAATACAGCCGGGGAAAGGCGGTGCTCAAAGCCATTGACTTTGGTCTGGATGATGTCTTAGACGGTTTTCTTCGACAGCTCGACCTCTTGGATTGGACCACCAGCATTGCGAGGATCGACGGAGAGAATATCTATCTGAACGCCGGCAAATTATCCGGCATCCGGATTGGAGATACCTTAGAGGTCTTCGAGGCCGGGAAGGAGATCTTCCATCCCAATACGAATCTCTCCCTCGGGTGGACCAGCGGCAGAATGAAGGGCGCGGTCAGAGTCACCGACCTGTTTGGCGTGGATGCAGCCATCGCAAAGTCCGTTGAAGGGAGCGGGTTCAGGTCCGACGATGTCGTCAGATCTACAGTAAGATAAGAAAGTGCCAGCCACGGATACCGTCCTTTCAATTGATCGTTAAAAAACCGAAATTCAATTACGGGGGCCAAATGATGAACGCGAGAGAGAAGTTGCTTGAAATCGTGGGGACCGGAAATTTTTCCGATGACCCGACCATTCTTAACAAATATGCTTCCGACTTCAGCCTTTTGCCACCCGGGGCACCGAGCTATGTCGCGAAACCAAAAAATGCCGAAGAGGTGGGCAAGATTATCAGATTTGCAAACGAGCACTCCATCCCTGTAGTCCCGGTCAGTTCCGACGTCCATTTCAACGGGGCAACCATTCCAAAGCAGGGAGGGATTGTTCTGGACCTGACCCGAATGAAGAAGGTTCTGGAGATCGATGAAGCAAACCGGAGGGCAAGAATCGAGGCGGGTGTGATGTGGCAGCAACTCACAGAAGAGCTTGCCAAAAAAGGCATGAGAATGATCATGCCCCTGCTGCCTCACGCTAACCGTTCCGTGCTGACCGACTACCTCGAGAGAGAGGTTCCGACCAATACAGTATACGATTATGGAGAACCCATGCAGTCCATGGAAGTCGTCTGGCCCAATGGAGAGATCTTCAGAATGGGCTCTGCGAGCGTAAATGGTTACCCCGACTCCATCTCGAAGGGCGCCAATCCCTCCGGTCCCGGTCTCGACTTCTACCGTTTTGTTCAAGGTGCTCAAGGAACGATGGGGGTGGTTACGTGGGCCAATTTGAAGATCGAATCGATCCCTAAGATGGATAAGGTCTTTCTTGCCCCTGTTGATGATCTGGCTTATGCCCAGGAGTTCCTCTATCGGATCTTGCCGCGCAGAATCGGCCAGGAGTGTCTTCTCCTGAACAACGTCGATCTCGCCGCTATCGTCGCCGAAAAATGGCCCGGAGATTTCGAAACATTGCGCGCTGCCCTCGGGCCGTGGACGCTTATTCTGATCGTAAGCGGGTTGCTGCGGCGTCCGGAGGAAAAGATCGCCTACGAAGAGAATTTCCTGAACCAAGTCATCAGGAATGAATTTCGGAAAATGGAACTTCAGGACAACCTTCCAGGAGTACCTGGTATCGGTCCAAGGCTCTTATCGGTGCTTCGCAGGCCCTGGCCTGCGGAGAAGACCTATTGGAAAAACATCTGGAGGGGCGGCTCCCAGAGCCTCTTCTTTATTGCCAAGCCATCTTCAGCGCCTCTTTATGTAGATACCGTGAAGAAGATGGGAGCCCAGTACGAGTATCCCATAAGCGATATCGGAATCTACATTCAGCCGATAGAGCATAACCGTGCCTGTCATATGGAATTCACCTTCTTCTATAACCCTGCAAACTCCTCAGAGAAGGCGCGCATTGCCGATCTTTATCGGAATGCTGCTCTCGCCTTGCTGAACCAGGGCGCTTTATTCACCAGGCCCTATGGGGAATTGAGTTCGATGGTGTATGAGCGCGCCTCGGGTTACACCATGGCCCTCAAGCGGCTGAAGAAGGTATTCGACCCCAAGAATATCATGAACCCCGGAAATCTGTGTTTCTAAGGAGGAAATGATGGCAGACGATCGCTTCGATACACCGAAAAAACCGGTTACGCTCGATGTGACCAATCTGGACAACTTTACTTATGACATGAGCCGGTGCATCAAATGCAAAGGGTGTTACTGGGTTGAGCATACCTACATGCCTGGGATCAAGTTCAGCACGAGGTGCCCGAGCAATACATGGAATGACTTCGACTCTTATGGAGCCTTTGGCAAGATGAGGATCGGTACAGCGGTGGCAGAGGGGAAACTCAAGTGGACTCCGAAGCTTTTGGAGATCCTCTATGCGGATCCCCTGTGCGGTGCCTGCGATGTGGGCTGTAAGCGGAATCTCGATCTAGAAATCGAGCTGTCCTTGGAGGCATTGAGAATGAAGGCCGTGAAGGATGGCGCGGGCCCCATGCCCGCCCACAAGAAGGTAGCCCAGAACATCGCAAAGCATCACAACCAGTTCGGTTCACCCCACGAGAAAAGAAAAAAATGGTTGACGGATGATATTCAGGTGGCCCCCAAGGCGGATGTCCTTTATTTTGTGGGCTGCTCGGCATCTTACCTAAACCCTGAGATCGCCCAGGCGACAGCAGGGGTCCTGAATGCTTCCGCCACGCCTTTCATGTTGATGCCCGATGAATGGTGCTGCGGTAATACACTTTTCTCCGTCGGCATGATCGATGAAGCACGGGCATTGGCACGCCGTAACGTTGACGCCGTCAAAGCCCTGGGAGCAAAGGCAGTGATCACCAGCTGTGCTGAGGGGTATCGGATGTGGAAGGTCGATTACCCGAAGATGCTCAATATCGCTACCCAGGACCTGGGCTTCAAGGTAATGCATCTCCTTGAGTTTGCTGATGCCATGGTCCAGAAAGGGACCCTAAAGCTGACCAAGTCTGTGGAGGCACGGTTGACCTATCACGATTCCTGTAGCATCAGCAGACTTGCGGACCCCTGGACACCCTGGAGAGGCGAACGGGGATGGATGGGTACTGTCAGTCCACGCCTCAAGAGACGGCGGGGCACTGAGGGACTGTACGCGCAGCCGAGAAATATCCTGAACGCCATCCCGGGTGTCAGATTTGTGGAGATGCCCAGAACAAGGGAGAATGCCTTCTGTTGTGGGGCAGGCCGCGGAACCAGAGAGGCCTTTCCACAACTGGCCTCCTTCTCGGCAAAGCACCGATTGGAAGAAGTGAGGGAGGTCGGCGCAGAAGTGCTGGTCTCCGCCTGCCCCTGGTGTAAGAACAATTTCGCCCAAGCTGCGAAGGAAACTGGGAACCGTCTGAAAGTGATGGACATCTCCGAGCTCATCATGGCTTCGGTAAGAGGATAAGGAGGGAAGCATGGCGATCACCAAAGAAGCATATCAAGCATTGGGAGCGATTGTGGGTCCTGAATATATTTCCGATGATCCTGCGGTCTGCGAGGGCTATCGGTCCGGACCAGGAGGATACGAGGCCGGTTGCGGTTACGAAAGAGTGATGACGAAGATCCCTGGAGCGGTCATCTTGCCACGGACAACGGAAGACGTCCAAAGGATCGTCAAGGTGTGCAACCGCTACAAGGTACCTTATGTTCCATATAGTACGGGCTTTTACGGACCCCGTTCCCATTGCCACGTCGATAGCGAACTGTTGGTCGATTTGAAGCGCCTGAATGACTTTGAGATCGATGAGAAACACTTCTATGCTGTGGTCGGAACGGGCGTCATTTACTCTCCTCTCCAGGAAGAAGCCATGAAACGTGGGGCTTATGTCATTATCGGGGGGGGTGGAGCACAGGCGTCCGTCATCGCTAATCTCATCGGTGATGGCTGGTCACCGTTGAGCCACCGGATCGGCCTTCCCCACCGCCGAATCCTCGGCACCGAAGTAGTATTACCTGACGGTGAACTCCTCAGATTAGGGTCCCTGGCTGTAGGGGATGATCCCTTCTGGGGTGACGGAATTGGCCCGGACCTGCGGGGTCTGCTCAGGGGATACACGGGGTTAAGAGGCTGCCTCGGAATCGTCACGAAGATGGCTGTGAAGCTTCTCCCGTTCCAGCCGGAACGCCTTGTACCGACGGGGATCTCGCCAAACACTGCTCTGGCGCTTCCGGAAAAACGTCTGAAATGGATTAACTACCAGATGCCCAGTAAAGAAGCCCAGGTCAAGGCCATGTTTGAGATCGGCAAGGCTGAAGTGGCCGGTGCGGTCACCAAGGTTCCCCTCTTCTGGCGCGCCATTGCCAAGGCAGAATGCAAGGAGGAATTCTGGGAAATCTGGGGAAAAGAGAGCGAGGACACGATTAAAAAGTTCCACATCGTGCGTGTATTACTGATCGGATTTACCTCCGAAGAACAGATGCAGTACGACGAAAACGTGTTGAACGATATCATGAAAGAGCTCGGCGCGATCCCAAGGCCCACCAAGCCCTCAGATGAATCCTGGATCAAGAATGCTGATTCGGCTGGCATGTGGCTGATGTGCGGGTCGTACATGTCCGTCGATTACGTCATCGAGACACTCTCACAAGCAACCGTCCACGGTGAAAGTTACGCAGAACTGAAGAAGAAGTATACACCACCCTTGATGCCGGACTATGGCGATCCGGGTTGGTTCCAGAGCTTTGAACTGGGCCATCAGGGCTATTCTGAGTTTCTGATATACTGGGATCAGGACGAGGATACGACGGGAGTGGACCAGTTCTATGTAGATACAGCCAAAATGAATATCAAGAACCGTTACTATACTTCGCTCCTGGGTCCTCACCAACCCCTCTATTTGACGGGGCCAAAATACGGACCAAATTATCACGAGTGGCTTTTAAGAGTGAAGGAAGAATTCGATCCTTTATGGGTGTGCCACCCACCCGTACCGTTGGCTCATGATGTGTTTGTGGAACAATCAGATTGGATGAAGCCGATAAAAGATTGGAAAAGCCCAAAAATCATGCCCAAACCATAATCCATAAATTCCATTCCCCCATCCCCTGCCTGGACCTGCTTGCCGCCAGCCAGGCCAGGCAGGCCAAATTCTAAGTGATTCCGATCATCAAATCACAAATAATACCCCAATATATAAGAGGTGGAATTGGTGAGGCCACCTCTAACCCAAACCTGGTCGTCTTTCGAAAAATATTCTTGACGATGACCGGTGTTTATTTTATCGTAGTAATCTGAAAAAGTAATAATTAGTGCGGAAAAGTAATATCTATTATCGTGTTTACCTTGATATGTGTTCTCCATACTGAACAGACATTTTCCTAAATCTTATTTCCACTATCCGTGGAGCAATGGAATGACAAGAATATCGATGACATGTCCTTTTTCAAACAAAGGGTGTACCGAATGCGCCGTTTACAGGGGCAGGCATCATTACCTGAGTTACTCTAAGGAGCATCAGGGCTCTACCGATCCGCAAAAAGGGCATGCTAAGTCCCGTGTCCATTCGCCTTCCGTTGAGTTCCAAGCTTTAAGGGAATCTATTGAACGATATCTTGTCTTCCCCACCTTTCCAGGCGCTGGTAAACATACTGAGAAAAGAGGCAATCTCCAAATCAAGCTGAAGGTCATCGATGTGGAAAACCGGACAACCAGGACTTGCGACTTTAACGAAGCCAAGGAATGGAATTGGGACAACCCAGAACTCATGAGGGTAATTGACGGTTGGCAAATAACAAGCATGGAAATGTTGTTCGAGATCATGTGCCACAAGGCTGAAAAGGGCTGCAAAGAAGTTGACCTATATGAAACTCCTCGCTTCATGCTACTTGCTGGCGGGTAAAAAGGCTCATGTGGAAGATCTTTTAGAAAAAAATGGAATTTTCCTGACTTAAGGAAAAAGGAGAAAAGCATGATTCATGATTTCACATATCTTAAGCCCGGGACTCTTAAGGAAGCGCTGTCTATGCTCGCCGACCACAAGGATGAGTGTAAGATCATCTGCGGCGGTCAATCTTTACTCATCATCATGCGGCAGGGGCTGTTGGTTACTGATTATCTGATAGATATTAAAGGCCTCGATGAGCTGAACTACATCACCTATGACGAGAAACAGGGTCTCAGAATGGGTGCCACAACCACCCACCGAACCGTCGAGAAGTCTAAACTTATTAAAGAAAAATATCCTGTTCTCGTCGCCGTGGAAGGGAAGCTTGCTTCCATTCAGGTTCGAAACTGGGGGACGATTGGCGGCAATCTTGCTCATGGGGATTCGTCAGGGGATCTCGCGCCTACTCTTATAGCGCTTGGTGCAACGATAAAGCTGAGTTCCGCAAAAGGTAGCCGAACGATTCCCCTTGAAGAGTTCTACACCGGCCTCTTCGAGACCGCCTTGAACAAGGATGAGCTGGTCGTGGAAGTTCAGGTCCCTTTTGTTCGGCCGCGGACAGCCACCGCTTACAAGAAATTCAACCTGATTGAGAATGACCAGGGAATCGCCGGAGTCGCTGCAACGGTTGAAGTGGACCAGAGCCGTGTTTGCAAGGATGCACGGATCGTGCTCAGCAATGCAGGGGTCACACCGATCGTGGCGAAGGGTGCAGAAAAGGTCCTCATCGGCAAGAAGCTCAATGAGGCGCTTCTCGCCGAAGCAGCCGAGGCCGTCGCCAAAGAAGCCGATCCTGTTTCCGATATCCATGCCTCAGAAGAGTTCAGGAGACATCTCGTCAAGGTCCTGACGAAGCGCATCGTCAAGCAGGCATGGGAGGAGGCGATTCGCTAGGATGAAGGAGGTTTTAGCAACATGGAAAAGCGTCTATTGAAACTGAAGGTCAATGGGCAAGAATACGAGCTTTACATTAATCCCAAAACTCTTCTCGTTGAGGCCATCAGGGACCACATCGGTCTGACCGGAACGAAGAGAGGTTGCGAGACGGTCTCCTGCGGAGCGTGTACGGTAACCATCGACGATATGGCCGTGAAGTCGTGCTCCGTCCTTGCCGTGCAAGCAGAAGGGAGGCATGTCCGGACTGTGGAAGGGCTCGAAGCCAATGGAAAGCTGGCGCCTATTCAGAAATCCTTTCTGGATCATGGCTCCTATCAATGCGGGTTCTGTACTCCGGGGATGCTCATGACGAGTGAGGCGTTCTTGAAGGAAAATCCGACACCCACCAGAGAGGAGATTAAAGAGGGTATTGAAGGAAACATCTGTCGCTGCACAGGTTACAACAGCATCGTACGGGCGATCGAGGCAGTGGCCAAAGGCAACTACAAGGGGGAGTAATCATGACCATGAATAAATATTCCGTGATAAACACTCACGTCCACAATGTGGATGGGATCGCGAAGGTGACCGGCCGGGCCACCTATACTTTCGATGTGAAACTGCCCGGTATGCTTTATGGCAAGATCCTCAGGAGCCCGCATCCTCATGCGAAAATACTGAACATCGATTACAGCAAAGCCCTTCAACTCCCCGGCGTCATCGGCGTTGTAACCGGTAAGGACACGCTTGGGGTCAAGCAGGGTATTTGGCGGCGTTTCCAAGACCTCTGTGACGAACAGATACTTACGGTGGAAAAGGTGCGTTACATCGGTGAGCCGGTTGCAGCGGTGGCCGCGTTGACCGAGGAGATCGCGGAGCAGGCCCTTGACCTGATCGATGTTGAATATGAAGTGCTTCCTGCGGTGTTTGAGCCTCTCGATGCCATCAAGAAAGAAGCGCCGGAAATTCATGAAGGCTTCGAGCGTAATATCAACGTCACCCGCCATATCGAGTGGGGTGATGTGGAGGCGGCCTTTGACGAAGCAGATTACATCAGGGAAGACTGGTTCAGGGTCGGCGGCCAGGCGCATATGTGCATGGAGACCCGAGCAGCCGTGTCGAGCTACACCCCGGATGGAAAGCTCACGGTTTATCATTCTAATCAAGCTCCCTATTATATGCAGGCCCTTCTGGCTGGAATGCTTGGTCTCAAAGAAGGAAACATCCGCGTGATCTCCCGCTATGTGGGGGGTGGTTTCGGCGGCAAGTTTGAAATGGATGCAGCCCTATTCTGCAGCGCCGTGCTCTCAATGAAGCTTCACAGACCGGTCAAGATCGTTTTCACGAGGGAAGAAGACTTCATTGCTACGAAGCGTCGTACCCCCATGTCCTACTATGTGCGCACTGGTGTAAAAAAAGATGGAACCTTCTGCGCACGGGAAGCCAAAGTATTCACCAACGGCGGCGCCTACACCGGCATGGGTGCAACAGCCCTCTACCTCACTGGTTTTTTCCATTCCTTTCCTTACAAATGGAAGGGTTACCGCTATGATGGCTACAGGGTCTACACGAACACCCTACCCACCACTGCTATGCGCGGGTTCGGCGCTCCCCAGGCGATGTTCTGTTCTGAACAACAGATTGAATGGATCGCGGCCGACCTGGGGCTCGACGCGATTGAAATGAGACGGAAAAACGGTC
>Ga0326726_10005788_pt1 | contig 11179 bp, 10 predicted proteins | sample MHFenrmetagenome_2_FD_207603 | JGI IMG/M metagenome (GOLD analysis project Ga0326726, IMG submission 207603) | Lab enriched peat soil microbial communities from Michigan Hollow, Ithaca, NY, United States - MHF15MN | ecosystem: Environmental > Terrestrial > Soil > Wetlands > Peat | place: USA...
GAAGGCCTCGTCTACGAGAAGAAGCCCTTTTTCACGAAGCGCACGTCGGTCGGCGGCTATTCGTTCCAGACGCTGACCGTCCCCTACGAGTTTCACGACTCGACGCTTTTCATCTCCCTGCCCTTTCCGTTCGAGCAGGAGGAGGTGGCCCGGGCGACCCGGGAGATCGTCGAATTCCTGGTCCTCCTGGCCGCCTTCTTCTCGGTGCTGGTCATTCTTTTTTCCCGGGGCATCCGGTCCATGATCATCGTCCCGGTCCGCAAGCTCCTGGCCGGGACCCGGGAGGTGGGCCTCGGTAACCTCGAGGTCCGTATCGACCACAAGTCGAGCGACGAGATGATGACGCTCATCGAGGGGTTCAACACGATGATCAAGAACCTCAAGGCCCACGAGCAGGAGCTGGCCGAGATGAGCAAGAAGGTGGCCTGGACCGAGATGGCTCGGAAGGTCGCCCACGAAATCAAGAACCCCCTGACGCCGATCCAGCTTTCGGCGGAGCACGTCCTCAAGGTCTACGAGGACAAGAAGGGCGACTTCGACCGGGCGCTCAAGGAGTCGATGTCCTATATCATCAGCGAGGTCGATAACCTGCGGCGGATCGCTCAGGAGTTCATGGAGATCTCCAGGGACACGACGGTCCGCAAGGACCCCCTGGATCTCGCCGAAGTCCTGGAAGACACCCTTCGGCCGTACCGGAAGCTCCTCTCCGAGCGCATCCGCTTCAAGGTCGTTTACGCCGGCCGGGATTTCCGGACGCGGGGCGATGCCGCCAAGCTCAAGACCGCCCTGCGGAACGTCGTCGCCAACGCCGTCGAGGCCATCAGCCAGAAGGGCGAGGTGGCGGTCACCATGGCCCGCGACGGCCTGAGGCTCAGGATCGCCATCCGCGATACGGGGCCGGGCATGAGCCGGGAGACGATCGAGCGGATCTTCGACCCCTATTTCTCGACCAAGGACTCGGGAACCGGACTCGGCCTGCCCATCGCCAAGAAGATCATCGAGGAGCACGGCGGGACGATCCAGGTCGCGAGCGAGCCGGGGGCGGGGACGACCGTGACCATGGACATCCCGGTCGAGGAGTGAATGGCATTTCGCGGAGTTTTCTGGGACAATGGCTGACCGGAACTTGGATCAAAACAGGAAAGGATGCTCGGCATGGCCAAGACCCTCGTGACCTATTTCACCCGGACCGGCAACACCAAGGCCGTCGCGGAAGCGATCTTCGACGAGATCCAAGGCGAGAAGGCCCTCATGCCCATGGCGGACGTCGACGACCTGAAGCCTTGCGCCGTCATCTTCGCCGGATTCCCCGTCGAAACGCACAGCGTGCCCTATCAGGCGGAGGTCTTTCTCAAAAAAATCCCCGAGGGGAAAAAAGTCGCCCTCTTTTCGACTCATGGGTCGGTCACGGGGAGCCAACTCTCGCGGGAGGCCCTGGAATACGCTTCGGTCCTCGTGGCCAAAGCCAAAATTGTCGGCACGTTCACCTGCCGGGGAAAAGTGTCCATGAGAGCGCTTGAGGTCCTGAAGAATTCGCCGGAACACGAGGCCTGGGCGGGCATGGCCGCCTCCGCGGCCACCCATCCTGATGAGCATGACCTGGCCGAAGCCCGGGCCTTCGCCCGCTGGATCGTCACCCTGAGCGCTCAAAGTCACTACCGGGGGCTGTGAGGCCTCGCCCTAACGGTCCGCTTTTCTGATCCTTTCGAATCCCGAAGCGCCGATGAACTCCAGACGCTCCTCCCTTTCCAGCTCGTCAAACAAGAGATTCAGCCCTAGCGTATCGCTCGAGACGTGGCCGGCGATGACCACGTTCAGGTTCGCCTTCTTGGCGTTGTCCAGGGCGTCCTCGCTGAGGTGCATGCCGACGATCGTGCTGATCCCCGAGACCGCGTGCTGCTCGAAGATCGTCTTGGGGCCCTCGGTGCCGCCGGTCATGTCCACGAAGATTTTCCCGCACCGGGCGCCCTCCGAGCCGCTGACGATTTTCGGGCCGGCGCCGGAGCGGTCGGCCTTGCTGTATTCGGGGATCTTCTTGAGAAGGCCGACGAGGTCCTTGAGCTTGCCGGGCTTCTCCCTCTCGAAGAGCTCCTTGAGATGGGAGGTCACGCAGTTGTCGGCCGGCGTGTGGACGCACATCATCGGCAGTCCGAGGAGGCGGGCGGCGTCCACGGCCCGGTTGTGGTTCACGGGGAGGAGCCGCCGTTCGATCTCCCCCATGCGCTTGTCCATGAGCTGTTCGGCCACGGAAATGTTGACTCCGTAGGCCGCCAGGAGGTCCGACTGCAGCCTCATGACGTCGTGGAGGCGCGCCAGGGCGGAGCCTTCGGGGTGGTGGGCCATGATGAGGTCGATCTTCCGCCCGAAATCCCGGTTGAGGGTATGCGCCAGGAGAACCTCCGCGGCTTCCATGTCGATGCCCACGATGACGCGGCGGACTTCGGTGTCCGGCCCTCCCGTCAAGATCCGGGTGTCGGCGTAGGGATTGAACAGCCGGTCCTTATCGTAGGATGCGGCCTCTTCCTTCGAGAGCTTTTTGAACTTCTCTTCCTCGTCCTCGAGGAACTTCCGGATCTCGTCCGGCCCTCTGAGGTCCCGGGCCGCTCCGATGGCCACGGCCTTCTTATAAAGGGTCTCGAGTTTCATCAGCGGCTCCTTTCGTTGTCGGGAAATAATTCGGAAAGCCAGCGGCGGTCCAGGAGGGCGGAGGCCGCGCCCGTCGCGATGTCGCGGGCCGTGCGGGCGAGGCTGGCCGCGCGCCGCAGTTCTTCTCCTCCCCTGGCGGTGTCTCCCCCGTCGATCAAACGGAGGGCCCGGTACGACTGAAGCCGGGCCGATTCGAGCCCGGAGAGAAGGTCCCCCAGGGCCATCTGAACCTTCTGATGGTCCATGAGCGTACTGGCGAAAAACCCCTGTTCCCGGGCGGCCTTCAAGCAGGCCTCGAGGACGGCCGTCGCGGCGCCTATCGTCCAGGCGATTTCCGCCGCCTCGCCTTCGATTCCGGGCGCGTCCCGGGCGTCCCCCCCGAGGACCGGGAGGAGTTCGCGGCCCAGCCGGGGCGAGGCCGAAGAAATCTCTTCGATGACTAGCGCCTTGGCGAGAAGGCCCCCGTCTTTCCATTCGTCGCCTGTGGCGTGTGGACCCGGAAAACCCAACTCCTTCAAGAGGGCTTCAGACAAAGCTAAGCCCGCCGGTCCCGGCGAAGCGCCGCGGCCGGCGGCCTCCCGGTCGCAAAAATAATCGCGGATCCTCTGCCTGACGGCCATCTCGCTCGGGGTGAGGAATGCGTCCATATCGGTGCTCGGGATGCGCCCTCATCTTACTTTTCATTCCCCCGCGAATCAATCCCCTGTTTGACAGTCCGGGGGAAATGATCTACATTCGATTCATGATCGGCGGATTGTTCCGGCTCGTCTTTTACGCCTTCCTTCTGTATCTCGCCTATCTCCTTTTCCGCGTCTATCGGGCCGCGACGCGTCCCAAGAAATCCTCCGGCGAGCCCCGGCAGATTCAAGGGGTCATGGTCAAGGACGACGTCTGCAACACCTATATCCCCCGTGACGAGGCCATCCGGGAAGTCCGCGGCGGACAGGAGCGCTTCTTCTGCTCCGAGGAATGCCGCCGGAAATCCCGGGCGGACTGACACCCTCTCCCGGCCGGCCCCCTAGAGTTCCACGAACCTCCGTCCGTGGGATCCGACGTGCGCGGGCTTTGGAGCGCCAGTACCGTTCGCCGGATTCCAAGGATTCGCCACCGTAGAATCGAGCGGACGGCGCTAAAAAGTGATTTGGAAGTCCTGGAATTCGTCCGTAAATTCTTCCCAGGCGACGTCAAAATCCTCTACCAGGGCCAGGCGCGGCCCTTCCTTGAGGCGGGCGAGAAAGCGATCGAGGTCTTCGCGGGCCCCCTCGGCCAGCACCTCGACACGGCCGTCATACAGGTTTTTCACCCACCCCGTGATCCCGAATGACTTGGCGTATTTTTCGGCGAAGTAGCGGTAGGCGACGCCTTGAACGCGTCCCGAGATGAGCACATGGGCCCGGGCTTTTCCAGTCATTGCAGCGATTCTAGCACGGCCCAAATCGGGGGGTCAAACCGATTTCCCGTGCTTCTTCAGGTAGGACCGCCAGGTGATGGCCCATTTCGCCGGGTCATCGAACCAGGCCTGATCGATCCTGTGGACGACGCTCCGGTAGGGCGCGCCCTTGACCTTCGCCGGGTCCTCGTAGGCCTCGCCGGAGATTTTATTCAGGGCGGCCAGGTATTCGTCGATCTCGGCTTTTGAGTAGGACTCGGTCGGCTCGATGGTAAAGGGCTCGGGGACGATGAACGGGTGATGGCTCGACCAGAGGTGGAATCCGAAATCCGCCATCCGGAGGGCCACGTCTTCCGTGGTCACGCCCGTCTCCTTCGTCATCTTCTCCCAGCTGTACCGGACCTGCTCGATCCGATGGCGGCCCGGCGCGAACGGGGCGCTCGCCCCGCGGATCTTCTTGACCTTCTCCAGGATGTAGTTGTTGTTGAGGACAGCCACGTTGGCCGCCTCCCTCAGGCCGCGCTCTCCGAGGCTCATGATCCAGGCGTAGGCTCTCAGGATCGCGGGAAACACGCCGTAAAAACTGCGAACTTTTCCGATGGTGTTCTTGAGATCGGACCGGAGCGTGTATGTTCCGCCTTGGAGGTCCACGACGGGGACCGGCAGGAACTCGGACAGGCTCCGCGAAACGCCGAGGGCGCCGCAAGCCGGGCCGCCGCAGCCGTGGGGCGTTCCGAACGTCTTGTGAAGGTTGAAGAAGCACATGTCGAAGCCGGCTTCGCGGGCCCGCGTCACGCCGAGAATGCCGTTGGCGTTGGCCTGGTCGTAACCGCACAGGCCGCCGGCGGCGTTGACGATCCCGGTGATCTCGTCGATCTGCGGGTTGAAGATGCCCGTGTCCTCCGGGTTCGTGATGAGCAGCCCGGCCGTTCGCTCCGAAACGGCCCGCTTCAGGGCTTCGATGTCCGGGAGGCCGTCTTCCGTCTGGTGGATGGTCACGACCTTATATCCCTTGACCGCGGCCGCGGCGGCGTCGGAAGGATGGGAGAATATCGTGGTCATGACCTCGTCGCGCGACGCCCCTTCGCCCCGCGATTCGTGCCAGGCCTGGATGATGGAGGCCATGGCCAGGATGGCCGCCGAGCCCGAGGCCGGCTGGAATGAAAAACGGTCGAGCCCGGAGAGCTCGCGCAGGAACAGGTCCGTCCGGTACATGATCTCCAGAGCGCCTTGCACCGTGCTTTCGTCCTGGAGGGGATGCAGTTCCGCGGCCTTGGGTGACGCGGCCAGGATGTCATTGATCTTCGGGTTGTATTTGACCGTGCACGTGCCCTGCCCGATGTCCACGTTGAGGTCCGCGCCGAGGGTGTGCTGGGAGAGCCGGAGATAGTGCTTCAGGACCCGCATCTGGGAGATCTCGGGGAGCGCGGGCGGGGCCTGGCGGCGAAGGGATACGGGAAGCGCCGAGATCCCATCGCCGACCTCATCCTCGATTCCCTTCTCGACCGGCGGGACGAGGATCCCCCTCTCCCCCTTTTCGCTCAGCTCGAAGATGACTTCCTCGTCCCATTTCGCCTGGTGGAAAGCGCGGAGCTTCATCGAACGACCTCCCCGAGGGCGGCGGCCAGGGCATCGATGTCCGCTTTCGTGTGCACCTCCGTGACGCAGTACAGCGCGCACCCGGCAAGACCGGGGAAATCCGGGCCGAGGTCCTTTCCTCCAAAAATCCCGCGCCCGAGGAGGGCCCGGTTGATATCGACCGCGGTCTTCCCCGTCGCCGAGAAATCGACGACAAACTCTTTGAAGTGCGGCGACTGGAAGCGCGGGGCTTTCACTCCGGGAAGCCTGGCGATGGCTTTCGCGGCGTACTGGGATTTCTGCAGGATGTGTTGTCCGAGCTCCCGCATCCCCTGCGGGCCCATGAGGGCCAGGTAGACGCCGGCCGTGATCCCCCAGAGGGCGGCGGCCGTGCCCACGAATTCCTTGCCCTGTTCCCGGACGCCGAACGACGTCCGGTCGTAGGCGACATCGCCGAATCCCCACTCGCCTTCGACCGCCGTTTTGGCGATGCCAAAAAGGCGCGAAGGATATTCCATGACGAACCTTTGCTCGTCCCGGGTCGCGATGAACCCGCCTTGGCCGCCCCCGAAATTCATGTGGATCCCGAGGGGCTGGATGTCCCCGCAGACGATGTCGGCGCCGTAGTGGCCCGGCGGGGCGAGGATGCCCAGAGATATCGGATCCACCCCGACGACGCACAGTCCTCCCCGCGCGTGCGCAATCCCGGCAATCCGCTGACCTTGGGTTTCGAGGAAGCCCAGGTAAGAGGGATTTTCAAAATAAACCGCGGCCGTGTTGTCCGTGAACTTGGCCGCCAGGTCCTCGAGGTCCATCCCGCCCGTGACCGGGTCATGGCGGACCGGGGCGAGGCTCATCACGCCGCGGCAGTAGTTCTCCATAACCCGCAACCGGTCGGGGCCTATGGTGTCCACGACGAGCGCTTCAGCCCTCTTCGTGATCCGGCCGGCCATCCGGACCGACGTGCTCGCAGCTTGACACCAGTCGAAGGTCGGGACGTTGACGACGTCCATGTCGACGAGCTCGGCCATCAGGCTCTCATACTCGAAGAGGGCCTGGAACCGGCCGTGGTCCTCATACGGCTCGCCGGCGTAGGCCGTGAGGAATTCCGAGCGGCGGTTAATTTCGTCGCAGACGGCCGGAACGTAATGGGGCCAGCAGCCGCCGCCGAGGAAGCTCAGCGCTTCGGCGCAGGACCGGTTCCGGCCCAGGATCGTCTCGACGTGTCTCTTGAGCGCCGCCTCCGATGTCAACGGTTCGGGCAAATCCATCCGGCCGCGGAACCGCAGGCGCTCGGGGATATCGGCGTAAAGTTCATCGAGGCTCCGGACCCCGATCTCCTTGAGCATTTGCTCCTTCACCTCGGGTAGCGAATTCGGGATATAGGGGTGGATGAAGGGCTTATCGTCGCTCATGGGCACCTCGAGTTCAGGCGATACCGCCGCCGTCCACGACGAGGAAGGCGCCGGTCACCCATTTCGAAAGGTCGCTTGCGAAGAATAGGACGGCGTTGGCCACGTCCTCGGGCGTCCCGACCCGGGCCAGCGGGCGGCGGGCCGCCTCCGCCATGAAGTCGCTCTCGTCCCGGCCGAGCTGGGCGCACTCGCTTCGGAGCAGGGGCGTGTCCACATCGCCCGGGCAGACACAGTTGACCCGGATGCCGTGGCGGCCGTGATCGATGGCCATGGCCCGGGTCATGTTGAGGATGCCCCCCTTGGCGGCGCAGTAGGCGACCGCGTCCGGCCCGCCTTTGAGGGCCCAGCCGGAGCCCATGTTGATGATGCTGCCGCCCCCGGCGGCGATCATATGGGGGATGACGTGATGCGACAGGAGATACGTCCCCTTGAGCATGACGTCAAGTGTTAGGTCCCAGTCATGCTCCGTGAGATCCACAGCGCTTTTCCGGACAGTGACACCCGCGTTATTGAGCAGCACGTCAATGCGCCCGAATTCCCGGACGGCCGCCTCGACCGCCCGCCGGCAGTCGGCGTCCGAGCGGACGTCGCAGGGGATGAAGAGCGACCGGCCGCCCCGGGCCGCGATGCCGGCCGCGGCTTGCGTTCCCCGCGGCCGGTCGATGTCAAGAAGGACGACGGCGGCCCCGAATTCGGCGAGGCGCCCGGCCGTGCCGAGCCCGATTCCCGACCCGGCCCCGGAGATAACGGCCACCCGGCCATCGAGAGAAACAAGTTCGAGCGCTTTCGGATTCATGATCAACTCGCCCCGGCGCAAGGCGACCCCGGGTATACCATAGGGCCCGGGGGCTGTCAACGCGATGGCCGGGCCGAGGCAAAAAAAAGCCCCTCCCGGCCGGAGCCGGGAGGGGTGGAGATTCTGCTAAGCGCGAATTACCAGCCCGTGCTGAAGGAGATCATCGGGACGAGGATGTTCATGTCGTAGAGGCCGGGCATGTTGTTCGTCGCGGGCGCGATCGTCCGGTCCCGGCCCATCAGGTATTCCAGGCCGAAATCGAACCGCAGACTGCCCATTCTGTAGCCCACGCCGGCCGTAATGCTGTTGTACGTGAAGCTCGGGATCAGGATGTTCATCGTGGAGTCCGGAGCCGGATGGGGATCGTAATAATAGCCGGCCCTGACGGCGAAATTGCCCATCACGTATTCGAGCCCGAACCGGACCTGGAGCTGGTTCAGCCAGTTGAGAGTCAGGACGTTTTCCGAGACGCCGGCCGCGTTCCAGGCGGGATCGAGGAGTTTCACCGTCAGCGCCGTCTCTTTCTTCCAGTTGGTCCATTGTAGGTCGAAGGTGAAGGTCAGGTCCTTCATGGGTTTGACGGCCAGCCCGCCGGCCAGCCACATGGGGTTCGTGGCGTCCAGCTTGGCGGGGGACACGTCAGGGAGACTCGAGTTCAGAAGGGGCAGATTTTGGAGGGTGGACGTCCCGTCCAATTTCAGCTTGGACGCGAACCGGTAGGTGGCTCCGACGCTGAGCCAATCGACCGGCTTGACCAGCATTCCGAACGTCGCTCCGAACCCCCAGCCGTCCACGTTCAATTCAGCCTGACCGAAATTAAACACGACGAGCGGCTTCGCGGAGATGACCTGGGTTTCGCCCCACTGCTCGGTCCTGAAGAAGCCGTAGTTGATATTGAAGGTCGCCCCCAGGAAGAACATGTCCGAGACCTTGATGGCGATGGCCGGGGCGAGGGTGATCGAGCCGATAAAGCTTCGCCACTTGTAGGCTTCGACCGGGGGAGTGAAAAACGAGGTCGGAACGGGAGCGACCAAGGCCGCCTCCAAGCCCGTGTTATTCCACTCCGCCCCGAGTCCGGACAGCGTGTAGGCGCCAATGCCCACGACGATATTGTCACCGATCGGCCGGAAATAGCCAAGGAGCCCTGCCGGATAAACCCGGGCCGTGGTCTTCATGCTGAAGGTGCTCAGGGTATAATCGCTTTTCGGAATGAGCAGGTCGCCCGTCAGGCCGAAGGTTCCTTTCTTCATCATGGCCAGGCCGGCCGGGTTCCAATAAAGGGCCGTGTAATCGTCGGCCAGGCCGACAAACGCGCCGCCCATGGCGGCCGCCCGCGCGCCGAAGCCGTTCAGGTTCAGGCCGTTGGCCAGAAGCCCGGACGTCAGCAGCAGGACGGCTGATAACGCGAGACATAGTTTCTTGGTCATTTTGCCTCCATTCATAGATTTGCCCAAAGTCTATAATATATAAACCTGGGGTTGTCAACCGTTTGCTTGAAGGCCCGCCGGACTGGCCCCGGGATCGGGTCCCCGCCTTCCGGCCGGGGCTATAAGCCGCGAACCGGGTATTATGGTAAAATTCCGGGCGAAAGCCGGCCATGGCCATTAACCTACTCAGCATCGCAGGCTATGACCCCTCGGGCGGGGCGGGCATCCATCTTGACATCCGTGTTTTCGAACACCTGGGTTTCCGGGGCTACGGGGTCCTGACGTCCGTCACGGCCCAGAATACGGCGAAACTGGACAAGGCCGTCCCCCTCCCCCGCGAGCTTGTCCGCGCCCAATACGACGCTTTGAGAAGAGAGGTCCGGTTCGCGGGAATCAAGGTCGGCATGGCCGGGAGTCTGGGAAACCTGGCCGAGGCCGCCCGCATCCTCGAGCGAAATCCTTCGATCCCCCGCGTCGTGGACCCCGTTTTCCGGTCGAGTTCCGGGATCCGGCTCCTCGAAGCCGGGGCGATCCCCAGCTTCCTCGGGTTGTTCAAGGGAAAAGCCACCCTGATCACGCCGAACCTCGACGAAGCCTCGGCCCTCATATCGGGGGGGCGGATCCGGACTCCTGACGACATGAAAGAGGCGGCCCGGCGCATCTTCGATTCGTCCGGCGTCCCGTGTCTTGTCAAGGGCGGGCATCTCGAGGCTGAGGCCGTGGACGTCTTGTACGACGGAAGCTTCGAAGTTTTCCGGCATGCCCGGATCGCAAGAAGCGTCCACGGCACGGGCTGTTTTTTGTCCGCGGCGATCCTCGGCTATCTCGCGGAAGGCCTTGGCTTGGGAGACGCTTGCCGCCGGGGGATCGCTCTGACCGCCTCAGGCATCCGGAAGGCGGTCCCGGCGGGCAAGCGCCGGATGGCTTTTACTTTCCCGGTGCGCCGCCTGAAGACGCGCGAGTGATTTTCGCGGCGCCCTCGAGAACGCTCTTCGGAAAAATCAAGCCCTGCTTCGCGGCGGCCTCGAGGTTGAGATGGATCTTGACATCCGTCATGACCTGGATCGGGATCCGGGCCGGACTTTCACCGTTCTTGACGCGGACCGCGAGCTGGCCCGTCTTGTATCCCATCTCGTAGAAATCGAAACCCACGGCCGCCGACGCCCCGAGTTCCACGGAGCGGAGGAAGCCTCCGACGAGCGGCAGGCGGTTCTCCTCGGCGGCGCGGCCCAGGACTTCGAAGGCGGAATTGATCGTATTGTCGGAAATGGGAAACAGGACGTCCACTTTCTCGTTAACCAGGATCTGGGCCGCCTGGGGGATTTCATGGGCGTTGGCGACGGGGACGGCCACCACCTCGAGGCCGAGCTCCGATGCCGCGTCGCGGGCCAGTTCCAGGTAATACTCGGAATTGACCTCCGAGGGTGTCCAAAGGGTTCCCAGCCGCCGGGCTTTGGGGAGCAAGTCGTGGATGAATTTCACGGTCTGGCGCACAGGTCCCGTCGAGGCCACTCCCGTGACGTAGTTCAGGTGGTCTTTCGCGGAACTCCCCGCGCCGACAAGAAAGGGGGTGGCCACGGAGCCGAATACGATCGGGGCGCTCCGGCCGGCGATGAGGGCAGCCTGGAGGCATTGGGTGGACAGGGGCATGATCAAGTCCACTTTTTCGTCGGCATACGCCTGGGCAATTCGCTGGACCTCGGAGATGTCGCCGTTGGCGATCCGGATCCGGACCAGGATATTCTCGCCGTCGCGCAGGCCGCTGTCCTCGAAGGCCTTGAGGATTCCCCTCCGGGCCTCGTTCGCCGTGAGGGAATCCACGGACTGAAAGATGCCGACGACGAAGAGCTTCGGCCGGGCGGAAGAGGCCGGGGCCGGCGGGTTCTTCTTACACGTCGCGGAGAAAAAGACGGCCAGCGCCAGTCCG
>Ga0326726_10005789_pt1 | contig 11179 bp, 8 predicted proteins | sample MHFenrmetagenome_2_FD_207603 | JGI IMG/M metagenome (GOLD analysis project Ga0326726, IMG submission 207603) | Lab enriched peat soil microbial communities from Michigan Hollow, Ithaca, NY, United States - MHF15MN | ecosystem: Environmental > Terrestrial > Soil > Wetlands > Peat | place: USA...
TTTATTCCGAGGGCTTGACCATGGTTGTGAGCACGCTCGAGCCCTTGGTTGAGCGCACAGTGAGCGGGCTGGGGTACGAGCTCGCAGACTTTGAATATGCCAATAACGGTAGGATGTTAAGAGTGTTTATTGAGAAGTCACATGAACTTGTGCCCGGCCGGGCCCAGGCAGCGGTGAGCCTCGCGGACTGTGAGTCCGTGAGCCGGCAACTGCAGCGCGTGTTCGAAGTCGAGGGCATCCCCTACGACCGTCTGGAAGTGTCCTCGCCGGGCCTGGATCGCAAGCTGAAGAAGGCGGCGGACTTCGCCCGCTTCGTCGGATGCGAGGCCCAGGTTCGCTTGCGCCACCCGGTGAATGGGCGGCGCAATTTCGTCGGGATCGTGCGCGCCGTGCAGGGCGAGCGCGTGGAATTCGAATTCGACGGCGGCCGGATGGCGTTCGACATGGCCGAGCTAGACCGCGCGCGACTGGTGCCCAAGCTATGATGCCGGAGGGATACATGAGCCGGGAACTGTTGCTGCAAGCCGACGCGCTCGCCCGGGAAAAGAACGTCCACAAGGACGTGGTGTTCGGCGCTCTGGAGATGGCGATCGCCTCGGCGACCAAGAAGCGGTTCACCGAAGACGTCGACGTGCGGGTCGCGATCGACCGCAATACCGGGGACTTCGAGTCCTTCAGGCGCTGGCAGGTCGTGGCCGATGGCACGGTGGAGAACCCGTCCCAGCAGGTGCCGCTTGCCGAAGCGCACAAGCAATACCCGGACATCCAGCTCGGAGACTTCATCGAAGAGGCTCTCGAGCCGATCGATTTCGGCCGTATCGGCGCGCAGACCGCGAAGCAGGTCATCCTGCAGAGGATCCGGGATGCGGAGCGCGAGCAGCTGCTGAACGATTTTCTCGCTCGCGGCGAGAAGCTCATCAACGGCGCGATCAAGCGCGTCGAGCGCGGCAACGCGATCATCGAAGTCGGGCGCGTCGAGGCCGTGCTGCCGCGCGACCAGATGATCCCCAAGGAGAACTTGCGGGTGGGCGACCGGGTGCGCGCTTTGGTAATGCGCATCGACCGCAACGTCCGCGGGCCGCAGCTGGTGCTCTCGCGCACAGCGCCCGAGTTCATCATGGAGCTGTTCCGGCTCGAAGTTCCCGAGATCGAAGAAGGACTGCTCGAGATCAAGTCCGCCGCCCGCGACCCGGGCATACGCGCGAAGATCGCCGTGCATTCCCGCGACAAGCGCATCGACCCGATCGGCACCTGCGTGGGGATGCGCGGGGCGCGCGTCCAGGCGGTCACCCAGGAGCTCGCGGGCGAGCGCGTGGACATCGTGCTGTGGTCGGAAGACCCGGCGCAGCTGGTGATCGGCGCACTGTCGCCGGCGGAAGTTTCGTCGATCCTCGTGGACGAGGATAAACACGCCATGGATGTGGTCGTGGACGAGGAAAACCTCGCCATCGCGATCGGCCGCAGCGGCCAGAACGTGCGTTTGGCTTCCGAGCTGACCGGCTGGGCGATCAATCTCATGACCGAGGCGGAATCGCAGAAGAAGAACGAGGAGGAAGCTTCCTCGGCGAGAAAGCTCTTCATGGAGCGGCTCGACGTCGACGAGGAAGTGGCGAATACCCTCATCCAGGAAGGCTTCTCGACTCTCGAGGAAGTGGCCTACGTGCCGATCAACGAGATGATGGAGATCGAGGGCTTCGACGAGGCGACGGTCAACGAGCTGCGCAACCGCGCGCGGGACGCGCTCCTGGTGCAGGCCATCGCGAGCGAAGAGCAGGCGGAGAACCTCGACCCCGCGCTCCTCGGCCTGGAGGGCATGGACAAAGACCTGGCGGCGAAGCTCGCCACCTCCGGGGTGAAGACCCGGGACGATCTGGCCGACCTCGCCTTCGACGATCTGGTGGAGCTGACCGCGATCGACGCAGAGCGCGCGAAGAGCCTGATCATGAAGGCGCGCGAGCACTGGTTTACGCAGGAGTAGGAAAGCGTCATGGCACAAACGAGCGTTGCTCAATTCGCAGGCGAGCTGAAAGTGCAGCCCGCGCAGTTGCTCGAGCCGCGGCGCGCCGCCGGCGTGCACAAACGCGTTGCCGAAGACGTCCTTTCCGAGCAGGACAAGACCAAGCTGCTTGACTATCTCCGGCGCTCGCACGGGTCAGCCGAGCCCAAGAACAAGATCACGCTGACGCGCAAGCAGACTTCGGAAATCATCAAGAAGTCCGACTCGAGCGGGAAGGCGCGCACCATTCAGGTCGAAGTCAAGAAGAAGCGTATCTTCGTCAAGCGCGAATCCGAGCCCGGTCCCTCTCCCGAGGGACCGGCATCGCCGGCCAGCGCGATCGACGCGCGCGAGGTGGAGCTGCGCGAGCAGGAGCGGCGGCGCCAGGAGGAGCTAGCGGCCCGCCAGGCGACCGAGCTGGCCGAGAAACAGGAGCGCGAGCGCAAGCAAGCTCGCGAGGCAGAGCAGAAACCCGCCGAGGCCAAGGCTGCTCCCGCTGCCGACACGACGCTGCACAAGCCCAAGGTCGCCCCGGGCGCCGAAAAAAAGGGCGCGAAGAAGGCCAAGGAGATCAAGGTCTGGCAGGACGAGGGCGTCAAGCGGAGGACCATCAAGACGCGGGGGGACGTTCAGGGCGCCTCCGGCTGGCACAACCCCAAAGGGGGGAGGCACAGGGCCGCAGCGGCTGTGGCGGAAAGCACGCCCCAGTTCACCGCCCCGAGCGAGCCGATCGTGCGCGAGATCAGGGTGCCGGAGACCATCACGGTGGGCGATCTCGCCCACAAGATGTCGGTCAAGGCGGCCGAGGTCATCAAGGCGCTGATGAAGATGGGCAGCATGGTGACCATCAATCAGGTGCTCGACCAGGAAACCGCGATGATCGTCGTCAACGAGATGGGGCACGTCGCCAAGGCAGCCAAGCTCGACGATCCGGAATCGCTGCTCGCCGAGGTTCCCGAGCACCAGGAAGCGGAGCTCAAGCCGCGAGCACCCGTGGTCACCGTGATGGGGCACGTCGACCACGGCAAGACCTCGCTGCTCGACTACATTCGCACGACGAAGGTCGCCTCGGGCGAAGCCGGCGGCATCACCCAGCACATCGGCGCGTACCACGTGCAGACCCCGCGCGGCATGGTCACTTTCCTCGACACGCCCGGCCATGAGGCGTTCACCGCGATGCGCGCGCGCGGCGCCAAGGTCACCGACATCGTTGTTCTCGTGGTCGCGGCGGACGACGGCGTGATGCCGCAGACCATCGAGGCCATCCACCACGCGAAAGCGGCAGGGGTGCCGATCGTGGTGGCGATCAACAAGATCGACAAGCACGAGGCGAATCCCGACAAGGTCAAGCAGGAGCTGGTGGCGCAATCGGTCCTTCCCGAGGAATACGGCGGCGACTCGCCGTTCGTCCCGGTCTCGGCGAAGACCGGCAAGGGGATCGACGAGCTGCTCGAGCAGGTCCTGCTCCAGGCCGACGTGCTGGAGCTGAAGGCCCCGGTAGATGCTCCGGCAAAGGGTATCGTCATCGAGGCGCGCCTCGACAAGGGTCGCGGGCCGGTCGCGACCATCCTGATCCAATCGGGAACGCTCAGGCGTGGGGATGTCGTGCTGGCGGGAAGCTGTTTCGGCCGCGTGCGCGCGATGCTCGACGAGAACGGCGGCACTGTTCCCGAGGCGGGTCCCTCGATTCCGGTGGAAATCCAGGGCCTGTCGGACGTTCCCGGGGCTGGGGAGGATGTCATGGCTCTGGGCGACGAGCGCAAGGCGCGCGAAATCGCGCTGTTCCGCCAGGGCAAGTTCCGCGACGTGAAGCTCGCGAAGAAGCAGGCGGCCAAGCTGGAGAACTTGTTCGAGCATTTGGGCGAGGGCGGGGTGAGATTGCTCCCGCTCCTCATCAAGGCGGATGTCCAGGGCTCGCAGGAGGCGCTGGTGCACGCGCTCTCCGGGCTCTCGACCGAAGAGGTCAAGGTCAACGTTGTGCACGCCGCCGTGGGTGCGATCACCGAATCCGACGTCAACCTCGCGCTCGCCTCCAAGGCGGTGATCATCGGCTTCAATACGCGGGCCGACGCGACCGCGCGCAAGGCCGCGGAGGCCTCGGGCGTCGACGTGCGCTACTACAACATCATCTACGAGGCGGTCGACGAGGTGAAGGCAGCGCTCTCGGGCATGCTCGCCCCCGAGAAAAAGGAAAACGTCCTCGGCCTCGTCGATGTGCGCCAGGTGTTCAAGATCTCGAAGGTCGGCGCGGTCGCCGGCTGCTATGTGCTCGAAGGTCTGGTGCGGCGCAACGCCTCGGTCCGGGTGCTGCGCGACAACGTGGTGATCCACACGGGCGAGATCGATTCGCTCAAGCGCTTCAAGGACGACGTGCGGGAAGTGAAGAGCGGTTTCGAGTGCGGCATGTCGTTGAAGAACTTCAACGACCTCAAGGTCGGCGATCAGTTCGAAATCTACGAAGTCCAGGAAGTCGCTCGGACGCTCTAGACCCTCGGCCGGGTGGCAGACCCGGTCCCGCTTCTCATGGCGAACTCGCAAAGGCTGCGCCGCGTCGCCGACCAGATCCAGCGTGAGGTCTCGACCCTGTTGCGCACCGAGCTGAAGGATCCCCGCGTCGGAATGATCACCCTGACCGGCGTCGAAGTCTCCCCGGACCTGGCCCATGCGAAGGTATTTTTCACCACGCTCGGGGATGCCGACGCGCTCTCCCGCACCGAAGCGGGGCTCCAGCGCGCCGCGGGGTTCCTGCGCTCGGAGCTCGGCCACCGCCTGAAACTGCGCGTGACACCCGAGCTGCGCTTCGTGCACGACGCTTCGGTGGAGCGCGGCGTGCGCCTCTCGAAGCTGATCGACGACGCCGTCGCCGGAAAGAAGACCGACTAGAGGCGGGGACATGGACGACGCAGTGAGCGGCGTGCTGCTCCTCGACAAGCCGTCTGGACCGAGCTCGAACACGGTCTTGCAAAGAGCCAAGCGGCTGCTGGGCGCGGCGCGCGCCGGCCACACCGGAACCCTCGATCCCCTGGCGAGCGGCCTGCTCGTGATTGCGCTGGGAGAGGCGACCAAGTTCTCGAGCGGGTTGCTCGAAGCGGACAAGAGGTACCGGGCGCGGATGAAGCTCGGCGTGCGCACCTCTACGGGCGATGCGGAAGGCGCGGCTCTGTCTCGGTCGGACGTCAGCGTTACCCCGGAGTCGCTGCGGACAGCGCTTGAGCGCTTCCGCGGGGAAATCGAGCAGGTGCCGCCGATGTACGCGGCAATCAAGCACGCGGGTCGTCCTCTGTACGCCTACGCGCGGCGCGGGGAGAGCGTGGCTCGGGCGCCGCGGCGCGTCGCGATCCGGCGGCTCGAGTTGGAGAGCCTAGAAGGGGACACGGCAAGCCTGCTCGTCGAATGCAGCAAGGGCACATACGTTCGAACGCTTGCCGAGGACATCGGCGAGGAACTCGGCTGCGGGGCGCATCTCGCGGCGCTCGAGCGACTTGCCGTGGGCTGGTTCAAGCTGGAGCAGGCGATCAAGCTCGAGGCCCTCGAAGCGATGTCACCGTGGCAGCGGCGCGAACGGCTCCTGCCCCCACAGGCCTTGCTCGACTCCTGGCCCCGCTTGAGGCTGGAAGTGGACCTCGCGGCGCGATTTCGCCGGGGGCAGGCGGTTCCTACGGACCTGGCAGACGGGAACGTCGCGGTGTTCGGCGAGAACGAGGCGTTTCTCGGCGCCGGTGAAGTCTCCGGCGGAGCGCTCAGGCCGAAGCGGCTGCTCGCAAGCTCTTGAGAAGAGCTTGTTTCCAAGGTAAAATGCCCGCCTTTCGCAAAGAGACAAATCAGGGCAGAGCATGTCGGTCAACGTTGCGCAGAAGGCGCAGATCATGCAGCAGTACCAGCGCGCCGCGGGCGACACGGGCTCCCCGGAAGTCCAGATCGCGTTGCTCACGGCCCGCATCAACGGGCTGACCGATCATTTCAAGGCGCACGTCAAGGACCACCATTCGCGGCGGGGATTGCTGAAGCTCGTCAGCCAGCGCCGCAAGATGCTCGATTACCTCAAGCGGAAAGACAACGGAAAGTATCACCAGCTGATCGAGCAACTTGGCCTGCGCAAGTGATTTCTTCGGCGCCCATTGGAACTCGATGGGTGCCTTGAGCTCCACCACCGGCCCTGCGTTTCCGCGCCGGCGCCACCTCCCCCAAATTGACCCGGGCCGGCTCCCGGGCCCCCTCAACGGATCGATACCATCATGGCGCTAGTTCCCAGCAAGAAGACCTTTACCTACGGAGCGCACCAGGTCACGCTCGACACGGGCGAAATCGCGCGCCAGGCGCACGGTGCGGTCGTCGTCAACATGGACGACACGGTAGTCCTGTGCACCGTGGTCGGCGCAAGGCAGGCGAAGGCGGGCCAGGATTTCCTGCCGCTGACCTGCGACTACGTCGAGAAAACCTATGCCGCCGGCAAGATTCCCGGCGGATTTTTTAAGCGCGAGGGAAGACCTTCGGAGAAGGAGACCCTCACCTCCCGTCTGATCGATCGGCCCATCCGGCCTCTGTTTCCGGACGGCTTCTACAACGAGGTGCAGGTCGTCGCGCAGGTGCTTTCTTGCAATCCCGAGGTCGATCCGGACATCCCGGCGATGATCGGCGCTTCCGCGGCGCTGACCCTCTCCGGAATTCCGTTCAGCGGACCGATCGGAGCGGCGCGCGTCGGCTACGTCAACGGCGAATACGTGCTCAACCCGACTGCGACGCAACTGAAGGAGAGCCGGCTCAACCTGGTAGTCGCCGGCACCCAGCACGCGGTGCTGATGGTGGAATCCGAGGCGGCCGAGCTGCCCGAGGACGTCATGCTGGGGTCGGTGGTGTTCGGCCACCAGCAGATGCAGGCGGCGATCCAGGCGATCCACGAGCTCGCGGACCAGGCGGCCAAGCCCGCGTGGGACTGGAAGCCGGCGGACAAGGATCAGACGCTCGTCGAGCGCATCCGGGAGCTTTCGGAAAGCGACTTGCGCGCCGCGTTCAAGATCAGGCAGAAGCAGGCGCGCTCCGAGGCGATCGACGCCATCTGGACGCGCGTGTTCGAGGCGATCGGCGTCGGCACCGCGGGGGGGCCGGAGGCAAACGTCGTCAAGGATATCTGTTTCGCCGTCGAATCGAAGATCGTGCGCAACCAGATCCTCGACGGAGAAGCGCGCATCGACGGGCGCGATACGCGCACCGTCCGCCCGATCGCCGTTCGCGTCGGCGTGCTGCCGCGCACGCATGGCTCGGCGCTTTTCACCCGCGGCGAGACCCAGGCGCTGGTGGTGGCGACGCTCGGCACGGGCCGCGACGAGCAGATCATCGACGCGCTTATGGGTGAATACAAGGAGCGCTTCATGCTCCACTACAACATGCCGCCCTACGCGACCGGCGAGACCGGCCGCATGGGCTCGCCCAAGCGCCGCGAGATCGGCCATGGCCGGCTCGCCAAGCGCGCGCTCGTAGCCATGCTCCCCGGTCCGGAGGAATTCGCGTATTCCATGCGCGTGGTCTCAGAGATCACCGAGTCCAACGGATCTTCCTCGATGGCCTCGGTGTGCGGCGGCAGCCTCGCGCTCATGGACGCCGGGGTCCCGATGAAGGCGCACGTCGCGGGCATCGCGATGGGACTCATCAAGGAAGGCAAGCGCTTCGCGGTGCTCACCGACATCCTCGGCGATGAGGACCACCTTGGCGATATGGACTTCAAGGTCGCCGGGACCGAGGGCGGCATTACCGCGCTGCAGATGGACATCAAGATCGAGGGCATCACGAAGGAGATCATGCAGGTCGCGCTCGCGCAGGCGCGCGAAGGCCGGCTGCACATACTCGGCATCATGAAGCAGGCGCTCGAGGGATCGCGCGCGGAGATCTCGAGCTTCGCTCCCCGCATCATCAAGATCAAGATCAATCCCGAAAAGATCCGCGATGTCATCGGCAAGGGCGGCGTGGTGATCCGCGGGCTGCAGGAAGAGACCGGCACGACCATCGAAATCTCCGACGATGGAACGGTTTCGATCGCTTGCGTCTCCGCTGAAGGCGGGCAAGCCGCGAAGAAGCGCATCGAGGACATCACCGCGGACGTCGAAGTGGGACGGGTCTACGACGGGACCGTGCTCAAGTTGCTCGACTTCGGCGCCATCGTGCAGCTCCTGCCGGGCAAGGACGGGCTGCTGCACATCTCGCAGATCGCGAACGAGCGCGTCAACAACGTCTCGGACTATCTCAAGGAAGGCCAGCAGGTGAAGGTCAAGGTGCTCGAGGCCGACGAGAAGGGGCGGGTGCGCCTCAGCATGAAGGCGGTGAAGGAAGCGGCCCCGGCAGCGCAGCCCTAGAGGACGCCGCAAGAAAAAAAAGGGCGCCACGGCGCCCTTTCTGTTTTTTGGGACCGGTCACTTCCCGCTCTGCTTTTCCCTCAGCTCGTCCACGGTCTTGCAGTCTATGCACAGGGTCGCGGTAGGCCGTGCCTCCAAGCGCTTCAGGCCGATCTCGATTCCACATTTTTCGCAGTAGCCGTAATCGTCCTTGTCGATGCGCGCGATCGTCTCATCGATCTTCTTAATCAGCTTGCGCTCGCGATCGCGGTTGCGCAGCTCCAGGGAAATATCGGATTCCTGGCTCGCACGGTCGTTGGGGTCGGCGAACACGGTCGCGTCGTCCTGCATCTCGTGGACCGTCCTGTCGATGTCCTGAGACAGCTCCGCCTTCAGCGCCGAGAGCATTTTCTTGAAATGCGTGCGCTGCCCGAGGCTCATGTATTCCTCGCCTTTCCTCGGTTGATAGGGCGAGAATGTCTTGGGTTGCAGCTCCAAACGCGGACTCCGTGTCCCTCCCGGGAGAAATCATTTGATACCAGAAATCCGAAACTCGCAAGGTGTTTTTCCTCCGTAATTCAAGGTTCGCAGAGCGTTGACCCTCCCTGGCCCGCAGGCGTAATATTCGACACCCGCGGGGTGTAGCGCAGCCTGGTAGCGCGCTTGCTTTGGGAGCAAGATGTCGGGAGTTCAAATCTCTCCACCCCGACCAGATTTCTGCGGCCAATGCCGCTGCACGATGCCTCACCCGTGCCCGTAGCTCAACCTGGATAGAGCACCAGCCTTCTAAGCTGGGGGTTGTGGGTTCGAGTCCCGCCGGGCGCGCCAGCTTTTCTCCGAACGCCGAAAGGAAGTCGTGATGATCGAAGTGTATACATGGCCCACGCCCAACGGGCACAAGATCCACATCATGCTCGAGGAAACCGGGCTCGAGCACGAGATCCGGCCGGTCAACATCCGTACCGGCGAGCAGTTCAAGCCCGAGTTCCTCAGGATCAGTCCCAACAACAAGATACCCGCGATCGTCGACCGCGACGGGCCGGAGGGAAAGCCGATCTCGGTCTTCGAGTCGGGCGCGATCCTGATCTATCTCGCCGGTAAGTCCGGGAAGCTCTTGCCGCGCGACGACCGCGGCAAGTACGTGGCCCTGCAATGGCTGATGTTCCAGATGGGGAACATCGGCCCGATGATGGGGCAGTCGGGGCATTTTCGCAGCAACGCGGTGCCGGAGAAGATCGACTATGCGATCAACCGCTATTCCAACGAGGTGAAGCGGCTGCACCGGGTGATGGAGAAGCGTCTCACCGAGGCCGCATATTTCGCCGGAGCAGAGTACTCGATCGCAGACATCGCCATATTCCCCTGGCTGCGCGCAAGCGAGCGCAACGGAATCAACTGGGCCGAGTTCCCCAAGGTCAAGACCTGGTTCGACAAGATCCATGCGCGGCCGGCGGTGCAGCAGGCGCTGAAAGTCCTGGCCGAAGTTCAGACCACGCCTCCGGGCCAGTACGATCCCAAGGCGCGCGAAATATTGTTCGGGGCGGCGCAGTACGAGAAGCGCTGAAAGTGAATCTGGGCAACAGACCCCTTCACGCCGCCGCAGCCCTCCTGTTGTTCGCCGCGGTCGTGGAGATCGGGTGGGTGCACGGCCTGGAGGGTCTGGAGGGCAGGGTGTCCGATTTTTTCGTCCGCAGCCACGCGAGCGGGCTCGCACCGGACCCCGACATCGTCATCGTCGGCATCGATGACCTGAGTCTAGACCGCATGCAGGAGGCCGCGGGCAAGTTCCCTTGGCCGCGGTCCGTCTACGCGGATCTCGTCCGGGGGATCGAGTCGCAGAATCCGCGTGCGATCGTCTTCGATGTTCTCTTCAGCGAAGGGGATGCGCGTGATCCCGAATTCGATCGCACGTTCAACAGGACTCTCAAGGGGCTGAAGAACGTCTACTTCTCGATGGTGCGTCTCGACCCAGCGGGCGACGCGCAGGGAGCCCCCGCCGCCCAAGTTGCCGGGCTTCTGGGGCTGGAACGGGACGCTTCCGCCCAGCCCGACGCGCGCATCCATCTGCTTCCACCCAAGGCCGTCGACGAGGAGCACTGGCCGCGCTCGGGGCTCATCAATTTCCTTCCCGATCGCGATGACGTGGGAAGGCGCTACTGGGTCGCGATGCGCGCGTACGGTTGGCGGCTACCCTCGCTACCGGCGCGCGTCGCCCGCGGTCTGGCATTTCCGATTCCCGGCACCGAGTCGATCGTCCTCGCCTGGCGCGGCAGGGAAGGCTCGTTCCGGCACGTCTCGTTCGCCGACCTCTACGAGGACTTCGGCCGCAAGAAACGGACGCGTCCCGCGGACGAATTCAGGGACAAGATCGTCATCGTCGGCGCCACTGCGGCGGCGCTCGGGGATTTGCGAGTCACGCCGATCTCCAACACCTATCCCGGCGTCGAGATCCTCGCGACCGCGATCGACAACCTCAAGAGCCAGCGCGCGATGATGGGGACGCCGGACGCCGTGCGCATGGTCCTCGCGGCTTCGCTCTTGGCGCTGGTGTTCGCCGCGTTCCGGCTGCACCGCAATGCGGTGGAGACCGGCGTCGCATTGGCCGCCGCTTCGGCGATGCTGCTGGGCGCGCAGTATGCCGCCCTGAGCGTAAGGCTCCTTCTGCCGGTGGCGGTACCGCTGCTATTTGCGTGGGCCCTGTACCTGTACGGCGCGATGCTCGCGTATCTGCGTGAAAAGCGGACGCGAGAGCAGGCGATGCGCCTGTTCTCGCGCTTTCTCAATCCGGACGTGGTCCGGAAGATCGTCGATCAGGGCGAGACGATCGAGTCGCTGTCGGGAAAAACACGGCAGATCT
>Ga0326726_10005790_pt1 | contig 11176 bp, 6 predicted proteins | sample MHFenrmetagenome_2_FD_207603 | JGI IMG/M metagenome (GOLD analysis project Ga0326726, IMG submission 207603) | Lab enriched peat soil microbial communities from Michigan Hollow, Ithaca, NY, United States - MHF15MN | ecosystem: Environmental > Terrestrial > Soil > Wetlands > Peat | place: USA...
GTTATACGCATCTGCAGCCAGCTGTGCAGTATTGAACACAGGATCGACGAGCGACCATATATCGTGACGTGGTTTTGCGCGTTGCCAACTCCCGTCGAACGAGACCGCGTCCTGCGGTTCGGGACAGACCCCGTCAGAACTGAAGGAGAAGAACTATGAGGCGACTGCTCTCTTCTGTCACTCTCGCTGCCCTCCTGGTGTGCAGTCCGGCCGTAGCAAGGGCTGACGTCGTTCTGGATTGGAACGCGATCGCCGTGTCGACAATGGTCAGTCAGGGCCAGAATCCGTTCGCCCAGGCGCGACTCCTGGCCATCACGCAGCTCGCCGTGTTCGAAGCCGTCAATGCCATCACGGGCGACTACAAGCCGTACCTCGGAACCGTCGTCGCGCCGGCAGGCGCATCGGTTGACGCGGCGGCAGTGGCCGCTGCGTACGGTGTGCTCAGGAACTATCTCCCCCTGGCGGCGAATCTCGATCCTGCGTATGCGGCGGCCCTGGCGGCTATCCCCAACGGCTCTGCCAAGAGCGGCGGCATCGCGACGGGCCAGGCCGCGGCTGCGCTGATGATCGCTCTGCGCGTCGGCGACGGCTCGTCGCCCCCGCAGTTCAACACCCCCGCGTCGAACGATCCCGGCGTGTGGCAGCTCACGCCCAGTTGCACGCCCTCCGGCGGAGCCTTTTTTCAGTGGCAGAACGTGACGCCGTTTGGTGTGCCAAGCGTTCCCGGGAGTACAGCGTGGATCGCCCCATTTGCTCCGGGTCCGCCTCCGGCGCTCACCAGCCACACATACGCGAGGAACTTCAACCAGGTGAAGAGGGTCGGCAACGTCAGCAGCGATCTGACGGACCGGCCGCAGGATCGGGCCGACGTGGCGCGGTTCTACGCCGCATCCTCGCCGAGCTTCGTGTTCAACCTGGCCGCGAGGCAGGTCGCGACCGCGGAGGGCACCTCGCTTTCGGAGAATGCGCGGGCCTTCGCCCTGCTCAACATGGCCAGCAACGACAGCCTCGTCGCGTCGTTCTGGACGAAGTATCACTACAACTTCTGGCGCCCCGAGACGGCGATTCACGAAGCCAGCTTCGATGGCAACGGAAGAACCGATGCTGACGTGACGTTTGCGCCGTACATCCTCACGCCCTGTTTCCCGAGCTATCCGTCAAATCACGGGAGCGGCAGCAACAGCGCCGCTGAGATCCTGAGGCGCGTGTTCGGTGAGGGTGGCCACGCGATCACGATGTCGAACCCCGCCGTTCCGGGGCTGACCTTCAACTACACAAGATTCAACCAGATCACGGACGATATCAGCGATGCGCGCGTTTACGGAGGCATCCACTTTCGCTTCGATCAGGATGCCGGCGCCGATCTGGGACGCGACATTGCGACATATGTTTACAAACACAACCTCCGCCGCGCGAAGCATTCCCATCACGACGATGAAGGCGAGGACGACGAGCACGATGAGCACGACGACAACCGGCACGACGGCAACCGGCACGACAGCAGCCGGCACGACAGCAGCCGGCACGACAGCAGCCGGCACGATCGCGACTGAGTAAGAGGCAATCGGAATGAAGGTGGGCCTGGGTCCGATTGGGCCCGGCCCATCGCCTGGCAATAGCATCGAGAATCAGCGTCGCCTGGGCCGGCGGACGGCCCTGACCTTCCCGCTTCTTCCTCCGCCGCAGAAGAACTGATCGCCGCCGTCGGACTCGAGGCCGGAAACGCCCACCCCCGGCGGCATCTCGAGCTTCTCGAGGACCTCTCCGGTTCGAGGATCGAGTCGTCGCAATTCGCTCTCGTCGCCTTCCCAGGTGCCGTGCCACAACTCGCCGTCGACCCAGGTGACACCGGTGACGAAGCGGTTGGAGTCGATCGTGCGAAGGATCGTCCCGGTCTGCGGATCGATTTGATGAATCTTCCGGTCGCGATACTGCCCGACCCAGAGAGTGCCTTCCGCCCACGCAAGCCCCGAGTCGCCTCCGCCACCGGGGGCCGGAATCGTGGCCAGGACGCGGCCGGTCGACGGTTCGATCTTCTGGATCCGATCCTCGGCGAGCTGATACAGGTGATGGCCGTCGAAGGCCGTTCCTGCATGTGCGGCCACATCGATCGAGCGCAGCGTCTTCCCGCTCGCAGGATCGAGGGCCTTCAGCGTGTCTCCAGCAGCAAACCAGACGTGCTGACCGTCATACGTGACGCCAGCCACGTTGTCCACGCCGGAAAACGGGCCGTACTCGCGGACGATCTCGGCGGTCGATCGACGCATGCGTCCATCCTAACCAACCGGCAGAGGACCGGGGAGTAACAACGTCGTCGTGAATCCCGGCACGGGCGGCGTCATCCAGCGACGAGCCCTCCCGTGGCCGAACGACTGTGCTCTGCCCGCCGCCGCCAGCGAGTCGAGCGCCCGCTGCACGGTGCGCTGGCTCGTGCTAAGAGCGAGCGCGAGAGCCGAGCTCGACCACGATTCCCCGTCGGCCAGGAATGCGAGCACCGCCGCATGCTCCGCGTCGATTTCGGTGGGCCGCGCCAGCACGACGACCTCACGCGACCGGCGCGGCGCCAGCGCAAAGCCCCGCTTCGTCGCGCTCACGCCGGCCAGCGTCCGGAGCAGCCGGCGAAGCCGCCCGATCTCGACGCGCAATCGCGCGCGATGCGATTCGTCGGTGAACGTCGATCCGAAGGCGCGAGCGACGAGTGTGTCCCTCGGTACGTCTCCCGGCGACGCCTCGCCAAGCGCGCGGGCGAGCGCGAACAACACCGGACGTCGTGAGAGCGAGACCACCCTGCCTGCGCAGCGCACGGCATGCCGGCACGCGTCCACGACGAATGCGTTCGACGCCAGCAGCGCTTCGACCTCTTCGAGCAGAAGGACTCGCTCTCCGCCATTTGCGATCAGGCGCGCGGCGGGCGTGCTCAAGATGAGATTCGCGCTTTCGACTTCTGCCGTCAGCGCGGGGATGCGCGCCCGGGCGGCTGCGAGCCCGGCGCGAGCGAGCGCCGCGCGCGCCGCTTTCGTCCGAAGGCGTCGAATCGCGATCCCCGCGGCGACCAGCTCGTGAGCGGTCCTCAGCGCGGGAGGTAGAGGGGCAGGGTCGAGCCCGGCGAGCGTCCGCTCGGCTTCGTCGATGCGCCCGATCAGGAGGAGGCGCCGGACCTCGAGATACCGCGCGTGTGCGGCGTTTACTCGATCGCCATGTGCGTCGAGCGTCGTTCGCGCCGACTCGAGGGCCTTGGTGGGCCAGCCCAGATCGCGCGAGACGAGCGCGATCTCGGCCTCGGCGACGACGCATCGCGCGCGAGCGACGGCCTCCTTCGGACCAAACGCCCGCGCGGCGCTTCGCAGCAGCGCTTTCGCTCGAACGAGATCGCCGAGCTGCGCCATCGCGATGCCTCGAAGCGCAAGCGCCGGTGCGTCGTCGCGCAGGGCGACACGTTTCAGCGCGCCGAGAGGATCACCCGCCGCGAGCGCACGCGCGGCGGCCGTGATCAGCGAGTCCATCGGAATCCCGCCACACTTGTCACTCCCACTGTTCCAGGTCCCGGCGGTAAATCTATCTCGAAAGGAGACAACGGCAATGACGACACACAAGACCGGAACACGGGAAGACTGGCTCGCCGCGCGGCTCGAGCTGCTCGAGGCGGAGAAAGAGCTCACGCGGCGCGGCGACGAGCTGACCAGGCGGCGGCAGGAGCTGCCGTGGGTGCGGATCGACAAGGAGTATCGATTCGAGACCGACAAGGGGAGCGCTTCGCTGGCGGACCTCTTCCAGGGGAACTCGCAGCTCCTCATCTACCACTTCATGTTCGGACCCGACTTCACCGCAGGGTGCCCGTCGTGCTCGTCGGTCGCGGACGGGTTCAACGGCGTCGCCGTCCACCTCGCCAACCACGACGTCACGCTGTCGGCAGTGTCGCGGGCGCCGCTCGCGAAGCTGCAGGCGTACAAGCGGAGGATGGGCTGGACGTTCCCCTGGGCGTCCTCGTTCGGCGGTGACTTCAACGCCGACTTCAGCGTCGGGTTCACCGAGGCGCAACAGCGCGACGGAGGCCTCGAATACAACTTCCGGCGCGAGAAGGCGTGGCAGTTGCGCGGTGGCGAGGGGCCGGTCGCCGAATTCGCGGCGATGACCGGGACCGACGCGGCCACGTACACGCGCGAGAGGCCGGGGGTGAGCGCGTTCGTCCTCGAGGACGGCGTCGTGTATCACACGTATTCCGCCTACGCGCGCGGAGTCGACGGCCTCTGGGGTATGTATCAGTGGCTGGATCGCGCGCCGAAGGGTCGCAACGAGACAGGCGGCTGGTGGCGCCGCCACGACGAGTACGCCAGGCGCTGAGCGAGGTCGTCACTCATGGCTTCCGACCGAGCTTCACGACAGGCGTTTCTGAGCGTCGCCGCGCTGCTGTTCGCCTGCAGCGCGGCGGCGACGATCGTCTGGTCGGCGTCCATGTCGGCGATGGGGGAGATGCCGATGCCCGGCGGCTGGACGATGTCGATGGCGTGGATGCGGATGCCCGGACAGACATGGCCGGGCACCGCGGCGTCTTTCGTCGGCATGTGGATCGTGATGATGGTGGCGATGATGCTGCCGTCCCTGGTCCCGGCGCTGTGGCGCTATCGTCAGGCCGTCCGCAGGACCGACCAGACGCGCCTCGGCCTGCTGACCGCCGTCGTCGGCGCCGGGTATTTCGTCGTCTGGGCCGTCTTCGGGATGTTCGCTTTTCCGCTGGGAGCCGGGCTGGCGGGGCTCGAGACGCAGGTGCCGGCGATGGCGCGAGGCGTGCCGATCGCCGCCGGTGTCGTCGTCCTCGTCGCCGGGGCGCTTCAGTTCACCGCGTGGAAAGCTCAGCATCTTGCCTGGTGCCGGGAGAAACTGGCGGGCGACGGCACGCTGCCGGCGGACGCCGCCACCGCCTGGCGACACGGCCTGCGCCTCGCGCTTCACTGCAGCTACGGCTGTGCCGGACTCACCGCGATCCTCCTGGTCGCCGGGATCATGAACCTTTACGCGATGGCAGGTGTGACGGCAGCGATTACCGTCGAACGCCTTGCGCCAGCCGGTGAACGCGTCGCTCGAGGCATCGGCGCCGTCGTCGTCGGAGCAGGCGTGTTTCTGATCGCGCGAGCAGCCATGCTGTGATGGCCTTGCGCAGTGGTCATGCCGGGTCCATCAACGCGTGCCAGCTGAGCCCAAACTTGCACGAAAAACTCTGACAACGGCAGAACAACACCGACAACCGCAGAATGTGTGCAAACAAGGGCTGCGTAACGCTGGGACGGCGCGAAATGAACGAAAACGCCGCCGTACAAGTGCAACAACGGCCGCGCAACCCGAAAGCGCGAGGCTGAAACACCGGTACAGCCTCCGTAGACGCGGTACAGCTTCCGTAGACGCGGTACAGCCTCCGTAGACCCGGGGACGCCTCCACTACGTACAAGTCAAAGCCGCTCGCTGGGTCTGCCGGGGTCAGCGGATCATGTCGGCCGCGGATGCGACGCCGGCCGCTCGACGACCGCGCGAACCGCGGCCGGCGGGGCGATCCAGAGGAGAAAAACGGTGTCTGCGCCTCTTTGCGGTTCAGGCGTCTGTTCCACATTGATTTCGTCGGTTGTGTTGACGCAGGTGTGGCGCGAAGCCGTTCGAAGGTCGCCGATGCACATTGCCTGACCGCGCGAGAAGACTCTGGGGATCAGGCCAGCTCACGGAGCTGGCCGGCCAGCGGCCCGCTCCGTCCTCGCAGCGCGGTCCGGCGACCGGAGCCGGATTCGCGACGCACCTGTGTCAACAGAACAAGCGCCCAGAATATCGCGTAGCAGGCCTGAAGGCCTGCACTACGTCCGGCTAAAGCCGGACTGGCCGGCAGCGGCACTACGTCCGGCTGAAGCCGGACACTACGGACGATTGCTACTCGTGCGCAGTGGCGGGCCGCATCTCCGTCGCTGTCCCGCGAGTCTTCAGCCACGTCTGCACCTGCGCCATGTAGGTGTAGACGACCGGCGTCAGATACAACGTGACCAGCTGCGAGAACAATAGCCCGCCGACGACGACAAGGCCGAGCGGCTGCCGCGCCTCGCCGCCCGCGCCGTAGCCGAGCGCGATCGGCACCGCGCCCAGCAGCGCCGCCATCGTCGTCATCATGATCGGGCGGAACCGGATCAGGCAGCCCTGATAGATCGCTTCTTCCGGCGACTTGCCTTCGCGTTCCTGCTCGAGCGCGAAGTCGATCTGCATGATCGCGTTCTTCTCGACGATGCCGATCAGCATGATCATGCCGACGAACGCGTAGATGTTCAGATCCATCCGGAAGATCATGAGCGTCACGAGGGCGCCGAACCCCGCGGACGGCAGGCCCGAGAGAATCGTCAGCGGATGGATGTAGCTCTCGTACAGGATCCCCAGGACGATGTAGACGACCATGATCGCCACGACGAGCAGCAGGGACAGGTTGGAGAGCGAGCTCTGGAACGCCTTGGCGGCGCCCTGGAACTGGCCGCTGACGCCTTCGGGCAAGTTCGCCGCCGCGACGTCGCGGACCCGGCTGAGCACGTCGCCGAGCGAAGAGCCCGGCGCGAGGCCGAAGGAGATCGTCACCGCCGGCAGCTGCCCGTAGTGGTTCACCGTCTGCGGGCCGATGACCTGCGTCGCGTGCGCGAGCGTATCGAGAGGAACGACGACGCCGCCGGCTGCGCCGCCCGCGGTCAGACCCGCTCCACCCGGACCGGCCGCGGTGGCGCCGCCGGTCTGTGTCGCGCCCGTCGCGTTGCCCGCGCCGCCGTTGCCGGCCGCCTTGAAGTAGAGCAGCGAGAGCGCCGCCGGGTCCGCCTGGAATTGGGGCGCCAGCTCGAGCAGCACCTTGTACTCGTTGACCGGCGCGTAGATCGTCGACACCCAGCGCGGCCCGTACGCGTCGTAGAACGCGTTCTCGATCGCGTTCGCGGTGACGCCGAGCGCCGCCGCCTTGTCGCGGTCGATGTCGACGTTGACCTGCGGGCTGGTCACCTGCAGATCGCTCGTGAGATCCTCGAGTCCCTCGACGTCGCCGAGCGCCTTGACCATGTTTCGCGACGCCTCGTAGAGCGCTTCGCGGTTCGGCGACTGCATCGAGAACTGGTACAGGCTTTTGCTGACCTGGCCGCCGATCCGAATCGTCGGCGGATTCTGCAGGTAGACCTGCATGCCGGTCACGGTGTGCAGCTGCGGCCGCAGCGACGCGATGATGTCGTTCGCGAGTTCCTTACGTTCGTCGCGCGGCCTGAGGTGGACGACGAGCTGGCCGAGGTTCGGTCCGCCCAGCGTGTTGGACGCGCTGCCGCCGATCGTCGAGACCAGCGCCTGGACGTTGGGATTCCTGCGGATGATGTCGGCGACGTTGCTCTGATATTCGACCAGCTTGTCGTACGACGTGCCCTGCGCCGCCTCCGTCGTCACCGCGATTTGATCGGTGTCCTGATCCGGAATGAAGCCCTTCGGCACGACGATGAAGAGGACGCCGGTCAGCACGAGGATGACGGCAAACGTCGCCATCGTCGTCCCGCGATGCCTGAGGACGATCTGCAGCGTCCGGTCGTAGGCGCCGAGCATCTGCTGGAAATAGCGTTCGGTCACCTCGGCGAACTTGGATGTCGCGTGTGGCGCGGCGTGCCCCGAGTCATTCGCAAGATGCTTCGGGCGCTTCAAGAAGCGGCTGCACAGCATCGGCGTCAGCGTGACCGACACGACACCGGAAATCAGGATCGACACGCAGATGGTGACCGAGAATTCGCGGAACAGACGACCGAGCACGCCGCCCATGAAGAGCACGGGGATGAAGACCGCCGCCAGTGAGAGAGTCATCGACACGATGGTGAAACCGATCTCCCGCGAGCCGACAAGCGACGCGGTCAGCGGATCCTCGCCCATCTCGACGTGGCGGTAGATGTTCTCGAGCATCACGATCGCGTCGTCCACGACGAAGCCGACCGAGAGGATGAGCGCCATCATCGAGAGGTTGTCGAGGCTGTAGCCGAGCAGGTACATCACCGCGAACGTGCCGACGATCGAGAAGGGCAGCGCGAGGCTGGGAATGACCGTGGCCCAGACGTTCCGTAGAAACACGAAGATGACCATGATGACGAGCGCGAGCGTCATCGCCATCGTGAACTGGACATCTCGATAGGACTCGCGAATGGTGTCGGAGCGGTCGTAGAGCACGTCCATGTGAACGCTGGTGGGCAGCTCCGCACGGAACTGCGGCATCAGGTTCTTGACGGCGTCGGCAACCGCAATGGTGTTGGTGCCGGGCTGGCGCTGGATGCCGAGCGTGATGGCGCGCGTCTCGTCCTCCGGCGTGTAGAACCACGAGGCCGTGCGCTGATCTTCGACGCCGTCGATGACCGTGCCGAGGTCCTGCAGGCGCGCGGGCGCGCCGTTGCGGTACGTCACGACCATTTCCTTGTACTGGTCGGCGTTCATCAGCTGGCCGGTCGCCTGAAGCGTGAACGACTTGTGGGGGCCGATGAGCGTGCCGGCCGGCACGTTGACGTTCCAGTTGCGGAGCGCCGTTTCGACTTCGTTGATGCCGATCTGGCGCGCCGCCAGCGCGTGCGGATCGAGCTGGACGTGGACCGCGTACTTCTGGCTGCCGAGCACCTGCACCTGCGCGACGCCGTTGACCATGGAAATCCGCTGCGCGATGCGCGTCTGCGCGTACTCGTCGAGCGTCCACGGCGGGAGCGTCGTGGAGGTGATGACGAGATAGAGGATCGGCTGGTCGGCCGGGTTGACCTTCGTGAACGTCGGCGGCGTCGGCATGCCCTGCGGCAGCAGGCGTGACGCCTGCGTGATGGCCGACTGCACGTCGATGGCCGCGCCGTCGAGGCTGCGATTGAGGTCGAACTCCAGCGTCACCAGCGTCGAGCCGAGCGAGTTCACCGACGTCATCGACTCGAGGCCCGCGATCATCGAGAACTGGTTCTCGAGCGGTGTCGCCACCGACGCGCCCATCGTCTCCGGACTCGCGCCAGGCAGCTGGGCGGTGACCAGCAGCGTCGGGAAGTCCACGTTCGGCAGGTCGCTGACGGGAAGCTGCTGATACGCCACGAGACCGAAAAGCGCAATCGCCGCCATGAGGAGGCTGGTTGCGATGGGACGTCTGATAAACCCCTCGGAGATGTTCACGAAATCACCCTCGAATCGCGGACCTGAAGGTCCGCACTACATCTGCTGTAGTGCAGGCCTTCAGGCCTGCTAAGCCGTGGCCGGTTTGGCCTCGGCAGTCATTGAAATCCTGCTTGTTTTGAAAATCTTCGCCATGTACGTGTAGACGACTGGCGTGAGGTACAGCGTCAGCAGCTGCGAGACGATCAGGCCGCCGACGACTGCGAGGCCCAGCGGCCGCCGCGCCTCGCCGCCCGACCCGAAGCCGACGGCAATCGGTACGGCGCCGAAGAGCGCGCACATCGTCGTCATCATGATCGGGCGAAACCGCACGAGGCAGCCCTCGTGAATCGCCTCGGTCGGCGACAGGCCCAGCCGGCGCTCGGCGTCGAGCGCGAAGTCGATCTGCATGATGGCGTTCTTCTTGACGATCCCGATGAGCATGATCAGGCCGACAAACGAATAGATGTTCAGCTCGTTGCCGAACAGCCACAGCGTCACGAGCGCGCCCAGGCCGGCCGACGGCAGACCCGAGAGAATCGTGATCGGATGGATGTAGCTTTCGTACAGCGCGCCGAGCACGATGTAGACGACGCCGATGGCCACGAAGAGCAGGAGGCCGAGGTTCCTCGTGGACTCCTGAAAGACCTTGGCGGAGCCTTCGAACGCGATGGACACCGTCGCCGGCAGCGTCTCTGCGGCCACGCGCCGGATGCGATCGACCGCGGCGCCGAGCGACACGCCGGGCCGCAGGCCGAACGACACCGACACGGACGGCAGCTGCCCGGAGTGGTTCACGCTCTGCGGGCCGACGGTTTCCTTCGCCGTGACGACGGTCTGCAGCGGAATGAGCGCGCCGCGCTGGGTCTTGAACGACAGCTTCTCGAGCGAGTCGGCGTACTGCTGGTATTTGGGATCGATTTCGATCAGCACGCGGTACTGCGTGGCGTCGCCGTAGATCGTGGACGACCACTTCGGCCCGAACCCGGTGGCGAGCACGTTTTCGATCTGCGTGGCGTTGAGTCCGACCGCGGCCGCCTTGTCGCGGTCGATCACGAGGCTGACCTTGGGGCTCTTGATCTCGAGGTCGTTCGACACGTCCTGAATTTCCGTGATGCCCTGCATCGCCGCGCTCAGCCGGCCCGCTTCTCGGTAGAGCGTGTCGGTGTCGGCGCTCCGCACCGTGATGTTGTACGCGCTGCTGTTCATCCGCGCGCCGATGTTGAGCGACGACGGCAGGTTCACGAAGACGTTGAAGTTCGCAAAGCTCAGGAGCTGACGCCGCAGCTGCTGGGAGATCTGCTGCGCCGACACCGGCCGCGTGGCGCGCGGCACGAGGTTCACCTGCAACTGCACCTGGTTGGCCGATCCGTAGCCACCCTGGCCGCCGGTCCGCAGCATGAAACTGTCGATGTACTCGTTCTTCCGGACGATCTCGGCCACGCGTTTCCCGGCCGCGGCCATGTCGTAGTACGACGTGCCCTGCGCGGCGCGGATGTTGATGTTCATCTGGTCGTTGTCCTGGTCGGGGATGAATCCCTTCGGGACGATGCCGTACATCCGCACCGTCGCGCCGAGGACCACGACGAACACCACGAGCATCACCACGCGGTGGCGCAGGACGAGGCCGAGGCTCCACTTGTAACCGTTGAACAGCTTGTCGAACGCGGTGTCGAGCAGGCCCGCGAGCCCCGTCTTCGTGTGCACGACGCGGAGGAACCGGCTGCACAGCATCGGCGTGAGCGTGACGGACACCACGCCCGACACGATGATCGCGGCCGTGATCGTGACGGCAAACTCGCGGAACAGCCGGCCCAGGATGCCGGCCATGAACAGAATCGGGATGAACACGGCGGCGAGCGACGTGGTCATCGTCAGGATCGTGAAGCCGATCTCCTTCGAGCCGTTGAGCGCCGCCGTCAGCTTGTCTTCGCCGTTCTCAATGTGGCGGACGATGTTTTCCAGCATCACGATCGCGTCGTCCACGACGAAGCCGATGCAGAGGATGAGCGCCATCATCGAGAGGTTGTTGAGG
>Ga0326726_10005791_pt1 | contig 11175 bp, 6 predicted proteins | sample MHFenrmetagenome_2_FD_207603 | JGI IMG/M metagenome (GOLD analysis project Ga0326726, IMG submission 207603) | Lab enriched peat soil microbial communities from Michigan Hollow, Ithaca, NY, United States - MHF15MN | ecosystem: Environmental > Terrestrial > Soil > Wetlands > Peat | place: USA...
CGCGCAACTACTTCATGTCGAGCATGCAGCACGGCACCGGGAACGGAAACTCCCGCGGCAACTGCCAGCAGTTCCAGAACCCGCTCAACTCCGCGCCGGTGCAGCGCGCGCTATTCATCGCGCTCGACGAGTGGGCGACCGAGGGAACCAAGCCGCCACATAGCCGCGTGCCGACGCTTCGCGACCGCACGCTGGTGCCGCCGCTGCCGCAGAGCGGCATGGGGTTCCCGCAGATTCCGGGAGTGACCTTCACCGGGCTGATGACGACGCGCTACCTGCTCGACTACGGGCTGCACTTCTACAGCACCGGCATCGCCACCGTCAATCCGCCGGTGATCACGCCGCCGTACCAGAACAACCCGGCGAACGGCCCGATCTACCGCGCGTACGTGCCGAAGACCGACGGCGACGGCAACGACATCGCCGGGGTGCGGCTGCCCGACGTCACCGTGCCGCTCGCCACCTATACCGGCTGGGCGTTGCGCGCCGGGCCGCAGGCGAACGACGGCTGCGAGTCCTCGGGGCAGTTCATCCCGTTCCCGCGCACCGAGGCCGAGCGCGCGGCCGCGGGCGATCCGCGCCCCTCGGTCGAGACGCGCTACGCGACCTTTGCGCAGTATCACGCGAAGGTGCGCGGCGCCCTGAACGAGATGGTCGAAAGCCGGCTGTTGCTGTGCGAAGACGCGGGAAGCGAGGAAGCGCGGCTGATGCAGGCGGGCCTAGATCGCGGCGTACCGGCGCCGGAAGGCGGAGCCTTGCCTGCGGTGGCGGAGCTGCGGGCCTGCCGTCCGGATCGCCACCACGGCCACAGGGATCACGATCGCGACGACGGTCGCGATCATCACGATGACCACGACTGACGAACAAAGGAGGAGAACATGAACCGCACCTTGCAGCTGCTTTCGTGTACGGCCGCAGTCGCGCTCGCCTGGGCGCAGCCCGCGGACGCCCGCGTCACCCGCATCGTCATCGACAGCACCACGTCGATCACCGGCCAGCCCTCCTACCAGCAGCTCACCGGCCGCGCCTTCGGTGAGCTGAACCCCTATAGCCGGCTGAACTCGGAGATCACCGACCTGCGGAGCGCGCCGCGCAACTCGCGCGGCCGGGTCGAGTACATCGCCAGCTTCGTCATCCGCAAGCCGGTGAACATGGCGACTGCCAGCGGCCTCATGTGGCACGACGTTCCCAACCGCGGCGGCGATGTCGGCTTCTCGGCCGACCTGTTCGCCGCCGGGGACACGCACCTGCTCTCCGGCTGGCAGGGCGACAACGCCGGCGGCACCCGCGTACCGGCGAACGTCGACTGTCTGCCCGGCACGGGCTGCACCGCGCCGGTCTTCGCCAACCACTACGTGAAGACCCCGGTGCTCGTCGGCACGACCGGCACGATCGTGGGGCGCATCATCAACCGCGGCGGCCTGAACGCGGCGCCGCTCAACGTAATGGGCAACCCGATCCCGTACTTCCCGGTCGACTCGACGAACAACTCCGGCGACACGCTCACCACGCATTTGAGCGAGACGATCAACGGCCACATCACGGTCGGGGCGGCCATCCCGAACAGCGACTGGAAGTACTGCGGCGGGGGGACCTTCGACGCGCCGACGCCAGTCACCGCGCTGCCGGTGAACGTCTGCCTCAAGGGCGGCTTCGACGCGGCCAAGCTCTACCAGCTCGTCTATCGCGTGAAGAATCCGTACGTCCTGGGCGCCGGCACCGCCGCTTTCCGCGACGTGCAGTCCTTCTTCCGCTACGAGGCGAAGGACGACTTCAACACCGCCAACCCGCTCTACGGCTACATCCGCAAGGCGATCGTGCGCGGCTCGTCGCAGTCGGGCAACTTCACGCGCCACTTCATCTTCCTCGGCATGAACGAGGACGAGTCCGGCCGCATCGTGCACGACGGCGCCTGGCCGCTCATCGCCGGGCGGCGCGTGGCGAACAACTCCCGCTGGGGGCAGCCCGACGGCGTGCTCGAGCTCTACCAGATGGGGAGCGAAGGCCCGCAATGGTGGTCGAAGTACCCGGACCATGTTCGTGACCTGCCGACCCGCGGCATCCTCGACCGCTGCAAGAAGTCGCACACCTGCCCGAAGATCGTCGAGACCTTCGGCGGCGCGGAAGTGTTCGCGCTGAAGATGACCATGTCCTGGGTCGGCACCTCGGCGAAGGAGGACATCCCGCTGCCCGACAACGTGCGCCGCTACTACCTGCCGAGCTCCACGCACGGCGGTGGCAACGGCCAGACGACCGAGGCCCCGGTTGCGGCCGGCGCGGTCAGCTGCCCCGGCAATAACTGGGGCAAGGGCACGCTCCGGGCGAACCCGGTGCCGGCCACAGGCCTCGTCAACCGCATGCGCGCTGCGCTGCGCGACTGGGTCCTGGCGGGCACGCCGCCGCCGCCGAGCCAGTGGCCGACGCTCGAGCCGATCCAGTCGCAAAAGGATCGGCACGACTGGGACGACGACGATGACGACGGCAATCACGGCTGGGGACACGAAAAAGGTCATCACAAGCACTGGAAGCCGCTGCTCGTCGAGCCGAACATGCGCGACATGGGTTTCCCGCACGGAATTCCCGGGATCCCGGACTCGATCTTCGCGCCGGAGAATTTCATATTCCCGGTGTTCGACTACGACTGGGGCCCGGACTACGACCACAGCGAGGCGAACGGCGTGCCGACCAACGCGCCGCCACCGATCAAGCATGTGATCAAGATGCTGGTACCGCGCGTGGACGCTGACGGCAACGAGATGGGCGGCGTGCCGACGGTGCAGGTCGACGCCCCGCTCGGCACCTACCTGGGCTGGAACATCACCGCCGGCGTTGGCGATGTCGGCTACGACGGACGGCCGTTCCACGCGGGCCAGGTGTGCAACTACGTCGGCGGCATGGTCCCGTTCTACAAGACCAAGGCGCAGCGTCTGGCGGCGGGCGATCCGCGCAAGTCGCTGGAAGAGCGCTACGTCACGCACGACGGCTATGTGGCGGCGGTGACCAAGGCGGCGAACAACGCCTTCGACAAGGGCTACCTGCTTGCGGCGGATCGCGACGCCCTGATCCAGCAGGCCGTCAGCAGCGACGTCTGCAACCAGCCTGGCGACGGGGGAAAGTGCAATCCCGCTGCGCCGTGAGGATCGGCCCGAGGCTGGGCGGGCGGTCCCGCCCGTCCAGCCTCGCCTGCCTGAGATGCTCTGGACTCAGGACTTTTCAGCAAAGAGAACGCGGATTACGGTCCTGCGAACCAGCGAAAGCGCCCCTCGGGTCAGGGGCGTGGTAGGACGCTGAGCCGAGGTCACGAGCGACAGCTGGATCGTGAGCGTAGGCCTTACGACGGGGCTGGTGACAAGGTCGCGTCCCAGACCCTGGCCACGCAGTGAGTTGAGGGGCAGAACGGTGTGCCCGTATCCCTCGCGAATCAGGTCGAGGATGGATGTAACGCCGTCGATCTCGAATGCGATCTGCGGCTTCAAGCCCAGATACGCGAGCTGGGCCTCGATCCGCATCCGGTTTGCGTTCGGCCGGCTCGGAAGGATCAGCGGGTAGCGGGGCAACTCCTTCAGCGGTACCGATTTGGGCCGCCGCGCCTTCCCGGAAGCCCGGGACGAAATCAGGAACATTTCCACTTCGCGCAGCGGGGCGATCTCGATCGACGGCAGCGGCGTCGGGTTGTACACCAGTCCGATGTCGACGCGCCCTTCGACCAACCATTCCAGTATGGACGCGGACAAGCCTTCGACCATGCCGAAAGTCCCGTTGGGAAACGAGCTGCGAAAGGACTTGAACAGGGGAATTGCGAGCCCCCGGGCGAGGGTCGGAGGCAATCCGAGGACCACGTGCCCGACCGCTGCGTCCCTTGATTGCGTAAGCTCGTCGCGCGCGCGGCGCGTCTGCATCAGGATCCCCCGCGCGTGCCCGAGCAGGCGTCTCCCCGCGTCGGTCGGGGTGACACCGCGACCGTTGCGATACAGCAAGGTCTGCTGGAGCTCCACTTCGAGTTGGCGCACCTGGTGGCTCAGCGCGGACTGGGCGACCGAGAGCAGCGACGCGGCCTTGGTGAAGCTGCCCAGGTCGGCGACGTGCACGAAGTAGTCGAGCTGTTTGATGTCCATCGGGGCGACGGTCGGATCCGGCCTCGCGTCCTATCTCGTAATCAGATATCTGATAGTCAAGATACAACTATTCCACTTTTATTCCTGCGGGTGTCAAATATTTTTTCAGCTTCGCATCTCCGGAGGGGGCAAGATGCATACACAACTCTTGTGCGCCGGGCAGCGCTCGTCCTGGGCGTCGTTGCTGTGCTTCGCGGGACTATCGCTGCTCGCCATGCCCCACGCCGCTGCCGCGCGTGATGAGGGCGGTTTCGCGATCCAGAGCCCGGATGTGGTCACGGGTGGGCTGGTCCTGGGGGATTCCGTAACCATCAACGTCACCGCGCCTTCCTCCAGATTGCTCAAGCACGTCAAGGTCTTGATGAATGGGCAGGACGTCACGCCGGCTCTGCGCAACGACGGTGGATCGATCACCGGAGTGGTTGCCGGACTCTCCGCCGGTCCCAATCTTTTCGAGCTGTTCCTGCACGACGGACGCGGACACGACGCTCACGGCCACGGCGACGCCGTGGGCCGGCTCGTCGTCGCGAAGGCGACGCCGCCCGTCAGGACTTGCGATTCCCTTACCGGCGTGTCGGGTTTTCCGGTGCAGCCTCTCGGCGGCGTCGGCGGAACCACGATCACTTCGGCGGTCCTGGTTCCCGCAGTCACCGGACCGAACGCGTTGCCGGAGTATTGCCGCGTTCAGGGCACCATCCAGGACCGCCTGGGGACGGCGGGAGTGCTCGGCACGGTCTCGTACCGGACGGACCAGCCCTACGCCACCCGCTTCGAAATCCGCCTACCCACCGACTGGAACGGCCGGTACATGTTCCAGGGCGGCGGCGGCACCGAGGGAGGCACGCCGAGCGCCTCGGGGTCGCTGACGAACGGCACGAACGGGGTCTCGATGCTGCGCAACGGCTACGTCGTCGCCGCCCAGAACGGCGGCCACACGAACAGCCAGCTGCCGCCGACGCTCGCGGCCACGGCAAGCACACCCGCCATACTCTCCCAGAACATGTTCTTCTCCGACCCGCTCGCGGTCAGGGACTGGGGCTACAACTCGATCGACGTCACGACCCAGACCACCAAGTTTCTGATCGACGAATACTACGGCCGCAGGCCCGACAAGTCGTACTTCGTCGGCTGCTCGACCAGCGGACGGCAGGGAATGGCGATGACCCAGCTGTTCCCGGCCCACTACGACGGCGTCGTCGCAGGCGACCCGTTTTTCGTGCCGCCGGACATCTCCCTGAGCGAAACCTGGTCGCTCGAGCAGATCATCGCCATATCGCCCGTGGATCCGGTCACAGGCAAGACGCTCTACCACCTGAGCATTCCGCCGGCCGACCAGCAGCTGTTTACGAACGCGATTCTGGCGGCGTGCGACGCGAAAGACGGCCTGGTGGACGGCGTCATCGAGGACATGAAGGTGTGCAAGTTCGATCCCGCGACCTTCGTCTTTCCGTCGAGCGGGCCTTACGGCGCGATCGCGCCAGGCCAGCCGCTGCAGTGCACCGGTTCGAAGACGGACACCTGCCTGACGCCCGCCCAGGTGAGCGCGATCAACACGATCGCGGAGGGACCGAGAACCTCGCACGGCAGGAAGATCGTTACGCCCGACGGCACGACGCTGAGCGGCTATCCGCTCGACGGCGGATTCATGCAGCCTCAGGGCATTCCGACCCGGGACATCGGAACGGCCACGGTCCAGCCCGGAAACATCGGACTGGGATCGGGTCAGCTCCCGCTGTTCTGGTTTGCCACACCGGATCCCACGTACGATCCGCTGACGGTCAACTACGATGCGGACATACCGCTGGTGGCTGCCGCTTCGCCGGCGATCAACAATTCGACGCACATCGGCGCATTCCTTCGCCGGGGCGGCAAGCTGATTTTCTATCACGGGTTGAGCGACTCGGGTCCCCCGTGGCCATACACGCAGCGGTACTTCCTGGACGTGGCGAGCCGCCACGGAGGACTTGAGCATGCTTCGAAGTTCATGAAGCTGTATCTGATCCCCAACATGGGGCACTGCGGCGGCAACGCCGCGACGGACCGCTTCGACATGCTCGCGCCGCTGGTGAACTGGGTTGAAAACCGCGTGGCTCCGGATACGGTCATCGCGTCGGGCGCCAACTTCTCCGCCACCTTGGGGACGCTGACGGGGCTCCCGACGACGCGCAGCCGCCCGCTCTGCCCCTATCCCGGCACGCTGAGGTACACGGGCCCGGCCGGCGGCGACATCAGCATCGCCGCCAACTATTCGTGCAGCGACGGCGATTCGCACAGGTTCGACAGACACTAGTCCGGAACTCGCATCCGCAGGAGTCGCGCCCGTGAATATCACTTCGCGCCAGCTCAAGGCGTTTCTGCTGACGGCCCGCTACCAGAGCTTTTCGCGCGCGGCCGAGCGCCTGTTCATCACTCAATCCGGAATGAGCGTTCTGGTGCGCGAGCTGGAGGCGCAACTGGGTTTCCGGCTCTTCGAACGCACCACGCGCAAAGTAACGCTCACCGAATTCGGCTCCAGGCTGCTGCCCATCGCAGACCGCAGCCTGCTCGAACTCGAGACCGCTGCGACCGACATCGGGCGCTCTGCATCCGCTACAAAGGGCTCGTTTGTTCTGGGCGCGGCGCCGTTCCCGGCCGCCGAGCTGCTGCCCAAGGCGATCGCGGCGTACGCGCTCGGCGACCCGAATCTCCAGGTGCGCCTCGTCGACGCCGCGGGCACGCGCCTCGTCGACATGGTGCGTTACGGGGAAGTCGACGTGGCGGTCAGCGGCGTCCGGCACGAGGCGTCCGGCGTGGAGTGCGCCTCGCTCGCCCGCTTCAGACTGGCGTTGATCCGCGCCGCCGACTTGCCCACGCACCTGCCCCGGCAGGTGCGATGGAGCGACGTCGCAGAGCAAAGGCTGGTCGGCTTCCCGCGCGATTATTCCATCCAGCACCTCATCGACGAGCAACTCGCGCGCGTCGGGCGCCACGTGGTGCCCGACGTAGTTTGCAACTACCTGGAGACGCAAATCGCGATGGTGGAAGTCGGCTCGGGCGTGGCAGTGATCCCGGCCTTCGCGGCACCGGCCTGCGCGAACCGCAGGGTTACGCTGCATCCGATCGTCGATCCCGTGGTGACCAGCGATCTCTATTGGATTACCAGCCGTGCGCGCAAGCCCTCCAAGGCCGCGCAGGCCTTCCACGTCTTCCTCAAGGCCTACTTCTCCGAGCTCGCCGAGCAGGAGCCCTCCCACGACGGACGGGCGGCGCCAAGGACCGTGACGGTTGCGTGACGGGCGTGTCCGCGTCCAGGCTCCGGATCAGCGGATCCGGGCCGGGCTCGCCTCAAGCGCTCTTCGCAGCGCGGCCGGCATGGCGTCGACGATCTCGGGCGGATACTCCAGGCGATGCCGCCCGACGCGCAGGGCGAGCACCGGGGGGCGGCGCTCGAAGCAGGCGTCGCATCGACCGATCGCGCCGGTAGGAATGAAGCGGCCGCATTCGAAGCACCGGTCGCGCTCGCGGTGCGGCAGGCGCCTCGGATTGCGCCGGTAAACCCTGACGCGGTCCCGCAGACTCGGCCAGTGGGGAAGGTCGACCTCTTCGATTGGCGTCCAGTTCAGTCGCAATTCGCGGTGGAAGCGGACCGAGCCGGTGGCGCCGTCGTCGTGCTCGCCGATGTGGATCACGATCTCGCCACGGTAGGCGCGCAGCGCCGCGTAGCTCCCTGCGTCGTCGTCGTACGGCGGCCAGCACAGGACGAGCGCACGATCTCCGTGGCGACGCGCCGCGGCGGCCGCGGAAGCGCGTCCCACCTCGGTCCATGGACGGCGGCTCCCTCGGTGATACGCATTTCGCCTGCCGCCGCCGGGAGGAACCAGGTCGTAGGCGACTGCGTCGACTCCGCGCGCCCTCAGCAACGCCGCCCAATACCCCACTCCGGCACCGCACTCGACGAGAGGCGCATGCTTCGCGAGAACCGCGAGGGCATGCTCGGTCGGAATCGCCCAGGAAAACGCCGACGCGAGCTCGCGGCGCCGCTCGGTGAGGTCGAGCACCTGGGCGAGCCCCGGCGACAATTCCCACGCGCGGCTCGCCGCCAGCACGCTCACCAACTCGAGATAGGGATTTTCGCCCGCGTGCAGCCGGCGCCGTCGCCCCGAGACTGCCAAGCGCGCGCTGAACTCGCCGAGGCGACGCACGCCTTCGCGCCACTCGCTCTCCGAGGCCGCAGCCCACGGAAACCGGGTCCTGAAAGCCTCGTAGGTCGGCAGACCCGCGAGCGCGTCCGGCGTGATGCGCAGCCGTGCCGAGCGGCCGCGGGGCGCGTGGCGCCACTCAGCGCGTCCGGCCTGCTGGACGGCGCCGCCGCAGACTGCGCAGATCGCATGCCCGTCCACGATCACGCGCGCCCCGCCGCTGAGGAGCGGCTGGACGCTCGCCGCGCCCGCACACGGTAAGCCGCTGCTCGCCGCGCCCAAGCCCGGTCTCAGCCGCCGTGCCAGCGCAGCACGCCGGCGTTGTAGACCACTTCGCCGTCGACGACGGTCAGCACCGAGCGGATCTTCTTCAGGTCGTCGTCCGCAACGGCAAAGTAGTCGGAGTTGAGCACGACCAGGTCCGCCAGCTTGCCTTCCTCGATGGTGCCGAGCTGGTCTTCCTCGTGCAGGAACCAGCCGTTGTGGCTCGTGTACAGGCTGAGCACTTCCTGACGGGTGATTTGCTGGCCCGGATTGATGAGCACTCTGCGCGCGTTGAGCCCCGTGGTCGCGTAATACATGTGTAGCCACGGGTTCATCGGTGCGATCTGCATGCCGTCGGAGCTCATCCCGGAATGGATGCCGTCGGCACGGTTGCCGCTGTCGACGATCATGCGGAACGGCGGCCCCGCATACGGCGCCACGGTGCTGGTCGGCAGGTTGCCGGCGAGGTACTGCCACCCGGTGAGGGAAAGGTTGCCGCCGATGGCCTGCAGCCGGTCGATCCACTCCTGCGTAATGCCGGGCACGTGGGCGACCACCCAGCGCGTCTCGCGCACGATGCCGGGGAATGACGCGTTGGCGGCCTCGAAGCCCATGATCTCCAGCTCGAAGTCGGCGGGGTTGCTGCTGGGCGTCTGGCGGCGGCCCAGCGAATGCACTTCGGCGCGCCAGCCGGCCTGAGCCACCTTCTGCGCAGCGGCGGCGAACGGGCTGGTGACGCTCGTTCCCTGGGCGATGAACTCGCCGATGCCGCCGGTCCTCACCATGTCGTCGCCGAAGAACGGGAAGGCGTTCTTCAGGCGCTGCACCAGCTCGGGCGTGTTCGGATCGGACTCCATGTGCAGGAAGTTGATGCGCAGCCGCACGATGCCCTCGCCCTGCCCGTACACCTCGAGGAAGGGGATGTGCATCGTGAAGTTGTCCTCGTGCGCCGCGCCGTCGGACGCGGTGTTGGTGGCCTGGAAGGCGCCCTGGTCCAGGTGCGTGGTCACCCCGACGCTGGCGGCGTAGTTCATCGCGTCGATCACGCTGCGCCTGCGCTCGGCAGGGGTGAGCAGGGTCTGGCGCAGGTAGAGCAGCGCCCGCGACGGGTTGTTGCCGCTCATCGCGCCGGTGTCCGACACCGTGATGCCCTGGGACTCGAAGATCGCCTTGCCGGCGCTGTTGGTGACCGCGGGCCCGGTGAAGCCGATCTCGATGAACGCCGGGTTGTCCGGCACCGCCGCGTCGAGCTCGGCGCGCGTGGGCAGGCGGCCGCTCGTGGGATCCGCAGGATTGGCGTAGATGTGGTTCGAGTGGAACCCGCCGATGGTGGTGATCCAAGCACCGCGCGGGATGCCGGCGGCGCGCGCCGCGTAGATCGCCTGGACGTCCGGGATGGAGTAGGCGTTCTCCAGCGGCGTGTGGTAGCCGGGCCGGTTGCCCATCAGGACGATGTGGTTGTGGTTATCGATGATGCCGGGCACTACGGTCCGGCCTCTCAGGTCGATGACCCGGGTCCCGCTTCCCTCCCGGTAGCGGTGGGAATAGCCGACCTCGACGAAGCGACCGTCCTTGATGGCGACCGACGACACGATCCGGTTCGCGGCATCCATCGTATGGATGCGGCCGTTGACGAGCATCAGATCCGGGTCCGGGTTCGACGGCCGTTTGTGGCGCTTCTTCGACTCGGGCTTCCACATCCCGGGCGCGGAACCCGCGAGCAGCGTGCCGCCGGCCGCAGCCGCGGTCTTCATGAACTTGCGGCGCGAGAACCTGCGATCTTTCCGGTTGTCGGTCGTCATTCCACGTCCCCTTCCTCAATGGCCGAGCGGGTGCAGGACCTGGAAAAATCTATCACGCGGGTCTGTGCTGATTCCAATGAAAGAAAGTCATCGGAAGTCGTCCGTTCATCAGCGTTGGGCATGAAAAGCGTCATCCGAACCCGGGATCGAGCTCGGGCAAGGCTGGCGGAAGGTGTGTCCCTAGACTGTGTATCCAGCACAGTCCAAAGCAGTCCGGAATTTGACTGCTAACCCATTGGCATGTCATTGGAAAGGCGGAATGACACTCCAGGATCGTGCAAAGCGGTTCTCGGAAATCCGCCTCCACTATATGGGTAAGAATATGGGTACACGCCAACTAAACAGACTCACAGCCAAGACGGTAATGAACAAACAGGAACCTGGCCTCTACTGCGACGGAGGCGGGTTGTATCTCCAAGTTGCATCCTCGGGAAACAAGTCTTGGATATTCCGCTAAGGGGCGCCAACTAACTGCAAGTATTCCGGCGCTTGAGGCCGGGAAAGCGCTGGGAAGAAGGCTCCAGCATCAATGATCGAGCTCCAGGTACCCTATACTGAATTATGCGAAAGAGATATTGCACCTGTGGCGCAGAAGCCGATGTACGTCGCGGCACCCGCCGCACCCCGGACGGGCGTGACGAAGTCGTCTACCGGGTGATCTGTCCCGTCTGCGGGCAGTTCGGCCCTGCAATTCCGGCGGCGGGCAAGGACGAAGCCACCGCCATCGCCGAAGCTGTTAAGGCGTGGAATGAAATGATCGCCCGTCTCCGTCCGCTGGAAGCCTGAATTCAATCACCATGGTTAGCATTGAGATGA
>Ga0326726_10005792_pt1 | contig 11174 bp, 13 predicted proteins | sample MHFenrmetagenome_2_FD_207603 | JGI IMG/M metagenome (GOLD analysis project Ga0326726, IMG submission 207603) | Lab enriched peat soil microbial communities from Michigan Hollow, Ithaca, NY, United States - MHF15MN | ecosystem: Environmental > Terrestrial > Soil > Wetlands > Peat | place: USA...
CGTAGTCATGAAACCGAAGTACGGGCCGCCGGCCGACAGCGGCACGCCGAGCGGCTGACCCTCGCCGCAGGCGATGTCCACACCGCGCTCGCCCCACTGGCCCGGCGGCTTGAGCAGTGCGAGCGAGGTCGGATTCACGACGCCGATCACCAGCGTGCCGTTGCGGTGCGCCCAGTCCACGAGCGCATCGACTTCTTCCAGCGCACCGAAGAAATTCGGCTGCTGGATGACAAGTGCCGTGACATCCTGTCCTTCGTAGGCGCGCAAGCTGTCCGGCGCGAGGGTCCCGGTCGTTGCCTCGTACGGCAGATCCTCGAACGCAAATTCCTGCAGGCCCGCAATGCTGCGCGCAACCTTGCGATAGGTCGGATTGAGTGTGGCGGGAAGCAGGATACGGGCGGACTTCGACTTGCGATGCGCGCGCACCGCCATCAGGCACGCTTCGGCCAGTGCCGAGCCGCCGTCGTAGAGCGATGCGTTCGAGACGTCGAGCGCAGTCAGGTTCGCCATCATGGTCTGGTATTCGTAGATCAGCTGCAGCGTGCCCTGGCTCGCTTCGGCCTGGTACGGCGTATAGGCGCTGTAGAACTCACCGCGCGTCGTGATCGCCCACACGGCCGCCGGGATGTGGTGCTCGTAAGCGCCGGCGCCGAGAAAGCACAGAGCCCGCCCGTCGCGCGCGGCGAAATCTTCCATGATGCGCGTGATCTCCTGCTCGTTGACGGCCGGAGGCACGCCGTCCAGCCCGCGTGTCCGGAGCTCGAGTGGGATCTCGTCGAAGAGATCATCGATGCTGCGCACGCCGATCGCGTCGAGCATGGTACGGATGTCGGATTCGGTGTGCGGTATGAAGGGCATGCGCTTCAGCTCGCTTCGCTCTCGAGATGTGCGGCATAAGCATCGGCGTCCATGAGTGCAGCGATGTCTGCCGAGCCGCGGGGACGCACACGCATCAGCCACCCAGCGCCGTACGGATCCTGATTGACGAGCTCGGGAGCATCAGCGAGTGCCGCGTTGCCCTCTGTGACTGCGCCGCTCACGGGGCTGTAGACGTCCGAGGCGGCTTTCACGGACTCGACCACCGCGCAGCCCTCACCAGCCGCGATTTCGCGGCCCGCCTCTGGCACCTCGACGAACACCAGGTCACCGAGCGCGTGCTGCGCGTGATCCGTGATGCCGATCTCGACGCTGCCGTTCGCGAGCGTGCGAACCCACTCGTGCGACTTCGTGTATCTCAAGTCTCTGGGGATGTTGCTCATGACACCAAAGGCCTCCCATTTCTCACGAACGGCGGCCTGACGACTCGCGCCGCCAGGAGCTTGCCGCGAATATCGACATGTACTCTCTCACCGGTCTGCGCCGGAACGCGCGCGAGACCGATCGAGCGCTCGAGCGTCGGCGAGAACGTGCCGCTCGTCACTTCACCTTCTCCCACCGCGCCGCTGCTCACTTTCTGGTGGGACCGCAGCACGCCGCGATCCTCGAGCAGGAGCCCGACGAGCTTGCGCGCACTGCCTGCCGCCTTGATCTGCGCGAGGGCCGCCCGGCCGACGAAATTTCGATCGGTCGGTTCCCACGCGACAGTCCAGCCGAGGCCGGATTCGAGCGGATGCGTGGATTCATCCATGTCGGAGCCATACAGGTTCATTCCCGCTTCGAGGCGCAGCGTGTCGCGCGCGCCCAGCCCGCACGGGCGAATGCCCGCCTCGCTCCACGCGTTCCACATGGCCACAGCGCGCGTCGCCGGCAACATGACCTCCCAACCGTCCTCGCCGGTGTAACCGGTGCGCGCGATGAAGAGATCGCCGCACTCCGCACCCACGAACGTTCCGAGCGCCAGCGCAGCGGCGCGCTCGGCGACGGGTAGCTGGCCCGCGGCCTTCTCGCGCGCGTTCGGGCCTTGCAGTGCAATCATTGCCAGGTCCGTACGCTCGTTGACTTCGACGCCGTGCGCACGGGCGTGCTGCCGGATCCAGTCGAGATCCTTGGTGCGCGTTCCGGCATTGACCACCATCCGGAACCACGACTCGGTGAGAAAGTAGACGATGAGATCGTCGAGGATGCCCGCATCCTCGCGCAGCATGCAGCTGTAGAGCGCCTTGCCGGGTGTCTGCAGGCGGGCAACATCGTTCGCGAGCAGCTGGCGCAGGAACGCGCGCACGCCGGCGCCCCTGAGGTCCGCGACACACATGTGCGAGACGTCGAACATGCCCGCATCGCGCCGCACCGCATGGTGCTCCTCGATCTGCGAGCCGTAGTTGACCGGCATGTCCCAGCCGCCGAAGTCGACGATGCGAGCACCCGCTTCGGCATGGCGTTGGTAGAGAGGCGTCCTGAGTCCCATCGATCCCCCGATAAAAAAGGGCGGCAGGCCCTCACGGCCGGCCGCCCCTCTGTCCTGTGACCTGAGAGATCAGGCGCAATCAGTTGCGCCGCACCCCTTCGGTGGATCGCATCACGGCGTGCACATCACGCGGTGAGCAACCGCTCTCCAGAGCTCGACTTCGAGCCTGCCGTTCTGGTGCCTGAGCGTTTCCGGGCGGGTTGCGCCTTCGGCGATCCGGTCGGGGACCGGATGCTCTCCGGACGGGCTGCGACGAGTGGCCGGCATGATAGCCAAATCAACTGCCGCCCGCACCTCGTTGCACTTGCGTCGGACGTAGCAGGACAAACGCCACGCAGCACAACGCCGCGAGCGCCGCGACGAGGTAACCGACCAGGCCATCGAAACGGCTCACCAGGAACGACCAGCGACTATCGAATAGCGCCGTCGTCACTTCGCGGAACAACGCGATCACCGCGACGAATCCGGCGTGCAACCCGATGCACGCGCCGATATGCCCGGTCGCGCGGCGCACCAGCGCCAACAGCACGCCCACCATGAACAGCGCCAGCGCGGCATCGAAGATTCGGGCCGGGTCGGCGAAGGCGCTGAAATAGCGCGCGAAGATCACCCAGCCGCTCAGCCAGTTCACGCTTTCCGGCGGAATGCGGACTTTCTCTCCCAGGAAGTGCACCAGCGAATAGAGAATTGAAGTCGCAATGACAGCACTCACCCAACGGCCGTTTCGCGACAGTGCGCTGTACATCGCGCCGCGAAAGAACGTCTCCTCGATCAGGCCGACTGCCAGGCCGGCCACGAGCGCGCTGGGGATGGCGGCGAGGATGCCTGACAGCGACGCCGAATATTCGGGACGCACGATGCGCACCCCGAGACCCATCAGGGCGGCGCACACGGCAGTCATCAGGGCCGCACCGATCGCAAAGCCTGCACCGATGCTGGTAAGGAGCACGCGGGGTGCGGCCCCATACCCCAACGCCGCGCGGCTCGTGAGCCCCTCGCGCCTGAACATGAGCCAGGTGCCGACCAGGAATACGCCCATGGCGACGCGATTGAATACCCGGTGCAGGGGGAATTCTTGTATGGTAGCCGCAAGCCCCTGTTGCGCCAGGGGACTGACGGCGGCGGCGACCACCAGCGAAGCGGCAATCAAAAGGACGAAAAGTGTCAATGAACCGGCTGCCGAGCGGTTGCCGGTTACCGCTGGTGATCGCATAGAATCCGCCCCGGCGTGGGGGAATGGGGGCATTCCTGGAGGGTGGTCATGGCGGCGAAGATTGAGAAAGACGAAGTGTACCGGGATGAGCGCGCGGGGGTCGGCGACTTCAAGTTCGACCAGTCCGTCGCCATTGTCTTCGATGACATGGTGTCGCGCTCGGTGCCGTTTTACGGTGAGATCCAGCGCATGATCGTCGAAATGGCGCGGGATTTCGCCACTCCCGATTCGGCCGTCTACGACCTCGGTTGCTCGACCGGAACCACCTTCATCAATCTGCACCGGGTTCTCGATCCCGGCGTCCGCTTCGTCGGTATCGACAATTCCGAGGAAATGCTCGACCGCTGCCGCAGCAAGTTGAAGGAACAGGGCGTCGACCGCCCGCTCGAGCTGCGCTCCCGCGACCTCAACGAGGGCGTAGACGTCGAGAACGCCTCGCTCGTGATGCTGATCCTGACGCTGCAGTTCATCCGGCCTCTGCGTCGGCAACGCCTCGTCGCTGACATCTTCCGTGGTCTCAACCCGCAGGGCTGCCTGATCCTGGTGGAGAAGGTGCTGGGCGAGGAATCGCTCCTCAATCGCCTCTTCATCGACTACTACTACGACCTCAAGCGCCGTCGGGGGTACAGCGACCTCGAGATCAGCCAGAAGCGCGAGGCGCTCGAGAACGTGCTGATCCCGTACAAACTCCTGGAGAATCGCGAGCTGCTGCTGGAGACGGGCTTTCGCAGCGTCGATGTGTTCTTCAAGTGGTACAACTTCTGCGGCATCGTGGCAGTGAAGTGATGGCCGCCCTTGGTCGCTTCCTGTTCCGCTATCGCAACGCGATTTTTCCGTTTGCCTGCCTGCTCGTGCTGCTGCCAGGCCGGGCGCTGTTCCAGGACCCCGTGACTGCTGCCTGGGTGGGCGCGTTGTGTGCGCTCCTCGGCCAGTTCGTGCGCGCCGGAACTATCGGTCTGCGCTACATCGTGCGCGGTGGACGAGGCGGTCGCGTATATGCCGACGACCTCGTGACCGAGGGGATCTACTCTCATTGTCGCAATCCGATGTACGTCGGCAACATCCTGATCGCGATAGGCGTGGCGCTGGCATCCAATTCGCTCACGACGCTGCTGGTGACAGTGCCGCTCGTCGTCGTGGCTTACTCCGCCATCATTGCCGCCGAAGAGCAGTTCCTGCGCGAAAAGTTCGGGGTTGCCTTCGAGGCGTACTGCCGCGATGTGCCCCGCTGGCTGCCGCGAATCCGCGGGCTCGGCGGCACACTGGCGCAGTCGCAGTTTCACTGGCGCCGGCTGCTGGTTAAGGAATACGGCACGCCGTTCGGCTGGATCGGCGTCCTGGTCCTTACGACGCTTTACAACCTTGGGCGTGATGGCTGGGTAGAAGCCGAGCTGCGCATCGCGTCGACGCTGCTGCAAATCCTGAGCGCCGCTGCGGCGTTCTGGCTAATCGTCTGGTTGCTCAAGAAGACGCACGTCGTGGTGGCGGACTGATGCCCTCCGCTCGCAAGGCGGCGAGCACGGTCGCAAAGCCCGCGGTCGAAAGCGCACCAGCGCTGCCGGTGGAGGCTGAAGCCGCGATTGCGCGCCTGCGCCATTCGCTTGACGCGGTCAACAAAGAGCTGCTGACCCTGCTCGAAAAGCGTGGGCGGCTGGTCCATGAAGTGATGCGGATCAAGCATGAGTTTTCCCTGCCCGTCCATGACCCGGAACGCGAGCGTCGCATGATCGAAGCGCTTCTGGACTGCTCATCCGGTGTCTATCCGCGTGCCTCGCTCGAACGCGTGTTCGCCAGTATCTTCGAAGTCTCCCGCGCCCTCGGCCGCAAGGAATAGTGCAGCGCGTCAGCGCGCTGCCATGGAGCCGCCAGCGGCTCATGAGGTATCTTTGCGCCCCTTTGGAGCCAGCCGCGCGCCGCCAGGTGCCGTTCAGGGGATCGTCATGATGGTCTTTCGGGTTCTGCTCGCTTTGTTCCTGCTGCTGCCCGCTCTGAGTCGCGCCGACGACGCGTCGGTTCGCGACCTGCACGCGTTGTTCGATTCGGCCTGGCAGCGCGATCTCGAAGAAGACCCACTGTCCGCGACTTCTCTCGGCGACCCCCGCTATAACGATCGTCTGCCCGATTTGTCGGCGGCGGCCATCGAGCGCAGTCATCAGCTGGATCAGAAGGTGCTGCAGGACCTGGCAAAGATTTCGCGCGCGGCGCTGCCAGCCCCGGAACAACTCAATTACGACCTGTTCGAGCGCGAATACCGGACGCGCCTCGCCAGCTATCCCTTCAAGCCCTGGCTCTACCGCTTCACTCACCGCGAGAGCCTGCCGGCACTGAGCGAAACGGCTGAGCTGATCTACTTCGACAGCGTCAAGAACTATGAGGACTGGATCCAGCGTCTGCGTCGTGTTGGCGGCTACGTCGATCAGAACATCGCGCTGCTCGAGCAGGGTCTGCGCGAGAAGCGCACCCAGCCGCGGGTGATCATGGACCGGGTACCGGCGCAGATCGCCAAGCAGATCGTTGTCCGACCGGAAGACAGCCCCTTTTATGCGCCGCTGCGCCAGTTCCCGGCACGGGTTGGCGCGGCGGACCGGGAGCGTCTGTCGAAGGAAGCGAGCGCCGCCATCACCGAGGTGGTGATCCCGGCGTACCGTCGTCTGGACAAATTCTTCGCCCAGAAATACCTGCCGAAACTGCGCACCACCGATGGCATCTGGGATACGCGCGACGGGCTCGCCTACTACCAGAACCGGATTCAGTACCACACCACCACGGACCTCACCGCCGACCAGATCCACGAGATCGGTCTTAAGGAGGTGGCGCGCATCCACGCCGAGATGGAGACGATCATCACCAAGGTGGGCTTCAAGGGGTCGTTCCAGGAATTTCTGACCTTCCTGCGCACCGACCCGCAGTTCTATTACAAGACGCCGGAGGAGCTTTTCGAGGCCTATGCAAGCCTCGCGAAGCGCATCGACCCTCAACTCGTGAAGCTTTTCGGGAAGCTACCGCGCATGCCCTACGGTGTGCGCCCGATTCCCATGACCAGCGCGCCCGACACGACGACCGCGTATTACCAGCCGGCTGCGCTCGATGGCAGCCGTGCGGGTTATTACTACGTGAACCTGTACCGGCCCGAAGTGCGGCCGAAGTACGAGATGGAGGTGCTCACCTCGCACGAGGCCGTACCAGGGCATCACCTGCAGATCGCCTTGCAACAGGAGCTGGGGGATCTCCCGATGTTCCGGCGAGATACGGGCTACACCGCCTACGTCGAAGGCTGGGCGCTCTACAGCGAGAGCCTGGGCGATGAGCTCGGGCTCTATACTGATCCCTATTCGAAGTTCGGCCAGCTCACCTACGACATGTGGCGCGCTGTGCGCCTGGTCGTCGATACGGGCATTCACGCCAAGCATTGGACCCGCCAGCAGGCGATCGACTTCTTCAAGGCCAACGCGGCCAAGACCGAAGCCGATATCGTCAATGAGGTCGACCGCTACATTTCCTGGCCGGGCCAGGCGCTGGCCTACAAGATCGGCCAGCTCAGGATCCGTGCCCTGCGCGACGAAGCACAGCAGCGGTTGGGCCAGCGCTTCGATATCCGCGAGTTTCACGATACCGTGCTCTCCACGGGCGCTGTGCCGCTCGATGTGCTCGAGAACACGGTGCACGAGTGGATCGCGAGGAAACTCGCGGCCGGTTGAACCACCAAAGGTGACGGAGGCACGTCATGACACGCCGCGTACGGGTTCTGATTTCCCTGGCATTCCTTGGCCTGCTGGCGGCCTGTACCGCGAACGGAGCGGGCCATGGCACCATCGAACAGGTAAAGCAGGTGGAGAAGCAGCGCTTCGCGGCCATGACCGCGCCGGATCTCACGGCGCTGGGGCAGATGCTGGCCGATGAGCTCTACTACTGCCACTCGAACGGCGACGTGCAGAACAAGCAGCAGCTTCTCGATGCGCTCCGCACCAAGCAACTGCGCTATTCGGCGATCGAGCTGCGCGAATTCCAGGCGCGGATGTACGGCGACGTGGCCCTTGGCAACGGCCTGGCCACCATTCACGCGAGCATGGGTGGCGGACCCCTGATGACGCTCGAAATCCGGTACGCGGACGCCTACGTCTGGCGCGAGGGGCACTGGCAGCTGGTCACGTGGCAGTCAACGCGAATACCCGTGCAACGCTGAGGTAATTGCGGCTCATGTCCGTTACTCGTCGCCATTCGATCGCTGTGCTCGTCGGTCACGTCCAGATCGGCGGCGGCGCACCGATCGTGGTGCAGTCGATGACCAATACCGACACCGCCGACGCACAGGCCACCGCCGAACAGGTGACGGCGCTGGCACGCGCCGGCTCCGAGCTCGTGCGCATCACGGTCAATACGGCCGAGTCTGCGGCGCAGGTGCCACGCATTCGCGAGCGCCTCGAGCAGATGGGCGTCAGCGTGCCGCTGATCGGCGACTTTCACTTCAACGGACACAAGCTGCTCAGGGAATATCCGGCGTGCGCCGAGGCGCTGCATAAGTACCGGATCAACCCGGGCAACGTCGGCCGCGGCAGCAAGCGCGACCCGCAGTTTGCCGAGATGATCGAAGTCGCCTGCCGCTACGAGAAGCCAGTGCGCATCGGCGTCAACTGGGGGAGCCTCGACCAGGACCTGCTCACGCGCATGATGGATGAGAACTCGCAGCGTGCCGAACCGCTCGATGCCGTGGACGTGACGCGCGAGGCGATCGTCGTCTCTGGTCTCGAGAGTGCGCGGCGCGCCGAGGAACTCGGTCTCAGACACGACCGCATCATCATCAGTGCCAAGGTGAGCGGCGTGCAAGATCTCATCGCCGTGTATCGCAACCTCGCGGCGCGCTGCGACTACCCGCTGCACTTGGGGCTGACGGAAGCGGGCATGGGCTCGAAGGGCATCGTTGCCTCGACCGCGGCGATGGGCGTGCTGCTGCAGGAAGGCATCGGCGACACGATTCGCGTGTCACTCACGCCGGAGCCGGGCGGCGATCGCACCAACGAGGTGATCGTGGCGCAGGAGATTCTGCAGACCATGGGCCTGCGCTCCTTCATGCCGATGGTGATTGCGTGTCCCGGTTGCGGACGCACCACCAGCACCTACTTTCAGGAGCTCGCCCAGAAGATCCAGACTCATATCCGCCTTCGCATGCCCGAATGGCGCAAACTTCACGCGGGCGTCGAGGACATGACGGTCGCCGTGATGGGCTGTGTCGTGAACGGGCCGGGAGAGAGCAAGCATGCAAATCTCGGCATCAGCCTGCCCGGCACGGGCGAGCGACCGGTCGCGCCGGTCTATGTCGACGGTGCGAAGACGGTGACCCTGAAGGGCGAACGCATTGCGGAGGAATTTCAGCAGCTGGTGGAAGAGTACGTGGAACGCAAGTATCCGCGGAGGTCGCCGTCATGAGTGAGCTCGCAGAACGCAAGTGTGTGCCGTGCGAAGGAGGCGTTCCGGCGCTGACGCCAGCCGAAGCTCGCAAGTACATTGGGCAGCTCGATCCTGGCTGGACGTTGTCAGAGGACGCACGCGGGATCCGGCGCGAATTCCGCTTCAAGGATTTCTTTCGCACCATGAGTTTCGTGAATGCGCTCGCGCACATCGCGAACGTCGAAGACCATCATCCTGACCTCGAGGTGGGCTACAACTACTGCAACGTGCGTTTCAGCACGCACGCGATCAAAGGTCTCTCCGACAACGACTTCATTTGCGCCGCCAAGATCGACCGACTCGGCAGTTGAGAGCCGCCGCCGGTAGCACATCGGGTGATGGGGAGGTAGAGCAGTCGCTGGCGGCCATCGAGTGATACCGTGCCCACGTGCGGGTTCTCTCAGGACAGTTCGTCAAGCAGCGACTTCGGTGTGAGGCGCGGTCTCCCGTGCTCTGGTAGTGCTGTGAGCAGGTTGAAATCGGAGTACTCAAAGCCCGGCCCCACAGAACACCCGACCAATGTGTAGGCACCGCTTGATCGTGCGGCCTGCCAGTGGCCAGCAGGAACGACGAGTTGCGGCGAGGTAGTCCCGGCGAGAGGACCAAGAAGAGAAGACCTAATGACGCCGGTATCGGAAGGCGCCGTAAAGAGCTCGAGTGGATAGCCCTCGTACCAGTGCCACGCCTCATCCGAGGTGACCCGATGCCACCGACTCACGCCGCCTTGGACGAGGAGGAAGTAGATGACGGTGAGTGCTACGCGAGGACCTCTGGAATCCGATGGAGTAACCATGAGTTGGGAACGGTAGATCTGGCGGAAGAGTCCGCCTTCTGGATGCGGTTCGAGCCGCAGGAGGTTGATGAGTTCGTCGACTCTGGGATGCATGGGTGCGGAAGCGATGACGCGGGCCTAACGTCCCGCTTCAGCGGCCGGACGCAAACCTGTGAAGATCGATAGCACTTTATTCCTCCCCGGGCCGCTGCAACCGGTTGTTAGGCGACGTACAGGAGCTATTCGGATACTTCAAAGACTTCGTTTTCGAGACTGAACTTCGGCGTATGAAACAAGACAAGCATCGCCGGTTCCGAGCGGTCATTTGAGTAGCTGAAGCGCTGGCCGCATCGCACGAAACAGAAGTCACCTACCCCCAAGTCAAATTCGCTTCCCTCAAGTACAAATCGAATCTGACCTTTCGTCACGAGGTAGTACTTGTCGGAGCGCTTAGAGAACGCCACCGCGTGTTGGGCATTCGGAGGGACCTCGACCACCGCCAGGGAGGAGCTGAGGTTTTGGGTCGCTGTGTAGTCAAAGATGCGCATTCCGTCAAAGACGATCGGCTTTAGCGACTCACGTGTAACGATCACGATTCCCCCCGTCGCCTAACGTCCCGGCTCAGCGGCCGGGCACCGCACGTATGACCCTGGCACTTTATCCCTCACGGGCCGCTGCAACCGGTTGTTAGACGGCTTCGGCAGAATGCTATTGACGCCGATTCGCTTCCGTGGCGGGATTGAAATCGAACTTGCCTTTGCCTTCCTGATAGAACACGCAATCGCGTCCTGGTCGGCAGCCGCTCACGTGCGGCCAGTTGGCGGGCATTATCACGATCGACCCTGGTCCGAAGTCCTTGGCCGATGCGGAGTCCGCCCCTGTGTACCAGACGCCGCTGATGATCACGTTCTTGATCTCGCTGCTGTGTGAGTGAAGCGGGTTGTCCGTTCCGGCCAGCACTTTGCGCATTTGCGTATACTCCCCCTTCGCTGGGTCGCCCGAGAGCACAGCAAACTGCATACCCTTCCTCTCGGGAAGCGCTGTCCACTTCAGCTCCGCGAATGAAATCATCAGTGGTTTGTCGCTCTCCCTCGTGATCGCGCCCGTTTTCGCCATCTCCTCCGCCGCCACAGTTACCGAAAGGCTCGCTACCACTAGCACTACGAAGAACCTGTTCACCTAACACCTCCCGAAGCACTTCAAGCCGTCTGACGTCCGCGTTGAGCGACGGCGTCGCTGTGTAATGAATGCCGGCACTTTATCCATTTCGCGCTCGCTCCAATGATGAGATGGACTCCTCCTGCTCTGGCAGTACGGCATCGATGTGCCAAGCTGAGTGTGTATGCATCAGCTGAAAGCCCAATCAGGAGGAGTCCGCGATGAATGCTACGACCGTCGGT
>Ga0326726_10005793_pt1 | contig 11174 bp, 9 predicted proteins | sample MHFenrmetagenome_2_FD_207603 | JGI IMG/M metagenome (GOLD analysis project Ga0326726, IMG submission 207603) | Lab enriched peat soil microbial communities from Michigan Hollow, Ithaca, NY, United States - MHF15MN | ecosystem: Environmental > Terrestrial > Soil > Wetlands > Peat | place: USA...
GCCCGACGAAGTCCATCTCTGGATGGAGCAGAACGGCGCCGCCTGGGAACTGACCGTCGTCACGCTCGACAAGCCGTATCTGTTCTCGAACATCTCGGGCGTGCTGTCGTCGTTCGGCATGGACATCCTGCGCGGGCATGCGATGACGAACCCGAACGGCCTCGTCCTCGATGTGTTTCAGTTCACGGATCAGGAGCGGTTTCTCGAACTGAACGCCGGGGCGATCAAACAGATGTTCGTCGTGCTGAATGACGTCGTCTCAGGACGCGCGACGGTTGCGGATCGGCTCCGGGGGCGCGAGCAGAGCCTGTTCCATCGCCGCCCGATGCCGGTGGCGCCGGTCGTGCGCTGCGACAACACGTCTTCCAACCGCTACTCGATCATCGATATCATTGCCGCCGACGCGCTGGGCCTGCTGTACCGGATCAGCCGCGTCATCTCTCTGAACGGGTGCGACGTCGACCTCGTTTTGATTGCCACCGAAGGCCATCGGGCCATCGACGTGTTTCACATCACCAAGGCGGGCCGGAAGCTGTCCGACGCGGAGCAGCTCGAATTGACGGCCGCCTTACAACAGATGCTGGAGGAAGGTTATGAAGCTCATTAAGTGCATCGTGCGCCCGAACAAGGTGGACGAGGTGAAGGACGCGCTCGAGAAGATCGGCATCTCGGGCATGACGGTCACCGAAGTCCGCGGGCACGGCAAGCAGAAAGGCCACACGGCCATCTATCGCGGCAAGGAGTACAACGTGAGCCTGCTGCCGAAGATGCAGATCGAGGTCGTGGTCGCGGACGGCGTCGTCGACGAGGCGATCAAGGCGGTGGTGCAGTCGGCGCGAACCGGCGAGATCGGCGACGGGCGCGTGTTCGTGCTTCCGGTCGAGCAGACGTACCGGATCAGGACGGGCGAACGCGACTCACTCTAGGTCTGATTTCAACCGGCGGGCGCGCAGCACATCGTCGATTGGGGACGTGCGAGCCTGGCGGGCGTGGTGATCGAGAAAATCGAGGACGCGCCGGCGGCAGGGATGGTATTCGGGATGGGCGAGAACAGCCGCCCGGCGCCGCGGCCTCGGGAACGGAACGAGCAGGGTTTCGCCTACACCGGCCTCCGGACCATCCGTCATCAGAATCAACCGGTCGGCGAGGTAGAGCGCTTCGTCGATGTCGTGCGTCACCATCACCACCGTCCGGCGGTGTTTCTCCCAGACGGCAAGCAGCGTGTCCTGCAGCTCGAAGCGCGTCAGCGAATCGAGCATGGAGAACGGCTCGTCGAGCAGCAGAAAGCGCGGTTCGAGCGACAGCGCACGCGCGAGCGACACACATTGCTGCGTGCCGAGCGAGAGCTCGGCCGGCAGCTGATTGGCGGCCTCGCCTACGCCCACGAGATCGAGGTACCACCGCGCGTCGACCTTCGCCGATTTCGGGCGGTCCACCCGCTCGGCGGCCAGTTGCACGTTGTCGCGGGCCGACAGCCACGGCAACAGGCACGGCGACTGAAACACCATTGCCCGCTCCGGCCCGGGCTCGTCGACTTCTCTGCCGTCGATGACGACGCCGCCGAAGGTCGCGCGCTCGAGGCCGGCGAGGATCGACAGCACCGTCGACTTGCCGCATCCCGAGTGGCCCAGGATGCAGACGAACTCGCCCTGATCGATTTGCGCGTTGACGTCTTTGACAGCCACAAACGGGCCGGATGGTGTCTCGAAGACCTTCGTCAATCCGGTGATCTCGAGAGGTAGCCTCATCCTTCCCCCTCCGCGGCGAGCGTCGGTTTGACCGCCGGAGCGTCGGTCAGGCGGACGCTTCCGGCCTGCTGAAGTCCACGACGCGTGACGGAACGGGAACGGGCCAGATCCTCGGTCAGCGTCGCAATGACGCATGCGCGGACGCCGGCGGCGTGATCGTCGTGCAGCAGCTCGCTGGCCGATCGCGGCTTGGCGAGCTCGACAGCCACGGCCGCCCCGAGGGTCGCACGCGGACCCGCCGTCATCGGCAGAATGCGGTCAGACAGCAGGAGCGCTTCCTCGACGCTGTTGGTGATCATCAGCGTCGTGATTGGACGGCCGGCGACCGAGCAGAGGCGCGCGAGCTCCTGCTGCAGCGAGTCGCGCGTCAGCGCATCCAGCGCGCCAAACGGCTCGTCGAGAAACAGCAGCTCGGGCTCGATGGCAAACGCGCGGGCGATGGCGACGCGCTGGCGCATGCCGCCGGACAGCTGACCCGGCCGCCGATCGACGGCATGGCCGAGGCCGACGCTCTCCAGGTGCTGGACGGCCTGCTGGCGCTGCCTGTCGCGCGGCCAATCCGGAAAGGCGGCGCCGACGGCGAGACGGACGTTCTCGAGCGCCGAGAACCACGGCAGCAATGAGTAGTTCTGAAAGACGATCGCGGCGCTCGGACGAACGCCGCGGACGACTTCGCCATCGATCGTCACCCGTCCTGCGTCAGGCGCGATGAGTCCGGCCACGATCTTCAGCAGCGTGGACTTGCCGCAGCCCATCGTGCCCAGAATCGACACGAACTCGCCCCGTTCGACCGACAGCGACACGTCAGAGAGCACTTCGCGCGATGATCCGCCCGACGTCACGAATGTCTTGGCGACTCCCGTCACCTCAATGAATGCCATATTGGTCGCGGGCGTCAGAGTGCCCGCAGCCGCGCTTCAGCCAGCCCCATCAAGCGGTCCAGCACGAAGCCCACGACGCCGATCGTCAGAATGGCGAGGAGGATGTGTGCGTAGATCAGGCTGTTGTACTCCTGCCACAGAAAGCCGCCGACGCCAGGCGTCCCCGTCAGCATCTCGCTGGCCACGATCACGAGCCACGCGATGCCGAGGCTGAGCCTGAACCCCGTGAACATGTACGGCAGCGTGGCCGGGACGACCACCTTGGCGAATGTCGTGACCGGCGACAGCCGCAACACCTTCGCGACGTTCCAGTAGTCCTGCGGAATGGCACGCACGCCGGCCATCGTGTTGATGACCGTGGGCCACATCGAACAGACGGCTATCGCGAAGAGTGCCGCCGGCTCCGATTTCTGGAAGATGATCAGGCCAAGCGGCAGCCACGCGAGCGGCGAAATCGGTCGGAGCACCTGCATGATCGGATCGAAGATGCGCGTCAGCGTCTTCGACATTCCGAGCAGGAATCCGAGGGGCGTCGCGATGGCGATGCCGAGCAGGAATCCGCGGGCGACGCGCATGAGGCTGTAGAAGGCGAGCAGCGCAATCCCCTGATCCATCTCGCCTCTCTTCTCGAGCGGCTTGAGAATGTAGATCTTGCTCTCCTCCCAGGTCCTCATCGGCGACGGCAGGTCCGTGACCATCGTGCTGGCGGCCCACCAGACGATCAACGCGAACAGGACGCCGATGAGCGGCAGCAGCAGGTTCAGCAGTCGCTTCATGCGAGGCTGTTGATCGCGAACGAGGTCGCGTACTTTTCAGGATCCGCCGCGTCGAGGGCGCTGTCGAAGAGTTGGATCTTCTGCTGTTCGGCGATGTTCGTGCTGACGCCCATCTCCTTCATCGCCTCGAGGTAGATGTCCGAGCGCAGGACCCTCCTCGTGACGCCCTTGTAGTCGGGCGTCCCCTTCACCATGCCCCAGCGCCTGAATTGCGTGAGCCACCATGTGCCGTAGATCTGGTGCGGGTAGTTGCAGTTCCGATTGGAGTAGATCATGTAATCCGGATCCTGTTCCGATCGGCCGTCACCGTAGTTGTACTTGCCCATCAGCCGCTCGAGGATGATTTCGGGCGGACAATTTATGTAGGTCGGCTTGGAGATGACCTCAGCCGCCGACGGCCTGTTCTCCATCTTGTCCAGATGCTCACTCGCGAGATGCAGCGCCTTCAGCACGGCCTTCACCGTCTTCGGGTTCTTCGTCGCGAATTCCTCGGTAAACGCGCAGACCTTTTCCGGGTGGTCCTTCCACATCTTCTGCGTCGTCGTCACCGTGTAGCCGATGCCGTCCGCGATGGCGCGGTTGTTCCACGGCTCGCCCACGCAGAAACCGTCCATCTTGTCGACTTTCATGTTCGCGACCATCTGCGGCGGCGGGATCGTAATCAGCGTCACGTCCTTGTCCGGGTGAATGCCGCCGGACGCGAGCCAGTAGCGAATCCACATGGCGTGCGTGCCCGGCGGGAACGTCATCGCAAATGTCAGCGGATCGCCACTCCCCTTGGCTCGCTCGGCAAGGGGCTTGACGTCCTTCGCGGCCTTCACCCCTGCCTTCTTCATCCTGTTGTTGAGCGTGATGGCCTGTCCGTTGCGATTGAGCAGCCACGGGATCACCATCGGCTTCACAGGCGATCCGGCCAGGCCCATCGTCGACGCGAACGGCATGCCGATGAGCATGTGGGTCGCCTGGTTCTCGCCGATCGACAGCTTGTCGCGGATGACGGCCCACGACGCCTCTTTCGACACGACGGAATTGATGCCGAACTTCTTGAAGAAGCCGAGCTCGTGGGCCATCACGATCGGCGCGCAGTCGGTGAGCGCGATCATGCCGAAGCGCATGTTCGGCGTCTCGGGTGAGTCGTCGGCGTAGACGCTGCCGACCCAGCCGCCGGGAAGGCCCTTCATCAGCGTCGCGGCGCCGCTCGCGGCGACGGCGTGCTTGAGGAACTTACGTCGAGACGTCTTGTTCATCGTGTCCCCGTCAGAATTTCAGGTTCAGTTCGAAGAAGCCAAGGTGAACGCCCTTGTCGCCGGCATAGATGGACTGCGTGACCAGACCACCAGCGGCGTAGCCGAAGTAACCGCCGACGCCGACGTGCGGCGTGAGCGTGACGTCGGCGCTGACGTCGTAGAGCGTGCCGAGCGTCGACTGGCCGTTCGACGGCCGGCCGGTGTAGCCGAAGGTCGTGGCCTGGAAGGCGCCGCCGCCCGAGTACCAGAGGTCGGCAGAGTCGGCGAGCCGCAGCGAGTGAATGTCGGAGCGGACGGTGACGCGCTTCGGCCGGAGGATCAGCTCGGCGAAGGCATCCTTGCTGTTCATCATGTTGAAGAACGGCGTCCGCGCGTAGATGCGGGGCGTCGGCAGGACCTGGAAGAACGTCGAGTGCGTGCCGTCGCCAGGGTTGCCGTCGCCCGATCCGAAGTCGTAGCCGCCGCGAATCCACGGCTTGATCGTCTTCAGCACGGCCGGCTGCCATCCGGCTTCGGCGGCAAACGCGCCGGCGCGGTGCGTCTGAGTGCCCCACGATCCGTTCTGCAGCGCGCCCCAGAACAGCAGGTCGACCGGTCCGGTCGCCGTCGGCACGATCTGAAGGATGTGGCCGCCGTAAGTGCCGATGTCGATCGAGTCGGCATCGGCGTTTCTGACAGCGGCCGCGCGGTTGTCGGTTTTCACGACGCCGCCGCGGTAGTCGCTGTAGCCCAGGGCGAACACGCGCCAATCGGTCGCGGCATACTTGCCGTGCTGACCCGTGAGCGCGCCGTAGAAGACGTTGATCTTCAGCTCGTCCCAGCCGCTGACCTGAAAGACACCCTCAGTCGGACGGGCTGCGACCACTGTCACGTTCAGTTTGGGCATGCTGAGCACGTACTGCGCCCCGTCGAGGCTCCGCTGCACGTCGGTGAAACCGAAATTCGCGAGCAGCCGCTGTGCGATGCGATCGCGTTTGAGCGCGGCGAGCGTGCCGTGTGCCGGCGTGACTTCCGATCCGTCGATGAACTCCATGCGGCCGGCTTTGATCGACTGGCCGGCGATGCCGCCGATGCCCTTGATCCGGAAGTTTCCCTGCTTGAGAAAGATGCTGGACGAGTTCGTCGAGCCGCTGTTCGCAGCCGCATAACTCCCGCCAAGTCCAAGTTGTCCGAATGGCGCCGGCATGACGGCGCTCGTCGGCATATCGACGAGCGCCGGCACGGCGAACTCGACCTGCCAGTCGAGTTTCTTTCTTGATTCCGTCAGCCCGAATCGGAACAGCGATCCCGAATACGTGTACTCGCCGTTCGGAGTGTCGCCGAACCAGTTCCACGAGTACATGCGGCTTCGCAGCGAACTCGACACCACGGCATCGCCGATCTTGATCTCGGGGCTCTGCGCGCTCGCGAGAGGCGCCATCATGGCGAGCGCACACATGAAGCTCAATGCCCTTCGCATGTGAATTTCTCCTCGCGCAAGGAAAGAGCAAGGGACACACCACGCCTCTGCCGGCGGCGCCGGCCGCAACTTGGATAATTTCGGCCTGTTTTTGGAATGTCTGACAGCGGACGTGCTGTCAGATCAGCGACAGGAATGTCTCGCGAAGATCGAAAGGTACGGAGCTGTTGGTGTCGGACAGATTGTCAGAGCGGGAGCTTTCCGACATCCGCCGCGAAAACACGAACGCGTTCGACGATCTTGTCGAACCGAAAGCGACTCGGACAAATGTGTGAGGATGGTCAGCGGCCGGTCAGCTCGAAGTAGTCGGCCAGCGCGAGCAGCATCGGTCCCATCTTCGGATGCGAGGGCTGCACGTGCGGCACGACGCCGTACGAACGAAGCGCCGACGCGCACACGGGCCCGACCGCGGCGACGACGATGTTGCGGCTCAGGGCATCGGCCAGCGCCTGACTCCTGCCGAGCTTCCCGGCGATCTGAAAGACGTGCCGGATTTGAATCTGGCTCGTCACGGCGACGGCGTCGACCTTTCCTTCGATGATCTCGCCCACGAGGCGCTCGAGCGGCGCGACATCCTCGGGCAGCCGCCATTCGTAGAGACAGATTTCGTCGACGGCGGCGCCCTGCTGTCTCAATGCAGCGGCGGCCGTCTCGTTCCGCTCGCCGTAGTGCACGAGCGCGATTGTGCTGCCCTTCACGCCGATGACCTCGAGCGACTGAAGCAGCTCGGTGGTCGTGTGCGGTTCCGCCGCCGTGGCGTTGACCTGAACGTCGTGCCGGCGCAGGACCGCGACGGGCTTCGGCCCTCGACAAACCGTGATCGCCTTGCGCAGCGCCGCGAGCACGCCGTCGAGTCTGCCGAGTTTCTCGGCTTCGCGCAGCAGAGCCGTCGCGCCGACGCCAGTCATGAAAACGACGACGTGGAAGCGGCCGGCGCAGAGGCCGTCGACGAATCGCGCCGTCTCTTGCGGCTGTTCGAGCGGCGTCTCCCTGACCGCTGGCACCGAGTACGGCGTGCCACCAAGCCGTTCCACCATCGACGACAGCTCGCCGCTCATGCGCGCTTCGAGCAGCGCGATGCGTTTCCCGGTGAGGGACATGCCGACGATCTTAGATCGTACTCGTCACATCGTGTCCGCCTTCAGGCGGACCTCTCGGGCCGGCTGAAGCCGGCCACTACGGTACGAAAAGATCCCCGACTGCTTCACCGCGGCCTCCTGCCAGGTCGACGACCAGCGCGATCCGAGCTCGAGGAGCACGAGCGTTCCCACGACGAACGCGACGGCGAACAGCGTCAGCCCCGTTGCGTAGGTCCCGGTCGCGTCTTTCGCCGCGCCCAGAATCGACGGCAGAAAGAATCCACCGAGGCCTCCAGCCGCACCGACGACACCGGTGATGATGCCCATCCGCGACGCAAAGCGCTGGGGCACGAGTTGAAACACGGCGCCATTCCCCATGCCAAGACAGCCGACGGTCACAAAGAGCATCGGCACGACGACGGCAAGCGGCGGCAGGACCGCGACGATCCCGAGGCACGCGGCAAGGACGGCGAGGAGCGAGAGCAGCAGACGATATCCGCCGACGCGGTCGGACAGCCAGCCACCGACCGGCCGCAACAGGCTTCCCGATACCACCACGATGGTCGTGAAATCGCCGGCGCTGACGCGCGACAGGTGATACTGCTCGTGAAAGAACGTCGTCAGAAAGCTCGTGAACCCCACGAAGCCGCCGAACGTGAGGCTGTACAGAAAAGAGAACCAGAGCGTGTCGGGCTCGCGGAGAACCTCCGTGTAGTCTCTCCAGCCGGCTTTGGCCGCCTTCGCCGGGCTGTCCCTGGCGAGGAGGGCAAACAGAATCGCGACGCCGACGACGGGCAGCATCGCGAGGCCGAACGTGTTTGCCCAGCCGATCCGCTCGGCCAGCCTCGGCGCGAACAGCGTCGCCATCAGCGATCCCGAGTTGCCGGCGCCGACGATGCCCATGGCCAGGCCCTGATACTCGGCGGGATACCAGCGGCTGGCGAGCGGTAACGCAACGGCGAAGCTGGCGCCGGCGATCCCCAGGAAGAACCCGAGCACGAACAGCTGCCAGGTCGCCGTGACGAGCGTCCAACCGATCGCGAGCGCGGCAATTGTCAGGCCGAGTCCGACGAGGCCGGCGCGGCGTCCACCGATACGGTCCGCGAGCACGCCCATCACCGGCCGGAACAGCGAACCTCCGAGCAGCGGGATAGCGACGAGCAGGCCCTGCTCCGTCGCGCTCAGCCCGAACTGCTGCCGCAGGAACGGGGCGAGCGGGCCGAGGATCACCCACGCCATGAAGCTGACGTCGAAGTAAAGAAGAGCCGAGACAAGCGTCGGAAAATGGCCGGCCCGGCGAAAGCCGGACGGTACATGCGTTGTCGTCATCATGCCTCGATCAGGATCACGCCGGCGTCCACGCGAGTCGCGTATGTCCGGACGCAGTCGTTTTGGTTGACCGGACGCGCCACCGCGCCCGTTTCCAGATTCACTTTCCACGCATGCAGCGGACACACGACCGCGTCGCCGGCGACGATGCCATCGCAGAGCGGTCCGCTCTGGTGCGGACAGCGGTTGTCCACCGCGAGAAATCGCTCGTCGCCGAGGTTGAAGATGGCGATCTCGCGGCCGTCGACGAGCGCGGCGCGGCCCTCTCGCGACGGGATGCTGTCGCACGGAGCGATTCGTATCCACCTCATGACGGCACGCTCTCGATGGGACGAAGCGGGATGAACTGCGTCGGGTTGACCGGCGACTGCCCCTCGAGCCACGCGTCGTGAGAGGCGGCCTTGGACCTCTGGAGCCGATCGAGCAGACCAGCGCGCACGGATTCCGGCGCGTACACCGTGTCCTTCCGAACCTTGTCGATGCCCAGCCGCTCGACGAAGTCGTAGGTGCGCTCGAGGTAGTTCGCGTGTTCGCGGTAGTACTGAAAGAAGAGTTCCGCCGCCTCGAGAGCGGCCTCCGTCGTTTCGACGGTGATCAACAGGTCGGCCTTGCGAACGGACTTGCCGGCGGCGCCGCCGACGACAACCTGCCATCCGCCTTCCTGTCCCACCAGGCCGATGTCCTTGACGGTGGCTTCGGCGCAGTTGCGCGGACAGCCGACGCTCGCCATCTTGACCTTGTGCGGCGTGTAGAGGTGCTCGAACCGCCGCTCCATTTCAATGCCGGCGCTCGTCGAGTCCTGCGTGCCGAACCGGCAGAAGTCGGTGCCGACGCACGTCTTCACCATGCGCACGCCCTTCGTGTACGCCTGACCCGAGGGCATGCCGAGGTCGGCCCAGACCTTGGGCAGATCTTCCTTCTTGATCCCGAGCAGATCGATGCGCTGGCTGCCGGTGATCTTCACCATCGGCACGTGATACTTGTCCGCGACGTCCGCGATTCTCCGCAGTTCCGCCGGCGAGGTCACACCGCCGCGGATGCGCGGCACCACCGAGAACGTGCCGTCTTTCTGGATGTTCGCGTGCACGCGGTCGTTGATGAACCTGGCGGAGCGATCTTCATCGTGGTCGCCGCACCAGATCATGTCGAGCACGTAACTGAGCGCCGGCTTGCAGACCTCGCAGCCCTGGCCGTTGCCGTAGATGGCGAGGACCTCCTGCACAGACTTGAGGCGCTGACTTCGCAGGATCTCGCGGAGGTTGTCCTGCGAGAACGGCACGCATCCGCACAGCACTTTCTTACCGTCCTCTTCGAAGTCCGGCGCGACGGCGCGAAGAATGTCCTGGCAGAGCGACGTACAACTGCCGCAGCCCGTGCTCGCGCGCGTTGCTTCCTTGAGCTGCGACAGGGTGTTGACGCCGTTGTCGTGAATGGCGGCGATGATCGCGCCCTTCGTCACGCCGACGCATCCGCAGATCGTCGCGCTCTCGGACATCTGCGCGATGTCGAGGCCCGCGTCCGAGGCCGGCGGAGGAAACAGCAGGTGCCGGCGCTGCGCCGTCAGGTCGGCTCCCGAACGCAGCCAGTCCATGTAGCGATGGCTGTCCGACGTGTCCCCAACCAGGATTGCGCCGGCCAGCTTGCCGTCGCGGACCGTCAGCTTCTTGTAGATGCCGAGGGCCCGATCCTCGAAGCGCACCGGCTCCGCGTGCTGCTCGCTCCAGTCGCCGGCGGAAAAGACGTCGACGCCCATGATCTTGAGCTTGGCGGCCTGGACGGTGCCCGTGTAGAGCGGACCTTTGTTTCCGGTGATCGTGGCCGCCAGCACCTTGCCCTGCTCGAGCAGGGGCGCGACGAGTCCATAGCAGGTGCCTCGATGCTCGACACACTCGCCGACGGCGAAGATGTCGGGATCCGACGTCTCCATCCAATCGTTGACGACGATGCCGCGGTTGACCCGGACGCCCGCCTTGTACGCGAGCTCGACGTTGGGCCGGATTCCCGCCGCCACGACGACCAGATCCGCTTCGAGGATCATGCCGTCTTCGAGCGCCACGCCTTCGGCGTGCCCGTTGCCGACAATCGCCGTCGTCGATCGACCCAGCAGGACGCGAATACCGAGGTCCTCCATCTTGCCGGCGAGGTAACTGCCGCCGTCCGGATCGAGTTGCCGTTCCATCAGCGTCGCCATGAGGTGCACGACGGTGACCTGGCAACCCTGGACTTGCAGGCCGCGCGCGGCCTCGAGGCCGAGCAGTCCTCCGCCGATCACGATCGCTTTGACGCCGGGTCCGGCCCGCTGGAGCAACTGCCGCGTGTCGTCGAGCGTCCGGAACGCGAACACGCCTTCTCTTTCGAGCCCTGGGATCGGCGGTTTGAATGCGGAACTGCCGGTCGCGAGCAGCAGCGTGTCGTACTCGGTCACGCTCCCGTCGTCGCCAGTGACGGTTTTCAGCTCGGAATTGACGTCGACCACGCGGACGCCCAGGCGAAGGCGGATGTCGTTCTTCTGATACCACTCGAGCGGGTTCAGCGTGATCTCATCGGCCGACCGCTCGCCCGCCAGCACCGACGAAAGGAGGATGCGGTTGTAGTTGACGTGCGTCTCATCACCGAACACCGTGATTGCGAACTGCGGCGAGTGCTTCAGGATCT
>Ga0326726_10005794_pt1 | contig 11174 bp, 12 predicted proteins | sample MHFenrmetagenome_2_FD_207603 | JGI IMG/M metagenome (GOLD analysis project Ga0326726, IMG submission 207603) | Lab enriched peat soil microbial communities from Michigan Hollow, Ithaca, NY, United States - MHF15MN | ecosystem: Environmental > Terrestrial > Soil > Wetlands > Peat | place: USA...
ACCCCATGCTGCAGCAAACCTTTCATCATCAATTGCGCGCGCTCGATGGGGAACAATTCTACGCGGCCATCAATCGCGTGAAGCCCTCGCTGATTCGCGTCGAAGCCGATGAGCTCACCTACAATCTTCACATCATGCTGCGATTCGAAATCGAACAGGATCTCATTGAAGGCAGGACGCGCCCGGAAGACTTGCCGGGAATCTGGAACCAGAAAATGGAGGAATACCTGGGCATCGTCCCTTCCAACGATGCGGAAGGCGTGTTACAAGACGTGCACTGGTCGTTAGGCGCATTCGGTTATTTCCCGACCTACACACTCGGAAATCTCTACTCCGTTCAATTCTATGAACAGGCCAAACTGGAGATCCCGCATCTGGAGGACGAAATTGCAGCAGGACAATTGATGGTGTTGCAGCGTTGGCTCGGACAGAAGATTCATCGCTGGGGCCGGATGTTCACGCCGGATCACCTCTCCCAACGAGTGACGGGAAAGAGCCTCGACCCTGAACCGTTCCTGTCCTATGTGGAACGGAAGTATGGCGAGCTCTACAAACTCTAGGGGGAGTTGTTCTGAATTCTGAGTAACGAATCGAGGGTCATGGCTACAACTCAGAATTCATAACTCAAAACTCAGGACTCTCAGGCCCTTGGCCTGAGTTAGTATCCCATCGCCTGATTCAGCTTCGTCAGGCTCATCGCAGACAACGCGAATTCCGCCTGCACTTCGATACGAGACGGCACCAAGAGTGTCGTGTGAAAGACAATATCGCGGATCGGGATCTTGAACTCTGGTTGCTGAGGGGTACTCAATTCGACTGACTCGACCGACTGGGTAATCGCTCCACTATCTTGAGGCCCATACACTGCTACCACCGCCTTCAGAATCTCCACTACTTTCTCGTTCGTTTCAACCCCCTCAATACCTTTCTCCAGCAACGGAATAACCTCTTCCTGTGCCTGGTCGGACAGCGTAAAGTTTTCTACCCGTTCTTTCCGGCGTAGCGACATGAGGTCATTATCGAGATCCTTGCTGAAGGCTCCATAGGCAAACCGGAAGAACTCGAAGTGAAAGCCTTTAAAGCCCTTGCCGAACATCTGCAGCTCGCACAGAAAACACAGCTGCTGCAGCTTCACATCGCTGAGCAGTCCGTGAGGTTCCGTCAGATGCAGGACATAGAGCAAGAGAGCCCGGTCGACCGTAATCTGATTGGGTTTCCGCATGCCGGGAGTCCCTCCATCGTTCCGTCTTTTTTGAGCGGAGCACTATAGGCAGCGTCGAAGATCTCCGTCAATTCCTTCCCTCTAAGCCGTTCGCGCACAACACCCCTTGACCAGTCGGGCAAGTTTCGTCTTTAATGAGCCCATCGGAGGCCCCTCTTGGCGAATACACATGTGAAGGAAATGCAGGCCCTGAAGGAACACTTGGGCAAGCATCAGCTCAAGCTCACCCGCCAGCGTGAATTGATTCTGAACGCTTTCCTCCGGCAAGAGCATATTACCGCGGAAGCCATGTATCATCAGCTGGCGAAGTCCGACCCACATCTGGGGCTCGCGACCATCTACCGGACACTCAATCTGTTCTGCGATGCAGGCCTCGCACAAGCCAGGCACTTCGGCTCTCAGACGAAGTACGACAACGTGTCGCACAAGGGTCACCACGATCACCTCATCTGCACCGGATGCGAGAAGATCGTGGAATTTGAAAACGAAGAAATCGAACGACTCCAGGAAGAAGTGGCCACCCGGAACGGATTTACGATCAAAACCCACCGACTTGAGCTCTACGGCCTCTGTTCTCGCTGCCGCCATTGACGAACCAGCTTTTTTTTAGTATCATTTTGAGACAGTTTATCAATTTCAATTCCACGAGGGCCGCATCATGTCATTCGTACATAGCCTGTCCGCATCGCGCCGAACGATCCTGTCGAGTCTCGTTCTACTCTTCCTGGCTGGGATCTTCGCACCCTCGGCGCCGGCCGCCGATTCACTCACGATCTATTCCGGCCGCTCAGAACGGCTCATTAAGCCGGTGCTCGACGCCTTCACCGCAACGACCGGTATTAAAATCGAGCTGTTGTCATCCGGCACAACGGAGTTAGTCAATCGGCTGAAAGCTGAAGGCGATCGTACGTCGGCAGATCTCCTGATCACCAATGACGCCGGCAGTTTGGAACTGGCCCGGACAGCCGGGCTCCTCCACCCCTTGAATATGCGGGAAGTCGAACGAGCCATTCCGTCGCAGTTTCGCGCGTCGGATAATGCCTGGGTGGGACTCTCCGGGCGATTCTGGATTGTGGTGTATAACACCACAATGGTGAAGCCGGACCAAGTCAAGTCGCTTCTCGATCTTGCCGATCCAAAGTGGAAAGACAAGATTGCGATTCCGAATTCCGGCAGCGAGTATCTGCAAGCGGGCGTGTCGGTCATCCGCGCCACTTACGGCGAGGAGAAAACCAAGCAGTTCCTGCAAGGCCTCAAGACCAATGCGGACAGCCAGGTCTACCAGAAAAGCTCGCAGATCGTGGATGCCGTCGCCAAGGGGCAAGTCGCGCTGGGTATCGTGAATCACTACTATGTGTACCGTCATCTTGCCGCTCAGCCGGGGACGCCGATCGCAGTAGTGATGCCTGATCAGCAAGAGGGCGGCATGGGAGCGATCATGAACGTCGCCGGCGTCGGCATCATCAAGACAACCAAGCACCTCGACAGCGCCAAGCTGCTCGTAGAATTCTTAGTCGCGCAAGCAGGGCAGAAGCTATTTGCGGAACTCGACAAGGAATATCCTCTCCACCAGGACGTGAAGGCGGACCCGGCGCTGGTAGACCGAAAGAGTTTCCGCGCAGCGCAGGTTCCCCTCTCCAAACTCGCCGAACTGCGCGAGCCGACGCTCACCCTGATCGAACAAGTGGGTCTCCGGTAACTCGAAGGGACCCTCGTGAGCACGATTCGCCACCAACATATTTCACCGCTGCAGCTCATCGCCTTGGCCAGCGCGGGAATTATCCTGCTCCCGCTCGGCTATGTCACAGCACAAGCCCTCTCAGCCGATCCAGTCATCTGGGGCCGGTTATGGGCGACTCGCATTCCGGAGCTGCTGTTCAATACCATCTCGCTGGCTGGAAGTGTATCAATCATCACGCTGGTCCTGGGCGTTTCGACTGCCTGGCTGGTTACGCGCGTAGAGTTTCCCGGTCGCCGGCTGTGGGAGGGAGCCTTGGTCCTTCCATTGGCGATGCCGACCTATGTGCTGGCCTATGTTTTTTCCTACCTATTGGGATTTGGCGGCCCTGTCGAGCATTTCTGGCAACTAGTAGCTGGGCCCCAGGCGAGAATCTTTTCGCCCCATAGTTTTTGGGGCGCGACAATCGTCATGGCATTGGACACGTTTCCCTTCGTCTATCTCTTGAGCCGCAGTGCCCTCCTCAGCATGAATGTGTCGTTCGAGGAGGTGGCACGCGCCAGCGGTGTCTCACGTCTCTCGACCCTCTGGCGCGTGACGCTACCGCTGATGCGCCCTTCGATTGCCGCTGGAGTCGCGCTCGTCATCTTGTACGTCGTGTCTGACTTTGGCGCTGTGTCACTGCTTCGCTACCAGACGCTCACCTACGCCGTGTTTCAACAGATGACCGGACGGTCCGACAATACAGCGGCGAGTATCTTAAGCCTCTTACTGGTCATTCTCGCGCTGATTTTTCTCATTACTGAACGGTGGTTCCGACAACGTAGCCGGTTTTATCAAACCACCGGCCGCTACCGGGCCCCTCAACGACGCCGCTATGGCTGGCTCGGCACCATCGCTGTCACCGGTTATCTCGGATTGATTGTCGGTGCAGCCTTCGCACTCCCAACCGCGCTATTGATTCAATGGAGCCTGTCACCCGAGGCGCAGGCCACGCTCGACAACCGGTTCTTCGGGTTCATCTGGAACAGTGGCACCCTGGCGGCCTGTGCCGCCACAGGTGGCGTATTGATCGGTTTGCCACTCGCCTACCTCGCCAGCCGCCGCCCGACTCTACTGAACCTGAGTTGCCTACAAGCCGCCTATGCCGGCTATGTGCTTCCAGGACCAGTGGCGGCATTGGCCGTCCTTGTCCTGTTTACCAAACTAGCACCGGTGTTCTATGGCTCAGTGCTGATCCTCATCGTAGCCTACGTGATCCATTTTCTCCCGGCCGGGCTCCAGTCACTGGAACCGGCGCTCCAACATATGTCGCCGAATCTGGAAGAGGTCGCACGAACACTGGGCCTTGGAATGCGTGACACCTGGCGGCGGGTAACCCTGCCACTCATTCGGAATGGATTTGTCGTGGCCTGGGTCTTGATATTCCTACAGACAATGAAGGAGTTGCCTGCAACGCTCTTATTGCGGCCGGTGGGATTCGACACCCTGGCCATTCGCGTCTGGATGGAAGCGAGTGAGGAATATTTTCAGCTCGCCGCCCCCTCCGCGCTCCTCATCGTCTTGTTGAGTCTCCCGGCTCTGGCACTGTTGGTCTCGAAGGATTGGCGCGCAGCCTAAAGGAAGGATCGTGATTCTGTGATCTCAGACCATTCCACAACTCCGACCCCTTCACAGGAGGCCACCTTCCAGGGCAACCTCTTCACACCCGCCTCGTCGATCTTGGAGCTACGCCATGTCTCCTGTGCCTACGAAACCGGACACCCCGCGGTCCAGGAAATTTCGTTTGCAGCGCGAGAAGGAGAAATTCTCTGTTTACTTGGCCCATCGGGATGTGGGAAGACGACGATTCTGCGGGCGATCGCCGGATTTGAACCGGTTCGCTCCGGCCAGCTTTTCTTGTCAGGCCAACTCGTATCGTCGCCGGACGTGATGACTCCTACGGAGAACCGGCACGTCGGGATGGTCTTTCAAGAGTATGCCCTGTTTCCCCATCTACGCGTTCAGGACAACATCGCCTTCGGACTCCATCACCTCGCCCGGAGCGAACGCGCCTCGCGGGTACAGGAGATGCTGCGCCTCACAGGGCTGGAGGGATTCGAACGGCGGTATCCTCACGAATTATCGGGTGGCCAGCAACAGCGGGTTGCGCTAGCTCGCGCCCTCGTCCAGAATCCCGTCGTGCTGCTGCTCGACGAGCCGTTCAGCAATTTGGACCCTGACATGGCTGGACGAATGCGCCAAGAATTGCACGACCTGTTACGCAGAACAAAGACAACAACCGTGCTCGTGACACACGATCATGACGAAGCCTTCGCCATGGCCGATCGAATCGCCGTGCTTAACCAGGGCCGACTGGAACAATTCGATACACCGGAAATGATGTACCACATGCCGGCCACGCCCTTCGTCGCCGACTTTGTCGGTCAAGCGGACTTCATTCCTGGAACCGTGTCCCAAGGCATGGTTCACACAGAACTGGGAGAGTTTCCCGACACAATCGAATGCACAGACGGCACCAACGTGGTCGTCATGATTCGACCGGACGACATTCACCTCGTTCCCACGGAAGGTGCCCGCTCGCGTGTCCTCTCTCGCCAATTCCACGGTTCGGAAAATCTGTACACGGTCAGTCTCCCCTCCGGCCAAATTGTCCATAGCAGTCAAGGTTCTACAAGCGTCTATCAGGCAGGCACGACGGTGGAAATTCGTGTCCTGGCGACCCATACCGTGCTCTTTCGGCGAGAGAAATTCATGGGATAAGTCTGGCAGCCGATCCGACCGATCACACGAAAGCATTGACAGGCTTTTTCACGATCTGGCATTGATAGACGTTCACGACGGCCCTTAGCCTGCCGGTCTGTGTCTTACTAAGAAACTGAGGCCCCGCCCATGAACGCGCTCAAAGACCTAGTTGATTATGGAGTTATCGGACTTCTATTGGCGCTCAGCGTCTGGACCGTGGCCATCGCGGTGGAACGGTGGCTCTTTTACCAGCGTATAGACCTTGCTCAGTACCCCAACAGCCTGGGATTGGAGATGGCTCTGACTAAACACCTGGTCATTATCGGCACGGTGGCCGCGAACGCTCCCTATATCGGTTTGTTGGGCACCGTGCTCGGTATCATGCTCACCTTCCATACGATGGGAACTTCCGGTACTATGGCCGTCAATGCCATCATGATCGGGCTCAGCCTTGCGCTGAAAGCCACGGCAGTCGGACTGATGGTCGCGATACCCTGCGTCGTCATGAACAACGTACTCAGACGGAAGGTGGCCGAACTCCTCGCCCGACACAAGGAACAGCATGCAGCGGGACATTGACCAAATCAACGTCATCCCCCTCGTGGACGTCATGCTGGTCCTGTTGGTCATCGTGCTGACCACCGCCACCTTTATCAGCAGTGGACAGATTCCCGTCAATCTGGCAAAGGCGAAGGAGGTCGGCAATCATAAAGAGGTCCCCATCGTGATCACTCTGACTGCCGATGGCACGCTCTTTCTCAACGATCGCGCTGTTCCCGAAGGAGGGCTCCAGGGAGTATTGGCTGCAGAGCCTCGAGAGTCGTCAGTCGTCGTACGGGCGGACAAAGTCACCCTCCTCGAACGATTCGTGTCCGTAGTCGATGAAGTGCGCGGGTTGGGATTTCAACAGGTCAGCCTGGAGGTCATTCGGCTATGATCGCTGCTGGGTCACATCCCTCCGGAAGCCATAAAGGCGCTCACGTCCAGGGATGGCTCGTCTCTATCCTCCTGCACGGCACCGTAGCTTTCGCAGCAATTCTGTTCGTAAAGCAGATCCAACTCGATCCTCAGAACGAAGCGTTTAAGTGGAATGTTGCCATGGTGTCGCCGACACAACAAGTCCAATCGTCGGCATCGTCCCAGAACCAGGCTTCGGCCAGATCAGTTCCATCGACGACGACCTCGGCTCCCTCTCCCCCAGCGCAGCAGGCTGCACCGGCACAGACGTTCTCGCCGCCCCAGCTTCTTGCACAACCAACTACTCCACCGATTTCAGAGCGAACCGCCACCCCCGTGGTGGCTGAGCCTCCCTCACCGACCCCGACGGAATTCGCGACTTCTCAACGGTCAACGGCTCACTTAACGCAACCGGCTGAGCCAATCAGACATGAGGTGGCGGCACCGATGGCCGCCGAGTCCACATCCATCGTGAAACCGGCGGAAGCACCAATGGCAGTCTCGGCGGAACCTGATGCCCAGACCGCACAATCTGTTCAGGCCCCGGCCCAGATGGCAACCATCTCCCCGGCACCATCGAACGCGCCGATGAAGCGCGACTACGGGTGGCTCTCTGAAGAGATTTTACGTCGTGTGGAAGAATTGAAACGCTACCCCGCCTCAGCTCGGATAGATCGGGCCGAAGGGAAAGTCGTGGTAAAAGCCGTGATCAACGAAGACGGGAATCTCGGCGAGGTGGAAATCTTTCAGAGTTCAGGGTATCTCACACTCGACAAGGCCGCTGTTGAAACCATGCGGCAAGCAGCCCCGTTCCATCTACCCCACCCATTAGGACAGCCGCGCATGACGATCAAGATTCCCATGAGTTATCGATTGGATCGATAACTCTCTGCTTCACGGTTTGCGGATCCGATCCCGTAACCCCGAGGACACGTGGACCAAGCCCTCATGATCTACGATGATTGCCTCCACGCCCGGTAAAGCTTCAACAAGCCGCATGCCTGATTCAACGCCCATCACAAAAATCCCTGTGTCCAACCCATCTGCCCAAATGCCTTCGCGGGCAATCACCGTAACCGCCTGGCAGCTGCGAGCCGGATGAAGCGTCTTCGGATCAAGAATATGATGATACCGGACACCGTCACGCTCGAAAAATCGTTCGTAGTCCCCGGCCGTTGAGATTGCTTCATCCTCCAAATCGATGAAGGCAAGAACCTCTCCTTCCTTGCGCGGATGCTGAATACCGACGGGAAACTTTCTCCCCCCCGGCAACTGTCCGAATGTTTTAATATCCCCGGAGAGGGCTACCACTCCAGCCAACGCTCCGGCCTTCTTCATCGCTATCACTGCTTGATCCGCTGCGTAGCCTTTGCCGATTCCTCCTACATCAATCCGCATCCCTGTTTTCTCAAGAAAAATTGTCTGCTCCCGCACATCGATATGAACAGCTTTTAAGTCCAGCAAGGGACGAAGAGCCTTCAGCTCAAGTTCTGTCGGTATTCGTTGGTTTTCAATCACATTCCAGGCATCCACTACCGGGCCAATGGTGATATTGAATCCACCATCGGTCATCTCCGCAACCTGAATCGCACCTTGGACAACGGTCATTGTTTCCGGACTTACAGAGACCGGCGTCACGCCTGCAGAAGTATTCACACGAGAAAGTTCGCTCGTAGGAATCCAGGTGCTCAGGAGTTCCTCCAGTCGATGGATCTCGGCAAATCCTGCGGTCGCTGCAGCTTGTGCCATAGACTCACTCCGAGCCACTGCCGTAATCTTGACCACCGTGCCCATCTGCATCTGGGCCCTGGTAACGACGGCCGATTCCTGGCCAGGGGATACCCCCACACAGCCGGCGAAAGCGCTACACAATAGCATCAGGAAGCAGGTCTGGATGCTAAACAACTGATTGAACAGGTTGGAGTTCATGGGCCGCTCTCTCCCTCTCTGCGCCAAATAGACGGCGAATTATAAGACAGGACCAAATCTAATGCACTTCCTCCTCGACGAGTTGAGCGCAATGATAGTTCTTGACTTTCGATCATCGATTGGGATATTAATAATCGTTCTCAATTTCATTTAGGAGCAGGAACATCTCGTAATGGTTAGCACAACATCTCCTTTTCATCACTCTGCCGACTGCGGCGAGACTCGCTGCGCGTGCGGTCAACTGATCGCCAAGGTGCGCGGGCAAGGGTTGGAACTCAAGTGCAAGCGCTGCAAACGCATTATTATCATCCCGTTCGCTTCTATCAAAGGATGGAATACGGTCACAACATGATCACCCTGTCGACGAAAGGAGGCTCCGCACCGTCTGCCGAAACACGATCTGTCGTTGTCTTTTCAGAGAAGACCAGAGACCAGGGAGTCCCGAGTCAGACCAATCACAATATAGTATCCATGGAGGTTCGCAATGAGGATCAGGTCAATCCTCGGGGCTCTCGTGATTGCAGCTTTGCCGTTTACATCGGTTTGGGCTGAGAACATGACCCCGGAGGACATCAAGAAGTTAGTAGATGAAGCCGTCAACAAGCGGATGCAGGAACATGAACGCCGCGAGGGTGCCACGGAAAGACGAGAGGGCACTGTTGCCCCGCAGAATGAACCAGGTATCGGTCCCCTTCCCGAAGTCGGAAAAGAACGGCGAACCGACAGTCAACCGGCCTTATCGTTCGGTTCATCTGGTTCAGGCCGGTTGGTGTATGCCAAGCCCTTCGTTGCAGCACCGAAGGCCATTGTCGGAGGGTACATGGATATCCAGTATCGGTCCCAACGGAAGGCCAGCATCGAAGCCGGTGATGGCCGCCCCGGGATCACCAACAACTTCGATCAGCAGCGGTTTGTCCCATTTATTTATGCCGACATCACCGAACACGTCAAAGTCGCGAGCGAGATTGAAATTGAGCATGGTGTCAGAGAGAGCTCCGGGAATGAGATCGAAGTCTCTCTTGAATTTGCCTTTATCGACTACCTAGTCAATGAACCATTTAATTTACGTGCTGGAATTTTGCTGATGCCCATCGGGAAGTTCAACTTGCTGCACGATTCCCCGTTGAATGACCTGACTGATCGGCCACTGGTCAGCCAACTTATCATCCCTTCCACCATGTCGGAAACTGGAGCAGGATTCTACGGAACGCTGTATCCAGGCCGGACCAGCAAGATGGATTATGAATTGTACGTCACAACCGGCCCATGCGGCTATGGATCAAACGGTACCCCGCTGATCAATGAAGTAGATGGCACACGTGCAGGTCGTCAGAGGACATGCGCGGGACATGATGGTGCCGATATTAACAATGGCAAGTCAGTTGTAGGGCGTCTGGCCTTCAGTCCAATGCTTGGAGTGGAAGTAGCTGGATCAAGCTACTACGGAAATGCCGCACCCAATAGTAGTAATTACAACCCTCTCAGCATTACGGCTGTAGATTGGACCCTACAAAGGGGTCCATTTGAAGTGATCGGCGAAGCCGCCTGGGCCTATGCGAGAGGAAACTCGCGAGCCATTCAAGGAAACACGATCGGCGGATTTACCCCTGGATCTCTATTAACGTCAATCGGCGGAAACAGCGGCCTAGGGACTCCGCCGCAGCGCATGAGTGGATTCTACATCCAGGGCAACTACCATTTTATGCCGGAGTTTTTGTCAAAATTTTCCCCCAAGCGGTTTGGGGAGGGATCAACGTTCACGGCTGTGGTCCGATACGACAAGGTGAACACTAACCTGGATAACAGCAATGGAACAGGCGGCTGGGGCAATCTAGAGCAAATTTCATTTGGTCTTAACTATCGACCGATTGAAGATACAGCCATCAAGATCAGCTATCAGTATCAACCAAAATCCTTTAACCCAAATACGTCAGAACGTATACATGACAGTGCGTTGGTGATGTCGGTGGCGACATATTTCTAGGCGAGGATACTGGCGATCCCTCTCTTTTGATAGAGGGATCGCCGTGACCAAGAAAGAACAGTGTGTCTCATGTCTACACTTCGAATAGCCATCGTAGCCTTCGCGCTCCTTACTGTTGGATGCGCCGCTCTGAGCGGAAGCCGTGAGCAATATTTCGTATGCTCCTATGACACCGTTTGGGATGCCGCGATCGAGACCATGAAGGGTCAATCCATTTCATCCTCTGACAAAGAGAAGGGATTAATCGAGACAGGATGGCTGGACGTCCCCCCAACCTCAGAGCGATCTTTCGGCATCTTTGGGCGGGAAGGCTTCGGCAACGAAGAGCGCGCACGCATGACGGCGTCCGTCAAACGAATGGATGACGTGGCCTCTGTGAGTGTTTTGGAAACCAGGCAGCGATGGCATGCACGAGGTGGCGCCACCTCGCAAGCCTTGAAGTGGTGGCCCATCGAACCATCGGAAGATGCGACGGATGCTGTCGTCAACCGGCTCATCGCCAAGTTGAGAGCAAAGGGGTGTGTTCCTTCATGATATCTCGATTGTTCGTGCTCGGACTAGCGCTCTCCTTCATCATGTCCCCCGCCATGGCCCGGGCTGAACGGGTATGGGACAGTGAGCTCAAACGCTATCTGACAGAACAAGAAATGTCGATGGCT
>Ga0326726_10005795_pt1 | contig 11174 bp, 8 predicted proteins | sample MHFenrmetagenome_2_FD_207603 | JGI IMG/M metagenome (GOLD analysis project Ga0326726, IMG submission 207603) | Lab enriched peat soil microbial communities from Michigan Hollow, Ithaca, NY, United States - MHF15MN | ecosystem: Environmental > Terrestrial > Soil > Wetlands > Peat | place: USA...
GGTGCTGGCCCATTTCTGGACGATGTCGGTGTTCGTCCTGAATATCACCACGATGGTCGGGCTGGGGGTCGGCATCGACTACTCGCTGCTCATCGTCACGCGCTTCCGTGAGGAGCTCAACCGAGGTCTGTCGCCGGTGGATGCGGCGATTCGAACCATCCGCACCGCAGGCTCCGCCGTCATGACCTCCGGGCTGATCGTGGTCGTCGGATTCGCCGCGCTCATTACCACGCCGCTCATCGAGACGCGGTCGGTCGGCATCGGCGGACTGCTCGTGGTGGCGACCGCCGTGCTGCTCTCCACGACGTTCCTGCCCGCCACCCTCACCCTCCTGGGACGCGACATCGACCGGCCGCGCTGGCTCGCACGACCCCTGGCCCGGATTCACGCCCCGACCGGCTGGGAGCGATGGGCACGCTGGCTCGGCCACCGGCCTTGGCGCGCCATCGCCATCGGCGCCAGCATCGTCTGTCTCCTGATGCTGCCGCTCACGCAGATCCGGATCGGGCTCCCGGCCCGCAACTGGTTTCCGCTCGCCTCCGAATCCGGCCAAGGCCTCGCGCTGCTCCGCGCCATGGGGGCCAACGGCCTGATCCTCCCCACCCGAGTCGTGGTCCAGTTGCCGGCCGGCGGGTCCGCGATCCGCGGACCATGGCTGTTCGGGCTCAAGGTGCTCACCGATTCGCTGCGCCACGATCCACGTGTCAAAGAAGTACGGGGCGTCGCCTCGCTCAAGGCGAACATGTCGTCGTTTCAGCTGGCCGTGTTCTACAGCGACCCCACGGGCGTGCGGGCCCGCTATCCCAAGTTCTTCGACGCCTTCCTGAGCGCGGACGACCGGACGACGCTGGTCGACGTCATCGCGGCCGACAGCGTCTCCCTGACCGGCATGATGGATCTCACCCGGCGCGCCCGCGCCCTTGCGGCCCACGGCGTGCGCGGGCTCGGGGACGCGCAGATCCTCGTGGGCGGCTTCGCCGCGGCCAGCGTGGACCTGCAGGAGGACCTGCTGCGCCGCTTCCCCGGTGTCGTGATGCTCGTGCTCGGGGTCACGGCCCTGATGCTGTTGGTGGCGTTCCGGTCGCTGCTGGTGCCGCTCAAGGCGGTGTTGCTGAACTGTCTCTCGGTCGGTGCCGCGTTCGGTGTCACGGTGCTCGTGTTTCAACACGGGTACGGGGGTGGCCTGTTCGGTTTGGAAGGGCCGACGGAAGCGATCTTCGTCGTCGTGCCAGTGCTCGTCTTCGCCACGGTGTTCGGGCTGTCGATGGACTACGAGGTGTTCCTGCTGACGCGGGTGAAGGAGGTCTTCGACAAGACGGGCCGCAACGATCACGCGACGATGGAAGGGTTGTCGATGACGGCGTCGACGATCACCTTCGCCGCCGCCATCATGATCATCGTCTTCGGTGTGTTCGCCTTTGCCAGAGTGTTGGCGGTGCAGTTCCTGGGATTCGGGCTCGCCGTGGCGGTGTTGCTCGATGCGACCCTGATCCGCATGATCCTCGTGCCGGCGATCATGCACATCGCGGGTCGCTGGAACTGGTGGCCGGGCGTGCGGGCCCCGCGGGGCGAGCGCTAGGGCCGGCCTTCGCCCACGGCATCCAGCCGTTCGAGACGCGACCCCCACACGTCCCAGTGCCATGCTGGGGTGCGCCGGCCGGTGCGGGGGTCCTTCAGTGGCTTGTACTGCAGCCAGTCGGCTTGAAAACCGAGACGGCGACCCACGGCGAGGAGTCGATCGCGATCGGCGCTGACGAGGTGCACCATCGGCTCTCCTCGCAGCCGCCAGCGATGAAGCCAAACGCCGCCGTCGAGGGCGAAACACATCCCCTCGCGGCGGCGCGTGAATTCCTGCCAGGTGTCGTTCAGTTGCAGCTGATCCGGCCCTCCACCGTCGCGGTGCCCACCGGGGTCGCGTTTCCGTAAAACAGGTAGCACTTCTTGGTCGAGACGCCATGCGACGCAGTCGCCGCCCAACCGCCACCCGTCGCCTCGTTGATCGTGACGGTCACGCCACTGGACGGCTGCCAGCCATTGAGGGAGGCCTGGGTCGTCGTGTAGTACAGGCTGTCAAACAGGAACGCCTCTTCGGCCGTTGCCAAGTTGCGCAAATCGGACTTCATAGAGGCGAGATAAGCCTTCTCTTTCGTGTTGCCGAACTTCGGGATCGCGATGGACGCGAGGATCCCGATGATCACAACCACGATCAGGAGCTCGATGAGTGTAAAACCACGGGCCGACTTCACTGCTAGACCCTCCACGCCTCAGGATGCGCCCGCATCCCTCTCCAGGATGGATGCATGTCGCGCGTAGGACCGGTTCACGCAAGACCTGTGCTCAGCCTTTCGCATCGACCCAATTCATTCCCGTACCTACACTTACGACTAGCGGGACGCGCAGCTTGGCCGCACCCTCCATATGGCGTTTTACCAGTTCCTTGGCGGCTGCCTCCTCTCCTTCGGGCACTTCCAGCACCAGCTCATCGTGCACCTGGAGCAGCAGCCGGGTCCCGAGCCGTTCCGCGCGCAGCGACCCGTGGATCCGGATCATGGCGACCTTGATGAGGTCGGCCGCCGAGCCTTGGAGCGGGGAGTTGGTCGCCGTCCGCTCGCCGAACGCCCGGATGTTGAAGCTCTTGTCCTTGAGCTCGGGGATGTAGCGGCGTCGACCGAAGAGGGTTTCGACATACCCGCGTTCCCGGGCCTCGAGGACGGTGCGATCGAGCCACGCCCGCACCCCGGCGAACCGCTCAAAGTACTGCCGGATGAACGCCTTCGCTTCGTCCTGGCTGATGCCGAGCTGTCGCGCCAGGGCGAAGGGACCCTGCCCGTAGATCGTGGCAAAGTTGATCGTCTTGGCCCGCGAGCGCATCTCTCCGGTGACCTGCTCCTGGAGCACGCCGAAGATCATCGCCGCGGTCTGACGATGAATGTCTCCCCCCTGCGCGAACGCCTCGACGAACGCCGGATCCCCGGAGAAGTGAGCCAGCAAACGCAGCTCGATCTGGGAATAGTCGGCCACCAGCAGCCGGCACCCGGGTGGCGCGACGAACGCTCGGCGGATCGATTCCCCCCGCTCGGTGCGCACGGGGATGTTCTGGAGATTCGGCTCCGCCGACGACAGCCGGCCGGTCGCCGCGCCGACCTGGTTGAAGCTCGTGTGGATGCGGCCGGTGTCGGGGTGGATGTACCCGGGCAGCGCGTCGACGTAGGTCGACTTGAGCTTGGCCAGCTCCCGGTACTCGATCAGCAGCTTGGGCACTTCGTGTCCCATGGCCGCCAGCTGCTCCAGCACGTCCACATCGGTTGACGGGCCGGTCTTCGTCTTCTTGAGGATGGGCAGCTGCAGTTTGGTGAACAGGATCGAGCGCAGCTGCGGCGTGGAGTTGAGGTTGAATTCCGCGCCCGCCGCGGCATACAGCAGGCGCTCGAGACTCGCCAGCTCCACTGCGAACCCGCGCGACAGCTCGGCCAACCGGGCGCGGTCCACCGGCACCCCGGCCCACTCCATGTCCACCAGCACCGGCACCAGCGGCATTTCGACGGACTCGAGCAACGGCTGGAGCCGGTGCTCCTCGAGCTCCAGGGCCAGGGCATCCCGCAACCGCAGCACGGTCTCGCTGTCATCGCAGCAATAGCGGGCGGCGGCGGCCAACGGCACCGCCGCGAATTCCCGCTCGCTCCGCCCCCGCCCCGCCAGCTCGCTATAGGTGCGCAGCCGGACGTTCAGCCGGTCACGCGCGAGCTCGTCGAGCGCAAACGAGCGGCGGCCCGGGTCGAGAACGAAAGCGGCCAACATTGAATCATAGGCCACACCGGCGAGCTCCACCCCGTTACGGCGCAGGACGAGCCAGTCGTACTTGATGTGGTGGCCCGCCTTCGGGACCGCGGGATCCGCCAACAGCTCGCGCAGCGGGCGCTGTGGCTCGCTCTCGAGGGGAGGCAGATTGGGCGGGGCCGTTCCGCCCGCCAGTGGCCCATCAGGCGCCACATGCCCGAACGGCAGGTACCACGATCGGCCTTCGGCCACGGCCAGCGACATCCCCACGAGACGGGCGCGCATCGGGTCGAGTCCCGAAGTCTCGGTGTCGATCGCCACGAGCGACGCCCGTCGACACTCTGCGATCATGGCCGCGAGCGCCGCGACATCGGACACCACCGTCGCCGGGGGCACACCCGGGGCGACGACGGGCGCCGCCGCGGGCGCCGGGGTAGCCGGAGCCAGCTCCCCGAGCTTGGGGATCAACGAACGAAACTCGAGCTCGATGAACAACCGCTCGAGCTCGGTGCGGTCGGGGTCCGACACCCGAAGCGCGGTGAGATCGAGTGCGATCGGCACGTCGCGCCGGATCGTGACCAGATCGCGTGACAGGCGCGCCTCGGCCGCATGCGCGAGCAGCGCTTCCCGGGCCCGCTTTCCCGGGACCTCGGCCGCTCGTGCCAGCATCGCCTCCAGGCTCCCGTAGGTCCGCAGCAGCTCGACCGCCGTCTTCTCACCGATGCCCTTCACCCCGGGCACATTGTCGGAGCTGTCACCCACCAGCGCGAGGTAGTCCACCACCTGCGCCGGCGCGATGCCGAACCGCTCGCTCGCGTTGTCCTCATCCACCCACTGCTCCTCCACCGCCGCGGGGCCGCCGCGTCCGGGGTTCAAGAGCGCGATCCCCGGCGCGATCAGCTGGTAGAAGTCCTTGTCGCCGGAGACGATGACGGCCTGCAGGCCGCGCGCCGCCGCCGCCGGGGCGAGCGTCCCGATCACGTCGTCCGCCTCGAAGCCTTCGACCCCGAGCACCGGCACGCGAAACGCCGCCAACAGCTCCTCGATCCGCTCCACCGAGCGGTCGAAGTCCTGCTGCAGCTCGAGGCCGAGCTTCTCGCGGGTGGCTTTGTAGTCGGGGTATTCCCGGTGGCGAAAGGACTCGCCCAGGTCGTGCACCCAGCCCAGGTAGTCTGGCCGGTGCCGTTGCCGCAGACGGAGCAGGAAGTTCACGACGCCCCAAGCGGCCGACGTGTTCTCGCCGCGCTGGGTGGTGAGCGGCCGCGCGATCATCGCGAAGAAGGCGCGGTAGATCAGCGCGTAGCCGTCGATCAGGAAGAGACGCTCGCGCGCCGGCATGAAGCGGGAAGATAACCCCGCGAACGACACCGCCCCGCCCAGACGGGCCGGCGGGGCGGATGCGGCGAACAACCCGGACTGCTGGACCCTACACGCGCATCACGTTCGCCGCGTGAAGGCCCTTGTCCCCGTTCTGGACTTCGAACTCCACCGCTTGACCCTCGGCGAGCGTCTTGAAGCCGTCCATCTGGATCGCCGAGAAATGCACGAACACGTCCTCACCACCGTCCTGCTCGATGAACCCGTACCCCTTCGCGTCGTTGAACCACTTCACCTTTCCCCGTGCCATTGCAATCCGCCCTCCTGCAGAGTCCGCGCCTGAGCTACCGGATTGACCGCTCGCCACGGGCGAGCGTGGGCATTGAAAAGGCACCGCATCTGGACGATTGTCAAGCGAAAACGGGGCGCCTACGGTGCCGGCGCGTACAGCGCACGATAGAGGTCTCGGTTGCGGAGCACGGACCGCACGTAGCCCCGCGTTTCCGGGAACGGGATCAGCTCGATGAACTGGTCCGGGTCCTCGGCCCCCGGGCGGGAAAGCCAGCGAGTGACCGGCGCCGCGCCGGCATTGTAGGCCGCCACCGCGACCTCCACGCGCCCCCCGAAACGACGCAGCAGCTCGGCCAAGTGCGCCGCGCCGAGGTGCAGGTTGAGGTCCGGGACCGTCAACCACTCCGGGTACAGGGTCACGTCCAGCCCCCGCGCCGCCTGAGCGGCGGTGCCGGGCATGAGCTGGGCGAGCCCGCGCGCACCGGCCCGCGACAACGCCTCGAGGTCGAAGGTGCTCTCCTGCCGCACGATCGCCGCGAACAGGAGCGGATCGATCCCGAACTCCCTCGCTTCGGCCTCGACCGCGGCGCGTCCGGGAAACGGGAAGATCGCCCGCAAGACGCGCCCGTCGTTGGGCGCCCGCACCGCCGCCAGCCATCCGAGCCGCACTCCGGCCGATCCCCAGCCACGATCGGAAAGTCCCACGCTCCAGGCGAGCAGATCGTCGAGCGGCTGCGGCGCCCGGGCCAGCAGCCCACGCACCTCCAGCTGGGCTTCGGTATCGAGCCCGGCGAGCAGCAAGGTGTCGAGACGGGCAAGGCCCGACTCCGCCGGTGGCGTGGGCGGGGCGCTGTCGGCCGCGAGGACGAGCGGGCCCAAACCAGCGACGTGGCGGGCGTGCAGGCCGTAGTATCCCAGCGAATCGTCCCGGGCGAGGGCGCGCCACAGGGAATCGGCGCCGGCCGTGTCGCCGCGGTCCCGGGCGAGGCGGGCGATCCAGTAGCGGGCCCCGGCGCGCTGTACGCCACCCACCAACACTTCCGTTCCGTACAGGCGCGCGGCGCTGTCCGGGTCTCCCCGGCGCTGCGCGGCGGCGGCGAGCCGGAACCGTGCCAGCGACGAACGTGGATCGGCGGGATAACGGCGGGCGAGATCGGACAGCCAGCGCTCGGCGCCGCTCTCGTCACCCCGGTCCGCCAGAAAATCACCGACCAGGTAGAGCGCGGTGGGCGCCGCGGTGTCGCCGGGGAATGTCTGTGCGAACCCCGCGAGCGCCTGAGGCGCACCCGCGTCGCCGAGCCGCACCATGACCCGTGCGCGCCGGTAGATCGCGAGGGCGGTCCACGCGGTGTCCCGTGCGGCCGCGCGGTAGGCGTCGGCCGCCTCCGGGTAGCGCCCCAGGGAGCTCAAGAGCTCCCCCATGAGCGTGAGCGTCGCGCCGCTCGAGTCTCCATCGGCAACCGCCCGCGTGACTTGAACGCGCGCCTCCGTCGCCGCCCCATGACCGCGCAGCACTCGCGCCAGCGCTACCCGCTCGGCGGGCTCGCGCGGCGGGAGTCCACCGTGGGCCAGAGGGACACCGGCCGCCGCGTCGTCCGATTGCGGAGCGCGGGCGAACAGATCGTACAGCTCCGCACGGGCTCCGGCCGTATCGCCCTGTCCCAACCCGATCTGGGCGGCCGTGAGCGACAACCCGGCGCCATCATAGGCCGCCCGGGCCGCGCTCGAATCCCCGGCGGTGAGCAGAGCCCCGGCGCGGGCGGCGGCGGCTTCCTTGGCGACGACGGGTGGCAGGTTCGCGAGCAGTCGGAGAGCGCTCGCCGTATCCCGCCGCACGCGCGCTTCCCGCAGCCGCAACCACGGTTCGATCGCCGTCAGGCCACTGCTGCGCGCCGCGGCGAAGTACCGGGCTGCGCTGTCGGGAAGACGGGCCGCCTCGAAGGCCAGCGCGCCCCGGACGGCGAGCAGAGCGGCTTGCGGTCCGTGGGCGCGTTCACGCGCAGCGAGGAAGCGGCGCGCCGCCTGCCCCGGCTGACCCATGCGCCACTCCGCCTCGGCGAGCACCCGCAGCGCTTCGCCGCTGCCGTAATCCTCGAGCCACGGCTGACCGATGAGCAGGCTGCGGGCGCGATCGTAGCGCCGCGCTTCCAGCTCGGCCTGCGCACTCCGGACGATGAACGAGGCGTCTTGTCGGGGGGACCGCGCGGCGGCGTCGAGCAGGGTCTCGGCCGCATGCCACGGCCGGCCCGAAAGCCAAAGCGATTCGGCCCGCTGCGCCGGGTTGACGAACGTCTGCGCGCTGGCCGCGAGCGGCCAGACCGCCCCCAGCAGAGTGATGACGGCACGGCGCATTACTGCGACCGACGCACGCGGGCCAGCACCTGCAGATAGTCGGCGCGCGAGCCCGGCGTGAGCTCGAAGCGGCCGAAGCCGGTCAGGTCCTGGAACAGGAGAACCAGGGGGAGGGAGGAGTAGCTCCAGCGGATACTCTGGGGCCCGTTGCGCGAGATCCCGGTGTTCGAGAGGTCCAAGATCTCGTCCGGCTCCCCGAGCGTGATGAAGACCTCGCCGCGGTCGGTGAGCCAGCCGGGACGCCCCTGCTCCTGAAAGCGGAAGTTCGCGATCTGCACGCGATGCAGATACTCGTCCAGCGCTTCGTTCTCCGGCGTGAGCGGCGCCGGATCCGTGGCCTCCCAGAACGCCCGCCACGCCTGCGCGCGCTGGTCGGGCGGCGCGTCGCGCAGCTTGCTGACCAGATCCTGCCGGTCGAAATAGCGCAGCAGGTTGATCATTTCGGCATAGTTCGTGATCACCCACTGGCTGGAAAAACTGACGAGGAAGGGCGTTCGGCCCTGCGCGGTGCTCCCCACGATCCCGAGGCGCAGCTCTTGCTCGCCGACCGGTAGCTGGTTGCCCGCGATCCGGATGATCGCGCGCGACAACCCCGCAGAGTCCTGGACCGGCAGCGTGTCCTGCCATAGGACGTTCTCGTTCTGGTCCACCGCTTGCGCCGCAAGCCGCGTGCCGGACGACAATCCATAACCCTCGACGTAGAATCGCAGAGTGTCCGTCCCATAGGGCAGCGTCGCTCGGGGATTCACCAGGAGCTGGGGATGCACGCTCGTCGACGCCCGGCCCGTCCCTTCATAGAAAGGTACGGGCGCGGCCAGCGCGGGCGCGACGAGCCGTGGCACAGTGTCGGGGCGCTCGCGGCGCGCGGAGGCTGGACTATTGCGGTCGCGGACCATGACGCTGGCCGTATACACACCCGGGCGCAGCGTCAGGAAGCCTTGGAACAGCACACTCTCGTCGGCCCGCAGAGTCTCCTGAAAGCCGCGGACGCGCACACGCTGATCACTGGCAAGCTGGATGGGCACGCCCGAGTCGGCATGGAACGCGACTTCGACGTGATACTCGGCGACGAACTCGTTCCCCTCGCGCCGGAAACTGAGGGAATGATTGGCGAGCGACAGGGCGAACACCGCGAGCGTGGAGTCCGGCGTGGGCCCGGCGAGAAATCGCACGGTCGAGATCGTGGGGAGTGGCGCGGCGGTGACGAAGAGCCCCATGCGATCATAGATCGTGGCGGCATCGAACAGCTGCGACACCCTGGTGCCGGGCTGCGGCGTGTTCGGTGCACCGACACGCTGCCATGTGCCGCAGGCGATGCAGGCGACAGAGAGCACAAAGCCGACGAACGCGCGTCGTATCACTTGCTGAACCTCAAAGCCGGACGTTAGTTTCGCCCGATCCCATGGCCAGTGAGAACCTCGCCGGTCGTACAATCGCCGGCTATCGCCTCCTCGAACGCGTCGGTGAAGGAGGCACGGCGGAAGTCTACCGCGCCGAGCACGCCGAGCACGGCTCCTGTGCGTTCAAGGTATTACGCCCCCGCTTGCGGGGCGACCCCACGGCGGTCAAACGGTTCCTCCGCGAGGCAAGTTATGGCGCGCGCGTCCGTCATCCGGCGGTGGTCTGTACCTACGACTACGGCGAAGCGGATGGGCTGTATTACCTCGCGCTCGAATGGGCAGGCGGGCAGTCTCTGGCCGACTTCCTACACCAGAGCGGCCCCGTCGCTCCGGCCACGGCGGCCGCCATCGTCTCCCAGCTCGCGGCCGGTCTCGGCGCGGCCCACCAAGTCGGCATCATTCACCGCGACCTGAAGCCTGAGAACATCATCTACGACGCTCGCACGGGGGTAACAAAGCTGCTGGACTTCGGGATCGCGCGCGACGCCGAGCTGCCTCCCGAGGAGCGTCTCACCCGCACCGGATTCTTCGTCGGCACGCTGCAATACGTGGCGCCGGAAGCGCTCTCAGGCGAGCTGGTGGACGCGCGGGCCGACATCTACAGCCTGGCGACGATCGCCTATTACATGCTCACGGGACGGCACCCCTTCACGGGCAGAAACCCGCGAGAGCTGTTTCAGCAGTTGTTGAAGGAAGCGCCGCTGCCGCTCAATGAGGCCTTGCCCGGTCGGCGCTTCCCCGCCGCGCTCGAAGCGGCGGTGATGCGCGGGTTGCATCGTGACCCCGCGCAGCGCCAATCCAGCGTGACGGGCTTTGCCGAGGAGGTCGCCGCCGCAGTGTCCGGCACGACCTCGACCGAGCCAGCGGAAAGCAGCCTGCTGGGGACCATCCGCCGATTCATGGGCGGCAAGAAGGAATAGTAGTAGTGAATACAACTACTGCCTTGGATGGGTCCGAGGCCATCGGCCGACTCACCGAGCTGCTGCGACACCGTTCCCTGACGCGTGGGGACTTCGTCCTCGCCTCTGGGCGGCGGTCGAGCTACTACATCGATGCCCGCCGCACGACCATGTCCGGCGAGGGCCAAGCGCTCATCGGGGCCGCCGGCCTGGCCGCGCTCCACTCCCACGGATGGCATCCCCGCGCCGTCGGCGGCCTGACCCTCGGAGCCGATCCGGTGGCTTACGCCATTGCGCATGCAGCGCGACTCGCCGGCACCCCGCTCGACGCCTTTACCGTGCGCAAGCAGGCTAAGGACCACGGCACGGGGCGTCGCATCGAGGGGTGCCTCGAGGTTGGCGATCCCGTGGTCGTCTGCGAGGACGTGATCACCACGGGACAATCGGCGCTCGAGGCCGTCGCCGCCGTGCGCGCCGCGGGCGCCCAGGTGCTCGGGGTGTTGGCCGTCATCGATCGCGAGGAAGGGGGTCGGCAGGCGATCGAAGCCGCTGCGCTGGCCGTCGCCGTCCTCGTGACCGCTCGGGAGCTCGGCGTGGAGTGACGACGCCCGCCACCCCCGACTCTCCCCTCGTCGTTCTCCGGCTGAGCGACTCGTTCAGCGAGTTCTGGACCCTCCTCGCACGCGAGCTCGGCGTTCCTCTCGTCATGGCCGACGCGGCCGTCGACACACTCCCTCCCAACGCCCTCGCGGTGGTCGTCGCCGCCGGCGGGGCCGAAGCGGAGGTCGGCCCGCTGCTCGGGCGTCTCGGGCCCAACGGCCCGGTGCCGCTCGTGGTCGCCGGGGCCAGCACCTCACACCGAGTCGCCGCCCAAACGGTCGCCGCGGGAGCGGCGGACTATTTCGCCCTGCCTGAAGACCGTGATGCGCTCCGCAGCACCTTGGCGGCTGCATTGGAGCGGCATCGCGCCGCCCGGAACCGCGCGACGTTGGCGACGCTCGAGGCCCAGGCCCACGCGTTTCGGGAAATCGTGGGCGATAGTCCGGCGCTCCAGACCGCCCTGGCCCGGGCCGCCCGGGTCCTGCCGCACGCCGATGCCACCGTACTGGTGACCGGCGAGACCGGCACCGGGAAGGAG
>Ga0326726_10005796_pt1 | contig 11167 bp, 11 predicted proteins | sample MHFenrmetagenome_2_FD_207603 | JGI IMG/M metagenome (GOLD analysis project Ga0326726, IMG submission 207603) | Lab enriched peat soil microbial communities from Michigan Hollow, Ithaca, NY, United States - MHF15MN | ecosystem: Environmental > Terrestrial > Soil > Wetlands > Peat | place: USA...
AATTAACGGGTGATGGGATTATGGCATTGTTTGGTGCTCCCATTGCACTTGAAGACGCTCCTCAAAGAGCTATTCGATCTGCTTTAGCTATTCAACGTGAGATGAATAAATTCAGCGAACAACTCAACAGTGAAAAGAGAATGTCGTCCATTAAGATGCGAATCGGCATACACACAGGTCCTGTGGTTGTGGGCACTTTGGGTAACGATCTAAGGGTTGAGTTCAAGGCAGTAGGGGATACGGTGAATTTGGCCTCTCGAATGGAAGCGCTTGCAGAACCGGGGACCACTTTTGTAACCGAGGAAACATTCAGACTGACCAAGGGGCTCTTTCGGTTTCAGGCCCTAGGGAAGAAGATGGTCAAGGGCAAAGAGGGACCGGTATCTGTCTATAAAGTCTTATCCGGAAAAGAGGATTTCAATCGTCCACGTCTGGGTTCTGAACGCATGATCTACTCTGAGATGGTTGGTAGGGACAAAGAACTTGATAAGCTGGAGCTTCAGGTACATCTGGCTATAGACGGTAAGGGCTCTGTTGTCAACATTATCGGAGAGGCCGGAATCGGTAAATCGAGGCTCGTGGCGGAATTGAAGAAACGTGAGGTAGTGCAGAGGGTATCCCTTTTAGAGGGAAGAGCAATCTCGATAGGGAGGAATTTGAGTTATTATCCGATTATTGATCTTTTAAAGCAGTGGGCGCGGATACGGGCAGATGATGGAGAGGCGGCGGCATTGGGCAAGCTGGAGGCTGCTGTCAGGAGCCTATTTCTGGAAGAGGTAGGTGAGGTGCTTCCCTTTGTGGCAACCCTCATGGGGATTACGCTCTGGGGCAAATATGCGGAAAGGGTGAAAGGATTAGAGGGCGAGGCCCTGGAGAAGCTTATTCTGAAGAGTTTAAGGGATCTTCTCACCAGGGCCGCGGAGCGAACACCCCTGGTGATCGTCGTGGAAGACCTGCACTGGGCGGATTCGAGTTCCATTGAGCTGATGGAATCACTGTTCCGCTTGGGGGAGGCTCAGAGGATCCTTTTTGTCAATCTATTTCGCCCCGGCTTCCCGGAGACGGGGGACCGGATCGTCAAGACTATAAGAGAGAGGCTCCCAGCGTACTATGTGGAGATGGTCCTGGAGCCATTGGATGAGCGAATGAGCGAGGCGCTCATCGGGAATATGCTGAGCATATGGTAAACGTGGTAAACGCTTTCGCCCTTCCCCATACCCTGACCAAGCAGATCATCCAGCGGGCGGGTGGAAACCCTTTCTTCATTGAAGAGGTGGTTCGGTCCCTCATCGATCAGGGGGCGATCGTCCTGAAAGAGGGGAGATTCGCGGTGACGGAAAAGGTCAGCGAGATCCCCATTCCGAATACCATCAATGACATCCTGATGGCCCGAATCGACCGACTGGAGGAGAAGACCCGGCAATTGGTGAAGGTGGCATCGGTCATCGGCAGGAACTTCTTCTACCGGATCCTTTCCTATGTGGCGAGCGAGGTGGAGGATATCCCGGACAAATTGTCCTTCTTGAGCGAGATCCAACTCCTCCAGCCCCAGGAGCGGATGGGGGAGGTGGAGTATCTCTTCAAACATGCCCTTGCCCAGGAGGCCGCATACGAGTCCATTCTTCCTCCCAAACGGAGAGAGCTCCATCTAAAGGTGGCACACTCCATCGAGAAGATCTTCTCCGAAAGGCTCCCCGAGTTCTACGGAATGCTCGCATATCACTACAGCCGGGCAGAGGATCTGGAGAAGGCGGAGGAGTATCTTATCAAGGCCGGTAAGGAGGCCCTGCGCTCGGCCGCCTCCGACGAGGCCCTGCATTACTACGAGGAAGCGTTGCAGCTGTATCTGGAGAAGTCCGGCCCCGATGCCGATCCCGAAAAGGTTGCGATGCTCGAGAAGAACATCGCCCTGGCCCTTTATAACCGGGGACAGCATCAGGAGGCTATCAAACATTTTGATACGGCCCTGGATCATTACTGGGGGAAATTGCCGAAAGGCAAGGTTTTCGTGGCAATCAAGCTCTTGTCGGCATTTGTGCACCTCCTCGCGACCCTGTACCTTCCATTCCTGAAGTTCAGGAAGACGCCGACGGAGGGGGATGTGGAAGTGATCAGTCTGTTCTCCAAGAAGTGCAGATCCTTGGCAGTAATTGATACCAAGAGATTTCTGGTGGAGTCTCTCTATTTGCATAAGATAATCAGTGCGTTCGATCTCCAAAAACTCCAAAACGGGGCTGCACTGTTTGCCGGAGTCAGTGCCCTGTTCTCCTTCGGTGGCATCTCATTCAAATTGAGCAGAAAGATACTCGATGTCATCAGAGACAAAGTTGAAAAGGGAGATATCAGAGACTACACCATCTTTGAACTGTGTGAGACCTTTTATAATTTTTTGAAAGGAAATTGGGAGGAATTAAGGGATTATGATGATGATCTGGTAGAAAGGAACTGTAAGATTGGAGAAATCTGGGATGCGTCGCTACATTTGTATTGGCATGCCCTTGGAAATATCTGCCGGGGATCCTTCGATAAGGCCAAATCGGTTATAGACAAACTGGATGAGCTCTTCGAAGTTTACCAGAATGATCTTTCAAAGATTTTTGCATACGAACTGCATACATATCTGCTGATTAAATCCCAAAGACTCAATGAGGCGCTGATCGAAAGTGAGCAAGGGATCCAATTCGGGGAGGAAGTGCATTCAGCCTTTCGGGAGCTTCACACATGTCAAGCCTGGATATACCTTCTCATGGGAGACATCGAGAAATCGGAGAGGTGTTTTCAGCGTGCGGAGAAGATCAGGCGTCAGATCCAAGCAGCCCCCTTTCAGCTATCGAATCTCTATAGAATCCAATTAGAGATCGATCTTTATCGATTGAGGGAATGGATGAAAGGGGGAAATCGAGTCAAGGCACACGAATCCCGGAGAAAGGCAATCAGATCGGCCAACCAACTGCTGGCAGTAACGCGGAAGGTAGCTCAGCATCGAACCGATTCATATAGACTCACGGGAACCTATTATTGGATGATCAATAAGCAGGGAAAAGCTCTCAGGTGGTGGCACAGAGCGGTCCAAGAAGGGGAACGCCTGGGAGCGCGTCCCCAACTTGCAAGAGCTTATTTCGAAGTGGGTAAGCGACTGCTTGAACCAGAGAGTAAGTACAGGGACCTTGATGGCCTCGGGGAAAGAGAATACCTGAAGAAGGCGCGGGCATTGTTTGAGGAAATGGGGCTGCGCACAGATCTGGATGAGCTGGATCAGGTCGCGAGAGTCTAAGAGGGATACGGCTCTGAAATCACGTTGGCATCTGGCAGCCCAACGTCAATATAGACTCCTTTCTTATTGGGCCGATATCTGATGGAAAACAGCATCGCGGATTTGCTGACATCTTGCTCCCGTATTGACTTCGGTCCTGTGAACCTCTCTGAAGAGGAGAAAGAATTCTCCAGGGAGCTGAACCGAGAAATACTCTGGCTTTGTAAATCCTTGCCCGGATCAACGCAGACCGAGGCAGCATTATTCCTTTTAAAGTATTTGCGGGTGTCTTTGGATGACGGTGTTAATTTTGTCCGGTACTTTTATGCGCCTGCATGGTCAATACTCTTCTGGCTCATGAAGTCCAATCCCGGCGAGACGCGATTGAAACAGAGGGACATACAAAATGCAAAGACCGGGCACACCATGGCAATGTTCCTTCACGCCATCGATGATCATCTGACAGACCAACAAGTTCCAGTTACCCACCTGACCCTGCTCTTGCGGAGCCAATCGTGGATGTTGATGAACAATGCTTTTAGTAAGTTAGCTGCAGCGCTGGATGGAGGGACCGAAATTGCTGAGCATTTTATCGACGACTACTATTGGAGCGTCTATCATTCCGATGGTCTCGAATCTCTGGATAGCTATTGTGACCTCTTCCGAAAACAAATGGCAACCGCCTTGATCGTTCCCGTTCTGATCGCAAAGAGAAAGACGGCTGATGAAGAATTCGCCAGGTCTATTCAGGCTGCTTACGAATCCTTCGGCATTGCATGGAGGCTGCTCGACGACTTACAGGACATTGAGAAGGATATGATGAAGGGTATTCATTCTTCTCTATACATCTGCCTTCCCGGCGAGATCAGGACAGGGTGGGACCAAGTAAAAGAAGAAAAAGCGGATGAAAATGGCGGCTCTGCCGGGCAGGTTCTGAATTACGTTCTGGCAAGCGGGATAATCGATAGAATAAAGCAGAGGATATGCAGCGAGCTGGAATCAGCCGCATTGAAGGTGGATTCTTGGGATATGACAGGCTTCGCTGATGAGCTTCGCTGTCTCTTGAGACCACTGAGGAATGGGGAGGGCCGTTCATGAAGGACAACACGGCAAAGGAGATCCGGCTGCTGGCGGGGCAAGAAGAACTCTCTATCGAGGTGACAACCCGGTGCAACGGCTCCTGCTTGCACTGTTTTGCCCGTTGCGGGATCTCCAGACGCTCGAGCCTCCCCGTCGATCTCGTCAAAGGGATCATGACCGAGGGATACGGCGCTGGATACCGTCACCTGCATCTTACAGGAGGTGAGCCCCTGCTCTGGGAAGGCTTGTTCGAGGCCCTGGACTATGGTTTTGGTGTGGGATATGAAACCATCTTTATGAATACCAATGGAACACTCATTACAGAAGAGATCAGTAAGAGACTCGCCGATTACGGTAGCTTTTCGATCTCGATCAGCTTGGATGGGCCCGAACGCCTGCACGACCGCATACGGGGAATGGGATCACACAGAAGGACGATGCGGGGCATTGAGAGGGCGATCAATGGGGGGAACGATCTTGCAATCTTCACAACGGTTACAAAAAGCCTGCTGCCTAAGCTGCCGCATTTCGTAGATGATCTGTACAAGGCGTTTCCGACCATCGACTGCCTCATTCTCATACAGCTCATTCGCCTAACGAACGGTGCCTTTGTCCTATCAGAGGAGCTTCTTGAGCCGGAAGACTTCATACGACTGGTGCGAATGGTTGCGCTTTTGAATGTCGGCGGTCTTCGAACCATTGTGAAGAAGAATCCTGTCGCCAACGTCGTTTCTAAATTGATGGAGATGCCATGGATTCCGCGGGTTCCTCCCCTATACCGAGAGGGATGCATGATTGTCATGGCAAACAGGCATATCGGCGTGGTGCACTCAAATAGGATTAGCTTCGGCAGATATAGGCCCGGTATGATTCGAAAAGTACTGGCTTCCGATGGGTATCGAAGAACCGTTGCGCCGGACGAAGCCACATGTCCATCGTGTAAGTATGCCCAACTGTGTAAGGAAAACGGAATGATTCGGCCCTCGCAAGGGTACGGAGATCTTTACGCCGATACGCCCTATTGCAGGCGAGTATTGGACAAGATTGCATCGGCCCAAGCTATTTTGGGAGGTAAGCCGGACGGACGAGAGGCCTGCGTTTGCTGATGAGGCTTACGCCAAAGACGGCCCAGGAGCAGCCACTGACAAAAGCTGCAAAAAAGAGAAAGGAGGAGCATATCGAGCCAACAAAAAAAGACGAAACTATCGATCACCTTGGCGAAAAGGGAGGGCGCCTTTCGGACCAAACGGCCCCGGCATCATAAAAAGGCGCTCGAGGGCTCTTAGGCAGTAGGAGTCTCATGACTTAAAACTCTCAACACAAAGGAAAGGGGGAAAACATGAAACAGCGCAAAGAAGTGTCGAGGACGCCGAAGACTTTCATTGACTTTATTTTGGACTGTGAAACAGCGCACGGAGGAGCTTTGTTCAGAGAGTATCTGGCTACAACGAACAAAGACGAGATGGATAAGTTTTTCCAAGGTAAGAATATCCGTGGTGATACGTACGTAATTCGGGAACCGGAGCTTTCGCGTCTATGGGAAGCTAAGGATAAGGCAGAGTATATCTCTATTGATTATGAGTACATAAATGGCGCTGGCAAGTCTTATTAGAGGGAAGAAACCGATACCTTCCAGGTGAAAGCCATTCGTACGATGAGTTTTGGGGTTTTCTTTGTAAGGCCGTTGGTGGACGCACTTTATCACGCGATAGCGTAATTCGAGCCATCGGGGACGATGAGTCGTTTGGCAGAATTGCCTTAGAGGGAGAGAAGTCGTATCCACGTGATCTTTTCGCTGAGATCCAGCGGAATCTGTAACAGGAGTGTTTGAGGCTGATCTCATCGGCTCGCAAGGGAAGCTTCTTCTTGGGACTTGATTCTACTTGGCTGATCGTTTCTCGGTATGATCTTAATCGTGCGATACTCCAGGCGGCTTTGCAGACTTGGACAGTGAGTCTGATCTCAGAGCGGGTTCACGATATCAACCTGGCAGAAGATGGTAGCCATCGGCTACTTCGGATGGCTTCCCGTTGATGGAAGTTTGATGTAGTGGTTGGAGCTGATGGAGTCCATAGTGTGGTTAGAAAGCGATTATTGGGTGATATTCCCCGGGAGGGTTTGGCAGTAACCGTGGGGTATAGGGTTTCTAATGTACCCTTAGATGAGGTGGTCATTCATACTTACAGTGATTTGTTGGGTACCTTTGGTGTTGCCCGTGATCTGATCATACGAGCGTCGGAATTGGATGCCGAGTCGGCACGGTCCTGGGAAACGAGGTATCGATGGCCGTTTTTCCTGTCTGCTAAGGGTATTAGGTCATGTGGCAACCCAATTCAGAGGGTTCAGGGATCCTCCACGCTTGATCAACTTTTTGTTCCGTTGACGAGTCTATCGAAATGAAGGCTGCGCTTGTAACCCCGTTCCTTTCCCATCTTCCCTTTCACCCCAGCTGCTTTCTGGGTTACGGCGCCGCAATCTTGGCAGGAAGATATGATTTGGAGGTGACCGATTTAAATGCAGAACTGTATTTCAAAAATAAGGGAAAGCTCACACCAATATTGGACATCATGGACAAGACCCAGACCGTTTCGGATGCCTTACTTAACCCCTTTTACGATGAAGTTGAGACCCAGTTGGGCAGAGAGTATGCAGCAATACCCTGGAAGAAATATCCTCTGGTTTATGTGACCGCTCCCACCTGGTTTCCTATGGTTCCGACGGAGGCGGTTTTGAAGCTGTCTCGTACCGTCAAGCAGGTATCCCCCAACACCAAGGTATTCTTCTTCAACAACTCCCTGGGTTCATGGACGAGCGAAAGGGAGCTGAGGAAAAACGGGGTACAAACGGTTCACCTGAATAATCTTTTTGACATGAACCCAAGCGCAAGACCTGTCAGGTATGACTTATTGCCGACCCCAATCTATGAGAATCGCGACAAATACCTGTTTGACCTCATCCCATTCATGTTGAAGCATGGGTGCTCCTGGGGACGATGCAGATTCTGCTCGCTCTCTAAAGGCTGGAATTCAGGGTATCTTGAGAGGTCAGCCAAGGGGGTCATCAAGGAATTGGAGGTGCTCATTGATCGATATGACCCAAAAGTGCTCGCCTGCAGGGACAATTCACTCAATGGTCAAAATTTGAATGAGTTCTGCAGCTATTTCAAGGGGTTTAACAAGCCGTGGGGTGGGATGTCCAGGGCGGACTTGACTGGAAAGGAGATCAATGCCCTGTGGAGGGCAGGCTGCAGAGGGATCTTCTTTGGGTTGGAGTCGGGAAGCGACAGGACACTCCGTGCAATGAACAAAGGGATTACCTCAAAGCAGATGTCCGATTTCATAAAAAAGCTACATTCATCCGGGATTTTCCCTGCTCCTTCTCTAATAATCGGCGCCCCCGGGGAGGGAAGAGTAGATTTTGAGAAAACGATTCAATTCGTGGTGGATCACAGGCGTTACTTTGACGTAATAAATATATACCCTTTCATGGCAACGCCCGCTTCCGAATTTAGTTCTCAAAAAAAGCAGGCGGATAAAAATGTGCCCGTGAGACTGTTTCGATTCATCCAGACGTGTGAAGACATGGGGCTGAAGGTCTGTATCGGGGAGCAGTGTGCTGAATATGTTCTGTTCAAAAAGGTTTACACAGACCCTGGGTAGCGCAGGTCATTCTGTCCTGGAACCAGGAGAGTTATGGTCGTGCTTGGCGCGATCATACGGGGACTGGCTAGAGCGGTCTAGAGGAACTGTGGAGAGATTCATCAGGACAGGCGATGTGTCTGGCTTCGAACCATGGAATATGCGCTTGGAGCCAAGATGCCCGCGGAATAATCGCAGAACTTAGTCCTTCTACAAGGTGGCTTAGGCTCCACGCGGGGCTCTGCTGCTAATGAGCGGATAGGTGGATAGATTCAAAGCCGGTAGTAATGCGGACAGCGGATGGAAGATTGCCCAGCCTGATTATGCCTGGTCGTTCCCGCGCGACCATTGGGCACACCGCGGCTACCATATGGAATGGTGGTACTTCACCGGCCATATCGAGGCAGTCAACGAGCCCGGCCGCCTTTTCGGCTACCAATTCACGGTCTTCCGAATCGGCCTCATGGCGCAGCGGCCAGCTTTCGCTCCGGAGTGGGCCTCCACCGACCTGTTGATGGGGCACGCGGCCATAAGTGATCTATCTACAAAGGAGCACCGGTTCGGAGACCTCATTTATCGTGAAAACGCAATTCTGTGTCAGTTCCGGGACCCGCCGGACGAGATCATCGCATGGTCCCTGGCGCCACATGGAACAAACGGATGTTGGCTGGTTCGATGGAACGGGGGTGGATTCGATTTCGAGATGAAGGATGATGAGCATGCAATGGCATTTCGCCTTTCCACGCGACCCTCGAAGCCGCTCGTCCTTCAGGGTTCCAATGGGTACATCCGGAAGGGTGGGGGTCGGACCGCCGCGAGCCAGTATTATAGCTTTACTCGCCTTGTGACGAAGGGAACGCTAACCCTAGATGGAAGGATCTGGAGAGTACGGGGAACATCGTGGATGGACAAAGAGTTCGGCTCCTCACAACTGACGGAACAGCAGGTCGGCTGGGACTGGTTCAGCCTACAGTTCGACGACGGCCGCGACGTAATGCTCTACCTTCTGCGCCGAAAGGACGGAACGACAAACTACTGCAATGGGACCCTCGTAGAGGCTGACGGAAGAGCCCACTACTTGAAAGCATCTGAATGGTCTGTCTGCCCCACCGATTTTTGGACGAGCCCTGTAACGAAGGTGATGTATCCCATTCGCTGGACCGTGGAGCTTCCAGCTGAGGGATTCTGTCTCGAGATCGTCCCCGAGTTTCCCGATCAGGAGAACCTCAGCCGCATTGAGCTCAGCCCCTCTTACTGGGAGGGCGCCGTCCGTGTCCTCAGCCGCGAGGGCAAACGTATGGGCCGCGGCTATGTTGAACTAATTGGGTATGGGGAGAACAATCGGCCAGCTATGTGAGTCAGCACCAGGACGGGTAGCTGGATTGGAAAAGGGTCCTGAGTGGCTGTTGCTCAAATCGATTTCATGCTTCGACGAGCTCAGCACGAACGGAAATTCCTATGATTTCAATATACCACCCTTCGTCCTGAGCCTGTCGAAGGGCAAACGGTCGGTTTGGGCAACAGCCCCTTGAATATTGACATTTGATATGGAAGGGAGTAATAGGGCTGTACGTCGAGACCGTTGAGGATTCAATATGCTGAGGCTGTTTATCACGTCACTTCCAGGGGGAATGCAAGAAGGTCTATTTTAAAGGATGATGAGGGTCGAGGGATGTTGCTCAGTATGTTGAAGGAGGTAAACGATCGTTTCCATTTGGTCTGCCATGCCTATTGTCTTACGACCAATCATTATCATCTAGTTATTGAAACACCAGATGGGAATCTTTCAAAAGGGATGCGGCATTTAATCGGTTTTTATAGCATACGTTTTAATAGGCGTCATGGGAGCGTTGGGCACGTTTCCCAAGGAAGACGCAAAGCTATTCTTGTTCAGAAAGAGGGTCATTTGCTTGAGGTCTGTCGATATGTGGTGTTGAACCCTGCGCGGGCTAAAAAAGTAGTTGGGGTTCCTGAGCGATGGGGATGGAGCAGCTATCGAGCTACGGCAGGAGTAGAGAAAGCCCATCCTTGTCTTACCACAGACTGGGTTTTGGGTCAGTTTTGGTAAAAGAAAAGAACAACAGAGAAAAGGTATCGAGCATTTGTGACGGACGGGTTAGGAAGGCATAGAATTTGGGAGGATGTCAAGGGCCAGAGTATCCTTGGGGAGGGGGATTTTGTAGACAGGCGCTGTCCCTGCTTGATGCAACTGATGCTGAGGCGTTATCCTCTCTTTCAATCGAAAATCAACAATTCTCGATGCAGGCTATTTTTCACGCTTTGTGAAAGCGTTAAAATTGAAATGGAGGGCGAATCTTCTCTGAGAACCGCAGACTTCTTCCTTGTTTCTTCCAGTCAAGTGTTTTTTTTCGTACGGGAGGTCTTTTTCTCGAAATCTTTCCAAAATTTCTCCTCGGACTTCTTCCACAATTCTCCCCATCGGCCCGCGAAATATCCCTCTAACTTATTCATAAGGCGGCCCCAGGCAGATAAACCATCGGCTGATTCCAAAATATCCTCTAAGAAAGGAACTATCTCTCCCAGTTTTTCCTTGGGGAGGTAAGCGCAAGCCCCCATTTCAATGGAACGTTTTAGAGATTCTGGATTGAGAGAATGGGCTGTCAGCATGGCCGCCGGAAAGCTACGCTTTACCGTTTGGTCCAAAAGGTCGAAACCGCGGACTCCCATAATATCGAGGACCACCACATCATAGTTTTGGGATTCTAACTTTTGGGTGGCTTCCTGATAGGTGGTGGCCTTTTCGATTGTACAGTTCGGGGCGTATCCCAGGATCTCCTCTTCCAGAACGTCCAAAACATCAGGCTCATCATCTACCGCTAAGATCCTCTTGCCGTTTAGAATCGACTCGGCCATAGAGATTCCTCCTTTCACTGTTCGGCTACGGAGATTGGTCGCTCCATTTTATCACTCTTCATTGTGAGTAATTGACTCATCTGACGGCCCTCGGCTACTCATTAGGTTATCCTCTCTCTCTCCGCCCCCTGACTCATTCATTTCTTGATGAAAGCGATTTTCTCATCAAAATCTTCCCAAAATCTTTCATCGATTCGCTTCCAGTTCTCTCCCCACCGGCTATTGAAAAACCCTCCAAGATTCTGAAGAAGCCGTGCCCAGCCAGGCAAATTCTCATATCTGAGCACGTCCTCCAGAAAGGGGACGATCTCCCCCATCTTCT
>Ga0326726_10005797_pt1 | contig 11165 bp, 7 predicted proteins | sample MHFenrmetagenome_2_FD_207603 | JGI IMG/M metagenome (GOLD analysis project Ga0326726, IMG submission 207603) | Lab enriched peat soil microbial communities from Michigan Hollow, Ithaca, NY, United States - MHF15MN | ecosystem: Environmental > Terrestrial > Soil > Wetlands > Peat | place: USA...
TGTGGAGCAGTTTCCGAAGCCGGTCGAGACGGCGGTGGAGACGCGCTTCAAGATCGCCACGATCCTCAAAGCGAAGAACGACGACGCGCACTATCACGATCAGCTCGGAGAGATCGTGCGCATCGATGCCACGGCGGGCAGCGAGCGCACGGATCGCACCCGCAATGTCGCAGCCCGCGCGGCGCTGGTTCTGTCAGAGGGCCTGTACGAACGCTTTGCCGCGCTGAAGCTCGTGCAGCCTTTCGATCGGAGCTTGCAGGAGAAGCGCCGGGCCATGGATGCGGCCATCGAGGGCTTCGGCAATCTGGTGAACTACGAGGTGAGCGAAGTCACCGCGGCGGCCACCTACTACATGGCCGAAGTCTATTCGAACTTCAGCCGCTCGCTGGTCGAATCGGAGCGCCCGGCGGGCCTCAGCGCCGCCGACCTGCAGAAGTACGAGGACGGCATCGAGGAGGAGGCTTTCCCGCTCGAGGAAAAGGCGATCCAGGTCCACGAGAAGAACCTCGAGCTGATGCACGGAGGCATCTACAACGCGTGGACGGAACAGAGCCTTGCGCGCCTTGCCGTTCTCAAGCCCGGGCGCTACGCGAAGTCCGAGATCAGCAGCGGGTTCCTCGGCTCGATCGACCGCTACGTGTACCGCCAGCCCGAGCGCTCCGCGGTACCGGGCGATGGCGCGGCGCCGTCACCCAGCGAGCCGACACCCACCGCGACGATCGTGCCGACAGCCAGCACGAGCCCGAACGCGCTCGTCGAGCACATCAACACCCAGGAGTAGCCCGTGGCAACACTTGCTTGTGCCGGATTGCTGAGGTTGGCCTGCCGCGCGGTGCCGGGGCTCGTGGCCGCCCTGCTGCTCATCGGCTGCTCCGCCACGGCTCCAGCCACCAGGACAGCCGCGACCAAAGCTGTCGTGAACAAGCACGTTGCCGAGACGCAGATTCAACAGGACGAGAGCGGATTCACGATTGCCGAGGACGTGCGTGTCGCGGTGGACACGCGCACGCAATACGACAGCGCGATCCGGTTCCTCGAGCAGAAGAACTACGAGCAGGGTATCGCGTTGCTGCTCAAAGTCACCGAGGCCGCGCCTGACGTGACTGCACCCTACATCGACCTCGGCATCGCCTATGGCAGGGCGGGCGATCTCGACAAGGGAATCGCGAGCCTGAAGCGCGCGCTGGAGCTCAGCCCCCGCCACCCCGTCGTGTACAACGAGCTCGGCATGCTCTATCGCAGGAAGGGCGATTTCGCGGCGGCACGGACGAGCTACCAGAAGGCGCTCGAGGTCGCTCCCGAATTTCACTTCGCGCGGCTGAATCTCGCGATCCTCTGCGATCTGTATCTCGCGGATCTCAGCTGTGCCCTGGACAACTACGTGGCTTACCAGCAGGCGGTGCCGGGTGACAGCACCGCGGCGATGTGGATTGCCGACCTGCGCACCAGGTTCAACCACTAGGAGGACGCATGTTCTGCCGATTCATTTTCTGCACGTCGCTGCTCCTCGTCTCGGCTGCCGTCGCGGCCGACGATGGCGTCGAAAGCGTACCGGCGCCGCAGCAGGTCGCAGCGAACAAGGAACGGCCGACCGCGCGCGCGGCGACGAAACGGGAGCCGAAAGCCGACGCAGCCGCAAAGAAGGCGGAAGCGAAAGCCGACGAGGACGTGAAGATGTCGGGCATGTCGATCCTGGGCAACGACGAAGCGCCGAAGTCGCTGGTCATCGTTCCCTGGAAGAGCTCGCAGCTCGGCACGACGCCCGGGATCTCGCGGCTGCTCGACGACTCGACGCAGCCCGTCGACAAGGACGTGTTCATGCGCGAGCTGGCGTATTACCAGATCCGATCGAATTCGAAGTGATTGGCTACAACGGGAGGTTCAAACCGTGGACATCTTCTACTCAATCGTGAAGATCTTCGTGCAAGGCGGCCCTTTCATGATCCCGATCCTGGTCGTGGGCGCCATCGGGGCCGCGATTGCCGTCGAGCGCTTCGTTACGCTGACGCGCATGAGCGCGCGCAATCGCAGCGTATGGACGCAAGTCGAGCCTGCGCTGACGCAAGGCGACTTCGACAAGGCGCGCGAGCTGGCCGGCAAGGACGATTCGGTCATCTCCAGGCTGCTGAATGTAGGTCTCGCCCTGCAGGGCGCGGTGCGCCGGCGCGAGGACGTCAAGACCGCCATGCAGGAGACCATGACGCAGATCATGCCGCGTCTCGAGAGGCGCACTCACTACCTCGCGACCCTGGCGAACGTCGCAACGCTCCTCGGCCTGCTGGGCACCGTCAGCGGTCTGATACACGCCTTCTCGGCGGTGGCGACGGTGAATCCGGCGGAAAAGGCGAACCTGCTGTCGGCGAGCATCTCCGAGGCCATGAACTGCACGGCCTTCGGCCTCATCACCGCCGTGCCGTTCCTGGTGCTCCATGCGGTGCTGCAGTCGAAGACCGCACAGCTCATCGAGAACCTGGAGGCGGTCTCCATCAAGTTCCTGACCGTGCTCACGACGCGCCAGGCGTCCCGGGCTCATCTCGAGCTGGCGCGGGTCGCGAACGGCTGAGGAACGCTCATGTACGAGAATCACGCGCAACGCTTGCGTAGACCGGCCGGGCTGCTGCTGGTGCCGATGATCGACATCTTCACGGTGTTGGTCACGTTCCTGCTGATGACGGCCGTTTTTGCGCGCATCACGATCCTGCAGCTCGACCTCCCGAGCGCTGCGGGCGGCCAGGCCAGCGAGCCTACCTTCAGGCTCGAGGTCATCGTGCGCAAGGAAGGCCTGGAGCTGACCAACGGCACGACACGCATCGCCACGCTGCCGACGGTGAATGGCGAGTATGACCTGAAGACGCTATCGGAGCTGGCGCTCTCGCTGAAGCGCGAGCACCCGCAGGTGGACAGCGCTTCAGTGCTGCTCGAGCCGGACGTCAGGTACGACTACCTGATCCAGGTGATGGACGCGATCCGCAGCAAGGAAATGCCAGCGTCCACAACGGATTCCGGCCTCGCTGAGCAGGGTGCGGCTGTGGCGCAGACCGACGTCAAGGATGGCGCCGAACCTCAGCTCACGAAGGTGGCTTTGTTCACCAAGATCGCCGTTGGAGACGCCCCATGATCCCGTTCCTCCCGTCGCGCAGCGAGTTGAAAGGCAGCCCGCGGCACCGCGCCGAGGTCGAGCTCAACCTGATCCCGTTGATCGACATCCTCTCGGTGATGGTCGCGTTCCTGCTCGTCTACACCACCAATGTGGAAATCGTGCAGAACGCGAAGGGCGTCGAGATACCACAGTCGACCGCGGAAGTGCAGCCGACGCAATCGGTCGTGGTGATGATCACGAAGGATCAGCTGTTCGTGCAGAACGAGCTGGTCGCGACCATCGCGGAGATCCGTGAGTCGAAAGCACCCTTCATCGAGCCGCTGCGTGCCGTGCTCGAACGGCCGCTGCTGGTGGATGGTACTGCAGCGGCGCGCACCGAGGCGCTCGCGACCCGCGAGATCACGGTGCTCGCCGACAAGTCCCTGCCCTACGAAGTGGTGAAGAAAGTGATGCAGACCTGCACCGCCGCGTCCTACGGAAAGATTTCGCTCGCGGTCATCGAGAAGGAAAAACCGATCGATAGCGCCGTCACATCCGGGTAATTCAATGGAAGCTGCAACTCAAGAAGCCGTGACCACCCGGGAACTCGAGGAGCTCCTCGCGCAGGCGCGCGAAAAGCTCGAGGGCCTGGTGCGCGAGCTGCACGCGACTGACGCGCAGCTCGAAGGCCTCGCGACCGAACGCAAGCAGCATCAATTGCTGCACGACGCCTGCACCGCGCTGGAGGCGCTCGACCAAAGTGGTGGCGCCAAGCTCTTCTGGGGCAATGGCGAGGCCACGAGCGCGAGCGACGAACACCTGCGCGGCGTGCGCAAACGCGTCGAGGCGTTCCAGAAGCGCGTAGACGAGATCGAAGCTGCGCGCCGCGCACTTCTCGAAGAGATTGTGCAGCTCGAGGAGCATGCCTACCTCCTCGAGGACGATGTCTTCGAGGCGCTGGACGAGGAAGAGCAGCGCAAGCACGAGTGGATCGTCGAGCGCGAGATCGACGCCATTCGCGCCAGCGAGGCCGCAAAACCCTGGACACGCCCGGCCGAGGATGACCGCCGCTTCCGCAAGTCCGCAATCGTTACCCTGCTGTACAGCCTGCTGTTCGCGCTGCTCGCGCCGCTGATCCCGCTGCCCCAGAGCACGCTCAAGGAGACCGTGGAGGTGCCGGAGCGCGTCGTGACCATGATGATGGAGACACATCCGCTGCCGCCGCCGCCCGTGGAGCTCAAGCCGCAGCCGCCAGAGCGGGTCGCCGAGCAGAAGCCCGTCGAGAAGCCAGTGCCGCAGCAGTCCGCGAAGGCTGAAGAGCCGAAGCCCGAGGTCCCGGGACCGGAACAGGGACTGCTGGCCTTCCGCGAGAAGCTCGCAGCTTTGCAGGAGGCACCGGTCCTGGCACGGCTCGGCGCCCAGGCGCACATCAACGACTCGAACCAGAGCGCGCGACCCGAACGCTCGATGCTGACGACCAATGCGCCGGGGTCGAGCGGCGGCATCAGGCTCGCGACTCTCAGCCGCGATTTCGGCCCCAACGGCGGCAGCGAGCGTGGTGCGATCCGCGGTGCGGCCTTGACGCAGGCCACGAGCACTATCAGCTCGATCGCACCCGCGGAACATCCGTCGGGCAAGGGACCGGGTCTCGCGCGCACGGACGAAGAGATCCAGATCGTGTTCGATCGCTACAAGCAATCGCTTTATCGCCTGTACAACCGGGAGCTGCGCAAGGATCCGACCCTGCAGGGACAGATGGTGCTGCGCCTGACGATCGAGCCGAATGGCAGCGTTTCCTTCTGCCAGCTGTCCTCGACCGACATGAAGGCTCCGGACCTGGTTGCGCAGGTCGTGGAGCGCGTGAAGACGTTCGACTTCGGCGCCAAGGAAGTCCCGGCGATCACGATCGTTTACCCGATCGATTTCCTGCCAGCGGCGTGAGAATTCCAGCAATGCGAGGTTTCGCACCATTGAGATGACCTGCTGACACACAGTCTGGGCGCGATTCAGACAAGGGCAAAACCACCGAAAGGTGGTGACGCAAAGTCTCCGGTCTAAAGGGCTTGAGGCCCCACGACGGCGGGACCGCCGGAATCCAGTCCGATGTTCGGACTGCCTCGGTCCCCCTTCGCGATGACATCGCTGCACAGGTGGAACGAGGGCGTTCATGAGTTCAGGGCGGACAATCGACAAGAAAACGAGCGGCGGCTGGATCGCGATCCTGCTGTTCGTTCTCGCATTGTGGATGCTGCCGGTCGCTCCGGGACTAACCGGGAGCGCGTCGGCGGCTACGATCACTTTCCAGTCCGTTACCGGAATCTGGCACGACCCAACGGATAACGTCCCCGGCAGTCAGCCGGGCGATCCCGTCATCACGAACGGCGATCCGACCTCGATCATCCGTTGGGGCACAACGTCCGGTACGCCGCAAAGCGGCTATGACTACACCACAGCGATCCCGCCGCCCTTTACGTTGCCCGGCTCAATTCCCTTCTTTTCTCTTGGCACGTTTACGCATCGGAATTTCGAGGTCTCCGATCCTTCTCTGACTTCAGTAAAGCTCGATGTTGTCCTCGTGCTCAGTGTGGACGGCGTCCCAAACCCTCCATTGACCTTCACCTTTACGTTCAACCACGAGGAAACCCCGAACAACGCGAACCCTTGTCCCTATCCGACACCGCCCGGAGAGGGGTGTACGGACCGCGTGACCATTGTCGCCTCACCACAGCCCACGACGTTCAACGTTGGCGGAGTGGATTACACGTTGTCGATGAGCTTTCTCGACGCCAACGGTAATCCGGTGTCCGAATTCATCACGAGAGAAGGTGGGGTCACAAACACCTCAGGCCTGGTGGGGCAGTTCACGTTACCAGGAGTGCCGCCTAATACGCCGGTGCTCACCGTCAAGAAGTCGGGCCCGGCCACGATGACGCCGGGACAACCGGGCGATTTCGGCATCGACGTCCAGAACATCGGGGATATCGATGCGTTCAACGCGACGCTGGTCGATCGGCTGCCCGACGGCCCGACCGGGGGCATGTGCGACAACGCGCCGCAAGTGTTGAGCGCGCGCGTTTTCGCGGCCGACGGCGTGACGCCGGTACCCGGCAAAGCTGCCCTGGTCCAGGGCACGGACTACTCGCTCGTCTACGACGGCGCCACGTGTGAGCTCACGTTCAACGCGCTCACCGCCGCTTCGGTGATCGGTCCAGGCGAACGCCTGATCATCGCGTATCGCACGCAGCTCGACTCCGGTACCCAGAACGGCATCACATTGACGAACGTCGTGGGCGCGACGCAGTGGTACAAGGGCGCGAGCAACGATCCCAACCGTCAGTCGTTCACGCGAACGCTGACGGACGGCACAGTCGGCACCGTCGATTTCCAGGATGCCCATACGGTGACCGTCAGCGTCCCCCGATATTTCTTCGAGAAGACAGTCGTGGATCTCACGTCCGGCGCCAATCCTGCGACGATTGTGGCGCGCGGTGACACGCTGCGGTACACGCTGCGCCTGCAGACGATCGATCAACCGCTCGACAACATCACGCTACAGGACGAGCTCGACGCGCTGAACGCAACGCCTGGCTTCGTACCAGGCACCCTCACGCTCGTTTCGTATCCCGCGGGTGTCGATACGAGCGCGACCAATGCAACCGGCGGCGCCAAGGGAACGGGTATCGTCGACATCAGGAATCTGAGCCTCCCGGCGAACAGCCAGGCCGAGATCGTGTTCGATGTAAAGCTCGATCCCGTGCTTCCGAACGGCACTATCGTCGCCAACCAGGCGAGCCTGCGCCTCGGTGGGACACCGTTCGCGTTGAGCGACGACCCGAACGTCAATGGCCAGGCCGATCCGTTCGTTGCGGGTGACGAAGATCCGACCCGCGTGCAGATCCTCGACGTGCAGCAACTCCAGATCACGAAGCAGGTCGCAGTCGTCGGCGGCGGTCCCGCCGTGGCCGGCGCCCAGCTCGAATACCTGGTGCGCGTCACCAACGTCTCCCAGGTGCCGGCGTTCTATGTCGTGATCACCGACGACGTCAGCCAGCCGTTCCCCGGTTATCTGACCCTCGTCGACCAGTCATGGACCATGAACGATTCGATGACGGGCATCACCGTCGCCGGGCCGTTGATCACCGCCGACTACTCGACCAGCTACGGTCCGCTTTCGCCGGCGCAGACGATTCAGTTGCGATTCCGCGCAACGATCGCACCCACGCTCGCGAACGGCACGCGCATCACGAACACCGGCACGGTCACGTGGAACAAGCCACCGCAGACTGCATCCGCCAGCGTGTCCATCGACGTCGGCGGCATCGGCGGTGTCGGCATTCTCAACGGCACGGCCTGGCACGACGCGAACTTCAACGGTGTGATCGACGTCAACGAGCGGCTGCTCGAGGGTTGGACCGTCGAGCTCTATCGCAACGGTACGCTCACCCAGTCGACGCTCACCGCTGCCAACGGCGTCTATCAGATCAGCGGCATCGTGCCGAACTACCAGACGGCGGATCGCTACGAGCTCAGGTTCCTCGCACCGGGCGCCGGGCCCAATACCGCCAAGCTGGGCCGGGCGCAGTCGGCTTTCACCAACGACCTGCAGCGCATCTCGGACATTGTCGTGCAGCCCGGCAGCAACCTGCAGAATCTCAATCTGCCGATCGAGCCGAACGGCGTCGTCTACAACACGATCTCGCGTGCACCGGTCGCGGGCGCCGTCCTCAGGATGTTGAACTCAGGCAGCCGCGCCGCACTGCCGGCGAGCTGCTTCTACGATCCGGCCCAGCAGGATCAGGTCACCCTCGCCAGCGGCTACTACAAGTTCGACATCAATTTCTCGGATCCCGCCTGCCCGAACGGCGGCAGCTACCTCATCGATGTGACGGTTCCGAGCTCGGATTATGTCGCCGGCTACTCACAGATCATTCCCCCGGTTTCAGGTCCCGCGACCGCCCCGTTTTCGGTGCCGGCGTGCCTGGGAAGCCCGGACGATGCGATCCCCGCGACTGCCCAGCGCTGCGAAGTGCAGACGTCGGAGTTCGCACCGTCGCCCTCCGTGCGACCGCGCACTGCCGGCACCAACTATCGCGTGCATCTCACCCTGGACGACAGCTTCGTGCCGGGCTCGAGTCAGATCTTCAACAACCACATTCCGCTCGACCCGCAGCTCAATGCCGCGCTTGCGATCACCAAGACCACGCCGGCCCTCGATGTGACGCGCGGTCAGCTCGTGCCGTACACGATCACCGTGAGAAATATCGGCGACCTGCCCCTGCTGCAGGACGTGCGCGTCGTGGATCGCTTCCCGGCCGGCTTCCGCTACGTCGAAGGCTCCGCACGCATCGACGGTGTCCCGGCTGAGCCGACGCTGACCGGTCGAGAGCTGGTGTGGAGCAATTTCGCCATCGATCGCGGGCAGGAGCGCACGATCCTGATGCTGCTCGCCGTCGGCGCCGGTGTCGGTGAAGGCGAGTTCGTGAATCGCGCGCAAGCCGAGTACGGCGTCACCGGTGCGGTCCTGTCGGGTGAGGCGACCGCGACCGTTCGCGTGGTGCCGGACCCGACCTTCGATTGCACCGATGTGACCGGCAAGGTCTTCAACGACGCCAATCGCAACGGCTTGCAGGATCCGGGCGAACAGGGCTTGCCGGGGATTCGCCTCGTCACCGCGCGCGGTCTCACCACCACGACCGATGCCTACGGCCGCTACCACATCACCTGTGCGACCACACCGATCGAGGGTCGGGGCAGCAATTTCGTTCTCAAGCTGGATGACCGCACGCTGCCGAGTGGATATCGCCCGTCCACCCAGCCGGTGCGCGTGGAGCGCGCGACCCGCGGCAAGGCGCTCAAGATCAACTTCGGCGCATCGATCTATCGCGTCGTCAGCCTCGATCTGGCCGACGCGGTGTTCGAGCCCGGCACCAGCGAGATGCGCCTGCAGTGGCAGCCGCGAATGGAGTCGCTGCTCACGGAGCTGCGCAAAGCCCCATCGGTGCTGCGTCTGTCCTACCTGGCGGAGCTCGAGGATGCGCAGCTCGTCGACCAGCGCCTGAGCGCAGTCAAGCAGCAGGTCCTGGATGCCTGGAAGGCGATGGACGGCGCTTATCAGCTCACGATCGAGCCGGAAGTCTTCTGGCGGACGGGCGGGCCGCCGAAGAAGCCGGCCATGCGCGCACCAGCGAGCAGGTGAACGCCATGCGCAAACACAGCTACTTGGCACTGATATGCGGCTTCACGCTTTCCACGGTCGCGGTAGCGCAGACCGTCATCGAGCAGCCGCCGGGCCAGGCCGTCGAGCGGCAGTTGCCGAGCGACGAGCCGGTCACCCAGTGGGTGCAGGACCCGGACCTCTACAAGAGCGAAGCGGGCGACAAGCTCGAGGTACAGGACGTCTCCGGCGAGACCGCCGAGACCGTCAAGCTGAAGAACGTGATCCCGCCGATCCATTTCGAGTCAGGCGTTGCCCAGATTCCGCCCGGTGACGTCGAGCTCCTGCGCAAAGTGCTCGAGGGCGTGCGCCACCGCCACAACGTTCGCCTGCACCTCGTCGGACATGCGGATGACCAGCCGCTTTCCCCGGCGCTCGCCCGCATCTTCACCGATAACGCGGGCCTTTCGCGCGAACGCGCCGGCGAGGTGGCGGAATTCCTGCAGCGTGCCCTGGATCTGCCGCCGGCAGCGATCACTTACGAATGGGCCGGCGACACTCGCCCGATTGCGCCGAATACCACGCCGGAGGGCCGAGCGCGCAATCGGCGCGTGGAGGTGGAGGTCTGGTACGACGAGCCGAGAGAGCGCGTCACGCAGGAAGAGGTCCTCGTGCCGCAGGAGTTCAAGCGCGTAAAGGTCTGCCGCGTGGAGACGCTCTGCAAACTGCGCTTCAAGGAGGGACAGGAGCGGCGCGCGCGCGTGAAGAATCTCGTCCCACCGCTTCACTATGAGGATGAGACCACGGTCGTCTCCGAGGAATTCATCGAGCACATTCGCAAGGCGCTCAACAACCTGCGCGACAAGCAGAACGTGGTAGTCAAGTTCATCGGGTATACGGACGATGCGCCGCTCACGGGCCGCAACGCGCGCATCTACGGCGACCAGGTTGCGTTCTCGAAGGCAAAGGCGCTGCGCGTGGCGCTGGCGGTGCAGGAAGCGCTGAAGCTGCCGAGCGCGGAGATCGCGAGCGACGGTCGCGGCTCGAGCCAACTGCTCGCGCGCAACGATACGCCCCAGGGACGCGCGCTCAACCGTCGCGTCGAGGTGCAGTTCTGGCACGACGATCCGCTGCAGGAGCTGCCCGATGAACCGCAGCTCTGCCCGGCGACGGACGGCACCGAAGTGGTGACGAGAGTCTACAACCCACCATCGGGCAGTATCGCACCGCTCGAGCTCCAGCAGGGGCGTCCTATTATCCCGCCGGGTTATACCGAGCAGCTGCGTCGCGCCATGGCGGACATCAGCGACAAGACCAACGTGCGGCTGCGCTTCATCGGTTACACGGCCGACGAGCGCCTCGACCGGCGCACCGCAGCGATCTACGGCGACGATGTGGGTCTTTCCACTGCGCGCGCCGGCAGAGCGATGGAAGCCATCCAACAGCAGATGCAGTTGTCCACTACGCAGGTGGAGCACGAAGGCCGTGGGTATGTGCATTCCGCTGACGTGGTCAACACCGGTTTCACGGAAGACGAGACCTCGAACGTGGTGGTCCAGGTGGTCTACGACGAGTTCGCGCCGCTCGACGACTACGAGGGCGTCGACATCACCCGTCTCGCGCGCGAGCTGAGCACCAAGAGCTCCTTCGGGCTCAACCTGATGCACATCAGCGTGGATGGTGAGCCGATCGACGACCCGGACCGCAGCTCAGCGGACGTCCAGCGTTGCACGGACGTTGCGCTGGACAAGGCCGATATCCAGTTCCAGTTCGACAACCTCAGTTCGCGCCCGCGCCTGAGCGTTGCAGCCTCGCCCGGGGACGTAGCGTTTCACCCACTCGGGTCAGCACTGCTGTTCGGCGATCCGGTGCGATTCAGCGCGTACGCCAACTACTGGTCTTTCATCGAGCGGGCGGAAGTGCGGGTATTCG
>Ga0326726_10005798_pt1 | contig 11160 bp, 10 predicted proteins | sample MHFenrmetagenome_2_FD_207603 | JGI IMG/M metagenome (GOLD analysis project Ga0326726, IMG submission 207603) | Lab enriched peat soil microbial communities from Michigan Hollow, Ithaca, NY, United States - MHF15MN | ecosystem: Environmental > Terrestrial > Soil > Wetlands > Peat | place: USA...
GCCCAGTCACCAGACGGACTACGTTGTAGGCAACTCCTGTGACCTCATGTGCGACCTACCCCGGTCGCAGTTTTGAGGAGTTCACCCCACGAAAGAGGTAGGTACGGCTACCTACCTCTTGTTCAATTTCAAGATTTCCAATTCAATAAACAAGTCTTCGCTCAGAGATAAGGTTATTTCACTGGTCGTGGGTGGAACTTTCCTCCATGCTGAAGTAAAGTGAACTCCCGCGGCCACGGCGGGCTGGAATGACTCGGCCGGAGATTGTTCAACCAATGTCCCTTACGTCCGCGCCGAAGGCCCTTTCGGCCGAGAGCGTGCGGTGGCTTGTTCCGGCGCTGCTGGCAGTCCTCTACCTGGCGCAATGCGCCTGGTTCATCCGCACTCAATCGCTGACCTACGATGAGCCCGTACACATCGCGGAAGGACTGAACGCCTGGCGTTACGGACGGTTCGAACAGTACAACGACCATCCTCCGCTGGCCCGCTTGTGGTGCACGCTTCCCCTCATCGATCAGAAATGGCAGGTGGAAATACAGCAGTTGCCGGATTCATTTCGCGTCAATCGCGTTGCGCCTGATCCGGTATCGCTGGCATGGCGGGCCCGCGCCATGAATGTCTTGCTGGGCCTGGCGCTGGCATGGCTGGTGTGGCGGGCCGCAGATCGGTTGTTCTCGCGGACAGCCGCAAATTTCGCGCTGGCGTTGTTTGCATTCTCGCCTGCACTGATTGCGCATTTTTCGATCGCGACAACCGATGGCGCCGCCACGCTCTTTGTTTTTTCCACGACGTGGGCCTTGGTGCGCTGGCGACGGGAGCCGACCTGGCAAAAGACACTCGGGCTCGGATTGCTGTTGGGCCTCATGCTCCTGGCAAAGTTTTCTACGGCACCCATGTTCGTGCTCGCTGTGCTATGGATGCTCCCCCTTGCCCCAGACAAAGTCATTCTGTCGCCCACGAGGTGGAACTGGGGCAAGACCGCAGCGGCCATGCTGCTCGCATTCGTGATGGTCTGGGCGGGATACTTCTTTCATGTGGCGCATCTCACCGTCCGTGACGGCACCTTGACCGCCACTTTTCCCAACTGGAGCCAGCCGATCGTTAAGCCCGTGCGCGGGAGCAACTACAGCGTGCTGGTTCCAGCAGGAGAATATGTAGAAGGTTTCCGTGAACTGGTCCGGCACAATCGGCAGGGTCAGCCTGCATTCTTTCTGGGAGAGGTTTCGAGTCATGGCGGATGGAAGCTGTACTACCCAGTCGTGATCCTGTTGAAATGGCCGACGATCGTGTTGGGTCTGGCCCTGACCGGCCTGGCTCTGGCGTTAAGACGCAAGCTGGGGATCCCGACAGATCTGTGGATCATGGCATCATTTCCCGCGCTCTACCTGGCGATGGCAATTTTTGCCCGCTTCAACCTGGGAGAGCGGCACGTGCTGCCCATGTATCCCTTTGCGATCTTATTTGCGGCAGCGGTGTGGGAATGGGCCCGGCACAAGCGCGCCGGCGTCGCACTCCTGATACTGCTGGCCGTTCTGAACGCGGCTGATGCGCTGCGCTACGCACCGGGTTATCTTTCGTATTTCACGCCATTCGTGAGGCCGGCGGAGAGCTATCGCTTGCTGACCGACAGCAATCTAGATTGGGGGCAGGGATTGCTGGCTCTCAGAGACTACCAACTCAAGCATCCCGGCGAGCGGATCTCGCTATCGTACTTTGGCAGTGTCGATCCACAAGCGTACGGAATTCAGTCTGATTTCTTCGGGGGGCACAAGCACGTCTCCGACACGGTGATCGTGAGCGCAACCAATCTTTCCGGACAGTACCTGGCCGAACCGGAGAGGTACCGCTGGCTGCTGGAGCAGAAGCCGGTGACAATTCTCGATCACTCGCTTTATGTCTTTCGGGTGAGCGAATCCAGCTCACAACCATGATGAGTATGGGTGGACGCCGTCCAAATAGGGTGGGATGAGATTCAATGAGCGTGGAGGGCTAAAATTAGGGACCCTTGGCGAGCAGAGCATCGACGGCTGCCTCGACCTTCGCGAAGGGCTGGTCCGGGCCCGGCGCAGGCTGCAGGCGTCCCTGGCGATCGATCAGAAAAATCGCCGGATAACGCGCGATGTCGCGATACAGGTTGGGAACTTTCCCGCTGATCGTAAGAAGCGGGTAACTCACCGGCACCTGCTCCACAAATTTCCGTTGCAGATCGCTGCTCTCGTCAGACAGTCCAAACACGATGAAGCCTTGACTCTGCCGCTCTCGGTACAACCGGTCGAGATTCGGCATCTCCAGGCGGCAGGGTCCGCACCAGGTTGCCCAGATGTTGACCAGCACGACTTTGCCTTTCTGATCGGCCAGGCGCTGAGTTTTTCCGAGAAGATCCGGGGTGTCGAAGGGCGGCGCGGCCACGTCGCGAAGGGCCATGTTTCTGGATTGCCTGGACCGGAGGATGCCGTCGCTCACCGGTTTCCAGGTCAGCCCCAGCGAGAGGACTGCGATCGTCAGCCCTATTTTTCCAGCCAGTGAAAGCGCTTGCCGGCGGCGGTCCTTGATGGCTAACGCTAGAGTGATGAGAAACGGCACCGTCATCGCGAGCGTGGACAGGGACAGACGAAAGAGCCAATCTTTTTCAAGATCCGTGCTGTAACGGGTCAGGATTCCATAGACGAGCACATACAAGACGAGGCAAGCCAGGGGCGAGAGAATACCGGAAATGAGTACACGGTATTTAGACAATCTGGTCACGGAACGAACCTATCGCAAACGAGCTACTGTCCCGCCCGTAAGGGTGAGATCAAAAGCCGTCCGGCGGGCTTTTTCGTGGGATCAGCTTTCTCGTCGCGGTAAGACAAGTCCAAAGAGCCCTCTGCGGTCGGAGAGGCCTGGGCCAGTGCTGACGCCAGAGACCGGAAGGAACGGCCAATGTCGGTGTTTTCCTGCATGGCCACGGGAACTCCCTTGTCGATGGCGGGAGCAATCGATTGATAGTTATTGGGAATTTTCCAGAGCAGCTTGCAGCTGGTGGCTTTTTCTACATCCTCGTCGGTGAAACCGGGAATCTTCTTGTAGCGATTGAGAATCACTCGGACCCGGTCGCGGCTGGCGCCCTCTTCCAGAAACGCGCGTATGCGGCTGGCGCTCCACAGCGAAACTACATCGGCCTGGGCCACCAACAGGACCGCATTTGACTGATCGCACAGCAAGCGCGCCGTCTGATCCACGCGGCCGGAGCAGTCCACGACGACATAACGAAAATGGGCCACCAGCAGATCGAACAGGCGCGCCAGTTCTGCCGCGGTCGGCGTCAGTCCCTGGGGCTGTTGTGGACCGGCCAGCAATTGCAGTCCGCCTTTGCACTGGGTCATCAAACCTTCGAGCAGGGAGGCATCCAGGCGGTGCAGATTCTGCAGCGCATCAACCACTCCGAACGTGGGCCGTACATTGAGATGAAGGGCGCAATGCCCCAGCGGAGCAAAATCCACCAGCAAAACTCCACCCACGGTTTCCTGCAGCGCGATGGCGGAGTTGACGGCAACGGTGGTGCCGCCCGCGCCTCCTTTGGAATTCATCACGGTGAAGATGCGCGCCCGGCCCGACGAAGTGCGGCCCTTGCCGCGGGAGGCGGCAAAGCGTGTAAACGCCTCGATCAGGGCCTCGGAGGTCGCCTCGCGTTCCAGAAACTCGCTGGCGCCAGCGCGCATCGCAGCCACGATGGTGGGCGGATGGTTCAGTTCGCCGACGGCAAAAATCGCAATTTCGCCGGTGTTCGCCTGAATCAGTTCGATCGCGCTGATGGCTCGCGCGGGATTGTGCGCGTCAATGTCCACCACGACTACTTCCGCCCGGACGTCCTGGACCTGGCGCAGTACCGGGTCCGTGGGGCTGGTCGGAAAGCCCACGTGACTGAAAACGTTGCGGCCCATTCCGGTTCCTTCCAGACGATGCTGGAGCACCGACAGCCGTTCCCGGTCTTCGGTCAGAAGAGTTACCGCTACACCCTGCATTGGCATCACTCTGTTTCTTGATTCAGTATGTTATTGAGATATAAGGGCTGCGCCAAGTGACTTCCGTAACTCACTGAACTTCCCCGGGGAATTCGAATCCACCACGCGAAATCGCACACTGGTGGCGAATCTTCAGTCACTGCTGGGGGACACTACATCAGGAGGAATCGGAGGCCGCTCTTCCATCTGTACTTATCATTCTATGCAAAAAGGGTGGGATTGGGAAGGAGTAAAACCGTGGAAAAACCGCACCCCGCAGCCCTGGCAAAGCCGGGCACACGCGACAAAAGGCCGTGGTTCGCGCTGGAAGGCCGTCCTCGGGCTCCGCTTCCTCAGCCTTCCACTGCGATGGCGGGTGAACCTGGAACCGGAGGGTCCTTCCGGGTTTGATTGGCGTTGTGTCCGCCGGAAACTCGGGGGAAGCTGGCCGAAGCTTGAGCTGCGCTCTCGGGCGCGGAGAGATACTCGTATCCCTCCAGATGCACCGCCACTCCAAACTTGCGTTCTACAGGCAGAACACGAGTGACGCGTCCGCGACAGCGGACTCGCATATTCTCAGTCAGCGTGATTTCGGCGGGCATCACGAAAGTGAGTTCAACCGCGTTCCCTTCGGCGACTTGAAAATCGGTGTAGAAGAATGCTCCCCGTCCGCTCAAGTCCTGGGTAAAACCGCAGCCCTCGCGGTCGGTACCGGACAAGCGCAGGGCAACCGGAAGCTGAAAGTCGAAGCGCTGTGAAGCGCGGCGCTCAAAATGAACCTGAACCGTGCTCATGGTTTCTCCGATAGCCGGCATCCCAACATCAGAATGGTTTTGCAGGAGGCGATCGACGGGAATTTCTCTCCGCGCACGCGGGAAATTCCAGAGTCAACGAGTGCCCAGCCTCTATACTAGCCAAACAATGTCGGAAACTCCCGGACAACCCGACGTCGAACATCGAATACTCTACTCCACGCCGAGGCAGGGCGGAAGCCAGAAGTTGCTGCCGGCAGTCGAATTCCCAGTTTTGGGCCGCGAGGCAGACGGCATTTCCGGAAGTTGCCGACAGCATCCAAAACAGCGAGACTAAAAGCGATCGATGCGGGTACTCCCAACGGATCCAGCGGGTAATTGTCGGTGAACTCAGGACAAGCAGCGCAGAAGACGGCCTGGCTACCTGCAACCCTGCGTGCCTTACGCCACCGTAACTTCCAGCTCTTCTTCAGCGGGCAACTCGTCTCCCTGATCGGTACGTGGATGCAAAGTATTGCAGAGTCATGGCTGGTGTATCGCCTGACCGGCTCTGCTCTGTTGCTGGGGGCGGCGGGATTCGCGAGCCAGATCCCGGTATTTCTAGTGGCCCCTGTGGGCGGCATCGTGGCCGACCGCTTCAATCGCCAGCGGGTCGTCATCGGGACCCAGATTGCGTCCATGATTCTGGCCTTTGTGTTTGCCACGCTTACGCTTACTGGCGTCATACGGGTACGGCACATCTTCGTGCTGGCGGCCCTGCTGGGAGTGGTGAATGCCTTCGACATTCCAGCGCGGCAATCTTTCCTGGTGGACATGGTGGGAAAAGAGGACCTGATGAACGCGATCGCGCTGAACTCTTCCATGTTCAACGGGGCGCGAATTGTCGGACCTGCCATCGCCGGGATTCTGGTTGCCAGGATCGGCGAAGGCTGGTGCTTTCTGGCGAATTCTCTAAGCTACATTGCAGTCATCACGGGTCTGTTGATGATGCAGGTTGCCCGTCCGGCGAGCCTCGCACCGCGCGGGCCGGTGCTGGCCCACCTGATTGAAGGCTATCGCTTCGCCCGCCACACCGGACCCATTCGCGCCTTGCTGCTTCTGCTGGGGCTGGTGAGCGTGGTGGCCATGCCCTACACCGTGCTCATGCCCGTCTTTGCCGACCAGATTCTGCACGGCGGCGCCCGCGCCCTGGGAATTCTGATGGGAGCAACGGGTGTGGGCGCGCTTTTGGGCGCGCTTACACTGGCCACCCGCTCCGGGGTTCTGGGACTGGGTCGCTGGGTTGCATTTTCCTGCGGCGGCTTCGGGCTTAGCCTGGTCCTGTTTTCTTTGTCGCGTTATTTCTGGCTGTCGGCCGCCCTTCTGCTTCCGGTGGGATTTTGCATGATGCTGGGAATGGCGTCGTCGAACACCCTGATTCAGGCCATGACTCCAGACCATCTGCGTGGCCGCGTGATGGCGATGTACACCATGATGTTTATGGGGATGGCGCCTTTCGGCTCGCTGTTCGCCGGGGCTCTAGCAGAACATTTGGGGGCGACGTTTACAGTTGCCGTCGGTGCTTTGGCCTGCATTGGCGCCGCCGTTCTATTCTTCTTCCACCTGCCTAAGATACGGGTTAAAGCCCGGCAATTGATCGTGGCCCAGGAAGTCGCGGGTGGTGAGCCATCGGAGGAGATGACGGCGCGAGTGGTGGAAGACTAGCAAGGGGTGGTTGTCCCACTCTGTGCCCGGGGGGAGTGGGCAGTTTGAAATTCTACCTCTCAGCTGCGAGTCATCCCGTCTCTTCGCTGGAGAAGAGGCGCTCAGGAGGACTCGCCCACGGTAAGGATCAGAATTCCAAACTGACGCACTACCGCCCCGGCCTTCGCTTGAAATTGCCGCCCGGCTAGGATTAGGCTTCTTGTCTGCGATCCGCGACAACTGTCCCCTGGAGGTCCCATGCCGGCTGCTACCGTCGATCTGCTCGACGTCTTGAAGTCCGTCAAAGTTGACGGTCATCAACAATACGAAGCGCTCGAAGTCTTCCATCTGCGCTGGGCCGTCGATGGCCAGCGGCTGGACTATCTCACCCTCGACGAGGCCCTGGAGACCAAGTGCATCGAGGTCGCCGAATCTCCGCAGAGCGGCCATGTGCCCCAAATCAAGATCATCAACCGTTCCGACCGGATGATCTTTCTGATGGCGGGGGAGCAAGTGGTTGGCTGCAAACAAAATCGTGTGTTGAATTCCAGCATAATGGTTCCCGCTCGCAGCGAGATGCCACTTCCCGTGACCTGTGTGGAGAGTGGCCGTTGGGGATACCAGAGTTCTTTCTTTTCGAGCCCGCACACCTCGTCTCACCATGAACTGCGAGCGATGATGGACCGGCAGGCTACGCAAAGCTACAAGTTCGTGGGAGCGCCGCGGTCGGACCAGGCGGCGGTATGGGGCGAGGTGTCCCGAAAGCTGAACGCGATGGGCTCCCGCTCACCTTCGAGCGAACTGCAGGCGGTGTACCGCGACTACGAGCGCAAGCTGGCGGAGGCGATGGAGCACCTTCCTGCCCCTGAAGGGTTCCATGGCGCGGTGTTCACCATCGCGGGAAGGATTTCAGGCTCCGACCTTTTCGACAAACCGGAAACGCTCCGCAAGCTCTGGCCCAAGCTGGTCAGGAGCTGCGCCATCGACTCCTTCGAAGCATCGAAAGAAAACTACAAGTCTGCAACAGCACCGGAAATCGCGAGCTGGATCGGGCGCGGAGCCTGCGCTACACCAACCGTATTTCCCTCTCCGGGCATCGGTCAGGATATACGGCTCGAGGGCCAGGACATATTCGGCGCCGGCTTACTGGTGCAGGATCAGCCCGTCCATGTAGAGCTTTTTGGCTCCGTCCGGGGCGCGCAATTCAGACCGACTTCGAGGCCAGTTTCGAGACCGGATTCCAGGCCAGCAGGAGAATCCGATCAGGGGCAGCGTGCCGCTAGCGTAGACGTCCCGGTTTCGAACAAAGTTGTTTGGGGCACTGAGTGGCTTAATCGCATTTTTCGTAGACAGCCAGCCGCCTGAGCCCCACGGTTGAAGGGTTACTGTCCGCGTAGCGCACGCACCACCTGTAACAGGGAACTGTGCGCGAAGGGCGCCGGCGTCAGCGTCACCACCATCATGACGAGAGCAAGACCTGCCAGCCAGCGCCGTCCCGGCGTCACTCCGGGCCACTCCTCCACCATGGGATGTCGCATGCCGCTGATCCGCAACAGGATCGCCCACAGCAGCCAGCCCGCCCAGAAATAAAATGCCATCGGAATCAGCGCCAATATGGTCAGCCTGGACACGATGCGATGCGCTCGCGGACTAAGTGCGAAGACAATATGGCCGCCATCCAGTTGTCCGCCCGGCAGGAGATTCAGTGCAGTGGCGAACATGCCCACCCAGGCCGCAACCGCGGTGGGGTGAAAGTAAATATCCTGCAGCGACGACGCTCCACCCTGGCCGTTCGCCCGCGGCAGCATGGCCGCGACCATGCGGAAAATCAACGGATATCCCATCTCAATATCCGAATTTGTCATCACGCCCGGCATCAGGTGGGAATGAGGCATCGCGATCACAAGTACGGTCAGCGCGACCACAAATCCGGCGATCGGCCCCGCGATCCCGATATCGAATAATGCGCAGCGGGAGCGGATGGGCGAGCGTATCCGAATCACGGCACCCAGGGTTCCTATCAGAGTAGGCGCTGGGATAAAGAAGGGAAGGGTTGCGTACACGCCATAGTAGCGGCAGTAAAGGTAATGTCCCATTTCGTGCGCCAGAAGAATAAGCAGCAGCGTGGCCGAGAAGGGAATTCCCAGCAGCAGGCGGGACGGCTCGTGAAGCGCCCAGCCTACGGGAAAGAGCGGCAAGGTCTCGTCGCCATGAACAAACGGCGGCGCGTTGTTGAGGAAATCAAATTCCATTTTGGCGCCCACCACCAGCGTGGTGAAAATGGTCGCGACAAATAACAGGATGTGCAGCCAATATCTCGGGTTGGGCGGCCGGATCACATACACATCTGCGGGCAGATACTCGGTGGCTGGGGCGGGGAGTGGGGGATTGAGGTCGGACATGAAAACTTTAATCTGCCGTGCTGCGTCGAAACGGGGGCGTTGCCCGTGCGGCTCACACCGACGGCTCGGGGCTGTGCACGGACAGCAGTCAAGGAACTAGTCGATCGACTGCAGCTCCTTGCCGGGTTTGAACCGCACCGCCTTGCCAGGCGGAATCGAGACTTCGGCCCCGGTACGCGGGTTTCGCCCGATTCCAGTCTTGCGCGGGCGCACGTTAAACACGCCAAATCCCCGCAATTCAATACGTTCGCCCTTGGTGAGGGAGCGCCGCATGCTTTCGAAAACGGTTTCGACGGCCAATTCGGCCTTGGTCTTTGTAATCCCCGTCTTATTTACCACTTCGTTGATAATGTCGAGCTTGATCATTGGAGGCTCCCGCCGTCGACTTGAGAATAACCTACCAAGTGATTGATGCTAAGGGACATATGAGAGATTGTCAACGGCAGCGTGTCTCCCGTAAGATCAGTCGTACTCCAGTCTTCAGTCGTCGGTCGTCAGTCTTCAGCAAAAAACAAAAATGCCTGCTGCAACGAGCGGGGATTTTCCTGACGACTGAAGACCGACCACTGACGACTGCATTTAAGGAGCTGCATGCTTAAGAGCGACCGCTGGATCCGCAAGATGGCTATAGAGAAGGACATGATTAACCCCTTTTCCGAGAAGCAGGTGCGGGAGGGAGTGATCTCTTACGGTCTGTCTTCTTATGGCTATGACTTGCGCGTGGCTGACGAGTTCAAGATTTTCACCAACGTCAACTGCACCGTGGTGGATCCCAAGAATTTTGATGAAAGGTCATTCGTCACCGTCAGTTCGGAATGCGCGATTATTCCACCCAACTCTTTCGCCCTGGCGCGCTCGGTGGAGTACTTCAAGATTCCGCGCGACACCCTGACCATCTGCGTTGGCAAGTCCACATACGCTCGTTGCGGCATTATCGTCAACGTTACCCCCTTCGAACCGGAGTGGGAGGGTTTCGTCACTCTCGAAATCTCGAACACCACGCCACTGCCCGCGAAAATCTACGCCAATGAGGGTCTGTGCCAGATCCTTTTCTTCACCGGCGATGAAGTCTGCGAAGTCAGCTACGCGGACCGCAAGGGCAAGTACCAGTCGCAGAAGGGAATCGTGCTGCCGAAGCTCTGACCTCGGACCTTGGCCCAACTCTTGGAAGTCTGGTTTGCAATCCTGCCGTCGGAGAAAAGTGCGGGAAGAAAGCAGCAGGGGGATACGCCGAGGTCCGTCGCCTATTTCTTGTTCTCACCCTCTTTGAACATGTACTTGATCGCGGGCTTGTAGATCAGCACGTTGGAGTGGCCGTTGCGGGTAATCTTCAGGCAGCTCTTGTCGTACCACTCGATCATGCCATGAATTTCCTCGCCATCGCGCAGTACGATTACCATCGGGGTTTTCGACTGCATCTGCTTCTGGTAGTAAAAGTTCTCGGCATTGGTCTGTTCCGGAGGTGCGGGCTTCCTGCCACCGCCGGGCCGGTCGTTTCGATCGCCGCGTTCGGGTCGCTCTCTGTGATCGCTCATCGGTGCCTGCGCATGATTGTTGTGGTCAGTTCGGTTCAGTGAAGGACGAATCAGTTTGCGATTGGCAAAACCTTCGCCGTCCACAGACCGCTCGGCTGGAAGTGAATCGACTGCATCTTTCATGGCGCCACCGTTAGACACGCTTTTTGCGGGCCACAACCCGCGCTGCCGTGATTGTGGGATGAAGGCGTGAGTTGTTGATAACCTAGCACAGCAGCCTCGGCTATGACAATGCCCAACTGGTGGGCGAGAAAGCACTTAGCAATCAGCGGCTTGGTAGCGCCCGCCCCACACCCCGATTGGATAATTAAAGTTAAGTGCTTCGTTCCAGCGCGGTCGCAAACGCATCCAGCGACAGTGAGCGCAATAGGTTACGCCGCATCCCCCGCTCTACGTCGTTCAATCGATCGGCGGCGAAGGCGATCCAGCCGAAGTCCACGGCTTCCGATAGCTTCTTCAGTTCAGCCTGAATATCGGTATTGCGGACGAGTTCCGGCGTGCTCGAATTCAGGAAGGTCAGGTCTTGCAGCAGGCTGTAAAGGGTGCGCAGCAGCCTTTCCAACTTGTCGCGGCCGTCGGCACCGGCCCGATAGGTCTCAGTCATCTTGAACAGGTCGGTGTGATCTGCGCTGCGTAGCGCCGTATTCAGAATGGTCAGGGCCTGAGTGCGAGCGGCGGTGTATCCAGCGAGATCAAAGCTGCGGGCGGCTCCGATCGCCCCGTTGGCCAGACGGGCCGCCAGGGCGCGCTGCTTGGGCGTCCACTCCGGATGATGTTTAGCCAGGTCGCGCTCGATTTCCTCCGC
>Ga0326726_10005799_pt1 | contig 11159 bp, 9 predicted proteins | sample MHFenrmetagenome_2_FD_207603 | JGI IMG/M metagenome (GOLD analysis project Ga0326726, IMG submission 207603) | Lab enriched peat soil microbial communities from Michigan Hollow, Ithaca, NY, United States - MHF15MN | ecosystem: Environmental > Terrestrial > Soil > Wetlands > Peat | place: USA...
TCAAGGAAAGCTCCGTGGAGGGGATGCTGCGCGACCTCTCGGAGCTGCGCATCGGCGACCCGGTGGTGCACGCGCAGCACGGCATCGGGCGCTACCAGGGCCTCGTCGGCATGGACCTTGGCGAAGGACCCACGGAGTTCCTGGAGCTGCACTATGAAGGAGGCGACAAGCTCTACGTCCCAGTGTCGCAGCTCGCGGTCATCTCGCGCTACTCCGGCGCCGAGCCTGAGGCGGCGCCGCTGCATAAGCTTGGCAGCGGCCAGTGGGACAAGGCGAAGGCCAAGGCCGCGAAACAGGTGCGCGACACGGCCGCCGAGCTCCTCGCCCTGTACGCCAAGCGCGCTGCGCGCGAAGGCCATGCGTTCCGCATCCAGCCGCACGACGTGGACGCGTTTGCCGACGGCTTTGGCTTCGAGGAGACGGCCGACCAGGCCGCCGCCATCCAGGCGGTCGTCCAGGACATGTCCGCAGCCAAGCCGATGGACCGCCTCATCTGCGGGGATGTCGGCTTCGGCAAGACGGAGGTCGCGCTGCGCGCCGCCTTCATCGCCGTGGCGGACAAGAAGCAGGTGGCGATCCTCTGCCCGACCACGCTGCTCGCCGAGCAGCACTTCCAGACCTTCTCCGACCGCTTCGCCGACTGGCCGGTGAAGATCGCCGAGCTCTCGCGCTTTCGCACGGGCAAGGAGGCCACGGCGACGCTCAAGGCTCTCGCATCGGGCGAGGTGGACATCGTCATCGGCACCCACAAGCTGCTCTCCAAGGACGTGCGCTTCGCGAGGCTTGGCCTTGCCATCATCGACGAGGAGCATCGTTTCGGCGTGCGCCAGAAGGAGGCGCTGAAAGCGCTGCGCGCCGAGGTGGACGTGCTCACACTCACCGCCACGCCGATCCCGCGCACGCTCGCCCTCTCCCTGGAGGGCCTGCGCGAGTTCTCCGTCATCGCCACCGCGCCGCAAAAGCGCCTCGCCATCAAGACGTTCGCCGCGGCCTGGTCCGAGGGACTGATCCGCGAAGCGGCGCTGCGGGAGCTCAAGCGTGGCGGCCAGGTGTACTTCCTGCACAACGAGGTGGACACCATCGAGCGCATGCGCGAGCGCCTGACGCAACTGCTGCCCGAGGCGCGTATCGCGGTGGCGCACGGGCAGATGCGCGAGCGGGAGCTCGAGCGCGTGATGCGCGACTTCTACGCGCAGCGCTCGAGCCTGCTGCTGTGCACCACCATCATCGAGACTGGCATCGACATTCCGAGCGCCAACACCATCGTCATCAACCGCGCCGACCGCTTCGGCCTCGCGCAACTGCACCAGCTGCGCGGCCGCGTGGGGCGCTCGCACCACCAGGCCTACGCCTACCTGTTGACGCCGCCCGAGGAGGCGCTCTCCGCCGGCGCGAAGAAGCGCCTGGAGGCCATTCAGGCGATGGAGGAGCTCGGCTCGGGCTTCTACCTCGCGATGCACGACCTGGAAATCCGCGGCGCGGGCGAAGTGCTGGGCGAATCGCAGTCGGGCGAGATCCAGCAGGTCGGCTTCAACCTCTACGCGCAGATGCTCGAGCGCGCGGTGCGCGCGCTGAAGTCCGGCCGCCACGTGGACCTGGAGCAGCCGCTCGACATCTCCACCGAGATCAACCTGCACGTGCCCGCACTGCTGCCCGAGACTTACTGCAGCGACGTGCACGAGCGCCTGACGCTCTACAAGCGCATGGCCAACTGCGAATCGCGCGAAGCGCTCGATGCGTTGCGCGAAGAGCTGGTGGACCGCTTCGGCGATCTGCCCGAGCCCACGCGCGCGCTCCTCGAATGCCACGCCCTGCGCCTCCTCGCGCACCGCGTAGGCGTTGCGCGCGTGGACGCCACCCACGAGGCGGTGCAACTGCAGTTCGTGAAGCACCCGCCGATCGACGGCGCGAAGGTCATCGCGCTCGTCCAGCGGCGCAAGGACCTGCGCCTCTCGGGCCCGGAAAAACTGCGCCTCGCCGCGAAGCTGCCGGAGTGGCCCGCACGCGCGCAGGCGGTGAAGGACCTGCTCGGCCAGCTTGCGGCATGAATCACGAGCAGCCCGCGGCGTGAACCTCGTCCTGCAGGGAGCGCCGCTCTCGAACGATGCGCTGAGCGAGATCGTCGCGCTGACCGGCGCAAACCACGTGATCGCCCTGGGGCCCTGTGCCTGGCGACTGCCGCACGCCGCCCAGGAGCCGCAGGTCGAGCCCTGGTGCGCGCAGCGCGGCCTGGACTACGCCTGGGTGCCGGATGAGCGCCGCCTCGCCGAACTGCGCCTGGTCGCGATGGACATGGACTCCACGCTCGTGACCATCGAGAGCATCGACGAGATGGGCGACATGCTCGGCATCCGCGACCGCGTCGCCGCCGTGACTGCGCAGGCGATGCGAGGCGAGATCGACTACGCCGAGTCGCTGCGGCGGCGCGTCGCGCTGCTCGCCGGGCTCGAGGAGGCCGCGCTCGAGAAGATCTGCGAGCAGCGCATGCACCTCTCGCCCGGCGCGGAGGCGCTGCTGCGCCGCTGCCGCGAACGCGGCATCCGTACCCTGCTCGTCTCCGGCGGCTTCGATTTCTTCACCGCCCGGCTGCAGCAGCGGTTGCAGATCGATGAGGTGCTATCCAACGCGCTGGAGATCGACCGCGGCCGCCTCACCGGGCGCGTGCGCGGCGCGATCGTCGATGGCCGCGCCAAGGCGGCGAAGCTGCGCGACGCCATGCGCCGGCTCGGCCTGGGGCGCGACCAGGCGCTGGCCATCGGCGACGGCGCGAACGACATTCCCATGATGTCCGAGGCAGGCGTCTCGGTCGCCTACCGGGCCAAGCCGGCAGTGCGCGAGCACGCTACTCACGCGCTGGACCATGCCGGCCTCGACGGCGCGCTCAACCTGTTTATCGGCTGAGTGCGGCAGCCCGCCTCCGCGACGCATTGACCGCGCGCAATCGCAGGACCTCAGCCGGCCTTCTTTTTGGGCTAGGATATTTCTCCGACAGAAGGAGAGTTGCCGATGACCGATTCCGTGAAGTACGTGCTCGACGAAACGCGCATACCCAAGCGCTGGTACAACATCATGGCGGACCTGCCCTCGCCGCCGCCGGCTGTGCTGCATCCGGGCACCAAGCAGCCGGTAGGACCGGACGACCTGGCGCCGCTCTTTCCGATGGCGCTGATCGGGCAGGAGGTGAGCACCGATCGCGAGATCGACATCCCAGAACCCGTGCGCCAGATCTACCGGCAATGGCGCCCGACGCCGCTGTACCGCGCGCGGCGCCTGGAGAAAGTGCTGCAGACGCCGGCGAAGATCTACTACAAGTACGAAGGCGTCTCGCCCGCGGGCAGCCACAAGCCCAACACCGCGGTGGCGCAGGCCTTCTACAACAAGGAGGCCGGGGTGAAGAAGATCGCCACCGAAACCGGCGCCGGCCAGTGGGGCTCCTCGCTCGCGTTCGCCGGTGCGCTGTTCGGCATCGAGATCAAGGTGTTCATGGTGCGCGTGTCGTACGACCAGAAGCCCTACCGCCGCGCCATGATGGAGACCTACGGCGCGAAGTGCGTGCCCTCGCCCTCGCCGGAGACCAATGCCGGGCGCGCCATCCTGGCGAAGGACAAGAACCACCCCGGAAGCCTTGGCATCGCGATCTCAGAGGCGGTCGAGGTGGCTGCCACCAACGACGACACCAAGTACGCGCTCGGCTCGGTGCTCAACCACGTGCTCATGCACCAGACCGTGGTCGGCCAGGAGGCAATGGCGCAGCTGGAGATGGCGGGCGATTACCCGGACATCCTGATCGGCTGCACCGGCGGCGGCTCAAACTTCGCCGGCCTCGTGTTCCCGTTCATCGGCGCGCAGCTGCGCGGCGGCAAGAAGGTCCGCGTCATTGCGGTCGAGCCGGCAGCCTGCCCGAGCCTTACGCGCGGCAAGTATGCCTACGACTTCGGCGATACCGGGCATCTGACGCCGCTCGTCAAGATGCACACGCTCGGCTCGACCTTCACGCCGCCCCCGTTCCACGCCGGAGGCCTGCGCTACCACGGGATGGCGCCGCTGGTGTCGCACTGCCAGGAGCTCGGCCTGACAGAGTCGCGCGCCTACACGCAGAGTGAGGTGTTCGCGGCGGGCGTGCAGTTCGCGCGCGCCGAAGGGATCATCCCCGCGCCGGAGGCGAACCATGCGGTCAAGGGAGCAATCGACGAGGCGCTGCTCTGCAAGACCGAGGGCAAGTCGAGAACGATCCTGTTCAACCTGTGCGGCCACGGCCACTTCGACATGCAGGCCTACATGGATTACTTCTCCGGCAAGCTCGTGGACCAGAAGTACGACGAGCAGGATCTGGCGATGGCGCTGGCCGGATTGCCCGCGGTTCCGGCCTGAGCCGGGGGGCGCTCCCTGAGCCCGGTCCGCTGCCTTCTCGCCGGCGCCGCGGTACCGGCCCTCGGCCAGGGCACCTGGAACATGGGCGACGATCCTGCGCGCCGGCGCGAGGAGCTGCAAGCACTGCGTACCGGGATCGATCTCGGCCTCACGCTCATCGACACGGCCGAGATGTACGGCGACGGGCGCGCGGAGTCCCTGCTGGGCGAAGCCATCGCCGGGCAGCGCGACAAGGTCTTCCTCGTTTCCAAGGTGCTGCCGACGAACGCCTCGCGCAAAGGCGTCGCCCGATCGTGCGAAGCGAGCCTGAAGCGCCTGAAGACTGACCGGCTTGACCTCTATCTGCTGCACTGGTCCGGCTCGCACCCGCTCGGGGAGACGGTGCGTGGCTTCGAGGACCTCCTCGCCGCAGGGAAGATCCGCTCCTGGGGCGTGAGCAACCTGGACCTCGGAGAGATGAAGAAGCTCGTTGCCCTGCCTGGTGGGAAGGCCTGCGCCACGAACCAGGTGCTCTACAACCTCTCGCGGCGCGGCATCGAGTTTGACCTGCTGCCGTGGTCGCAGAAACTTGGCGTCCCGATCATGGCGTACTCGCCCGTCGAGCAGGGCCGGATCCTGGGGAACAAGGCGCTGAAGGAAGTGGCCAGGCACCTCAACGCCACGCCCGCGCAGGTGGCGCTCGCTTGGGTGCTGCGCCAGAAGGGCGTGGTGGCGATCCCGAAGACGGCAACGGTTTCCCACGTGCGGGAGAACCGCGCCGCGCTCGACTTGAGGCTGGGTGTGAAGGAATTGGCGTTGCTCGACCGGGAATTCCCGCCACCGCGCGGTTCGGCGCCCCTCGAAATGATCTAGCCCCTTCCCCGCCCACCGGGGCAAGTGCACAATAGCGCCGCAGTTCGACCTAACCTAGGAGAACCCAGATGTACAAGACCGCGCTTGCCGTGCTCCTCGCCCTCGCCGTGACACCCGCCCTCGCCCAGCGCAAGGACTGCGAGGAGCTCAAGGGCGAGATCGACGCCAAGATCAAGAAGAACGGAGTCAAGGAATTCTCGCTGACCGTCGTCGAAATGGACGCCAAGGAAGATGGCAAGGTGGTCGGCACCTGCGACGGCGGCACCAAGAAGATCGTCTACAAGCGCGGGGGCTGAACCCTCGCCGGCCAGGAGCGCGGCGCCTGACGCGCCGCGCTGCGGGTCACGGCGGACTACTTCGCCGCGACCACCATGATCTCGACCAGCGCGTTGGGATCGGCCAGCTTTGCTTCGACGCAGGCCCGCACCGGCAGGTTCTTCGGGTCCACCCAGCGGGTCCACACCTCGTTCATCGGCGCGCGGTTGCGGATATCGGTGACCCAGATCGTCGCCGACAGCACCTTCGACTTGCTCGAGCCGCACTTGGCGAGCAGCCGGTCGATGTCGGCGAGGATTTCCTCGGTCTGCCCCTTCACATCCTTCTTCAGGTCCTTGGCGACGACGCCCGCCAGGTAGACGGTGTCGCCATGCTCAGCCGCATGCGACAGGATCGGGCCGGGTTCGTGCCGGACGATGCTCATGGCCGCGCCGCTCCTCAGGACTTGTCCACGCTGAGAGGGCCGGGGCCCATGAAGGCGACGTACAGCATGCCGCCCATGATGGCGAGGTTCTTCTGGAACTGGATGGTCTGCGCCATTACCTGCTCTGGCGGCACCGACCAGAAAGCATGGAAAACGAGGGTCACTGGGATCATCCAGAGGAAGAACGCCCACGCAGCCCAGCGCGCCTTCCAGCCCACCGCCAGCATCAGCCCGCCGACGAGCTCGATGATTATGGTGCCCACCAGGAGCGGCTCGACCATCGTCATGCCTTTCGCCGCCATGAACTTGGCAGTGCCGGCGAAGCCGCCAATCTTGCCGTAGCCGGACACCACGAAGATGTAGGCAAGCATCAGGCGCCCCAGCAGCAGTCCCCACGGTTGGAACTTGTTCATCTGCTCGTCTCCTTTGGTTGCAGGGTGTCGCGATCATACCCGGCGACGCGCTTGTAGCGGTCCGAAATTTCGCGCAATTCGGCGTCGCCGATCACCTCTTCGATGCGCCTGAAGGGCTTGTCCCCGGTGCGCTGGTAAATCTCCCGCAGGATGGCATCGGGCGGGTTGCGCCGGTTCTCCAGCACCACGTTCGAGGTGGGCGCCAGGCGCCGCACCTCGTATGCAGCGAGCGCCTGCGGCGGTGCAGCACGCGCGAGCTCCTCGGCAAGGGCGTGCGCATCGAGAATCGCCTGCCCCGCGCCGTTCGATCCGCGCGGATACATCGGGTGCGCCGCATCGCCGAGCAGCGTCACGAGGCCGTGCGTCCAGCGCGGGAGCGGGTCCTTGTCCACCATGGGGTATTCGAGCACGAGTTCGGCTGCGCGCAGCATCGCCGGGACGTCGAGCCAGTCGAAATGCCAGTCGGCAACGCGTGCGAAGAAGTCCTCGACGCGCGCCGGGCGATTCCAGTCCCACTGCTGGTGCTGCGGGGTCTCGATCTCGAATACCCAGTTCACGAGCTGCGTGCCGTCGGCGTGCGTGCGGATCGGATAGATGACCATCTTGCCCGTGGAGAGCCAGCCCACGCGCACCATGGTGGCGGCGCCGAGGTAGGGCTGCCAGCGCGTGACGCCGCGCCACATGTTGACGCCCGAGTAGCGCGGCGGCCCGTCCTGCGGGAAAAGCTGCTGTCGGATCGCCGAGTGAATGCCGTCGCAGCCGATCGCTGCGGCACCGCGCGCGCTCGAGCCGTCCTCGAAACGCAGCGTGACGCCCCCGGCGTCCTGCTCGAAGGCGACGCACTTCTTGCCGAGCTCGACCGGCCGCGCGCGCGCCGTCACGCCCGCGCGCTCCAGCAGCGCCGCCTGCAGGTCCGCGCGGTGAATGGAAAACTGCGGCCAGCCGAGCCCCGCGCGCCGCCCAAGCGGCTCCTTGTAGATCAGCTGACCGAAGCGATTGTAGAAATGTGACTCGGCCGTCTCGACTGCCACGCGCGCAAGTGCGGGCTCCAGGCCGAGCTCTGCCAGCATCTTGGTCGCGTGCGGCAGCAGGTTCACGCCCACGCCCACGGGCTTGATCGCCGGTGCCGCCTCGAAGACGCGGTGCGCGACGCCGCGGCGCGCGAGCTCGAGCGCGAGGGTGAGGCCGCCGATGCCGCCGCCGACGATGAGGATGTCGTTCACTGGATGAAGATGTCGTTCACTTTCGCGCCTGCCAAAGCAGACCGCCGGCCGCCGCAAGGCCGGCGATATTGAGCGCTGCCCCGCCGGCAAATTTCGCCGCCGGGTACAGCAGCGCGAGGCCGGCAGCGAGGAACGCCGCCCGCTGCCAGGGCACGATGCGGTGCATGAAGAAGCCCACCACCGCGATGGTGCCGCACCAAATGCCGAGGCAGCTCGTCGCGACCGCCCACAGGATCTGCCACCAGGCACCCTGCATCAGTAGCGGCGGATCATAGACGAAGAGGAACGGCACGATGTACGCGGCCCACCCGACACGCGTCGCCATCCAGCCGGTTTTGTCCGGGTCGCACTGCGCGATGTTGGCCGCCGCGTACGCGGCGAGCGCAATGGGCGGGGTCACCATGGACATCATGCCGAAGTACATGACGAACATGTGCGCGGCCATCGGCGTCACGTTTACCTTAACGAGGGCCGGGGCGACGAGCGTTGCCATCAGCACATACACGCCCACCGTAGGTAGGCCCAGCCCGAGCAGGATGCCGACTCCCGCCGCGATCAGAAGGAGCATCACGAGGCTGTCGCCGGACAGGCCGATGAGCTCGAGGGTCAGCCCAAAGGCGAGCCCGGAAATGTTGAGGATGCCGATGAGGATGCCCGCGGCCGCACAGATCAGCACAATGTCGAGCACCGCGGAGCCCGTGGAGAGCGCAGCGCGCAATACCTCTGCCGGGGTCGAGCGCCGGCCGCGGTAGCGCAGCACGCAGCAGGCGACCGCCAGCACCGCCGTTGCAAGCAGCGCCGCGTACTCGGCTTCCATGTGGTAGACGAGCAGCCCCGCGATGATCACGGCAAACGGCGCGAGGAAATGCCAGCCGTCGCGCAGCACCGCGAGCAGCGCGGGCAGCCGCTCTTTCGGCGTGCCGGCGATGCCGAGCGCCGCCGCCTCGAGGTCCACCTGCATGAACAGGGAAAAGTAGTACATGAAGGCCGGAATCACCGCCGCCACCAGCACCGCGCTGTAGGGCACCTGGAGGAACTCCGCCATCAGGAAGGCCGCTGCGCCCATCACCGGCGGCATCAACTGGCCGCCCGTCGAGCCCACCGCCTCTACCGCAGCGGCGAACATCGGCGAAAAACCGGCGCGCTTCATGAGCGGAATGGTCACCACGCCGACCGCGGAAACGTTCGCTACCGCGCTGCCCGAGATCATGCCGAAGAACGCCGAGCCCGTGACCGCCACCTTGGCCGCGCCGCCGCGGTAGCGTCCCATCAGCGCCATCGAGACGTCGGTGAAGAACTCCGAGCCGCCGCAGCGCGCGAGGATCTGCCCGAGCAGGATGAACGGCACCACCACCACCACCGCCACCTGGAGCGAGGAGCCAAGGAGCGCATTGGTGTCGAAAGCGAGGTAATTGGCGAGCCGCGTGAAGCTCACCGGCTGCGCGGCGAAGGCGCCGGGCAGATGGTGCCCCCAGAGCGCGTACGCCAAGCCGGCTGCCGTGTACCAGATGAGCGACATGCCTGTCGAGCGGCGCGTAGTCTCCAGCACGAGCAGCGCCAGCGCGACGGCGAGCGGCAGGAAGTCGCGCGGTCGCATGGACACCTCGGTGACAAGGTCCGAGTAGCGCACCGCGACGGTGATGCCCGCGGCAAGCGCCGCCGCGCACAGCAGCCAGTCCCACCAGGGCACGCGCTCGCGCGCGGCCTGCAAGCGCCCCGGATAGACGAGAAAGGCGAGCGCCATCGCCTCGCCGAGCACCAGCGCGAGGAACTGTTCCGTGTAGAGACTGAAGCCGAGCGCGCGCGGGCCGTCCAGCACCCACGCGATCACTGTAACAACGACGAGCGCCTCGAGGGCGCGGCGCACCCGCAATCTGGTTGCCAGGGGTTCCCTAGCGCGCTAGCGCGGCGGCCACTGCGCGTTCTTGATCAGGAACATCTGCGCACCCGAGTGGTATTCGGCCTCCATGGGCTTGGCCATGCGTGCGGGATCGAAAGCGTTGAAGCCGCCGAACGAGGCGGCGAGGATCTCCTTGTTCTCTGCCATCGCGCTCAGCAGACGGAACACGGTCTCGTCCTTCACGTGCTTGCCGGCGACAAGCACGTAGTCGTAGGCGAGCACCTTGGTTGGCGCGGTGACGCCGGCGAGCCCCGGGCGCGGCTTCACCTCGTACACGTAGCCCTGCGGCAGCGCCTTCTTCATGCGCGCCACCGCATCGGGCGCGTCGCTCAGCGGCAACACGCGCAGGCCGCCGACCGAGGCGTCGGTCTCGGTCACCTTGGCGGCACCGAGCGCGTAGAAGAAGGCATCGGCCTTGCCGCTTGCGAAGTCGTCCGCACCGCGGTTGACGTTGGGCACCAGCACCGGCTGGATGTCGTTCTCCGTGAGGCCGCCGTTGGCCAGCATTGCCCCGACTACGGCCTTGAGCGTGAGCTGGGCGGTATAGCCCCAGGTCATGCGCTTGCCCTTCAGGTCGGCGATCGTCTGCATCGGCGCGTCCTTCTTCACCATGATCGCCACGGTGAAGGGATAGAGTACCGCCGCAAGGCGCACGTTTTGCTGCTTGCGGCCCTGGTAGGAACCACTGCCCTGCAGCGCCTCGACGATCTCGATCTCGTTTACCACCGAGAAATCCACCTCACCCTGGTTGATGCCGGCGAGCGCGATGCTGTTGCCCGTAAAGGGCTGCACGCGCGCCTGGTAGGGCGTCTTCTCCGCCATGAGCTTCGCGAGGGCCGCGCCCATCGAGTAGCCCGCGGTGCCCTGCGGCGAAGTGCCGATCGACACTTGCTGGGCCGCCGCGGTTCCGCTCAGGACGAGCGCCGCCAGAAACAGGATTCGCTTCATTGCATTCTCCTTACTCTGCCTTCACGCCCGCCTGCTTCGCTACGCGGGTCCATTTGTCGAGGTCCGCCCGGACGATGGCGGCGAGCTCTTCCGGCGCATTGCCCACCGGCGTGATCCCCAGGTCGAGCATGCGCTTGCGCACGTCGGCAAGCTGCAGCGCCTTGACCGTTCCCTGGTGGATGCGCTCCAGCACCGCGCGCGGCGTCGCGGCCGGCGCGAAGAGGCTCGCCCAAAGCACCACGTCGAAGTCCGGCATCCCCGCCTCGATCATGGTGGGTAGCTCCGGCAGCGACTCCGCGCGCGTGCGCGAGGTCACGGCAAGGCCGCGCAGCCTGCCGCCGCGCACCTGCCCGACCACCGGGGGCGCGTCCACGAAGGTCATCTGAGTGTCGTTGGCGATCACCGAGTTTACCGCCGCTGCACTGCCCTTGTAGGGAATGTGATTGATCGCGACGCCCGCCTGCATTTTGAAGAGCTCCGCCGCAAGCTGAAATGGCGTGGAGCCCGCCGCGTAGTTGAGCTTGCCACCCGCAGCCTTCGCATGCGCGACCAACTCCTGCACCGACTGTACCGGCAACGCTGGGTTCACCGCGAGCACCAGCGGAAACGAGCCGAGCATGGTCACTGGCGCGAAATCGCGCAGCGGATCGTACGGGAGCTTCGCGTACAGGCCGGGATTGAAGGCCATCGCGCCGCTCGCGCCGATGAGCAGCGTGTAGCCGTCGGGCGCGCTCTTCGCCACGAACTCGGTG
>Ga0326726_10005800_pt1 | contig 11159 bp, 8 predicted proteins | sample MHFenrmetagenome_2_FD_207603 | JGI IMG/M metagenome (GOLD analysis project Ga0326726, IMG submission 207603) | Lab enriched peat soil microbial communities from Michigan Hollow, Ithaca, NY, United States - MHF15MN | ecosystem: Environmental > Terrestrial > Soil > Wetlands > Peat | place: USA...
CAGCAACAGAAAAACGGAGAAGATCAGCACCCAGAACAATGCCGGAACGGAAGGAAACCAAAATGCAAGATAGGTGGCGGAGGCCACTAATTCCGCGCCGATCGAAATCGAAATGGCTGCCCAATAGCCGGCGCGAGCGATGAATCCTGCCCACTGGTTCAAATAAAGATCGGCATACACCCCGAACGACCCAGCCGCCGGATGCACGCTGGAGAGTTCGCCCAACGCCATGGTCACGGTCAGGCCAATGAATGCAGCCAGAACAAAGCTGAGGATTACTCCAGGTCCGGCGATTTCGAGAGCTGCCGCGGATCCCAGCAAGAGTCCAGTACCGATGGACCCGCCGACAGCGACCATCGCCATTTGGCCGGCGCCCAGCTGGTGGCGCAGTCCTCGTTCCACCCCCGCAGGCATTCGGCACCTATAACAGAAACCCTTTTTTCAACAAAGACATATTCACTCATGACTTTCGTAATCCCCACGGAGCCCGACTTCGTTGCCGCTGCCGGAACCGCCCCCTAAAATCTCACTTGGGTTACTACGCACGTGACCCGTGTCTCTCATGCCTGAGCCGAGCAAGCGAATGGACCGAGCCGAGATCGCACGACGCGTTGAGCGCGCCGAAAAGCTCTTGCAGAAAGGCAAGACGGGCGAAGCTCTGGACGAATATCTGCAGGTCCTCTCGGATGACCCGCAGAACGACAATGTGCGCCAGATGGCAGCCGATATCTGCCTTTCTTTGCAACGGACTGCGGAGGCGGTAAAGCTGCTGGGCGAGCTCTTTGAAAGGCAGATCGCGGCCGGAGAAAACACTCGCGCCAGTCTCACCTACAAGAAGCTGGCCCGCTACACCGTTCCCACCAGCATCCAGAGGGTCCAGTTCGGGCAGATTCTTGAGACGTCGAACCGGAAACTCGCGCTCGAGACCTACGAGAGTGCGCTTGAAGATCTGACCAAGAATGGACGCCAGCAGGATTGCCTGATAGTGCTGAAGCGCCTGGTGGCGCTGGAGCCAGCGGAACGAAACTTTCTGCGGTTGGGGGAACTCTGTTCACAGACCGGAGACAAAGCAAACGCCGCCGCTGCCTTCCTCAAGCTGGCGGAGATGACCGAAGCTTCCGGCGCCAACGCCGCACAGTGGTTCGAACGGGCGTACACCGAAGACTCCACCGACCCCAGGATTGCCTTGTCCTACGGCAAGAGTCTGATGGCGCAGGGCCAGGTCGGGGCCGCCATATTTGTTCTGGAGCCTCTGGCCAAGGCGAAGGACGCAGGCGTGGAAATGCGGGAGACCTACGTGAAGGCCCTGCTGTCCGCCAATCGCCTGACCGACGCAGAGCCGCTCGTCTGGGACCTTTTCAAGGCAAATCCGTCCCGCCAGCAAGACGTCGCAGACCTGATCGGACTGCTGGTGGACGCGCAGCAGGATGCGGAGGCCGTTGCGCTCGCGCGCAAGCTGGAGCAATTCCAGCACAATAAGGGCGACCGGCGCGCCTTTGTCGCCCTGATGCAGGATGTGGTGGCCAAGCATCGTGGTTCTCCCGATCTGCTGGAGTTCATGAGCGAGTTGTTCAACTCCTCCAATCGGGAAGGGGATTATTGCCAGACCCTGCTCAAGCTTTTCGATCTGCATTGCGGCATGGGCAACTATGCCAAGGCCGCCGAATGCCTGGATCGTGCCGCTGACGTGGACGCCTACGAGCCCGGCCACCAGAAGCGTCTGGAATTGCTGCGCGGCAAGATTGACGAAAGCCGCTACAAGGTCATCGCCTCGCGCTTTACCAGCATGGCGAAAACGGCTTCGGAGCCGGCCAAGACCGAAGGGCCGACGTTGGGCGCCGCTGCCTTGCAGGACCTTATGCTGCAGGCTGAAATCCTGGTGCAGTATGGAATGCGCACCAAGGCGATTGAACGTCTGCAGCGCATTCAGGAACTCTTTCCGCGGGAAGAAGAACGCAATCAGGACCTGCAGCAGTTGTATCTGGCTGCGGGCATGACTCCGCATCGTGGCGATTCTGGCCCACTGCCAGCGGCCGGAGCCGCAAGCTCCGCGACCAAAGCGCCGCCGGCGCCCGCGAGAACGTCCGCCCCGGCAGAATCCGCCGACGTCAATAGCTTCACCAAGGTGGCGGACATTACCCGCAAACTCTACCGCCAGACCAATGCCGAAACCGTCATGTCCACTGCGGTCGCCGAGATCGGAGCGCAATGGAAGCTCAGCCGGTGCATCGTGGCCACGCGCAAGCCGGGAATGGTGCCCAGCGCGATCAAGGAGTACCACGGCGAAAACGTAAAGGATGGAGAAGTAAAAGCTTTGAGCAAGCTGGTCACGGTCGTGCAGGACATCGCCATCAGTAACGGCACCCTGACCGTTACCGACGCACCCGCCGCGCCGGAGTTGGAGGAAATTCGGCCGGTGCTGGTGGAATTGGGCATCACGTCGTTGCTGGCGTTGCCGCTCAGTGACGGCCAAGACCAGATGGGAGTGCTGCTGCTGGCGCAAAGCACCGCCCGGGGCTGGCACTCCGCCGATGTAGTCGTGCTTAAAACCATCAGCGAACAGATCGTGATTGCCCTCACCAATGCCGGGCTGCGCCGCCTGGTCAAGAGTTTGTCGGTCACGGACGAGCAATCAGGATTGCTCAAGCGCGCTTCCTACATTGACCTCTTGATGGCAGAGACGCGACGCGCTGTCCAGCAAAGCACTCCGGTTACCGTGACCCTGATGCAGTTTGGTAAAAGCCCGGCCATGTTAAAGGAGCACGGAGAAAAAGCCGTCGAAGCGGCCATGCAGCAGATCGGCCAGCTCTTCGCCGCCAACATCCGGCAGAATGATCTTGCCTTCCGCTACGAGAAGACCACGATTGCGCTGGTGCTCGGCGAAACCGGGGAAAAGGAAGCGGTGATGGCGGTCGAGAAGTTGCGCAAGCTGCTCGGGGAAGTAAAACTATCCGACGAGATTCTTCCCTTCAGCGCGGGCCTGGCGGAAGCCGTGGTGCGGCAGCTGTTCGATCCCGTGGATATCGTCACCGAGGTCATCAATCGCGCCGACAAGGCACTGGAAACGGCCGTGGCTCAGGGCATGGGCCGCATCGTCAGCCTGGCCCCCTCGGCCGCCGCCGCCGCCGTCGCGTAGTAGTGTGGGGCGGACACTCTTGTCCGCCGCCTTTGAAGTTGTCTTGCTTGTGTTCTCCGGTCCTGTTTTGAATGCTTAAAGGCCGATTAAGGGCAAAGGCAACGGCAGAGTCCAAGGCAAGTCAACGGCCAGGTCGCCGGCGTCGGACAAGAGTGTCCGACCCACACACTTGGCAGAGACCGCATCCTCGCTGATAAACTAACCAGTTTGAATCCCGCACGCGGAACCATTCTGATTTCAAAGAGCACCAGGAAGCCTACATGCTGAAACCCGGCGACATCGCCATCGTGAGCGGAGCCCGCACCCCCTTTGGGCGCTATTGCGGCAAGCTGAAAGACTTTACCGCCCAGGAACTGGGCGCCTTCGCGGGCAAGGGAGCCATCGAACGCGCTGGCCTCGATCCCAAAGAGTTCGATCACGCGATTTTCGGCAACGCACAGCAGACTTCGGGCGACGCCATCTATGGCGCCCGGCATGTGGCTTTGCGCGCAGGTCTGCCCATCGAGACTCCGGCCCTTACTGTGAACCGGTTGTGCGGAAGCGGCATTCAGGCGATCGTGAATGCCGCCCAGATGATCCAGCTGGGCGAGGCAGACCTGGTTCTGGCCGGCGGCATGGAGGCGATGTCGCAGGCGCCGTTTACTATTCGCGGACGCGACGGCTTCAATCTCGCACCTGGCGGCAAGATGGAAGATTCGCTGATGGTCGCGCTGCTGGATAGCTATTGCGGCCTGTATATGGCGAATACGGCCGAGCTTTACGGTTCGCAACAAGGCATCACGCGCGAGATGCAGGATGAGTTTGCCTTGCGTTCCCAACAACGTGCGGACGCGGCCTACAAAGAAGGACGTCTGCAGGAAGAGCTGGTTCCGGTGGCGCTGAGAAATTCCAAAGGCGAGGCGACCGGTGAAGCGCTCGCGGAAGACGATCACCGGCGTCCGCAGACTACGCTGGAAGGTCTGGCCAAGCTCAGACCTGCATTCGGGAAAAACGGAACGGTCACCGCCGGCAACGCCAGCGGAATCGTGGATGGCGGGGCCGCGGTGGTCGTCATGTCGCTCGATGAGGCTGGTAAGCGGAGCATCCGTCCGTTGGGACGCGTAGTGAGCTGGGGCATCGCCGGAGTCGACCCCAAGGTGATGGGCCGCGGACCCGTGCCCGCCACCAAGATTGCCTTGCAGAAAGCCGGGCTGACTCTCGACTACATCGATCTCATCGAAGTCAACGAAGCATTCGCCGCGCAATATCTCGCAGTGGAAAAAGAGCTCGGTCTTGATCGCGAAAAAGTAAACGTCAACGGCGGCGCGATCGCGCTGGGACATCCGCTGGGGGCGACCGGAACTCGCTTGGTGATTACGTTGCTGTATGAACTTCGCCGCAGAAAAAAGAAGTACGGACTGGCGACGGCGTGCATTGGTGGGGGGCAGGGGATTGCGATGGTAGTGGAGAGTATGAATTAGGTTGAACCACGGAGGACGTAGGGATCACAGAGACACTGGTTTCCTCTGTATCCGCTGTGTCCTCTGCGTTTGAAAAAAGGGAATGGCATGGACATCAGAAGAGTTGGCGTTCTCGGGTGCGGCCTGATGGGTTCGGGTATCGCGCAAGTCGCGGCCACAGCCGGATTCGACGTCACCGTGCTCGAAGTGGAGCAGAAGTATCTCGACAAGGGTTTTGCCGGCATCGAGAAGTCGCTGGCTAAATTCGCGGAGAAGGGCACGATCAAGGAAGCGCCGCAGGCCATCCGCGCCCGGCTCAAGGGCGCGACTAACATGCAGGACCTGGCCGAGTGCGACATCATCGTCGAGGCCGTAATTGAAAACGTCGATGAGAAGAAAAAGATGTACGCCGCGCTTGACGGCGTCGTAAAGAAAGACGCAATCTTCGCATCCAATACGTCATCCATCTCGATTACCGAGCTGTTGACCTCGACCAAACGTCCTGAGCGCTTCATCGGCCTGCATTTTTTCAATCCCGTGCCGCTGATGAAGCTGGTGGAAGTGGTCCGCACCATCGCCACCGCCGGCGACGTGTACGATACGGCCTACGAGTTTGCAAAGAGGCTGGGCAAGGTCCCGGTCCGCACCAGCGACAAGACCGGATTCATCGTGAACCGGCTGCTGGTTCCGTATCTGCTCGACGCCATCCGCGCCTATGAAGAGGGTGTGGGCTCGATCGACGATATCGACAATGCGATGAAGCTGGGCTGTGGATATCCCATGGGCCCCTTCACCCTGCTCGATTTTGTCGGCCTGGATACGACCTATTACATCACTCACGTGATGTATGAAGAGTTCAAGGAGCGCCGCTTTGCCTCACCGCCATTGTTGAAGCGCATGGTGATGGCCGGGTGGTATGGTCGGAAATCAGGCAAAGGATTTTACGATTACTCGGACCCGGCGAACCCGAAGGCGAATAAATTGTGATGCACGTGTAGGGGCAGGTGTCCCCACCTGCCCAGCGGAGCGAAGCTCCGCAATTGCCCTGAGGGCTGGTCATTCGTCCGGGGAGTGAGGTCAAGCAAACCCTGGCGAGCGTTGCTCGCCCGCCCGGACGAGGGCTCCGGGCCTACGTGGTTTGAACTGAGTTCCAGAGATTTCGCATTGAAATCGCAGCGCAAAATTCGAATCAGGGCGCTTGAAGGCAAGCTCAACGCTGAGGGAAAACGCTTCGCGATTGTGGTTTCCCGCTTCAACGCCTTTATCACCGATCGCCTGCTCCAAAGCGCGTTCGACGGGCTGATGCAATGTGGCGCCAAGCCGAAGGATATCAAAATCGTTCGCGTTCCCGGCGCCTTCGAAATTCCGTCCGCGGCCCGCACTCTTGCCGAGACCAAAAAATACGATGCTATCATCTGTCTTGGGTGCCTGCTGCGCGGTGACACTGCGCACTACGACGTCATCGTCAACGAGGTGGCTCGCGGCATCGGCCAGTCGGCGCAGGAAACCGGAGTGCCGCACGCGTTCGGCGTCCTCACCTGTGAAACCCTCGAGCAAGCTATCGATCGCGCCGGCCTGAAGATGGGCAACAAGGGCCTTGAAGCGTCGCTGGCGGCAGTCGAGATGGCAAACCTGAAAGCAGTCATCGGTCGTCAGTTGTCGGTCGTCAGCAAAGCTGTCAGCTCTCAGCTTTCGGTTTTCAGAAAAGCCGAAAAGTCCAAACCGAGTGCCCCTCGCGCGAAGCGCAAGACCAATCCTTAACTTCATCGGTTGTACACTGATAGCTGACAGCTTCCCATGGGAACCCGCCGCAAATCTCGCGAACTTACCCTGCAAATGCTTTTTCAGTCCGATATGGGAAAGCAAACCCCGGAGCAGGTGCGTCAGACCTTCTGGCGCGAGAGTGGAGATGTGGGTGCCGATGTCCAAAGCTTTGCCGAGGACTTGTTCCGGGTCGCCACCGATCGCGCCAGCGAAATCGACGGCCTGATTGAGGGTCACGCCCAGCACTGGCGCATGGAACGCATGGCTGCGGTTGACCGGAATCTGCTGCGTGCCGCGGTCGCCGAGTTGCTGGGATTCCCCGACACTCCACGCGCCGTGGTTATCAATGAAGCTTTGGAAATTGCGCGCAAGTTTTCCAGCCCGGAATCGGTGCAATTCATTAACGGCGTGCTGGATAGCGTGGGTAAAGAACTGCAAAGCAGTCGTTAGTCGTCGGTCGTCAGTCGTCAGCCCAGAGCCGACCCCGCCAACCAGCTTTACATCGTCCGGGATGGAACGAGCGAGGACGCTCGCGCCTACATTGCAGGGCTGACGACTGATGACCGACGACTAACGACTGCTTTACGGCTTAACCGCGATCAAGTCCGGATTGCACGTGAAGGGCACACCATTGCACAGGCCGGCCTGAAAAGTCGTGGGATCGGTGGGAAACGAAATCTGCAGAACGTCGCCACCGTTCTGGGTGTCCAGAATGTGCACCTGGCCATCGGCGGCCGCAATGTAAAGCCGGCTTCCGTCGGGGGTAAGCGAGGCCTGGATCGGGATGGCATCGCCGGAGAGGGGAATGGCCGACGAGGTCTGGTTGTCGATATTGAAGACCAGCACGCTGCCGCGATCGCTGGCAATCACATAGGCGCGGGCCGCGTCCTGCGACACAATCAATTGAAGAGGCACGAAGCTGCCCTGGCCCAGATTGAAGGATGTCGCCGTACCGCTGCTTGCGGTTGACGTACAGCCGGTTGGCGCCCGGGCCACGCGGAAGAGGTCGATCCCAGGCGAATCCACCGCCAAAATGCTGGTGATCGTGGTGGCGCTGCCGGCCGTAGGCGGGTCCGCCAGATTGACAGCGTCCCGGGGAAGCGCCTTGAGGAACGACGGGACCACGGGCAGCACAACGTTATTGGTTAGCGCGGAACTCAGGCCGCATGTGCTCCAGGCCGTGACCGAAGAAGTACTCGATCCTCCGGACACGAATGCAAACGCCCCTTCCGGAGAAAATGACACGTCTTTGGCGGGTGCAGTGAGAGGGATCTTTTTTAGCGCATCCTGTGCCGACCACACATACAAATTAGAGCCGGCAGCGATGAAGGCCTTCAGATTGTCCGGGGAAAAGTCGGCCGCGGTTGCGCCTGCAATGTTCAACGTCGTACTGGTATTGGTGGTGGTGTCGAATACGATCACCTGGGTGGCAGGCGGAGGGGTGTTGCTTCCCGGGACCGGCACGGCGTTGGGGTCGGCGCCTGACAGGATCACCTTCTTGCCATCGGGAGAAACCGTCAGCACCTTTCCCGTCACGGACTTGAACTGGGTCACCGTGGGCGGACTGGCGACGGTAATCTGCATCAGCCCGCGGCTTCCAAAGAACGAAAAATCCGTACCCATATAGGCCTTCGCGCCCTGGCGATCGAAGACCAGAGAGTTCGGCGTTGCCGGCAATCCGACCGCCGTTCCCACGGTATTGTTTGGCGAACCAATTGGAACCAGGAGGCTTACGCAGCCGGCAGTGGTGGCGCAATTGCCGGGAGGAGAGGAAGAAAATCCGGTGCTCGATACGTAAACGGTGGGCGTGGTTGTGGTGGTCGTGGTGCTACTGGAAGGAGCGACCACCACATCGACGGCGCTCTCCGGATAGATCGGGAGGAGCGGCTTCAATCCAATATTGCAGGTCGGCGGCGTGCAGGAAGCAACCACAGTTGCCCCCCCGGCCTGCGGAGTAGCAATGGAGCCGGCATTCGCGGACACGCTCAGCGGATTGGAGGAACTCCAGGTCAGGGGCACGCCGGTGATGGTATTGTCGAGAGTGTCCAGCACGGTGGCGGTGACCGTCTTTCCGGTTCCAGAAGTCACGTTAATGGAATTCGTGGTGCTGCCCGTGACCGCCAGCGCGATGGATTGCACGGCGCAGGTGGTGAAATCCAGAGGTTGGCTGTTTGCATTGCTGTTTGTGGCAACCAGCGAGGTTATTCCCGGAGTGTGGGCTGTGACTTTGACTTGCCCGGTCTGAAGTCCGGCCACAGGTGCGCTGTCAGTGGCTATCTCCAGCGTGGTTACATCGACGTTGACCGACTGCCAGGTAAAGGGCCCCACGGTGCCGGTGATGTCCAGCCCACGGCTGAGGGCAGTGGCCTGGTAGTTGAAGCTTTGACCCTTGGAAAAGCAAGGACCGGCGGGAGGGGTCTGCTCAGGGACCGGGCTGATTACGATCTTATCGATGTGCTGATGCACGTACACGGTCGTGGGGGGGCTGCTAATCCCGTGCGACCGGGCGGTCACCTGGGCCACCCCGACCGGGCCGGGAGTGCAGATTTGCGGGGCGGTGAGCGAATCCCACGTACCGGCGCACGCCAACCCATTGGTGGCGATGGTCAAAACTGCGGTATTGCTGGAAAGGAACGTAACCGGAGTAGTGATGGCTGTGTTCTTGCTGTTCCGGGGGGAAGCGGTGAAGGTCTGGCTCGCGCTGCCCGCGTCCAGAGAAACCGGGTTGGCCGGTGAGAGACTGATATTGGCCGGGGTCGGGAAGTTCGTGGTCGTAGTCGGACTGCTGCTACTGCAACCGGTCAAGGCGGCGATCAAACTGACGGCGATAAAAATGAAGGCCAACCGGACTATACAGAACGACCTACCCATGCACCCTCCCCGCCCAGTTGACACACGGGGCGAGCTCGTTTTGTAGAAAGCTCCAAGTGTAGAGGCTAGAATTTTTTTCAGCAAGTTGAGGCGCCGAAATCCTGAACGAAGTGAAGGATCTGCTGACCTTTTCTGCGTGCAGTGCTGCAACCTGCGATTGTTGAATTGCCGGATTCTAGGATTTAAGAATTTAAAATCCAAAAATCCGTCGATTCGAAAATCCGTCAATCCGTTAATTCCAGGAAAAGCCGCCATTTCCATCTGATGCAACCAATCCCGGTTGACGATGTGTGCAGCCAGTTGCTATATTTGTAAGGTTCCGCGAGTTAAGTCTGGCTGGTCTGTAGGCGGTGGGTTTTCCCTACTGCGCTGGCGCGCGTGTGGAATGCCTGAAACGCAGCTGAGCTTTAGCAACAAACGTCTCCGATGAAATACGATGGAGGCGCCCTCGCTGAAACGTCCTGCGCGCACCTTTCACCCGTTGAAAGGCTATGCGGGGCGGTGCTGACGAAACGGAGCAGCTCCCGGAAGGTTCGGGCTTGGTGCCACCGTCGGCGGCTTTAGTTCTGAACGGGAAATCAAAATCTCCCGCGCTACACGCCGCGGGAATCATGGTTGGCGGGTCCGCCATCCAGCCCCTGAAATCGGGGAAGAGCAGAGGCGGCGTCGTTCCGCGAGGGTGTGCCTGTAAGGACGCCAGGCGGGAAGGGCGTGGCTTGGAAGCACCGGGAACCGCAGCCCTTAGGAACAGGAGCACCAGGAACCGTATGCCTACTTTCAATCAATTGGTGCGTAGCGGCCGCAAGCGGCCGCGCTACAAGACGGCGAGCCCGGCCTTGCAGGGATGTCCCCAAAAGCGCGGTGTTTGCACTCGCGTTTACACCCAGACCCCCAAGAAGCCGAACTCCGCCCTGCGTAAAGTTGCCCGCGTGCGATTGACCAATGGAATCGAGGTCACAACCTACATTCCCGGCGTCGGCCACAATTTGCAGGAGCACTCGATCGTCCTGATTCGCGGCGGCCGTGTGAAGGACCTCCCGGGCGTGCGCTATCACGTGATCCGTGGCACCCTGGACGCCGTAGGCGTCGCCGGCCGCAAGCAGAGCCGTTCGAAGTACGGAGCCAAACGGCCGAAAGCGTAAGAGCGTCGTTGGTCATGGGCCCTTGGTCGTTGGCAAAAGCAGGTTGTTCGGAATGGCAAGAGATTAAAGGATTAAGTCAGAAAAAGTTGGGCTGAAAGCTGACGGCTGAGAGCTGACAGCTGGAAGCCAGGAGCTAAAAGCTTAATGCCTCGAAAAGGATATATCGCCAAGCGGAAGGTGGAGCCCGATCCGGTGTACGGATCGGATCTGGTGACGAAGTTCGTCAACTCCATGATGTGGCAGGGCAAGAAGAGCACGGCCGAGGGCATCTTCTATGAAGCCTTGACCAAACTCCAGGAGAAAGGCGGCGACGAGCCCCTGAAGCTGTTTAAGAAGGCGGTGGAGAACGCCAAGCCGCTGCTCGAAGTGAAGAGCCGCCGCGTGGGCGGCGCGAACTATCAGGTCCCGGTCGAAGTGAATGCCGACCGGCGCACCTCGCTGGCCATCCGCTGGCTCATTACTTATTCCCGCGGACGCGCCGAAAAGGGCATGATCGACAAGCTGAGCAACGAGTTGCTCGATGCCAGCAATAACCGCGGCGCGGCGATTAAGAAGAAAGAAGACGTGCACCGCATGGCCGAAGCCAACAAGGCCTTCGCCCACTACCGCTGGTAGAAGCGCAGCTCTTAGCCGTTAACTCTTGGCCTTTAGCTAAGGCAAAACGGTCAAGCTAAGAGCTAATGGCTAAGAGCTAGGAACTGAACTACATGAGTACCGGTACCAACATCGCCGGCGAACAAGAGTCTCGCAAGGAAGAGAAGAAAAAAGCTGTGTCCAGAACAGTTCCATTAGAACGGTGCAGGAACA
>Ga0326726_10005801_pt1 | contig 11158 bp, 10 predicted proteins | sample MHFenrmetagenome_2_FD_207603 | JGI IMG/M metagenome (GOLD analysis project Ga0326726, IMG submission 207603) | Lab enriched peat soil microbial communities from Michigan Hollow, Ithaca, NY, United States - MHF15MN | ecosystem: Environmental > Terrestrial > Soil > Wetlands > Peat | place: USA...
GCAAACATTACGAAAGATGCATGGTTCCCATATTTTTCAAGAATATTTTCTCCCTGTTTCAGCAGATAATCATTCAGATCAGGATTTCTATCCTTACTGAAACTGCCCCAGAAAGAGAGCTCAGGCTGCATATATATTCCTTCAATGTCAGCAGCCTGAAATGCTGCTTCCGGTGGCGTCCAGGAGTGGAACCTGTAAAAATTAATGCCGTATGATTTGGCAATCCTGAAAATTTTTCTCCAGCTTTCGACATCCATTGGCGGATGACCGGTTAACGGGAAAACACATGCATCATGCTTTCCACGCAGAAAGGTCTTTAATCCGTTTATTGTGAATTGTGTCCCGCTTGTCGAAAACTTGCGTAGTCCGAAATTTGTTGTAACAGCATCAAGGTTTTTCTTTCCTTTTAAAATCACATCCAGCTTATAGAGAACCGGCTCAAATTCGCTCCAGAGTTGTGCCTTATCACCCAGATCATAAGACAATTCTATTTTATTCTCCCCGGGCTTTAATGACATACTGAATGATTTCTTTTCTGAATTCCCTGGTTTTTCAGTGTTCCATGAATTCGCTTTCAGAACAATAATGGATCTCTCTTCTGATTCTGACCCACTGAAAACATTGAGTTTTATCATAACCTTTTTTGTATCCGGGTCAGGAAAGGTTTTAATATCTTTAATATATGACCTGCTGTAGGCTTCAAGGCAGAACTTCCCGATGATCCCATTCCAGTTTGTCTGGGTATGCTCTGTCCAGGAATGCGAACCTGTAATTCCCCCCGGGACCGATCCGTTTCCATTATTGACAAGAACTGTAATAGTGTGTTTCCCCGGAGTCAGAAAGCCAGACAATTCATAAACCTGCTGAGTCAGAATATCACTGTTTTCTCCTGCAGATGTGGAATCGACCCAAACTTTTGTTGGTTTGGTTCTCTCCATAATCAGCCTGATATTTTTACTATACCATTTTTCAGGAATATTAATCTCTTTCTGGTACCATGACATCCCTGAATACATCAATTCGCGGGAGAGTCTCATTGTTTCATTAGTATTGGTGTTGACTATCCCTTTCTTATTTTCATCCATTGTACCCGGTAATTTTACCGAATCATTCAGAGTTTTGGAATACCATAGTTTGTCAATTCCGATACCCGATGTGTCCATGGCAAACCGCCATATCCCGTCCAAAAGAATTGTCTCCCTGACGGGATCAGATTTTTTATCATAGCATGATGTTAAAATAAACATCAGACCCGTAATCACGGGAAAGAGAATTCGAAACATTGCTGGAATATTTATTTGTTTTTTATATCAACCCCATAGCTTTAAGCCACTTTATGCACAACCCAGGCCAGGATGATTCTGTTCCGCCATTTGGAGAAAGACCATAACCATGGCCACCTTTCTGAAATATATGGAGCTCCACCGGAATTTTGTTCTTCTGCAAACCTTTATAATAACCAATGCTGTTCATCACAGGAACAGCGTTATCGTCAGAGGAATGGACAAGAAATGCCGGTGGTGTTTCAGCTGTTATCTGTAATTCATTTGAAAACCGCTTTACTTGCTCTTCGCCTGGCTTAAGGCCTATGAGATTATTCCTGGAACCCATGTGCGTAATTGTAGTATCGAAAGAAATAACCGGGTAGATCAGCAGTGAAAAATCAGGCCTTGCACTTGTATTGTCTTTCACATCATACACTTTTTCAGCAAAGTGGGTGGATAATGTTGAGGCAAGGTGACCTCCTGCAGAAAAACCTATGACACCTACCTTATTCGGATTAATCTTCCACGAAACGGCATTTCTCCGGATAACCCGCATAGCCTCCTGGGCGTCCTGCAGAGGGCCTATTGCTTTATCAATCATGATCTGATCTGAAGGAAGGCGGTATTTAAGTATAATTCCGGCTATTCCATTATCATTCAGCCACTTTGCAATGGCATTGCCTTCATGATCAAATGCAAGGGCCCCATATCCTCCACCGGGACAGATCAATACTGCTGCTCCGTTTGCTTTTTCGGGTGCAGGCAGGAATACAGTCAGATCAGGAGTAACCACCTTTTCACACCGTGTTATCCTTCCATCAGTAGTTGTTATCTTTTCAATATAGGAAGCATCTGTCTTTGATCCGGGAATTCCATCAGGCCACAACTTTATTGTCAGAGTCTGGGAAAAACCATTCATCATGAAAATGTTCATTAAAAGAACTGAGACTATTGATATTTTTGTTTTCATTATTTACCTCCTTCCCATGGTACCATGGGTGATTTATAAAAGTTGATTCCCATTGCATTAAACCATTTTTGCTGTTTTGCCAGGCGGATTTTGTACTCATCCCAGTTTCTCATTGAAGCTGGGGTCCACCCTATTTCGGCATAACCCGGAAGCCTGGGAAATACCATATACTGTAAATCATTCAGATTTGTTATGGTCTCGCTCCATAGCGCCGCTTCAATCCCGATAATGCTTTCTTTTCCCAAACCCGGAACGAGAGTGGCAGGATCCCAGTTATAAGCGTCGTTCACTTCAATATAAGCGGCCCAGTGCAGCCCCAATAGAGTGGTCGGATTATATTTCATGTCGAGATAAGCTTTTGTGGCCGGAGACATCAGGACCTTTGCACCCTGGCTCGCTGCTTTTTGTGCATTAGGTACATTCGCCCAGTGCTGGGCAACACTGTTTGGCTTAAGGGTTGCCAGTGCAATTTCGTCCCATCCCAGGACCTGCTTACCGTGCGAGTTAACTATTTCCTGAACTTTGTTAACAAATGGAATATAATCTTCGATCTTGGTTGAATGTGATTCATCTCCGCCAATATGAATATATGGTCCCGGAGTAATTGCAGACAATTCCCTGAAAACATCATCAATAAATTTGTATGTGATCTCTTTGTCTGTGCAAAATGTGCTGAATCCGACATTCGTACCTGTGTATAATTCAGTTGCTTTTCCATTACAGTTCAGTTCAGCATATGATGCAAGTGCAGCATTGGTATGACCAGGCATATCAATTTCGGGCACAATGGTTATATATCGTTCCTTTGCATAACGCACAATATCAGAGTATTGTTCTTGTGTATAATAACCTCCCTGACCTCCTCCAACCTCGGTACTGCCGCCATGAATGGTAAGATTTGGCCACGATTTAATTTCGATCCTCCATCCCTGATCATTTGAAAGACCCAGATGCAAAGCATTCATTTTATAATATGCCAGATATTCAATAACCTGTTTTACATCATCAACACCAAAGAAATGGCGAGAGACATCCAGCATTGCTCCCCTGTAAGAATATTCGGGATAATCTGTGATCGTGCCGGTGGCTATTTTGAATACGCCGGGTTTCTTCGAAATTGTATCATTTGTTACAATTTGCCTGATTGTCTGAATACCCCTGAATATTCCGGCTGGCTTACTGGCTGTCAGCTTTATCAGCTGTTTTGTTATCGTCAGCTCATATCCTTCATCTCCGAATTTTTCTCCAGGATCTGATAATGTAAGATAAATATTACCTGACCTGGGTTCTGCAGAAACAGTTTTCACTTTTGTTTTAAAACCAGTTTCAGATTGAAGTTTGCCGGCAAGATACAATCCGATCTGCATCATTTCATCAGACTCACCCCGGACAAAAATGCTGCTCTTTTCCTTAAGGGTGAAATAATCGCCCGTAGCTGTAATTGAAACAGGTTTGGGGATAATGCTTTCTTTCAGAAGATCGGATGGCGTCTTGTCCGCGCTGAAGATTGGATTTGCCATCACTGTTGCCATTAATAACGCCGGGAAAAAAATATTTTGTTTCATATTTGTCTTTGTTATTTTATATTCTGGACTTTCTGCAGGGGATTCTGAGCCCTGTTATTGAACTCCTTGTACAAACCTTCAATTGTGTTGTTGTTCTTCAGGTATTTTACCAATTCTGCAATCTGATCAGAGCAGCTAAGAATTAAAAGCTCGCCAAGTCTTTTATTTGGTTGTGCAAAGTCGCTTGCATAATGATTAGGGTATTTTGCGTACCACCAGATTCCGGTATACCCAAATGGAACATTGAGCCTTTTCTGATCAGCTCCGGATTGACTGGTTATTTCCTGAACATCAACAAGATCGGGTCTGATATAAGACATCATTGCTGTTTCTTCCTCCCCGGCATGGCCATCAAGTTTTGCTTTTTTCAATGATTCAATTTCTTTATTGTAATCAGGGTTTGTCTTTTCCTGATATAATACTACAATATAATCTTTAGGGGAGGCGAGCTGTGCCTGGCAGAAATATTGAAGGAAATTTGAATTGCCTCCATGGCCATTGACCAATACGATTTTCTTCAATCCGTTTCTGGATAACTCGTTGCAGGTTTCATCAAGCATTTTCCACATAAGCTCAGTGCTGTATGCTACTGCACCAGGTTGATGTCTGGCTTCAAAGATCTGCCCTACGAAATAAGGCGGGAAGACAACTGCATACTCTTTTTTTGCGGCCGCAGTTGCAAACTCCCTGGCTTCAAACATATCAGTACCAAGCGGAAGGTGCGGACCATGTTTTTCAATTATGCCCAGGGGGATAATACAGACACCTCCTGAAAGTTCAACTGCTTTGGCAAACTGGGGAGATGTCAATTCTTCCATTTTAACCGGCAGGTTTGTCTGATTGACCTGTTGCCCGGAGAGAACTGTTACGATAAACAATACAGAAAATAAAATCAATAATTTTTTCATAGTTATAAATATTAATAATGGTTATAATATCAGGATGTTTTTATTTGAACAAGTTTGAAAAAGAATTTTATATACCTCAGCCCCGAAAGAATAAGTGCTAAACCAATCGCATTATAAAGCACTGAAAGATAAATTTTTGGAATTGGAGAATGACGTAATCCGATTCCCATCGAAACCATTACAAGAACAATTAAATAACTTTTCCAGGTCATAAAAGAAAAAATACATTTTTTTTCAGTCAGCGGTAGCAATCTGTTAAGATTTTTATCGGCAATTTTCATAAAACCAAAATGGAGTATTGGCATTGCGGCGATAAACCCGACCGCATAAAGCAATTTTTTATTTTCACTCTGCTCTAACCACGAAACAGCAAAGCTTATCAGCATTATTCCAATACAACACCATATTAAACCTGCCAATAAAACCAGAATTTTTTTATCTACTGCAGGATTGAAATCAGCAAATTTCATGTTTGTTATTCAATTATGGCAAGACGGTATGGTCTGATTTCTATCTTCCTCCATACTCCATTAACAATATATGGTTCATTTTCAAGGCTTTTGTCGAGGGCGGCCCTGTCGGGAAATTCATATATTATCATCGATCCTATCATTTTTTCATCATCATCAAGAATGGCTCCTCCCAGGAGAAACTCACCCCTTTTTTTCAGAGTGGCTATCTTTTCGAGATGTTCGGGACGAACGTTCATTCTTCTTTCCAGAGCTCCCGGATCGGTTCCGTCAAAGGCAACAAGTAAAAATTGCATTTTGATTTTTTTAATTTGGCACTATCTGCCAAATTTAATCAATAATCTATTGCCGTCGGTTTTGACCGACAGATTTTAAAGGTCTAAAAAAGAAGCGCTGCCTGCTCAGGCACACCATTCATTGCTTATATTTGTTATTGGTATTATAAATTTAAATATGATTTTGAGCAACCGGAAACAAGCAACAAGCAACCAGGAAGTCAGATGCTGAATTTCAAATCAATTTTTAATCCTTTCCGTTTTTTTAAAGATCTTAAAAGAAAAGACCATAAGCCTGTTTTTGGTGCACTCGATATTTTCAGGTATATAGGTCCGGGTTTGCTGGTTACCGTGGGATTTATCGATCCTGGAAATTGGGCGGCAAATATTGCAACCGGGTCAAACTACGGATACACTCTTCTATGGATAGTCACACTATCGACACTTATGTTGATCATCCTTCAGCATAATGTTGCTCATCTGGGAATCGTAACCGGTCTTTGTCTTTCTGAAGCTGCAGCCATTCATATTAAACCGGTTATATCAAAACCTATCCTTTATTTTGCAGTTCTGGCCTCTGTTTCAACATCACTTGCTGAAATTCTTGGTGGTGCAATTGCACTTAATATGCTTTTTGATATACCAGTTACAATTGGTGCTGTACTTGTAACCTTTTTTGTTATGATAATGATCTTTACTCATTCGTACAAGAAAATAGAGAAATGGATAATCGGATTTATATCAATTATAGGGCTCTCCTTTTTATATGAAATTTTCCTTGTCGATGTTGACTGGGCTGCTGCAGGTATTTCCTGGGTCAAGCCATCAATACCCCAGGGGTCAATTTTGCTGCTGATGAGCGTTCTGGGTGCTGTTGTGATGCCTCACAACCTGTTTCTGCATTCCGAGATAATCCAGAGCCGGCAATGGAACCTGAAGGATGAGAAAACAATTAAGAAACAGCTGAAGTTTGAGTTTGCGGATACACTATTTTCAATGATCATAGGCTGGGCTATCAACAGCGCAATGATAATTCTTGCCGCAGCGACTTTTTTCAATAATAGAATCAAAGTGGATGAGCTTCAGCAGGCCGAAAGCCTCTTAAAGCCCCTGCTCGGAAACAATGCTTCTCTGGTATTCGCCCTTGCACTTCTTTTTTCGGGAGTGGCTTCTTCAATTACCTCAGCCATGGCAGGTGGTTCGATAGTTTCCGGTATTTCAGGAGAACCTTATGATATAAGGGATAACCATACAAGATGGGGAGTTATTATTTCTCTTATAGGTGCCCTGATAATCATTTTTTTCATCGGAGATCCTTTTAAGGGACTTATCCTGTCACAGGTATTCCTAAGTGTACAGCTACCCTTTACTGTTGCTATTCAGGTTTATCTTACATCGTCGAAAAAAGTAATGGGTAAATATGCCAACAGTAATTTCTTGAAAATTCTATTATTGATCATTGCAGCTTTTGTAACTTATCTCAATTTCAGACTGCTGTTTTCATTGGTATTCAATTAGACAAATTCAAAAATATTATCATGGTGCGTAAAAAATACAAAACTGGAATCGTTTTAAGTGGTGGCGGAGCAAGAGGGTTTGCACATCTGGGTGTCCTGAAGGCACTCAATGATGCAGGTATCTATCCCGATGTAATAGCAGGAACCAGCGCAGGTGCACTGGTTGGTGTTTTGTATGCTGACGGATACCCTCCTGACGAGATCCTGAAGTTGATGAATGCATCAAGCTCGCTGCATTATGTCAGGCCGACAGTTCCACGTGAAGGACTTCTGCAAATTTCAGGTATAGAGCGTATTCTGAAGGAAAACCTACGGGCTGAAACCTTTGAAGATCTGAAATTGCCCCTTTATGTTACAGCGACAGACCTTAATAATGGCAGGGCTGAATATTTCTCTTCTGGCGAATTGTTAAGGCCTGTGATTGCATCTGCAAGCATTCCGGTGCTTTTCAAACCTGTTATAATTGACAAAATCCACTATGTAGATGGTGGAGTGCTCGACAATATGCCGATCAAACCAATCGAAGGACAATGTGATTTCATAATAGGGTCTTTTGTAAATCCGATAGGTTATGAAAAAACGGTCACGAGTCTGGTTCAGATCGCGGAACGCACATTTATGCTGAACATGTCGAAAGAGATTGAATATAAGACTAAGAAATTTGATGTTTTCATAGCTCCTCCTGAGTTGAAAAATTATAAGATACTTGATCCGGAAAAAGCGCTTGAAGTTTTTGAAATCGGCTATAAAGCGACAAAAAGCAAGTTGGATGATCCGGAAGTTAAGAAGCTTTTATCAGGGAATAAAGCTTTTTGATCTCGGCTTCCCAGAGCGAATCTTCAGGGGTTTCAAGAATAAGTGGCATATCATTGAATCTGTCGTCGTTCACCACAAACGAAAATGTATCTTCCCCAAGGAATCCTGTCCCGATGTTTTCGTGCCTGTCAACTCTGGTGCCAAAATCTTTCTTTGTATCATTAAGATGCATTCCCTTCAGATATTGAAAACCTATTATATTGCCGAATTTTTCAAATGTCTTTATGAATCCGGCTTCTGTTTTGACATCATACCCGGAGGTAAATGCATGACAGGTGTCTATACAAACGCCGACTCTCGATTTGTCCTCAACCCTTTCAATTATATAGCTAATCTGTTCGAAAGAGTGACCCAGATTGGTTCCCTGTCCTGCTGTATTTTCAATGACTGCTGTAACACCACTGGTTTTCTCAAGCGTAATATTGATTGATTCCGCAATTCTAGTTAGACATTCTTCAATACTGATCTGTTTAAGGTGGCTCCCCGGATGAAAATTGAGCCTGTCGAGTCCCAGTAGCTCACATCGTTTCATCTCATCAAGAAATGAAGCTCTTGATTTTTCAAGAGGTTCTTTTTCCGGATGTCCCAGGTTAATAAGGTAACTGTCGTGAGGAAGGATCTGAAATGGCTTGTAATCAAGCTTTTCACAGTTTTCCCTGAAAGCTGTTATACTGGTTTTGGAAAGCGGACTGGAAAACCATTGTCTCTGATTTTTTGTAAACAATGCAAAAGCCTTTGCGCCTATTGCATCAGCATTCAGCGGTGCGTTCTGGACCCCGCCTTCAGCACTGACATGAGCTCCGATGTACTTCATAATTTATCCATTTATGTAAATAACAATTTTGGCGTCAGGCGTCAGGCGTCAGGCCACAGGAAGAATTTTAATAATTATTTTTTGCCTGATGCCCGTCGCCCGCTGCCTGTTGCCTTAATCATAGTAACTTGTTCCGTCCCAGCAATGAGTACATAATTTTTCCTTTGGCAGACCTATTGCCTCAACCAGATCATCGAGCCTCTGGTACATAAGGCTGTCGAGATCGAGTGTTTCGGCAATTTTTGTTACCATTTTTTTATATTTATCTGAATCAGGATTAGAATATTCCTTCAGATCTTCGGTTTCACCTCCAAGTTGAAAAACGGCTTTCCGGCCTGCCAGTTCAAGCGGTGTCCTTGACTGTGAAAAATTCAGGAACTCGCATGGATAAAGCAGTGGCGGACATGCGATTCTCATGTGTACCTCTGCTGCACCCGATTTTCGCAGATCAATTGTATTGTCTTTTAACTGTGTTCCCCTAACAATGCTGTCATCGAGAAAAACCATTTTCTTTCCCTCAATAATAGCCTTGTTGGGGATCAGCTTCATTTTTGCAACAAGATCTCTTTGTTCCTGTTTCTGAGGCATAAAGCTTCTTGGCCAGGTGGGGGTATATTTTGCATAAGCTCTTTTGTAGGGGATCTTTTTCTCATTTCCATAGCCTACCCCATGTCCTACTCCCGAATCAGGAATCCCACAGACAAAATCGGCATTTACAGAGTCCCTTCTTGCAAGTGCGGCTCCGCATCTGTATCTGCATTCTTCTACATTTATGCCTTCATAATATGACGGAGGATATCCATAATAGACCCACAGAAAGGCACATATCTGCATTTTTTCACCGGGTTTTCTAAGCTGTTTGTAACCATCAGAAGTAATGTGAACTATCTCCCCCGGGCCTAGAAAATACTCGGTTTCAAATCCGGTATTTGGAAAAGAACAAGTTTCGACTGCAACAGCATATCCGCTCTCTTTTTTGCCAATCACTACAGGTGTCCGGCCAAGTTTATCCCTGCCAGCTATTATTCCCTGTTCTGTAAGAATAAGCAGGGAGCATGATCCTTTAATATTTTCAAACACATTTTCAGTCCCGGAAACAAAATCATTTTTTTCGCATATCAGGTTTGCAATTACCTCTGTCGGGTTAATATTTCCTTCAAAGTTTTCAGTAAAATGGTTTTTGTTATTAAGAAATCTTCGCTCAAGCTCAGCCAGATTCAACAACCTTGTCACTGTCACAATAGCAAATCTTCCCAGATGTGAACTGAATAAAATTGGCTGCGGATCTGTGTCGCTAATGACCCCCATTCCTGAATTACCAGTAAAACCGCTTAGTTCATCTTCAAACTTATTCCTGAAATATGCATTTTCGAGATTATGAATTGACCGGCGGAATTCTTTTTGAGGACCAATAAAAACCATTCCGGCCCTTTTAGTTCCCAGGTGAGAATGGTAATCGGTTCCATAAAAAACATCTTCAACACAGCTGGTCTTGGAAATAACACCAAAAAATCCACTCATATAATTGAATATTAATTTTTTATAAATATGGAGTCTAATGGTAAATTTAATCATTGAACTTGATTTTATTAATTATTCCAAGGATATTATTACTTTTGCAGTATTATTTATTTAAAATCCAAGCAAATAAATGGCAGACACAAACACATTCACTCCGGTAGAACAGCCAAAGAAAAAGAGCGCACCGATCGCCATGATTTTCACCACCGTTATTCTGGCAGCAGCTTTGATCTTTTTGGTTGTTATGTATTTCGACCAGAAAAATAAAATGGTCGATATGGAAACAGTTCTGACCCAGGAAAAAGATTCTCTTCAAAATGAACTCAGGCTTATGGTCCATGGGTATGATACATTAAAGACTGATAATGATACCCTTATGTCCAATCTGCAGAGGGAGAAAAAAAGAATCCAGCAGTTATTGTCACTCAATGCCTCAAACGTTCAGCTTGTAAAAAAATACAAAGCTGAAATCGGCACGATGAGGGAAATCATGAAAGGTTACATTGTTCAGATAGATTCACTTAACACACTTAATCAACAGCTTGTTGCCGAAAATACAGGAATCAAGAAGCAGATAAACGAGGTTCAGAATACAAATGTCGAGCTATCAAAAGCCAAGGAAGAGCTGACATCAAAGGTAACTGTTGCTGCAGTTATCCAGGCAAAGGATATCAATGCAGTTACCCTTAACAAGAAAAGGAAAGAGACAACAAGGATTGCCAATATAGATAAGTTAAGAATCTGCTTTACCCTTCGTGAGAATCCAATTGCTGCTCCGGGTGAAAAAGAAGTATTTATGAGGGTGATAAGGCCTGATTCACTTGTCATCACAACAAGTCCTGATAATTTGTTCGATTTCAATGGCAACAAACTGGTTTATTCTGCCAGCCGTCTTGTCGATTATATGAACCAGGATATTGAAATGTGCATCTTTCTTGATAACACCGGCGATTTTATTGTCGGTACCTATAGTGTTGAACTTTATCTTGAAAACAATATTATAGGGCGCACAACATTTGCTCTTGCAAAAAGATAAT
>Ga0326726_10005802_pt1 | contig 11156 bp, 9 predicted proteins | sample MHFenrmetagenome_2_FD_207603 | JGI IMG/M metagenome (GOLD analysis project Ga0326726, IMG submission 207603) | Lab enriched peat soil microbial communities from Michigan Hollow, Ithaca, NY, United States - MHF15MN | ecosystem: Environmental > Terrestrial > Soil > Wetlands > Peat | place: USA...
CAGGACGCACATGACCATCATGAACACCATGAATAGCGGGAAGATCCACCAGATCCCCCAACCGCCCCACATCATGTGCCACGGGCCGGGCCAATCCCATTCAGCTGAAGATTGAGCGCGCTGTGCGAGCGCTGCGAACGGGTACAGCAGCATGAGCAACGTCGCCGGTATTACAAAGGCATTACCAAACTTGGTCATCGGACAACTCCCTGGTCAATTCATGAACACGTATTGCACTGTGCACCTATCGGTAGGGTGGGTCTTGACCAAGCTCAAGCACCCGGCACAAATGAAAAAGGCCCCAGCTCTCGCTGAGGCCTCTAGAATTTGGCGCGCCAGACAGGATGAATCTGGGCACTGGCCCGAGACTCTAACCCTACCCCCGTAAGCCGTCCGAATGACCCCTTTCGGCCAAGAGCGGCCATTTAGCAATCGACTCAGCCGCGTTAGGTGAGCGTTGATCTGCATCAAGGGTCATTCTGCAAACGCTGATATATGTGGCCTTTCACTAGCTCGCTTCACTCTTGGCAATATGGCTTGGACTCTGACGCGGCGGGAACTTCTCAAGGCGGGCTTCACAAGCGCGGTGGTAGGAGCAGCAGGCGTGCCGCTGTCGGCGCTCGCGGCCGAAGAGGAGAAACGCTGGCGCTGGGACAAGGGAGTCTGCCGCTTCTGCGGCACCGGCTGCGGCATCCAGGTCGCCACGGATAGCGGACGGGTGGTCGCAGTAAAGGGGGACCCCGCAAGCCCCGTGAATCGCGGGCTTCTGTGCACCAAGGGGTACGCACTGCCCCAGATACATTACGGCGCGGACCGCCTGACGCGGCCGCTGCTCCGCATGCGGGACGGCCGCTTCGACAAGAAGGGTGACTTCACGCCGGTCAGCTGGGCCCAGGCCTTTGACGTGATGGAGCGCGAGTTCAAGCGCGTTCACCGCGAGCTCGGGCCCTCCGGCCTTGCCGTCATGGGCTCCGGGCAATACACCGTCCAGGAAGGCTACGCAGCGGTGAAGCTGGCGAAGGTCGGCTGGCGCTCGAACAACCTCGACCCGAACGCCCGGCACTGCATGGCTTCGGCGGTGGCGGGGTTTATGCAGACTTTCGGGATCGACGAGCCTGCCGGGTGCTATGACGACATCGAGCTGACCGACACGGTCGCGTTGTGGGGTGCCAACATGGCGGAAATGCACCCGATGCTCTGGGCGCGCATCATGGACCAGCGTCTGCGCGTGTCCGGCTACCGAGTGTTCAACCTCACGCCTTTCTCGAACCGATGCTCCGACGCTGCCGACGTCGAGATCATCTTCAGGCCGCAGACGGATCTCGCGATCTGGAACTACATCGCTCGGGAGATCGTCGCGCGCGGAGCAGTGGACCAGGCCTTCGTCCAGCGCCATTGCGTCTTTGCCACCGGTCCCGTGGACATCGGCTACGGCATGCGCCCGACCGAGGCCCTCGCCTATCCGGCAGAGCGGGACACGCAGCGGCGGGAGCAGGTGGTAGTGCTCACCCGTGAGGAGGCGATCGCGCGCCGGCTCGATCCTTCCGTGCGCCACGAGCGTCAGCAGAAGGACGCCGCGCGGGCCGGCGCACACTGGCTCATCTCCTTCGAGGATTTTCGGAAAGCGCTCGAGCCCTATACGCTTGATTTCGTGGCCGAGCTATCGCGGGGCGATCGCGACGAGCCCCTCGAGGCCTACAAGGCCAAGCTGAAGGCGCTCGCGGACCAGTACGCGGACCCCCGGCGCAAGATGGTGTCGTACTGGACGATGGGGTTCAACCAGAACGTCCGCGGCACCTGGGTGAACGAGCAGGCCTACATGGTCCATCTCCTCACCGGCAAGCAGGCGAAGCCGGGCAACGGAGCGTTCTCGCTCACGGGCCAACCCTCGGCGTGCGGTACCGCACGTGAGGTGGGCACGTTCTCTCACCGCCTGCCGGCGGACATGACGGTGGACAATCCGCAGCACCGGGCGCGCTGCGAGCAGCTGTGGCGGCTCCCGGCGATGACCCTCAACCCCAAGGTCGGCAGCCACATTACCCAGATGATGCGGGACCTGGAGGACGAACGGGTGAAGTGGTTGTGGGTCCAGGTCACCAATCCGTTCCAGTCCACCGCCAACGCGAACCACTGGATCCATGCGGCACGGGAGAAGGACTGCTTCATCGTCGTCTCCGACGTGTACCCGACGCTCTCATGCAAGGTGGCCGACCTCATCCTCCCGTCGGCGATGATCTTCGAGAAGTGGGGCGCCTACGGAAACTCGGAGCGCCGCACGCAGATGTGGCGCGAGCAGGTGCCGCCGCCGGGCGAGGCGCGTAGCGACGTCTGGCAGATGATGGAGTTTTCGAAGCGCCTTACGCTCGGGGAGATGTGGGGGCGCCAGCCTGTGCCCGGCCTCAAGGCCGCGGGCTTCGACGACGGCTTCCTCCCCGATGTTCTCTCGGAGGCCGAGCGCATGGGGTATCGGCGCGATCAAACGCTTTACGAAGTCCTCTTCGCTACCCGCGAGCTGCAGCAGTTCAAGTGGCCCGACCCGGTCGCGCGCGGGCATGAGAACCACACGGTCCTTCACGCCGGCATCGACTGGTTCCCAGAGAAGGCGCTCTTCCAGGAATATGCCCGCTTCGGGCGGGGCCATGGCCACGATCTGGCCGACTTCGATGTCTACTACCGCGACGACGTTCGCGGCCTGCGCTGGCCCGTCGTGGATGGCAAGGAGACCCTCTGGCGCTTCAATGAGCAGTACGATCCGTATGCCCGCAAGGGAAGCGCGTTTGACTTTTACGGCGACGCGATGAAGGCGATCCCTTCGGGCGATCTCGACGGCGTCACCGTCCCCGCGCCAGTCTCCCTCGCCGGCAAGGCCAAAATCTTCTATCGGCCGTACGCCGCACCGGCCGAGAGCCCCGACGCCGCCTATGACTTGTGGCTCTGCACGGGCCGCGTCCTCGAGCACTGGCACTCGGGCACGATGACACGCCGGGTGCCCGCGCTGCACAATGCGGTGCCGGAGGCGCTCTTGTTCATGCACCCCAAGGACGCTGACGCACGCGGTCTCAAGCGTTACGACGTCGCCTGGATCGAGTCCCGGCGCGGCAAGATCAAGGTGCGCGTCGAGATTGGGGGCCGCGACCGCGTGCCGCGCGGACTTGTGTTCGTGCCGTGGTTCGACGAGAGCGTCTTCATCAACAAGCTCACGCTGGACGCCACCTGCCCGATCTCCCTGCAGACCGACTTCAAGAAGTGCGCCGTGAAGATAACCAGAGCATGATTCCGGGCCGTTCCACCATAAGGACCGCTGTCGTCCTGTTCTTCGCCGCTCTGCCGGGTGCGGGCTGCAACCTATCCGGCTCGACGGTAACGTCCTCGGCGGCGCCGATCCCCGACACGGACATTGGGCTCGCGAAGAGCAGCGTCTTCGACGCGCCCACGCCGCCGGCCGTGAAGATGAATGAAAGCGCCCCCGGCCAGCAGCCGCCGCTGCCACGCCCCTATCGAATTGCCCCGCCGCGGATTCCCCACGCCATAGCCGATTTCCTCCCCATCACGCGGAAGGAGAACAATTGCATCGGTTGCCACGCGGTGAAGGAGAAGAAGCCCGGCGAAGCGACTCCCATCCCATCAAGCCACTACACCGACTACCGTCATGCGCCCGAGCAGGCGGGGACCCGGGTGGTCGGGGCCCGCTACGTCTGCATTGCCTGCCATGTCGAAACGACCGGCGCGCCAAACCTGGTCGACAACAACTTCCATCCGTAACGGCACGTCTGCCGGACGTTGCTGAAGCGTCATTCGATCAGACGAATTGAAGGAAGTGGTGCGCCAGAAGGTCGAATCGAATCTGGGCACTGGACCGAGACCCTACCGCTGTCCCTGTTAGGCATCCCGAATGCCTGCTTTCGGCGGCGGTCTCAATGGGTCAGTGCAACACCTGCATGGTTTAGGCGACGCAATAGCGAGAGTTTGTCTAATCAGCACTAATCGATACGAGTGCCGTTCCCTGGTCATCTTCACTCGTGTTTGTACAACACCAGATCGCGGTTAAGGCAAGCCACAGGAAAGCCTTAGGCTTCAAATCCCTGCCTCTAATAAATGGGGGTGTTGCGTCGATCGGTTGAACCCGCCGTCGAAAGCGGTCATTCAAATCCGAGCGGCACAACCGGGTCACAGTGGTTTCGCAACTCGTTGACCGTCAAGCTAGACGCCAGGGTTCGTAGGCGATCCGTATCCAATAGCAGTCGTAAGAAATCAGGTGCTTGCAACGCTTGCCGGTTCGTTACCAAGTCACAACAAGGCACACCCTTGTCACAGCAAATCTCGGTCTGTCACAGAGGCGGCAATCACTCCGGGTAACCTCTCATGCCGAGAGGCTCCATAAGACCAGAAGCCTCGCCGCTTCCACGGACGATTACATGCCACCCGGAGGCCTCGTACATATGCCAGCATTCATAGCCGACTGAGCCGACAAGCACGTCTAGCAAGAGCTGGTTGTCAAACTCGAGCACGAGGTCGGGCGCACCTTCCCGGACAAACGCATTGGTGATGCGCGCGTTGCCAATGGCGGCCATTGCGTCCTCTATGACGTTCACAGGCGCGGGAAGCCCGAATTTGTGGCCGTGATCTTGTGAGCACACGACGATCCCGCCAGGCCACGACAAGCGCCAGAAGCCCGTCTCGACTTGCACCGAGCCACCGTTTGAGAGCTCCACGGACCAGTCGGGCGGCCCTGCGGTACTGATCGAATCCACGGAGGCGCCGACCATCCATGCGAAGCGGTCTTTGTTCAGCAATTCAGAACGCATTGCCGGGAGCCTTTCCCCGTCCGGTAACGTGGAATCATTATAGGTGTGCCTCGCGCAATCCCTCGCCAGGCGCCGCGCCAGCACAAATGAAAAGGCCCCAGCTCTCGCTGAGGCCTTCGGAAGGTGGCGCGCCCGGCAGGATTTGAACCCACGACCCCTTGGTTCGTAGCCAAGTACTCTATCCAACTGAGCTACGGGCGCGAGGGTGCGGATTATACCGGAAGCGCGCTAGAAGCCCCAGTAATCCAGGCCTTCCGGCAGCGGCTCGCCATGCGCGAGCGATGCGAGCTTCGCGTACTGTCCGTCGGCGTACAGCAGGGGCTTACCCTTCTTGCCGAACACCACCTGCAGCACCTGGCCGAGGAAGATCGTGTGCGAGCCCTGCACGACCTTCTTCACCAGGCGGCAATCGAACGACACGAGCGCATCGAGCAGGATCGGCGAGCCCGTCGCCAGCTTCGACCATTCGCGCGCCTTGAAACGCCCTTCGCCCGATTGCGCGCCGCTGAACAGGTTCGACAATTCCGAATCCTCCGCGCGCAGCACGTTGACGCAAAACGCCTTGCTGGCCGCCACGCCCGCGTGTGTGGCGGAATTGCGGTTAAGACAGACGAGCAACGTGGGCGGCTCCGCGGTCGCCGAGCACACCGCGGTGGCGGTCATGCCGTAGCGGCGGCCGCCGTGCGCCGCGGTGATGACATTCACCGCATGCGCGAGGCTGCGCATGCCGAGCTTGAACTGCGCGGCGTCCACGGGCTTTTCCACGCGGTCGATTCTAGCGCCGGTTGACGAGCACGATGCCCACGCCCACCAGCAGCGCGGCGCCGGCGAAAGCCGGCGTCAGCGGCTCGCCGAGGATGGCGACGCCGAACAGCACGCCGAAGAGCGGCGTGAGGAACGAGAACACCGAGAGCCGCGCGGCGAGGTAGCGCGTCAGCAGCCAGAACCAAACCAGGTAGCTCGCGAAAGCGACGATCACGCCCTGGTAGGCGAGGCTCGCCAACGCGAGCGGGCTGAGCGCCACCACGCCCTTCTCGCCCATCAGCCACGAGGCGAGAAGCAGCATCGGGGCCGACACGGCGAGCTGATAAAAGAGCGTCTTTGCGGCGCTCACGCGCGCGAGCCCCGTGGCGCGGATCAGCACCGTGGTCGCCGCCCAGAGCAGCGCTGCGATCATGCCGAAGGCGTCGCCCAGCAGCGTGCCGCGCGCTCCGACGAAGGCTTCGCCGAAGGCGAGCGCGATGCCGGCAAAGGCGACCAGCACCCCGGCCCACTGCGCGCGCGCGAGCTTCTCCCCCGGCACCAGCCAGTGCAGCCCCAGCGCCGTGAGCACCGGCGCGAGGTAGATGAACACGACCATGCGCGAGGCCGCGGTGTGCTCGAGGCCGCCGTAAATGAAGACGAACTCGCCGCCGAACAGCAGCCCCGCAGCGAGTCCGGCGCCGAGTGTGCCGTCGCTGGCGAACAGGCGCGTGCCGCGCCACCACGCCCAGCCGAGCAACAGCACGGTCGCGATCAGCGAGCGCAGCGCCGCCTGCATCACCAGCGAGACGTCCGCCGCCGTCCCCTTGATCGCCACCTGCTGGAATCCCCAGAGCGCGGTGAGCCCCAGCATGAGCAGGAACGCACGTGAATCCAACGGCTTGCGTTCGACCATGCCCTATTGCCTTGCCCCGGATAGATGTTTCCGAACCGCGAAGGACAGAGGGTACCGCAGGTCGCCTTCCGCACGCGTCAACGGCGAGTGGAAGACCGTGGACGACCGGCGACCTTTTCAATGGCAAGACGGTCGCCGTGTTCTCGGTGCCAGGCGCCCGTCTATTCAGCGCCCTTTGAAAGTAGGCTTGCGCTTCTCGTTGAAGGCACGCACACCTTCGCGGCGGTCTTCGGTATCCACGAGCCGGTTGTACGCCTCGATCTCGTACCGGTAGCCGGTGAGGAGGTCCATCTGCAGGCCGTAGTGGATGGACTTCTTCGCCTGGCGTACCGCAATCGGCGCGTTCTCTGCGATTTGCCGCGCGGTCTCCAGCGCATCCGCGAGCGTTTTTCCTGGCTCGCACACCTTGTTCACGAGTCCCCAGGCCGCGCCCTCCTCCGCACTGAAGGCGCGCGCCGTAAGGATGAGCTCCTTTGCGCGCCGCTCGCCGACCGCGCGCGGCAGGTTCTGCGTGCCCGCGCCGCCCGGCATGATGCCCAGGCGCAGCTCGGATAACGCGAGCTTCGCGCCCTTTGCCGCGTAGATGAAATCGCAGCACAGCGCGGTCTCCAAGCCTCCGCCGTAGGCGTGGCCGTTGACTGCGGCGATGATCGGCACCGGGCATTCCATCAGCGCAACGAAGGCCTGCTCGAATTGCGCATGCTGCCTGCGCCAGGTCTCGACCGACATGCCGTCGCGCTCCTTCAGGTCCGCGCCCGCGCAGAACGCGCGCTCGCCCGCCCCGGTGAGCACGACGCAGCGGATGTCGCCGGGATCGGCGGCCAGCCCGTTGAACAGGTCGAGCCAGTCGCGGCCCATCTGCGTGCTGATGGCGTTCAGCACCTCAGGGCGATTGAGCGTGACGACAAGGACGTGCGCGCCTTCGCGCGTCACGCTCAGCGTGGAATAACTGCCCTGCACTCAGCACTCCTGCCGGATCAATGCCGCTTCCAGGTCTTATCGGGATTGAACCGCGTGATCTTGCCCACCGCGGTGGCGGTGCCCGGCCCGAGGTCCTTCTCGTACACCACGCCATCGTGATTGACGATGAAGGTCATGACGCCCGAACTGCCGTAGGACGCGGGCCACGCGATCAGCGCGAATCCGCCGATCATGCTTCCCTGGACTACGTAGTCGTAGGCGCCGCCGGGCGCGTCCTGCCCCTGCCGCTTGAGGATGCGGTAGCGATAGCCGTGGTAGGGGTCCGGCAGATCGTCCCCGTCCTTGGTGTAGCCCTGCGCCTTTGCGGTCGCGAATAGGGGCCCGAGTGGGCTCGGCGGCTCGCCCGCCTTGGTGGGGAAATACAGCCCATCGCGCTTGCCCGGCGCGCTACCAAACTTCTGCGCGTAGTGCAGGAGCTTGTCGCCGCGCGGATTGCGCAGGTAGTACTCGCGCTGCGCATCCACGTACGCGAGCATCGCCTGTACCGCGGAAAGCTCGTTGCGCCCGACTCGCCGGTTGAGGATCTCTTCCTTGCCCTGCTTCGTGTCGAAGCGCCAGCCGGCCGCGTCCTTCACGAGCGGAATCGGCATCGGCCATTCGTCCTTGCCGACAAGCAGAACCGCCTTCGCATCGCCTTCGCGGCCGATCTTGTTCGCCTCCGCATACGCCTTTGCGAAACGCTCGCGGCCCGTCCGATCCGCCACAGCGTCGCCGGAGCGCACCAGGTTCGCGGAGCCAGGTCCTAGAATGCTCTCCAGTGCCTTGACGTCGCCGGCAGTCGTGGCCGTCACGAGTGCCTTGACCGCCTCTTCCGGCGAGCCGAACGTCTTCTGCTTGTCGGCAGCAAGCGCCACCGGGGACGCAGCGGCCGCGATCAGCGCCGCCGCGAGGATCGCATTCGACCGTTGGCGCAAGATCGCCCCAAACGTGGCCTTGATCGCGCGCATGTAGTTTGACGTCATCATCGGCGTTCCATCCCTAGCGGCGTCGCCCGCCGCCGCCACCGCCGGCCGGCCGCGACGGAGCGGCCCGCGGCGCAGCCGCCGGTCGCGAGTGACTGGCTGCCGACGAGCGGCTCGACGCGCCGCGGCTGCTGTAGTCCCGAGTCTGCGCGCCTTGGCCTTGACCCGCGCCTTCGAACGCACCCGGCTGCCGGCCGCCCGCACCGCCACTCGGCGCGGGTGCGGGCGCAGGGGCACGCGTACCGGCGGCATCCGGCTGCCGGCCGCCCGCCCTGTCGCTCGGCGCGGGCGACGGAGCGCGCGCGCCACCGGCATCGCGTTGGCGGTCCGTCGCTCCTGGCTCGCGCGGGCCCCCGCGGTCGGCAGTGCTGGGCCCGGCGCTCCGGTCGCGCGCGCCCCCCGCATCCCGCTGACGGTCTGCAGCGCTTGGTGCGCCACCATCGCGTCCACGGTAAGCCTCGCGGGTATCCACGCCCGGTCGCTGGCCGCCGTACTTCTGCCGGCTGCCCTGGTCGCGATATTCCACTCCTTTGCGGTGTTCAGGCTTGTGCTGCCAGTCGCCGCCGCTGATGTTGGTCTTGTTGAAGTTGTTGTAGGTGTTGTGGTTGATGTAGACGCCGCCGCCGCCCCAGTGGCAGCCGCCCCACCAGGCGTTGCCGATAATGATGCCCACCGAGAACGCAAAGAACACTCCCCCGGCGTAGGCCGGCGGATAGTAGTAATAGGGCGGATAGGCCGGATAGGGCCAAGGCCCGTAGACCACCGTGGGGTTGTAGACCGGCACATACACCACCTCGGGATTCGTCGGCTCGATCTTGATGACGGTGGTGCCGCCCTCCTGCTCGGTCGTGACCTTCTGCTCCTTGCCAGACTTGAGGTTACCCGCGGCGAGCGCACTGGAGCGCAAACGTTGCACGCCGTCCAGCACTTCCTTCTGCTGCGCGAGGAAGGCATCGCCGAGCTTTTGCGTCCAGTCGAGCTTCTCGTTCATCATCGCCAGCACCTGCGGCGTGGCGGTCAGTGACTTCACGCTCGGGTCCCAGGGCTGCTTCTGCATGGCGTCCTCGAGCGCTTTGCCCGTGACCTTCGCGTTTTCCTTGGACCAGCGCGCTGCCTGCACGACTTCCAGCGGGTAAGTCGACGCCATCAGGATCTGCGCGACTAGGGCGTCAGGGTAGAGCGCGATGGGCGCGACCAACTGCTCGATCTGCTCCTTGCTGAACGCCGCTGAGGCCTGAGGCGAGACAAGGTCCGGCGACACCTGCAGGGGCGGCGCCGGCTGCTGCGCCTGCAGCGGCAGGGCGATCGCCAACAGGCCGGCGAGTGCGTTGGCCATGCTGCTCGCGAGGCGGCGCTTGAGGTTCATGAGTACGCTAGGCCGAGGCGCATGCCCAAATCTTACGCCATGATGTTCACGCCGCCGTCTACGTACAGCGTTTCGCCCGAAAGGCGGCGCGCATACGGCGTGGCGAGGTAGGCGCAGGTGAAGCCCACGTCCATGATATCCACGAGCTCGCCGAGCGGCGCGCGCTGCGCCGCTTCGTTGAGCATCAGGTCGAAATCCTTGAGCCCCGAGGCCGCGCGCGTCTTGAGCGGCCCGGGCGAGATGGCGTGCACGCGGATGCCTTTGCCGCCCAGCTCGTAGGCCAGATAGCGGCAGCTCGCCTCGAGCGCGGCCTTCACCGGCCCCATGACGTTGTAGTTCGGCACCACCCTGTTCGCGCCGTAGTAGCTCATGGCGAACATCGTGCCGCCGTTCTTCATGAGCGGCGCCGCCAGCTTTGCCATGCGTATGAACGAATGGCAGGAAATGTCCATCGCCTTGGAGAAGCCGTCCGCCGTGCAATCGAGCAGCCCGCCCTGCAAGTCGTCCTTGGGCGCCCAGGCGATCGAGTGCACGAGGATGTCGAGCTGGCCCCACTGCTTGACGATTGCCCCGAATACCGCTTCGAGCTCGCCCGGCCGCGAGACGTCGAGTGGCAGGAAGATCGGCGCCTCGAGTTGCTTCGCGAGCGGCGCGACGTAGGGCTTCGACTTCTCGTTCAGGTAGGTGATTGCTAGGTCCGCGCCAAGCTCGCGAAAGGCGCGCGCGCAGCCGTACGCGATCGAGGAATCGTTGGCGATGCCGACGACGAGCGCTTTGGCGCCCTTCAGCACGGGACGGGGAATCTCGACGGTCATGATTTCCTTTCCATGAGGCGCTGCGTGTGGCGCGCGATCATCAACTCCTCGTTGGTCGGGACGACCCAGGCCGAGACGCGGCTGCCCGCGGCGCTGATGCGCGGCCCGCCTTTCGCATTCGCCGCTTCGTCCAGCTTCACGCCGAGCCAGGCGGCATCGTGGCACACGCGCTCGCGGATCGGCGCGGCGCGTTCCCCGATTCCCGCCGTGAACACGAGGGCGTCCAGGCCGCCGAGCGCCGCCGCCAGTGACCCCACTTCACGCCCGATGCGATACACGAAGAGGTCCACCGCGAGCTTCGCGCGCGGCTCGCGGCTTTCCAGCAGCGCGCGCATGTCGCTCGAGATCCCCGAGACGCCGAGCAGGCCCGACTGCTGGTAGATGAGCTTCTCGATGGCGCGCGCGTCCATCTTCAGCTCGTCCATCAGGTAGAGCATCACGCCCGGGTCGATCGCGCCGCAGCGCGTGCCCATCGGCAAGCCGTCCACCGCGGTGAATCCCATCGTGCTCGCGACGCTCTTGCCCGCCTTCATGGCGCAAAGGCTCGCGCCGTTGCCCAGGTGCGCGACG
>Ga0326726_10005803_pt1 | contig 11154 bp, 15 predicted proteins | sample MHFenrmetagenome_2_FD_207603 | JGI IMG/M metagenome (GOLD analysis project Ga0326726, IMG submission 207603) | Lab enriched peat soil microbial communities from Michigan Hollow, Ithaca, NY, United States - MHF15MN | ecosystem: Environmental > Terrestrial > Soil > Wetlands > Peat | place: USA...
TACATTTCGTATCGCGCGCTGGAAGTACCGACGTCTGTAAGACACCGCTGTTATTCGACGATCGTCACCGTGATCTCAATCCGCTCGTTCGGCAAGTCGTGATCGTTTCTCGGCAACATCACGATCTTATCGGCCACGCCAAGCCCTTTGGTCACCTCACCGAACGCCGTGTACTTTCGATCGAGGAAGGGGGACGGCTCGACAACAATGAAAAACTGTGACCCCGCGGTATCTGGCTCGTTCGCTCGCGCCATCGACACAATGCCGCGCTTATGAGGAGTGTCGCTGAACTCTGCCTTGAGCATGATGGGATTGCCCTTCTCATCCTTGGGCCCGCCCTGTCCATAGAGATCCTTGCGCAACGAGTTCTTGGTATTGGGATCACCGCCCTGAATCATAAAGCCGGGGATCACCCGGTGGAAAATTGTCCCGTCGTAAAAGCCAGACTTGGCCAACTTGATAAAATTCGCAACATGATTCGGGGCCACATCCGGATAGAACTTGATATGGATGTCTCCGAACTTGGTCTTGATAATAGCTTTCGGCCCATGACTTGGGGGAGGAGGAGCAACCGGCATCACATCGGCCTTCCCTCCACAACCGATGAGGAGACCGATCCCCAGCAATACCCCACACAACATGAGGCTTCCCATGGCAGTAGCATCGCGCATTATCACCCACCAAATTCGCATGGTTTACTCGAGTACCACGACCGTCATCTCCGCTCGTTCCGTCGGAAGATCGCGGCTGTTTTTCGGCAAGTTGACAATCTTATCCGCGACCTCCATCCCTTTCACCACTTCCCCAAAGACCGTATATTGCCCATCGAGAAAATTCGAGTCCTTGACGACAATGAAGAACTGAGAACCGGCACTGTTGGGGTCGTTCGTCCGCGCCATGGAGACAATCCCCCGGCGGTGAGGAATGTCGTTAAACTCAGCCTTGAGCCGCTGACTCGGCCCACCCTGACCGTAGGTCTCCGGCTTATTCAGATCTTTGGTGTTAGGGTCGCCGCCCTGAATCATAAACCCTGGAATCACTCGATGAAAGATCGTACCGTTGTAGAAGCCTGATTTTGCCAATGCGATGAAATTTTCAACGTGCTTGGGAGCCTTCTCAGGAAAGAAGACGACGTCCATATCGCCAAACTTCGTCTTAATAGTGGCCTTGGGACCTTTGGCCCCTTCCGCTGAAGCCTTGTCAGGCGCGAAAAGGGCGCCCATTCCCAACAACAGACTCCCCCCGAGCACGAGCGTCACTGCCACCATTTTCACTATAGTCCATCTCTGCATCATCAGCCTCCCTAGGATTAGTAACCGACCCCGTTGTGAAATACCACTATCGCGAAGTCCCTGCCTGTCTGAGGGCCTGCTTCGCGGCCTGTTGCTCTGCTTCCTTTTTGCTTCGCCCGGAGCCTATGCCCACGACCTCGCCCTGAATGGACAGTTCCACTTCGAATAACTTCTGGTGGTCGGGCCCTGTTTCTCGAACAGTCGCATAGCGCGGCAATGTGTCATGCCGCTTTTGACACCACTCCTGAAATTGAGTCTTGTAGTCGCCGGCTCCCGGCTGCTCCTGTTGCGCGGCAACATGGGTGAGTTCCTCTGCAAAAATACGGCGCGTCACCGTACGACTGGCTTCGAATCCTCCGTCAAGGTGAACCGCGGCCAGCACCGCTTCCAGCGCATCGGCCAGCAACGAATCTTTTTCACGCCCCTTCGATCGGTCCTCTCCGCGCCCGAGCTTGAGATGCTCTCCCAGTCCAAGCCGGCGGGCTACCAGCGCCAGCGAAGCCTCACTCACCAACTGTGCTTTCAGCTTCGAGAGCGTCCCCTCCGAAGACTGCGGCAACGCGGAGGCCAGATACTCACTCATGACCAGCGACAGCACGGCATCGCCGAGAAATTCGAGCCGCTCGTTATGTTGCGCCGAAGCCGTCTTCTGCTCGTTCACGTGAGAGGAGTGAGTCAAGGCTTCTTCGAGCAAGGCGAGCGCCTGAAATCGATAACCCAACGAGGACTGGAGTGCGTCGGCGGAAGAAGCCGAAGTCATAGTCGCAAGTACATCCCTCGGAAGGGCCTGTTAGGCGTCTGGTTTTCTAAAGAGCAGGCAGGCATTGACTCCGCCGAATCCGAAAGAATTCGACAGCGCGACCTTCACCGCAGCCGGTCTGGCCCTGTGCGGGATATAGTCCAGATCGCAGGCAGGATCCGGATGGTCCAGGTTGATCGTGGGAGGGAGAATCCCGTGGTGAAGCGCCAGCACACTAAACACCGCTTCAATCCCGCCGGCTGCCCCGAGTAAGTGGCCTGTCATCGACTTCGTCGAGCTCACCGGAATACGGGAGGCCTGCCCACCGAACACCTGCTTGATGGCCTTGGTCTCAATCGCATCCGCCATCGTCGACGTGCCATGCGCATTGATGTACCCGACCTGGTCCTTGCTGATGCCGGCATCCTTCAACGCCAGTTCCATGCACCGGACCGCGCCCTCTCCCTCTTCAGATGGAGCGGTAATATGGTAGGCGTCGCTATTCATCCCGTAGCCGATCAATTCGGCATAGATCCGAACCCCACGCCGACGCGCATGTTCCAGTTCCTCTAAGACGACAACTCCGGCGCCTTCGCCGAGCACGAACCCGTCGCGATCCTTGTCGAACGGCCGGCTCGCTTTCGCCGGTTCATCGTTGCGAAAGGACAAGGCTTTCGCCGCAGCAAATCCTGCAACTCCCAACGGCGTAATGGCGGCTTCCGCTCCGCCCGCGATCATGACATCGGCATCGCCCGCCTGAATCAATCTATACGCGTCACCGATACAGTGATTGCCCGTCGCACAAGCCGTCACAGCACAGGAGTTCGGCCCCTTGGCGCCCAACCTGATCGCCACCTGCCCGGAAGCCAGATTGATGATCGTCATCGGAATGAAAAACGGCGAGACGCGCCCAGGGCCTTTTTCCTGCAGAATCTTGTGATAGTGCTCGATCGACCCAAGTCCCCCGATGCCCGATCCGATATACACACCGACTCTCGTCGCCTCTTCCGGCGCCACGGTAAATCCCGCATCATCCACCGCCAGCTGGGCAGCGCCCACGGCATAGTGGATGAACGTATCCATCTTTTTGATTTCTTTTTTCTCGATGAAATCGGCTGGATCGAAATCTTTCACTTCGCCCGCGATTTGGGCATCGTACGAGGCAGGGTCGAATTTCGTGATGCGACTGATTCCGGATTCACCGGCACAGAGGGCTTTCCAGGTCTTTTCGACACCCGTTCCCAGAGGCGTGATCAGCCCCAGACCGGTCACCACAATCCGCCTGGTCGAACGAGGACTCATCGCGACCTACGACCGCTAGGCCTTTTCCTTAATGTAGTCCAGTGCTTTTCCGACCGTCAGAATCTTTTCTGCGTCTTCGTCGGGAATCTCGATGCCGAATTCTTCTTCGAGGGCCATCACCAACTCCACTGTATCGAGCGAGTCGGCGCCGAGATCCTCGACGAAGCTGGCTTCGGGCGTCACCTCATCCTCTTCGACTCCAAGCTGCTCACCGATAATTTTTTTTACTCGTTCATCCACAGTACCCATTGATTTCCCCGGCTCCTTTCCCATCCTAGACCCTCCTTCTCGCTGCAAGCCTATCGCCGCAGCATCATACAATATTCTATCTGCTCAGTCGTCAAGGCATCAACATCCCACCGTTCACGTGCAGTACGTGCCCGGTAATATAGCTGGCCTCGTCCGACACGAGAAAACACACCGCCGCTGCAATATCGGCCGGTGTACCCAACCGTCCCAATGGGATTTGCTTCTGAAGCGTGTCTTTCACTTCCGGCGACAACCCCTGCGTCATGGCGGTATCGATGAATCCCGGCGCGACCGCGTTCACCGTGACGGAGCGGCTCGCATATTCCCGCGCCACCGTCTTGGTCAACCCGATCACCGCCGCTTTCGATGCCGCGTAATTGGCCTGCCCCGCATTACCCATCACCCCGACGATCGACGCGATGTTGACGATGCGACCATACCGTTGCTTGGTCATCGGGAGCAAGACCGCCTTCGTGCAGTTGAACGTCCCATTCAAATTGACTTGCAGCACGAGATTCCAATCTTCATCCCTCATCCGCAACAGCAGCCCGTCTCGCGTGATCCCGGCATTGTTCACCAGAATATCGACCTTCCCCCATTCCTTCAACACTTGGTCGACCATGGCTTTGGTGTCGGCGCCATCCGCTACATTGACTTTGACGTTCAGCGCCTTACGCCCCAACTGCTCCACCGCCGCAACCGTGTCCTTGGACCGGCTCGGATCAAGATCGGCGACCACAATATCCGCACCAGCCTGAGCCAATGCTTCTGCGATCGCCCGGCCAATCCCCTGCGCCGCCCCTGTGACAATCGCCACTTTACCATGGAGTGACATCCGCTCGCTCCTCACATCCTTTCACGCGCCGAATGCAGCGCGGGTCGCCTCAAGCGACTTAGGATCATTGACATTCATAGTCATCGCATCAGGCAGAATCCGTTTGATTAAGCCGCTCAATACCGTTCCCGGCCCAACCTCGACGAACGTCGTCACACCCATCGCAGCCATGGCTCGTACCGAATCCTCCCAGAGCACCGATGAAGGAAGTTGTCGGACCAGCGACGCCTGAATGTCGCCCGCCTTTGTGATGGCCTTGGCTTCGGCATTGTTAATCAGCGGCATCGTGAGGTCGGACCAGGTGATCGCCGCCAAATCTCCGGCCAGTCGGTCTGCCGCCTTCCGCATCAGGGGAGTATGCACCGGCACACTCACGGGAAGGGGAATGGCCTTCTTACATCCTTTGGCCTTCGCCAGTTCAATCGCCCGTTCCACGGCAGCCTTTTCCCCGGCAATGACAATTTGACCCGGCGAATTGAAATTTGCCGCGGCGACGACTCCCACCGATGAGGCGTCCCGGCAGACCTCTCTCACCACGTCTGCCGTCAGGCCGAGTAGCGCGGCGACGAGCCCGGTTCCCGACGGCACCGCCTCGGCCATATAGCGACCTCGCTTCTGTACAATCGCGACCGCCTCACGATAGGTCATTCCGCCTGCTGCAACAAGAGCCGAGTATTCACCCAGGCTATGACCGGACACCGCGACCGGTGTGATGCCCAACGGCTTGAACGCCTGGAGCGCAGCGATACTGCTGACCAACAATGCGGGCTGAGTATATTCCGTGAGGTTCAATCGTTCCACTGGCCCCTCAAAACACAATGCGGCAATGTCATATCCCAGCACCGACGACGCCTCTTCGTAGAGACTTCTGACGTCCGGATAGGCCTCCACCAACGCTCTCCCCATCCCGACTGATTGAGACCCCTGGCCAGGGAAGACCAACCCAATACTCGATGACCGTGTTGATTGGAGAGTCGTCATACTACTGGAGCGATTGCACGAGGCTACCGATTGCTCTCATGATCGTCGTACTCGAAGTCAAAACGGGCGCACCGCGCCCTTCCCGTGGGGTTAGGTATCGTCGAATTTCCTTTGAATGTCAACGGGAAAAGTTGCTCGAAGCTGTCCGTTATCAGCGATCCGCGGGCAGCCAATCCTTTGAGCCACATGTTGATGGCTGATCGCTTCGTTGATTACCATCGAATGAGAGCGGACGCCCACGTCAATCCCGCGCCGAAGGCCCCTAACATCACCAGGTCGCCTTCCTTGATTCGTCCCTGGCGCACGGCTTCGTCCAAGGCAATGGGAATTGAAGCCGCCGACGTATTCCCATACCGATCGAGATTCAACATCACTTTCTCCGGCGGGAGCCCGAGACGCTCGGCCACCGCCTTGAGAATACGCACATTCGCCTGGTGCGGCACATAGAGGTCGAGATCTTCAACACGGAAATGATTCGCATTCAAGGTTTCCCGCGCGACCTCTTCCAAGGTCCGGACCGCCACCTTAAAAGTCTCGTTCCCCTTCATCTTGATGTACTGCATCCGTTCCGCCACGACCTTTTCAGAGGGCGGCAGACGCGACCCTCCCCCTGGCACCGCAATCAAGTCGCAGAGGGCGCCATCGGAACGAAGATGCGTAGATAGGATGCCCCGGTCGTTCTCACTGGCGCTGATCACTGCTGCACCGGCACCATCGCCGAACAAGATACACGTGTTGCGATCGGTCCAATCGGTAATCGCCGACATCACTTCCGACCCGACGATCAGCACATGACGCATGCCGGTTTTCACATAGGCATCCGCCACGGATAACGCGTAGACGAACCCGCAACAGGCAGCCGACACATCACAAGCCGCCGCGCGCGTCGCCCCCAGCTGATGTTGAATCAAACAGGCGGTGGCAGGGATCGGATAATCACCGGTACAGGTCGCCAACAGAATCATGTCAAGATCGGACGCGCTCACCCCCGCAGCCGTCAGGGCCTGTTCCGCTGCTTTCACCGCCAGATCCGAGCAGGCTTCACCGGGACCGGCCACATGCCGTTCACGAATACCGGTCCGTTCGACAATCCATTCGTCCGAGGTGGCCACCATCCGCTCGAGGTCGAGATTGGTCACCACCTTGGCCGGCACGTACGATCCAGTCCCCGCGATACGGGCCTTCATTCCTGCGATTCCTCCGTGGACTTGGCTTGCGAGAAGCTTTCTTCAATATCGCGTTGAATCAGCTCATCGACACGATTCTCTGCCAACCCCTTCGCCCGGCGAATGGCATTCTTGATCGCCTTGGCAGACGAACGGCCATGGCAGATCATCGTAATCCCGTTGACACCGAGAAGCGGTGCCCCGCCGAATTCCGCGTAATCGATTCTCTTCTTTAAGTTCAGCAGCGGTTTGGCAATGAGCGGATAGGCTAAGCGGCCGAAGAAGGATCCGGAGATTTCCTTGACCAACAGCTTCTTGATTGTGTCGGCTACTCCCTCGGAAATCTTCAGCGCGACATTCCCGATGAAGCCGTCGCACACCACCACATCGGCGCTCCCGCTATATACATCGCGGCCTTCGATATTACCGATGAAGTTGAGCGGACTGGCTTTGAGAAGCTTGAACGCCTCCTTCGTGACCTCATTCCCTTTGCTGTCTTCTTCCCCGATACTCAACAGCCCGACACGTGGGTTGGGCTTCCCAAAGAGATATTTTCCATATTCATTCCCCATGATGGCAAATTGTGCCAGATGTTGAGCCGTACAATCCACATTTGCCCCCACATCCAACATGATCGCCGTACCGGTCAGAGTGGGCAGGCTCGTCGCGATCGCCGGACGCTCGACGCCCTTCGTCAGTCCGAGCAGAAAGAATGACGCCACCATGCTGGCGCCGGTGTTCCCGGGGCTGACTACGGCACTCGCCTCGCCGCTCTTGACCAGCTCAGTGGCAACCCAGATCGAGGAATCCCGCTTCTTGCGGGCGACAGTCGCCGGTGATTCGTGCATCTCGACGACCTGCGAGGCATGCCGAATAGACAGGCGGGGGTCCGTACAGCCGAGGCGGCGACATTCGGCAGTGAGAATGGCCTCGTCACCGACCAGCAGCACTTCGATATCACATTCCTGGGCAGCCTGGAGTGCCCCCTCAATGGCCGGGGCCGGTCCATGGTCACCGCCCATGGCATCAAGCGCAATCTTCATAGAAGCTGAGTACTCATCGAATGATGGCGTGACACGCGGTCACGAAAGAAGAGCAGCAGTCACCACTGCTACATGCGGCAGGATTCTAGAGTAGTGAATTGATCGACGCAACAGGCAAACAAGCAGAATCCAGTGGTAATTCGTGGGGCCAGCGAGCCCCGCGGGCACAGCCCAACGGCCCCGCGGCACAAACCGGGCCTACGATTCTTCGACCTGGATGACCGCCTTACCCTTATACGTTCCGCAATTTAAGCAGGTGTAATGCGGCAACTTGATCTCGTGGCACTGCGGACAGACGGACATACCCGGCGGGGTGATGCGCAATTTTTGTGTGCGCCGCTTGTCGCGTCGTTCCCGTGAATGTTTATGTTTCGGATTCGGCATGGCAACTCCTTCTCACGCTCGATAGCAGGCGGTCACGCTATGATGCGGACGATCCACCGGTCTTGTGTTTTATGCCCTGAACCACCCGAAATGTCGGGATCGGTGGTTCCGCGGCACACTGGCAAGGTCCCTCATTCAAATTTTTCCCACATTGCGCACAAAGCCCCAAGCAGTCGTCGCTGCAGAGCGGCTGCATCGGTGCGGACAGGATCACGTGTTCACGCAACATGGGAGCCAGTTCCAACTGATTGCCCTGATAGTGATATTGATCGTCGGGCTCCTCTTCTACTTCGACTTCCACGACGTCCGCACGCGTCTTTCTGGGATCGATTCGCTTCGGATGGCGAGGCGCCGACTTGGGCTCCGGGATAAAGGCAGCCCGCACAGAAAAAGCCAGTGGATCCTCATACTCCTTCAAACACCGCACACATTGGCGGACGATTGTTCCTTCCAGCACACCGGTCACAGCGACCAACCCTTCGATGTTGGTCAGGTCCAGACTCACAGCCAGTGGACCCGTGAGCATAGCATCATCCTCGGTGAGGTCGAGTTCTTCAGCCGTGACCTCGCCGACCAGCGAGAGCCCATCGGCAGTGATCTCAGTCAGCAGCGGCCTGAGCAGTTCCATCGTCGCACCTACCTGCATGCCCATCCCCAAGGTGATTGGTTATCGCTCTTCCGCGAAGCTGATGAGCGCAATGTGCCGAGCCCGCTTGACGGCAGCCGTCAATTCGCGCTGGTGCCTCATGCAATTGCCTGAGATGCGCCGCGGAACGATCCGACCTCGCTCAGTGAGAAAGTTTCTCAGCAGCCCGACATCTTTGAAATCGATCGACCCTTTATCGATACAAAACCTGCAAGGTCTCCTGCGTTGGAAAAACCGTCCGCCCCCACCGCCTTCTCGGTCTCCACCTTGTTGTTCACGCTCCATAAACCGTCTCCCTATTTGTTAAACGTGCTCGTCGGATTCAAAGCCGGGATCGTCGTGTGCCGGCGCCTCACTCCCACCACCACCGCCATCCTGGCGCTTGGGCATGAACGTCACCGTTTGGGCCACCACCTCGTGCTTGCTGCGCTTCTGGCCGTCTTCCGTTTCCCACCGGCGCTGCTGCAGCCGCCCATCGACGATGATGCCGCTCCCCTTGCTGAGATACTGCCCGCAATGTTCCGCCTGCTTGCCGAAGACGACAATATCGACAAAACAGACTTCTTCCTTCAATTCCTCGCCCTGCTTGTACCGCCGGCTGACCGCGAGGCCCAAGCTGGCCACCGGCGTTCCGTTCGGCGTGTACCGCAGCTCAGGATTCCGCGTGAGGTTCCCGAGGAGAATGACTTTATTAAACCCGGCCACCGGCAAACTCCTCCGATGACGTTTCGAGGGGCCGTGGCGGCACCAGTTCTTTTTTGAGATGGACGGTCAAAAACTTAATGATTGTGTCTTCCAGCCGATACGACCGCTCTAATTCACCGACCGTGATATTGGGCGCTCTGAAGTAGAAGTAGACGTACGTTCCCTTCCGCTCCCGCTTCACCTCGTAGGCGAGTTTCTTCTTGCCCCAGTTTTCTGATTTGATGAATTGGGCGCCGGTCTTCTCTGCCACTGCCTTCATCTTCTCAATCAAGGCAGTGGTCTCCTGGTCGGAGACGGACGCACGAATAATGAACAGAGACTCGTAGAGCTCCATGCAGCAATCCTCCTGGACAAAGGCCCCCAACAAGGTTGGGAGCGAGGTGTAGGCGCCTCTATATGAGGCTCAAAGAACGGTGGACGGTATCACAGCCCTTCAGAGCCTGTCAACGAACAAGCCCTCACGCTACCGGCGTTTGAAAACTGGCGCAGGGCGAATCGCCGGGCTAGACCCCGTCGCACCGGTGAAGTCCGCTCAGAACCACAAGCCACCAGCTATGGATAGACCGAAGCGGTTGTTTGGGCAGAGAGCGATTGGCGTTAGGACGAGATAATCTTGTTCCCGAAGAGTTGTTTTTCAAAAGTACTAAGCGTGAACGCGCTCCGCTCTCTGATGCTTTCTTCAACAATGCGGATTAAGGCAGTAGCCGTAATCATATCGACACTTCGAGCTGGTGATTCAGAAAGATACTCGGTCAGCCTTTTCAGATCGCTTTCGCGGAAGGAGGGCCCTACAACAACGAGATAAACTTTCTCGATGCCCTGGCGCTGCAACTCTTTGCCGTGGGTTAGAGCATACTCCAAGAATTTTCGATCTTCAGTACCCAAGGCATAACCATTAACTCGCACCTTCGCATCAATAAGTATGGCGAATCGCTCCTTCGTCGCGAGAGCAATAGCGTCCGGGTTTCGACCGGTACCTTGCCCTAAAGGTCGCATCTCGAAACCCAAACACCGAAAAGCATCTGAGGTTCGTCTCTCGAACAGGGTACTCACATTTACATCGGAGGTCTCATACGGAGGCATATCACCACGTGCCAAAACATCCAGGTATTGAAGTGCGGACGGGAGGAATGGATGCAACTGTGGAAACGCCTGAATCGAGGGGAGCATGTATGCTTTCCCGCTTTTCACACGCGCCCAACCATCAAACTGCAGAATAGCCTTCAGTTGCTCATCCGCGCGCTCCAGAAGCCACTTACGAAAACAATCCTGGAACCTATAGATGTCGCCATGTCGGTCATAGACCGTGGAGGTTTTCGTCTCAAGTTCTCTTTGCGCTATCCTGAGTTCGGTTTGCGTTGGGATCTTCCCAAGATGGAGACAGACACGCGTGTAGTCTTGAAACACAACCTCGTCTGGCAACTTGGAACCAAACTCGTTCGGTATGGCCCCAACTTCTTTTGTAAGCGCTGTGGGCCTTGGCCAGTAATAACTGATCTCCGATGGCTTCAACTTAGCCATCCTGCAAAAGCGATCAATGCCAGGAGGCTCACCGAGCTTCGCCTGACAGGCCTTATAAAGTTCGAGAATCTCTTGTTTGGTGTGGCGCTTAATAGTCATGGCCTGAAATTTTAGAACAAGCTACTTCTGTAAACTTCTGGTGTCAACAGACAGAATCTTGAAACCATCCCATGTGCCGCGGCTCTGAGCGGACTTCGCCGGAGAATCGGGGACCGAGCAAGATTCTGCCAAGTAGGAAAGCGGAAACTGATAGAGTCCGTGCAGGCTGCTCAAAAAGGCCATCCAACGAGG
>Ga0326726_10005804_pt1 | contig 11154 bp, 9 predicted proteins | sample MHFenrmetagenome_2_FD_207603 | JGI IMG/M metagenome (GOLD analysis project Ga0326726, IMG submission 207603) | Lab enriched peat soil microbial communities from Michigan Hollow, Ithaca, NY, United States - MHF15MN | ecosystem: Environmental > Terrestrial > Soil > Wetlands > Peat | place: USA...
GTCCGCGGAACATGCTGCATACCTGGGCCACCAATGTGGATGATCCCACGGTCCAGCCACGCTGGGGCAAGGTCGGGAAACAGAAGATCGTGGACGACGGACCGCTTTGTCCCCAGAGGATGGAGACGATCGATGACGACATCCTCTCCAATGCGCTGAAATTCCTGGACAAGGCGCGGTCAAGCAACACGCCCTTCTTCCTCTGGCTCAACCCGACGCGCATGCACGTCGTGACGCACCTGTCGCCGAAGTACCAGGCGATGCGGACGCCGGAGAACGGCTGGAGCATCGAAGAGGCGGGCATGGCGCAGCTCGACGACATCGTCGGCTCGGTCCTGCAGTACCTCAAGACCAACGGGCTCGACGACAACACCATCGTCGTCTTCACCACCGACAACGGCGCCGAGACCTTCACCTGGCCGGATGGCGGCACCACGCCATTCGCCGGTGCCAAGGGCACGGTGCTGGAGGGCGGCTTCCGGGCCCCGGCCATCATCCGCTGGCCGGGCAAGGTGCCGGCCAACACCATCCAGAACGGCATCTTCAGCGGGCTCGACTGGTTCCCGACCTTTGTGGCCGCCGCGGGGAATCCCAACATCACGCAGCAGCTCCTCACAGGCGCCCAGTTGGGCGGGACGACCTACAAGGTCCACCTCGACGGCTACAACCAGATGGACCTGCTGACCGGCAAGGGCCCCTCTGCCCGTCATGAGGTCTACTACTTCGCCGAATCCACCCTCGGCGCGGTCCGCATCGACGACTTCAAGTACCGGTTCCTCGACCAGCCGGGTGGCTGGTTGGGCGGCACCATCAAGCCGGACTGGCCGATCCTGGTCAACCTCCGGCTCGATCCGTTTGAGCGGATGGGACTTCCGAACGGGGCGCAGGGCTCGCTCGCGTTCTACAACTGGTATGCCTACGAGTTCTGGCGCTTCGTCTTCGTCCAGAAGCAGATCGCCGTGGGCGCGCAAAGCTTCATCGACTACCCGCCGATGCAGGCGGGGGCGAGCTTCAACTTGAGCGCCTTGAAGGAAGAGCTCGAGAAGAAGATGGCGGCTGCGAAGGCCGCTCAGGGCTCCAACTAGTCGTGGAGCCGGGAACCGAGGCGGGCGTCCCGAAAGGGGCGCCCGTTTCATTTCGTGGTACTCTCGGACACCGGCTTGAGAATGATGCGGAATCGCTCAACCTTACGAGGCATGAAGCTTCGGACACCGTTCTCCTGCGCAATGGCAAGCCTCATCCTCGTCTTGCTCGCGCCCGCGCCAGTCGACGCCCAGGCCCCCGAGACCGGCGGCGCCGTCTGGGCGTCGCTGGAGGGGCACGGCCAGCTGCGGTCCAATATCCGGGCCGTGATCCTGGGCGAATCCAAGAGCGGCACCGACTACTCCTATCAGCAGTGGATCGTCGGCGGAGCCCTTGGGTTGCAACTGAAGCGATTTGCCCGACCGCACCTGGCCGACATCGACCCCGACCGGGCACACTCGATCGTGCTCGGTGGCGGATACGAGTACCTCCAGACGAACGGGACCGCCGAGCCGAGTTCCGAAAACCGGCTGCTGGCGGACTTCACGGCGCGCTCGCGCCCGCCGGCTGATTTCCTGGTCACCGACCGGAACCGCGTCGAATTCCGCTGGGTGAATGGAGACTACTCCACGCGCTACCGGAACCGGCTGACGGTGGAGCGCGCCAGCCGCGTCGGCGAGCTTCGATTCACGCCGTACCTCTCGGCGGAGTTCTTCTATGACTGGGCCAAGGACGCCTGGAACGAGGAGCAGTATGCCCTGGGCCTCGAGTGGCCGTACAGGAATGTGCTCAAGCTGAATACGTACTACCTCCGCCAGGACTGCACGACCTGCAGTCCCCGAAGCCTCAACGTGGCCGGCCTGTCCCTGGCGTATTTCTATCGACACGCCAAGTAGCTTCCCCGCCTATCTTCCGTCCGTGCATCCCAGCCGCAACCACTTCCTCCCTCCCGACCCCGACGCCTTCAAGCAGGCGCGCCCGTCCCACGGCCGCGTCATCGTCATTGCGCCCACCCGGGCCGCCTGCGAGACGATCGAGCTGGCGCTCCACCTGACCAACGTGGACACCGTGCTCGAGCGGGAGCACGGCGCCGAGCTCCGGGAGTGGGCGGCTGCCGGCCAGGGATTCGGCATCGTGGCAGGCACCGGCACCGGGAAGACGCTGGGAATCCGCCCGGTGGCGGAAACCATCCTCGGCGAGTCGCTCCGCGTGGGCGTGGTCAATCGCGAACGCGAGGCCACCCCCGAGACCCCCACCTGGAACGTGGTGATCGTCACCACCGGGATCGCTCGGCGCTGGTTCCAGGACGACCTCATCGGCCCCCGGGACACGGTGGTGGTGGACGAGATCCACCAGACCTCCGCCGAGCTGGAGCTCTGCCTGGCGCTCGGCAAGCGCGCCGGTGTGCGGTTCATCTGGCTCAGCGCCACCGTGGATCCGGCGTTCTACGCCAGGTACCTGGGCAGCGCGAACGTCTTGGTGACCGAGGCGTTCGATCCGGCGCTCCGCGCCCGGGTCAAGGTGGAGGCCAAGCAGGCCGAGGAGTTCTTCGACGAGCGCTTCATGCGGCACCTGTTGCAGCAGAAGCGTGGCGTCGCGGTCTTCGTGCCGACTCGGCGCGAGGTGGAGCAGCTGGCCGCCGATCTGGGCGCGCGGTATCCGCGGCTCAACGCCGCGTTCTATCACGGCGGTGAGCCGATCCGGGTCATCCGGAACTTCCTCGAGGGGGAGCCCCAGAAGCCCTTCCTGCTCGCCATGACCGCCGCGGGCCAGTCGGCCATCAACGTACGGGGCCTCGACACGGTGGTGATCTACGACGCCCGCTATGGCAACGTGGTGGAGCGCGGGAAGAACGTCCTCCACCGCCTCTACCTCGGCGCCAACGAGATCCTCCAGATGGCGGGCCGGGTGCATGGCCGGGTGGCGAACGGCGAGGTGTACATCCTCTCCGACCGGAGGATGGTGTTCGAGGAGCTGGTGCCCGGCCCGCCCGAGTTCCAGCTGGCGGGAGACACGGAGCGGGTCGCCATCACCTGCGCCTCGATCGGCGTGGACGCCGCCGACCTCGAACTGCCGGTCCCGCTCGACAAGACGGCGTACCGCCGGGCGCTGGCGGTGCTCATCGACCGCGGGATCATCAAGGACGGCCGGCTCACGCCGTACGGGCGCGAGGTCGAGGCGATGCCGGTCGAGCGGCCTTGGGGCGAGCTCCTGGTGCGGGCCGACCCCGAGCTGGTGCCGCTCGTGGCCACGGCGGCCAACATCGACTCGCTCCACCGCATGACCCGCGAGGAACGGGAGCTCCACGGCCTCGTTGCCAACGGGAGCGATCACCTGACGGCCGCCAACGTGTACGCCGAGGCGGTCAACCAGCACGGGTACCTGGGCGAGGTGTACGGGCTGCCCCGGCACCTCTTCGAGGAGGGGCTCACCGAGTGGGCCGAGAAGCGCGGCGTGCTGGTCAAATCGGTCGAGGACACGGCGCTCGGCGTGGCGGCGGTGTACCGTGCGCTTGAACTGCCGCTCCCGAAGACGATGCCGTACGCCTCGAAGGAGCTGCGGAACCGGTTCATCGAGCTCGTCGCCCGCGTCATGCCGTTCGACCTGGTCATCGACGAACGCACCGTGGACGGGACCGAGGCGCGGATCAACCGGAGCTCCATGGCAGGGAGCTGGGGGGCGGTGGCTGGCACGCTGCGCTTCTTCGGCGACCGGCAGGGCATCCCGCGCGCCGGGATCGAGGGAACGACGATCCCCTACGAGCTGGTCCGCCAGAACGCGCGGAAGGGACTGCCGGTGGTGAGCGTGGCCGGGCCGCGGAAGCACCGCCACCTGGCGGTGGCTCGCCGGCTTACCTACTTCGGGTTCGAGCTGGAGACCGTGGTCGAGGAGCTTCGGGGCGAGGTGCCGGCGGCGCTGCATGAGCAGGCCCGCGACGCGCTGGCCGACGCCCTCCTCGAGGGGGACACGCCGCACCCTGACCAGGGGCGGATCAAGCGGGCGCTGACTGAGCTGGGGGAATTGTGGCGCCGGTCGGGGGGCACGCTCGAGGCGATCGCCACTCCGGTGCTGCGCGCCCGGATCCGGGAACGCCTCGCGGGCGTCACGAGCTGGCAGGAGTTCCTCGGCACGCGGGTGACGCTCGACGCCGACTCGCTGGTCGATGGTGCCACACGGGCCCGTCTCCTCGAGCTGCCGTCGATGGTGCATCTCCTGGGGGACGCCGTCCCGCTCGACTACGAGGTCGAAGAGGGCGCCGGCGTCGTGGTCCTGCGCCTTCGCGAGGGCCAGCTCCGGCGGCTCAAGGAGGCGGATCTCCCGCCGGTGGACCGCCCGCTTCGGCTGAGCGTCATGCGCGGGGCCAAGCCGGCCCTCCACGGGAAGACGCTCGATGAACTGCGCGAGGCGATCCGTACCGAGCCGCGGGAGCGGAAGGGGCGCCACACCGAGTTCCATGGTCCGCGGCATCGAGGCGGCCGAGGGGGCGGGGGCGGTGGAGGCCGGGGTGGACGGCCCGGTGGTGGGGGTGGGAAGCGCGGCCGCTAGTCAGGAAAGCAGTGCCAGCCAGAGGCGGTGATACCCCTCGACGACGGCGTCGCGCGGGGCACCTCGCGCCAGGGCCACCTGGAATCCGTCGAGCGCCGAGACGGCGAGGCGGGTGTCTTCGGGCTTGAGGCCGGGAAGCTCGAGGGCGCGGGCTACCGCCGCGCCGATGGCGGCGAGCTCCCCGGCCGCCCCCGCCGGCGCTTCGATGGCAGGCTCCGCCACCAGCGCCGCCCAGGCAGCCCACTGACCTTTCCGGACTTCCTCCTCGAGGCAACTCCAGAGTCGGTCGAGCGCCGCCGCTCCCGTGCCTGAGAGTGCCTCGAGTCGGCGGGATTGCCGTTCGTGATTGAGGCGGGCGGCGACGGCGGCGAGGAGCGCTTTCTTGCTGCCATGGTGGTAGTGGACCAGCCCCTTGGCGCAGCCCGCCTCGGCGGCCACCAAGTCCACGCTCCAGCCCGCCAGGCCCTCCCGGACCAGCACTCGGCTGGCGGCACCGATGAGCTTGTCTTTCAAGTTGTTCTCATTGTGCAGTTTACATATTGACTGAACGGCCAGTCATAATATCGGATCGAGGACCAATTCGTGCAAGTCGGCGTCCACCTGCTGCTCTTCGTGGTTCAGATACTCTTTGCGAGTCTGGCCATCATCGGGAAGATCGTGCTGCGGGATTTCCCCCCGGGCTCGATCGTGTTCTTCCGGGTCGTGGGCGCCGCGATCGTGCTGGTTTTGGTCAACCTGCTCTGGAACCGGCGCTGGGTGCACGACCGACGGGACCTGGTCCAGTTGGGAGTACTCGGGTTCCTGGGGGTGGTGCTGAATCAGTCGCTCTTTCTCATCGGGCTGAGCCACACCACCGCCATCAACGCCACCATCCTGGTCACCACGATTCCGATCTTCACCGTCCTCTATTCGGTGCTGACGAAACGGGAGCCGCCCTCGGCCCTCAAGTTCGCCGGCATCGGCGTCGCCGCGTGCGGCGCACTCTACCTCATCGGGCCGGACCGGTGGTCCGAGGCGCCCGAACTTGCCCTGGGCAACCTGCTGATCGTCGTGGCGATGTTCTTTTATGCGCTGTACCTCGTGCACTCGAAGGCGATGGTCATGCGCTACGGCCCGGTGACGGTGAGCGCCTACGTCATGCTTTTCAGCGCCGTCGGTACCCTGCCGCTCGGGATCTCGGGACTCGCATCGGTGGACCTGCCCGCGGTGCGGGGCGTGACCTGGGCGTGGGTGGCGTACATTGTCGTCTTCCCGACCATCCTGGCCTACTTCCTCAACATCTGGGCGCTTCGCCGGGTCTCGCCGAACCTGGTGGCGGCGTACATCTACCTGCAGCCGATCTTCACCGCGCTCGTCGCGCCGGCGGTGCTGGCCGGAGAGCGGATCACGGTCCGCGCGGTCGTTGCCGGCGCGACGATCTTCCTCGGGCTGGCCCTCGTGATCCTCGGCGAGGTACGCCAGCAACGCGCCGTGCCGGTGGAGTCGTTGCCTGGCGAATGAGGCGGGGAAGCGGGAAGGCGGGGAGGTTGAAACGCGTTCGGAATCGCGCCAATCGTTTGCAGAGCATGAGTTTAGGCGTCCCACCAGCAGGATCCGTAGTGTCCCTGATTGAAACCTTTTTCCCGGCCGGGGCGTATCCTCCGGTATGAACGCCCCCCAGCCATCCAATCCGACTCCGCTGCCGTCGGTCTTCTCCCCCCTCGCCAAGGCCCTGCTCGACGGCTTCAGCGAGGGGGTCGTCGTTTTCGATTCCCACGGCAAGGTCCTCTACGCCAACAGCCAGGCGCGCGCCCAGCTCGAAGGGGAAATCGACTTGAGCAGCGAGGTCGCCGAGGAACTCCAACCCCGGCTCGCCGCCCTCGGCGGGCGCATTCGCTCGCTCCGCGTCGGGTCGCTCGAACTCGGCGAGGCGCTTTTCCTCCCGGCGGTCGAGGGTCCCACGACCCTCGCGGCGCGGGAAAAAGACGCGATCGTCTCGTCGCTCGACGCGCACGCCTGGAAGCTGGCCGAGACGGCCAAGAGCCTCGGTATCAGTCGGACGACGCTCTGGCGGCGGCTCAAGGCCTACGGACTCCATCGTGACGGACGGAGCCGATGGGCATCGGAAGCCTGACCGCGGCGGTCCTCCTCTCCCTTCCGCCCCAACAACACCAGGACACCCTTCACGCCTTCGCCAACGAGGCGACGCGCCAGTTGGTCGTGCGCGCCCAGGCGCGCCACGCCGAAGATGACACCACCGTCAGCGACTACACCGCCCGGCTGCGGTACCGGGTGTCGTTTTCCCTCGGGCGCCGGAAATGGGCCCGGGTGCCGACCTACGCGGTGGAGGAGCAGGAGGGGACGGTGCACTGGCAGGCGCCGAACGACATCCGGCTCGACATCCTCGGCCGCCGCACCGCCAGCCGCTCGAAGGACATCACCCTCAGCAGCGATTTCAGCCGCCCCTGGTTCGTGCCCCGCGGCCTCGGCGACTCGGTCCGGATCTTCGGCAACGATTTTCCGTCGCGGGCGGCGCTTCACCCCCTCGCCGCCGACGGACCGGCGTGGTACCGCTACACCCTGACCGACAGCGTCGCGCTCACCACCCCGAAGGGCACCACCGTCCGCCTCTATTCCATCGAGGTCGTGCCCAGCCGGCCCGGCCCCTCGCTGGTGGCGGGGACGATCTGGCTGGACTCCGCGTCGGCGCAGGTGGCGCGCTTCACCTTCCGCTACGTGGGCAACGAGCTCTGGGTGAGCAGCGACGACGACGACCCCGACGTCAAGAAGGTCGGTGGCGCGTCGAAGGCGAACGCCCTCGTCAACCGCATCCTCACGGTGGACTCCGACCTCGAGTACGGGCTGCAGGACGAGAAGTACTGGATGCCGTCGCGCCAGGTGCTCTCGGGCACGGTGCAGCTCCCCATCATCAGCGACATCGTGATCCCCTTCGAGGCGATCACCACCTTCTGGGATTACGACATCAACAGCGGCCGACCGGTGGTTTTCGAGACGCCGCCGCCCGATTCGGGCGCCCGGACCACGATGGACCGCGAATCCGATTCGCTGGCGCCCGTCATCCGCTCGGGCACCTGGGCCGACGGGCGGTACGAAATCCACCGGCCGCCACTGGACACCCTCACGAGCTACAAGGAGTGGGGCGATTCGCTGCGGCTCGACCTCAACCCGCAGGACGACCAGCAGGTGCGAGAGGCGCAGGCCCAGCTTGCCAACCTGACCGAGGCGTTGCCGTCCGACATCAGCGGCATCAAGCCGGGTGGCGTGAACTACGAGGCCTTTGCGGACATCTTCCGCTACAACCGGGTGCAGGGCCCGTCGCTCGGCTACGGATACGCCGTCAAGGTGCCGGGCTGGTCGTTCACCCGCGCCCAGGCCACGCTGCGTTTCGGATTCTCGGACGAGCGGCTGACCGGCCAGCTCGGCCTGGTCCGGGAGGCGCCCTCCGGACGGTGGCGGCTCGAGGGCTATCGGTCGATCGGGGAAGTCGAGCCCTTCTTCCGGGTGAACACCTTCGGCAACTCGCTGAACGGCGTCTTTGCCGCGCATGACGACGCCGACTACTACCTGGCGCAGGGCGGGCGCATCGGCTACGAAACGTCAGTGGGGCGCGGGCTCGAGCTCGGCCTCCAGGCCCGCTTCGAGGACCAGCAGAGCGTCTCCACCGAGGCCCGGAGCGCAATTAACGACTTCCTCGGCGGCAGCGGGGACTTTCCGGCCAACCCAAGTGTGACCGAAGGGTTCTTCGTCGGGCTCACCGCCACGCTCGATGGGGTGGCCGGCACGGGGACCTGGCGGCTGGGCGCTGAAGGGCTCGGGGGCGCGGATGTGGTGACGGGCCGGTTCATGGCCGAGCTCCGGCAGCGCGCCTTCGGTATGCGCGGGGTCACCGTCACCGGCCGAGCCGGACTCGCGACCTCCGACACCCTCCCGCAGGTGCAATTCCGGCTTGGCGGCCTCGAAACCGTCCGCGGGTTCAATTACGGCACCTACCAGGGCCAGGCCTTCTGGTCGGTCCAGGGCGACTGGACTCCACTCAAGGGCAAGGTGCGTCCGGTGCTCTTCGTGGACGTGGGCCAGGCCGGCTCGGTGGGCAGCGTCTTTTCGCAGCAGCCGCTGGTAGGCGCGGGCGCGGGGCTGTCGTTCTTCAACGGCATTGCCCGGTTCGATTTCAGCGTGCCGCTCCAGGGGCCCGCGCACGGCCTGAGGTTCGACATCCAGTTCGGGGCGCCGCGGTAGGGGCGCAACGCCTTGCGCCCCTACCGTGGCCCCGCTGCCCCGCCGCCACGCTATCTTTTCCTGATGCCCAAGCCCTTCGTGATCGAGGAATACGTCCGCTGGTCCGACGTGGACTTTGCGGGCATCATCTTCTACGGCTCCTACGTCCGCTTTTTCGAGCTGGCGGAGACGGAGCTCTTCCGCGCCGCCGGGCTTCCGTTCGGCACCGTCTTCGACCAGTACGACGTCTTCCTCCCCCGGGTCCAGGTCCACACCGAATTCCATTACCCGCCTCGCCTCGACGATCACCTGGCCGTGGCGGCCTATATCGGGCGGGTCGGCAAGACGTCGATGACCATCGAATTCGAGGTGGTGCGCCGGCCCGATGGCACCCACTGCGCGGATGGGCACATGGTCCTGGTGTGCGTCGACCGCGCCAACCTCAAGCCCTGCCCGATCCCGCGGGGATTCATCGACCAGCTCAAGCCGTTCACGCTCGAGCGCGCCGAGGCGCGTCGCCAGCTCGGCATCCCGGAGCGGCGGACGTGAGGTCAGTCGCCGCTCCGGTGGTGGCGCTGCTCCTGGTGGCCTGCGGGCCGGCGGGCGGGGGCACGATGCAGGCGCGGTGGACGACCGTGGCCGACACCTTCGACGTCACGATGCCGGCGAGAGCCACCTGGTGCCCGGCTCCCCAACGGCTGGATATCCGCGCCACGGCGGGCGACACCGGCGTCGGGCTCGCGATCTATCCGGTCGACAGCACCGGGCTGGCCGGGGACTACTCGATCGTCGAGCCCGGCGGGCCGGTGCATTTCCGGCCGTCCGCCGCGGTGGCGATCCGGTGGTTCGGCAAGGTGCAGGTGTTCGGCTGGTGGGGAGACTCCGGCGCGGTGACCCTCTCCGGCAAGCCGGGCCGCCGGCTGTCGGGCCAGGCGACGGGGCGACTGATCTCCTCGCTCGGCCCTGATTCCACGATTGCGCTTTCGCTGCGTTTCCGCGGGCTCCGGGTGGAAACCGACAGCCTCTGCGATGCCGCCGCCCCCGCTCCGGCGCCGCCGAGCGACTCCGGCGCGACCCCACCGACGCCCCCGGCCCCGGGGATAGATTAGGCCATGGATCAGACCTATTTCCGGCGCGGATTCGGCCTCAAGAAGGACATCGAGGAGACGCTCACGGCGGACTACGCCAGCGGCGTCGTCGATGCCTTCCTGCGGGGCGGGCACGCCCTGACCGCCGGGCCGCTCACCTTCCGGCTCGCCAAGGAATTCGGCTTCTGCTACGGGGTGGACCGCGCGGTTGAATACGCCTATGAGACGCGGGCCAAGTTCCCGGGGCGGCCTCTCGCGCTGGTGGGCGAGATCATCCACAACCCGCACGTGAACGCCCGGCTCCAGCAGATGGGGGTGCGCTTCCTGCAGCGTGGCGCCGACGGCGAGTTCGATTTTTCCGGCCTGACGCCGGACGACGTGGTGATCATGCCCGCCTTCGGCGTCACCATCCGGGATTTCGAGCGCCTCAAGGCGGTCGGGTGTGTGCTGGTGGACACCACCTGCGGCTCGGTGCTCAACGTGTGGAAGCGCGTCGAGTCCTACGCGCGGGACGGGTTCACGGCGGTCATTCACGGGAAGAGCTATCACGAGGAGACCAAGGCCACCGCGAGCCAGGTCACCAAGTACCCCGGCGGCCGGTACCTCGTGGTGTACGACATGGCCGAGGCCCGGCTGGTGTGCGACTTCATCGAGCAGGGTGGCGATGCGTCGGCGCTGGCGGCCCGGTTCGCGGGGAAGACCTCGCCCGAATTCGACTTTGCGGGGGACCTCGAACGGGTGGGAATCGCCAACCAGACGACGATGCTGGCGGGTGAGTCGCTGGCCATCGCGGGGGAATTTGGGGAGAGCATGGCCCGGCGGTACGGCGAGGCCCACCGGACCGAGCATTTCCGGAGCTTCGACACGATCTGTTCGGCGACGCAGGAGCGGCAGGACGCCGTGCTGGCGCTCCTCGAGGAGCCGCTGGATTTGATGGTCGTAGTGGGCGGCTACAACTCGAGCAACACCTGCAACCTGGCGGCGATCTGCGCCGCCAAGGGCGTGCGGACGGTACACATCGAGGACGCCGACTGCATCGACGTGGCGGCGGGGAGCGTCCGGCACCAGCCGATCCGGAGCAAGGTGGAGGAGACGGCGACGGGGTGGCTTGCCGGCGTCCGGCGGGTAGGATTGACGGCAGGGGCGTCCACGCCGAACAACAAGATCGGCGAGACGGTCGTGCGCATCTGCGAGAGCGCAGGTGTGCTCGAGGAACTTCGGAAGACGCTGACCCCGGGAGGCTGACCATGCGAGAAATCTCCGACTTTCCGCACGGGTTGTG
>Ga0326726_10005805_pt1 | contig 11153 bp, 8 predicted proteins | sample MHFenrmetagenome_2_FD_207603 | JGI IMG/M metagenome (GOLD analysis project Ga0326726, IMG submission 207603) | Lab enriched peat soil microbial communities from Michigan Hollow, Ithaca, NY, United States - MHF15MN | ecosystem: Environmental > Terrestrial > Soil > Wetlands > Peat | place: USA...
GCAACCAGCTCTTCGATCTCAGGGAGGTCGTTCCGAGCGCGATCGACGCCGCCCCTGGATCGACGCCGTGCGGGCCGCTGAAGTTCGATCCGGCGCGCTACCGCTCGTACCCGCAGGATACGACCCCGCTGAGTTGGCAGGGCGCGCGCGACGTGTGTCGCTTCGGTGGCTACGACCTCATCGCGCTCGACGAGGGCGATCCCGACGAGCTCGCGAACGAGAGCAATGGCGGCGCCCTGCCGTTCTGGCTCGGCACCAGCTACGGCACCGACTGGCAGGGCGTCGACGGCTGCATGCCGCATCTCGACTGGGCCCCCACCGAGCCGGCCGAGATGGCCATCGGCGACTGTGTCGTCCAGACGGGGTTGAAGATGCGAAGCGAGCTCTGCACGCGCAACACGATCGCGACGATGCCGATCAGCGCGCTGTGCGAGGTGCCGCGACCGACCGTGCATTGTATGACGGTCGCGTCCGAGCGCACCTACATGATGGTTCCCGGCACGATGAACCACACCGATGCCGCGAGCGCCTGCGGCGCGCTCGGCATGCATCTTGTCGAGATCAACTCGAGCGACGAGCTCAACTTCGTGGTCTCGCACTTTCCGAGCGCGCCGACGTTCTGGCTCGGCGCCACGAAGGGAGGTGGCACGTTCACATCGCCGACCGGCTGTCCGCAGGCATGGACGTGGGGGCCGAACGATCCGGATGGGACCAACTCGTGCGTGATCTACGCCCAGGGCCCCATGGAATCGTTCGACTGCAACACCACGTCGCCCGCCGTCATCTGCGAGAGCAACTCGCTCTGATCGTGCCTACGGCGCGATGACGAGGAACGTGATGCGGTACCAGGTGTCGCGATCCTTGGGTGCCGGTAGCGGGATCCGGTCGGCGATCGGCTCGAGGCAGCGCTTCACGGCAGCCTCGGTGGCGAGGAGCGCGGCCTTCTTGGCGTCGTCGGTGGGAACCGGCTCGATGTTGACGCTGGCGTCGGCCTTCGCGCCGGGCGCCGGCATCTTGTAACGCGGGCGATCGCGCACCGACTCGGGCGTCACCGGGCCGGTCTTGACGATCGCGATCGAATACACGGTGGTCGGCTGCTTCGCGACGCAGGCGCGCAACGCGGGCATGGCCTTGCGGATGATCGGCTGGATCGCGGGGATGTCGACGGTCGCGCTGCTGCTCGGCTCGCGCTGGATCGTCTGCGGCTGGTCGAGCGCGGCGAGCTCGCGGACGTGCTCCTCGGCGCGGCGCTTCCACGGGCTGTCGGGGGCGATCTTCAGGAACTGGCGGAAGTACGCGAGCGCGTACTCGGGCTCCTTGCGCGCCTGACGCGCGAGCCCGAGCAGGTACTCGGACTCGCCGGCGCCCAGCCACGGATACTGCGGGCGCGCGAGCATGTTGAACGCGACGTCGTACTTGAGCGCGTTCGTCGAGTGCGTTTCGGAGTCGCTCGGGCGGCGGGCGCGATCGTAGGCGAGCGCGAGCAACCACTCGACGACGGCACGCGGGGCATCCGGGGTGTCGTACGCGACGTTCAGGGCGTCGATCGCCTCGTCGAGCTTGCCGAGCGCGATCCGGACCTCGCCGAGACGCATCCACTGATCGCCGCGCGGGGTGGTGGCGACCGCGTGCGCGAGCGTGCGCTCGGCATCGGCGAGCTGGCCGGCGCGGCCCTGGCACACACCGAGCTCGATCATCTGGCGCTCGCGTTCGGGCGACGTGCCGGGCGGGGCGCTGGCGTCGACCAGCGCGAGGTCCGACGCACACGCGGCCCAGTGCTCCAGCACGAGGTGGGCCTCGCCGCGGAGCGCGTAGGCGCGCGGGTCCTTCGGGATGCGCTTGATCGCCTGATCGAGCAAGACCACGGCGAGCTTGGCGGAGTCGGGCGTGCGCTCCTCGACCTTGCGGCGCGCCTCGGTGACGAGCTCCTCGTACGGCTTGCGCTCGGGATCGAGGGCCGAATCCCAGAGGTGCGACTTCTTCTCGGCGTCCTTGTCGGCGTCGACGGGTTTCGGCGGATAGCGCTTCGACTGCGCGCGCGCCGACGTCGGCGCAGACGCGAACACCACGGCGAGCGCGATCAGTGAAAGATTTCGCGCCACGGTGTCTCGAGGTGCAGGCTCTTGCGCTTGCGATCGGCGAGCAGCGGGTCGAGGTGCGCGTGCGCGCGTGGCTGGTACTCCGGGTGCGCGCCCGACACCAGGTATTTCTGCCAGGCCTCGATCGCGCTCTCGGTCATGCCGAACGCCTCGTACGCGAGCGCGAAGTAATAGAACTCCTCGCCGTACGGCACGAAGAACGTCTGCTTGAGCACGGTGACGCGGCGGTGGAACTCGGCCATCGCCTGCTCGCCCTGCGCGACGATCAGTTCCTTGGCCTGGGCGCCGCGCTCGTCGCGATCGAGCGCGACCGCGAGCCCGTACAGGGTCTCGGTGTTGCGCGACGTGCGCAGCGCCTGGCGGTAGGTGTCGATCGCGTCGTCGAGCCGGCCCAGCATCATGTACGTCTCGGCGAGGTTCGCGAGCGCGGTCTCGTCCGGGACATCCGAGCGCGCGAGGATCTTCTCGTAGTCGCGGGTCGCGGCGACGAGGTTGTCCTTCGTGAACAGGCGCGTGTGCAGCACCGCGCGATGGAACAGGATCTGGAAGTCGATCGAGCTGCCGTCGTCGCGGACCGGGGACATCCGCGGATCGAGCGGTGCCCGGGCCTCGAACGCATCCCAGGCGTCGATGATCTCCTGGGCGCGCTTCTTGTCGAACGCCGCCCCCGGATCGGGACACAGCGGCGACGGGTTGATCTGGAAGATCTGGGTCTCGCCGCACTCGAAGTAGAACGAGTAGATGAGGCGGCCGAGGCGGTAGTACGGCTCGGCCTCCTTCGGCTTGGCCTGCGCCGCGTTGCGATAGGACACGATCGCGTGCTGCACGAGCTGGCGGATGTTCTCCTTCGACGCCACGTGCGTGGCGGTCGCCTGCAGCGCGAGCTCGTCGCCGCTCTTCATCTCGCTGTCGTAGACATCCTGCGCCGCGTCGGGCGAGCCGGCCTCGATCGCGTGCTTCCACGTGTTCGCGTACGCCGCCTGCGCGAGCAACAGGACGACGAGCACCGCTCTCATGGCACCGGCATCGGGGTGACGGGTTGCAGGAGCTGCAGCTTCTTCATCCGCAGCTGCTTCGTGGTCAGCGGCACGGCGTGCGGACGGGCGTCGATCGCGGCGATGTGATCGAGCGCGCGGCGGCGATACGGCAGGTCACCGGCCGCGGCGTACAGCGCGAACTCGGCGCGCGCCTCGACGTAGTTATCGACCGCCTCGTACAACAGGCCGAGATAGTACTGCTCGTCCTCGGCCGGCGCATAGCGGAGCGTCGCGAGCGCGTTCTGCACCATCGGACCCATCTGATCTTGTAGCGCGGCGCGCAGGTGATCCAGCGTCTCGAACGCGGCCGTGCGCTGCTCGTCGCGGTCGTACATGACGGCGAGCGCGAACGCGACGACCTGCATCTCGTTCGAGTAATACGGCGGGTTCATGGGCAAGGCATTCGCGAGCACCTCGATCGCGTCGCTCGTCAGGCCGCGCTGCGCGAGCGCGCTCGACAGGTGCACGAGGATCTGACCCGTGATCGGCTGGCCCGGCACGATCGGGCCCTGCGCGATGCGGAGGTAGCGGAGCGCATCGTCGAGCTGGCCGAGGCGCAGATAGATCTCTCCGAGCCGGCCGGTGATCTCGATGCCGGCCTTCTCGGCGCCGACCTGATCGATCGCGGACTGGAACGCCTCCATCGCCTGGCGCGTCTTGCCGATCGCGTCGGAGGTCTGGCCGTAGAACCGGAGCACCTCGAGGTTGTCGGGCGCGAGCCGGCGCGCGTAGCGCAGCATCCCGTTGACCTCGCGATAGACCTTCATCCGGCCCTCGCCGGTGGGATCGTAGTCGGCGACCAGCGAGTTATCGGCCTGGTTGATCGCCTGCCTCGCCTTGAAGAGGATGTTGGTGACCTCTTCCTTGTGCGGCTCGGTGATCTCGCGCCAGAAGTTGCCGCGATCCGGATCGACCGGCGGCGCCACCGGCATGGCGACGACCTCGGGCTTCGCTTCGCCGCGCAGGGCGCCGAGCACGACGAACGCGAAGACCAACCGCCTCACGATCCGAGTATGCCGGCGACAACGCGGGGTTGCCAGGTGGACGACCGGGGTGGGCGACCCCGCGATCCGGGGCTGGCCTCACCAACGAGATCGGATCTAAGCCCAGCGCTTTCACTGACTTGACCCTGACATACGTTGGCCCACACCTTGCTGTTTTCTGACAGCGTGGACCACGGAGTTCTGGCAACAGCGGCCGAGCTGTTCGAGGCTCGTCACTATCCGGGCGTCGTGGCCCTCATCAACGACGCCCTGGAAGAGGACCCCGAGCACGTCCCGCTGCTGCTCGTTCGTGCCCGCGCCCATATCGCCCTGCGCCGCGATCTCGAGGCCCAGGCCGACCTGCGCGACATCATCCGCCTCGATCCGCAGTGCAGCCTCGCGTATCGCCTGCTCGGCGAGCTCGCCGGCCGCCGCGACGAGAACGACTCCGCCGCCATCTTCTTCCGCGAGGCCCTGCGCCTCAACCCCGGCGATCGCGATGCCGCCGACTGGCTCGCGATCGTCGACAAACCAGCTCGACCAGCCGCGGTAGCACCAAAACTCCCGGCACCCGCTACCGCGGCTGGTCGCTTTCCTCGGTTTGCCACCGGCACCACGCCACCGGTCGACTTCGAGCGCCCGACCAAGCCGTTCACCGGCGCGCGCGGCTCGAGGCCGAAGTCCGAGTGGCACGCGAGCGATAGCGATATCCCGCCGCTGCCGGAGACGCCGCCGGCCGCGCGCGGCTCGCAACCGAAGCCGACGCCGATTCCGGTGCGACTCGGATCGCAGCCGCCGATCAGCGACGTCAAGACCACGCTGCCGGGCGCGCAGCCGCAGCGGATCGCGCAGCGCTCGCACGCGCGCGGTCCGATCCCCGAGCTGCCGGGCTTCGGCGATTACCTCGTCGAGTCCGGGATCCTGACGCGCGAGCGCCTGCGCGCGGCGCAAGCCTACCAGCGCTCGATGCGCGTCCAGCTGTCGACCGCGATCGTGACGCTCGGCCTCGCGACGCCGCAGCGGATCGAGTGGGCCGCGGTCGCGCACCAATCGCAGCTCGCACGGCAGCGCTAGCCCCGAGCGTCGTAGTACGCTGCCGGCGTGCGCAGCGCCTCGGTCGCGACGTTCGCGGCGATCTCGATGGCGACACTCGCGCACGCCGACGCACCGCCCGCCGTCGATCCCGGCGACCTACCCGGGCTCCCCGACGCGTCCGAGGACGAGGCCACGTCGAACGCGTCGCTCCTCGCCGCGGTGTCGGCCGAGGAAGACGTCGTGGTCGGTGCCGCGAAGCGCGAGCAGAGCCTCGGCAACGTGGCCTCGGCCGTCACCGTCATCACCGCCGACCGCATCAAGCGCTTTGGCTATCGCACCGTCGGCGAGGCCGTCGCGGGCGTCGCCGGCGCGTACTTCGAGGACACGCGGATCGTCGCGACGATCGGCTTCCGCGGCATCAACATCCTCGGTGACTTCAACACGCGCGTGCTGGTGCTCGTCGACGGCGCGAGCATCAACGAGGGCTGGGGCTCGTTCGCCGGCGTCGGCTACGGCTCGCTGGTCGCGGTCGACGACATCGCGCGCATCGAGGTGATCCGCGGCCCGGTGTCGTCGCTCTACGGCACCAACGCGTTCTTCGGCATCATCAACATCGTGACGCGCGGTGCGACCGAGACACCGCACGCGTGGGGCCGCGTCGGCATCAACTCGATCAACGGCGTCGTGTCGGCCGCCGGGTTCGCGCAGGGCACCGTGCACCAGCAGATCCGCGGCACCGTGCAGGTGATGAACCGGATCGGCGAGACCTCGGACGTCGCCGACATCGGCACCGGCCTCCAGGGCGATGGCTCGCTCGCGCTCGCGGCCTCGGTCGTCGGGTCGTACAACGGCACGTTCGGTCAGCTGCGCGCGTACCGGTTCCGTCGCGACTCGCCGTTCGCGCCGTACAACGGCGACCCGTCGGTGAACCCGCCGTACAACGAATACAACACGCAGCTCGTGCTCGAGGGCGGGCACACTCGCGAGGTCAGCGATCGCCTCGTCGTGGCGGCTCGCGGCTACGCGAACATCTACGAGTTCTACGATCACATCCTGCAGCTCGGCCTGCCGCCGTTCGACGACTACGGCGACGCGAAGACGTTCGGCGCCGAGCTTCGCGCGCGCTACGACGCCATCCCGGGCAAGCTCGGCATCACCACCGGCACGGAGGCCACGTTCAACCGCACGAACAGCCGCTCGTTCACCGTCGGAGGCACCGACGAGGTCGTCGTCCCGAAGGACCTCGATCTCGAGGGTGTCTACACCGAGGTCGACGGTCAGCTCACGAAGTACGTCGGCTACACCGCCGGCGCGCGCTTCGATCGCAACTCGGCGATCGACAACCGCCTGTCGCCGCGCGCCGCGCTGTTCCTGTCGATGCCGGAGAAGTACGGCGTCAAGCTCCTGTACGCCGAGGGCTTCCGCAACCCGAGCGCGTACGAGGCGTTCTTTCACGACGACGTCACGTTCGCCGCGCCCGATCACCTGCACTCCGAGACGATCCGCAGCTACGAGGCCGTCGCGTGGGCGAAGCCCGTCGGCGGCCTGTCGACGCGGCTCAGCTACTACTACTGGGACGCCCGCGCGCTCGTCGAGCAGCTGCCGCTTCCGAACCCGATGCCGGGGCAGGAGAACCTGATCGCGTTCCAGAACGTCGGGCGCATCGTCTCGGAGGGTGTCGAGGTCGAGGCGAGCTATCGCAACAGCGCCGGCTGGTATGCATTCGGCGGCGGCGTCTACTCGAAGGTGACGAGCTCCGAGACCGGTGGCGCGCTCGAGGGCAACGTGGTCAACGCGCCCGCCGTCACGGCCTCCGGTGGCGTGTCGACGCCGAAGCTTTTCGGGCGCGCGCACCTGTCCGGCGAGCTGCTCTGCATCAGCACGCGCGCGACGCGCCCGCAGATGGACGGCACGCCGTCGCCCGACTCGCCCGCCTGGTACGGCGTGAACCTCACCGTGTTCGTCCCGAACGTCAGCGGCTTCGACCTCACGGCCGGAGTGCGCAACCTCATCGGTACGCGCGACATGATGCCGGCACCTGCCGACTACGATCGCTACAGCTCGCCCGCCAGCGTCACGATCCCGCGCATCCCCGGCGAGGGCCGCGAGGTGTTCGTGAAGGCCGGCTACAGCTACTGAGCTACGGACACGTGATCTTGTCCGACGTGACTCCGGCGAGTGCCTGGATCTGCGTGGGATCGAGCGTGCGCGCGTAGACGTGGATATCGTCGATCCCGCCGGCGTAGCCCGCGGCGATCACCGTGCCGGAACCGTTGGTGTTGGCGATCGTGCCCGCCGCGGTCTTGCACGCATCGAGCTCGCCGTCGACGTAGACCCGAACCGTCGTGCCGTCGTAGGAGCACGCGACGTGGGCCCACTTGCCGACCTCGAGCTGCTGATCCGAGACCGCGGTGTGGGTGCCGAACGTGCAGGCGACCTGGTCGTCCTGGATGGCGAGCGCGTACTGGCCGGTGTTGGCCAGCGGCGACGGGTTCGTGCCCGTCACGCTCGGCCGCAGCCACATCTCGATCGTGAGGTTCTGGGCGAGGTCCAGATCGGCGGTCTCGGGCACCGTGATCGACGAGCTGGCGGTCACCAGCGCAGCGTGCTGAGTCGCGCGCGGCATCGTGTCGACGAGGACCGCGGCCGCGTCGTGTCGGCCCGACGACATGTCGCCGATCACGGGCACGAGCGCCGTGTCCTCGAAGTCGAGGCACAGCCGAACGTCCGGTTGGGTGGCGTGGCAGGTGCGGACGTCGACGCTCGCATCGGGGCCGGCTGGATCCGGTTGCGGATCTGGCTGGGTCCCGCTGGCGCCTGGTGCGAACCCGCACGCTGCCAAGAAACTCGCCGAGAGCACGACAACCCTCATGGCTCGAGCAGTAGCAGGGGACATGCCATCGGTTTCGACGGCAAGGGGGCGAAACGTCGCTGTGCGAACGGCGTCCGCACAGCTCGACTGTGGGGTTCTCGCACTACCGCGTCACGGCAACCGTGCGACGAAGCCGGGATCGGGACCGTGGGCGAGATCAGTGATCGATCGACGCCAGCGTGCCGGGACTGACGCGGAGAGTCGCGACCGCGACGCGCGGCGTGAGCTCGCCGGGGAGACAGGGCTGGCTGGTGTGCTCGCGCTGCCACGCGCACTGCTCGCGCGCGCCGATCGGCAGGACCTGCGCCTGGCCGTCGAACGTCGTCTCGACGACGCCCTGCGGCGCCTGCATCCACTCGGCGAGCGCGGCCTCGGCAACGTCGCCGATGTGGCCGGCCGCATCGACGGGGTAGGCGGTACCGTTGATCGCGAGCGCGAGGCCGTCGGGGCAGTCGGTGCGGAGCGGGGTGATCATCGCGATCGGTTCCTCGCGGTAGACCTCCTTGCGCGGGATGAAGAAGATCGCGGCGGTGACGACGGCGTCGGCGGCGAAGAAGCCGCCGTACAGATAGTTGTTGGGACGATCGGAGCTGGCGGTGAGCAGCATGGCGGACGCGATCGCACCCTCGATCAGGAACGAGATCGCGGTGCTCTTCTTCCAGAAGCTGCCGTAGCGAAACGCCGAGTGGTAGCGAACGCTCGTGCCGCGCTGCTCGGCGCTGCATGCGAGTGCGAATGGTCTTGGAGGGCCGGCGACGGTAGAACCGGCGGTCGCGCCGGGCACGGTCGTGTACTCGATGGCGAGCGGCAGCGACACCGTGAGGCGCTCGTCGAGGCCGGGCTGCGGCACCAGCTCGTCGCGCGCGTGCTCGTCCCACACGCGCTCGGTGCCGGACGCCTGTGTGGCGATCCACGTGGTCGCGCAGCCGGAGCACAGCGCCAGCACGACCAGGGCCTTCATCGCCGCACCCACTGGCCGGGGATCAGGATCTGGACCGAGCCCTTCGCGCGCCACACCGGAGCACGCCACTCGACGCGCGGCTCGGGACGCAGCTGGTACGAGCCGGCGAGCCACACCCACGACGTGCCGTTCCACATCCAGTAGCCGGCAACCCACACCGCGGTGCGCACCGGCGCGGCGGGCGCGGTCTCGACCTGCGGCGGTGGCGGTGGTGCGGGGGCGGTCGCGGTCTGCTCGGCGACGATGTCGGCCTCGGGCACGCGCCACTGGCCGGCGAGCCACACCCACGTGCTCTCGGTCCACTGCCAGTAGCCGGGCCGCCACTCGGCATGGACGCTGAGCTTCGGCGGCTGCATTTCGGCGAGCCGCGCCGGTGGCGGACCGTCGGGTTGCTTCGGCGGCGCGAGCGCGAGGTCGACGCGATGTCCCCAGGCCTCGCGGTGGCGATGCCATTCGTCGTCGGTCCAGCACCGCGCGTCCTCGGCGTGCGCGGCGCAGTAGCGCGTGCGCTCGGCGGCTTTCAGATCCAGCGCGGCGTGCATGCGATAGCCGCCGGCGCCCCAGCAGTCCGTGTCGTCGTGGTGGGCGTTGCAGTAGATCTCGTGGAGGCGTGCACGCTCGGCCTCGAGTGCGGCCTGGATCTGGCGGCGGCGCGCTTCCTCCTCGAGCGCGCGGCGGCGGGCGGCCTCGGCCTCGGGATCGACGCGCGGCGGCGGCGGGGCATCGGCACGTACCACGACCACGCGGGCGCGGGCTTCGGCCTCGGCTCGCTGCTGCTCGCGCACGAGGTACGCCTCGTAGTCGGCATCGGACACGTTCGGTCGCCACACGACATGGGCGGCGCCGAACAACACCCCGGCGAGATCGTTCGGCTCGACCGACCAGAACCGGATCGTGATCGTCCTCGCGGGCTTGTCGCGCAGATGGACGTGGATGATCGAGGTCGAGTCGGTGACGAGCCCGGTCTCGAGCTGGAGCTGCGCGGTCGTCGACGGGCGCGCGGGATCGTTCGGCACGAGCGTGCCGGGTGTTGCGGGGGTGCCGGGCGTGGCGGTGCCGCCGGTGCGGCCGAGCACGAGGCGCTCGTGCGCGTCGGCGATGCACTTCGCGTTGTCGGGCTTGCCGCCGGCGCTGCCGCGGGCGTCGAACACGCCGTGCGTGCGATCGACCTCGGTGCCGTCGACGAGGATCACCGCGTCGAGCGCGAGCTTGCGAGGCGTGTGGAGCTGGAGCTCGAAGTCCTCGCCGTACCTCGCGTGCGACGCGTCGAGCGTGACCTCGTACGGACCTTGCGCGCAGGTCGACAGCGCGCGGTACCACTGCAGGCCCGCGACGCTCGGCTGGAGCGCCGGCACGACCGGCCCGGCGGGCGGGTGTGGCGGCGAGCCTCCGCAGGCGACCAGTAGAAGTACGAACCACCGAGACATCGTCGCCCCATCATACAGGTCGCGTGCCAAGCGCGTTTGCCAGGCCCGGTCACGAGATCGGCGGACGATTCGTGAACGCGCGGTCTCGCCCGCGTGACGGACAGGCCCAGTCGTGGCGTGTCCCTGCGTGGAGCGCGGCGTAGACCTCGTCGCGGAGTGAGTTGCACTCGTCGTGGGTGAGCGTGCGATCGAGGGCGCGCAGCACGACGCGGACGAGGACGTTCGTCTGGTGCGGCGCGATGCCGAGGCGAGCCACGGCCTGGTGCGGCAGGTCGATCGCGGGCGTCACCGACAGGATCGCGACCGACTCGACGAGCTCCGCGTGATCGCCGAGCGCCGCGCGCACGCGATCGCCGAGCTCCTCGGGATCCGGAACCGCATCGACGGCGATCGACAGGTCGCGCCGGACCTCGGGCATCACCGACACCGGCCGGTACGGCGCGAGGTCGAGCATCTGGCCGGCGATCCGCGGATCGCTCGCGCGCAGCAGCCGGATGTCGTCGAGGCCCTTGCGCAGCATCACCAGCCGATCGAGGCCCAATCCCATCGCGAGGCCGTGACGTCCGCGCGGCAGCAGCGCCGGCGACGCGAGCCCGCACTCGCCGATCTCGATCCACGCGCCGACGTCGACGTCGACCTGCAGACCATCGGTCGTGTACGGATGCGACGCCGGCAACGTGCGCCAGCGCGCGCCCGGCAGCGCCGCGGTGACGACCGCCGCGATCATCGCGTGGAGGTC
>Ga0326726_10005806_pt1 | contig 11152 bp, 8 predicted proteins | sample MHFenrmetagenome_2_FD_207603 | JGI IMG/M metagenome (GOLD analysis project Ga0326726, IMG submission 207603) | Lab enriched peat soil microbial communities from Michigan Hollow, Ithaca, NY, United States - MHF15MN | ecosystem: Environmental > Terrestrial > Soil > Wetlands > Peat | place: USA...
GAGAGGCTTACCGGAATGGCCCCATGGGCGGTGGCGATCTTGGCCGAAGTGCCGGTGGCCCGAATTTTTTTGCCCTTCATGTCCTCCAGCTTCTGCACCGGAAATCGGGTGATGTAATTGTAGGAGCTGGCGCTGCACACTCCCAGCATATAAACGTTGTGCTTTTCGGCATAAGCTTTGCGGAGGATGGAAACAAATTCGGTCTCCAGAATGAGTTTGGCGATTTCTTCCGAGGTCTTGACTCCGTAAGGAAGTCCATACTCGACGAGAGCTTCCGGCAGGATGTTCATGTGGTAGGGTCCGCTGCTGCAGATCATCTCGACCGCTCCCCTTTTGACTGCATCCGGAGCTTCGAGGACCTTGAACAGTGCGTCTGGCGGGAACGCCTTGATGTCCAGACCTCCATTGGTTCTTTCTTTCACTTTCCGGGCTATTTCCGCCACCTGCCCGAATCCGCCCCAGTACCCCATGAATTTCTCCGGGGGAGGCCAGGCGGACTGAATCTTCCATTGAAAAACCTTGGCAGGCTTCGCCTGGGCGAAGGCCTGCGGATTCCCGGCCCATAAAAGGAAAAAAACGGAAACGATCAGAACAACGAACCCGGTCCAAATCTTTTTCCTGTTCATCTCTCCCTCCTTTTTTTCTGTAAACCAATCATTTATGGGCAAACTCTTTGGCGATCTTGACCAGTTGGGCGCAATAATCGCTCTTCTTCTCCCACTCCTCCCAGAGGGGCTTCACCGCCTCGCGAAATCTCCCGAATTCCGCATCGGAAATGAATACCGCCTCCGCGCCGAATTGTTTCTTTCCTTCCTCCTGGGCGATCTTCTCCAGGGCCGGACCGGAGACGTCATAGGTATATTTGACCATTTTGGTCACTTCCTCCTGGAGAATATCCTGGTATTCCTTGGGGAGTTTGTTGAAGGCGTTCAGGTTGGCCACCAAGCTGGCCCCGATCAGGGCGTAAATCGGGGGCCAGGAATGGTACTTGGCCACCTCAAACATCTTGTAGGTAATTCCCGCATAGGCGGGAAAGATGGTGCCGTCCACGGTCCCTCGCTGTAAGGCCATGTATTGCTCCGCTGGGCTCAGGTTGACGGGGGTGGCTCCATGGGCCAAGGCCACCTTGCCATAGGCGCCCGAAGTTCTGATTTTCTTCCCTTTCATGTCCTCCATTTTACGGATGGGAAAACGGGTCAGATAATTGTAGGCGCTCGTGCTGGTCAGACCCAGCAGGAGGACCTGATGTTTCTCCAAGTAGGCTTTGCGGAGCACCCTAAAATATTCGCTCTCAAAGAGGAGCCTGGCAGCTTCCTGGGAGGTTTTGACCCCGTAGGGAAGCCCGTAATCCAGATTGGCCTCCGGAAGGATGCCCACGTGATAGGCCCCGTTGCTCAGGATCATCTCAACCGCTCCTCGCTTCACCGCATCAGGAGCCTCCATGGCCTTGAACAGGGCATCGGGAGGATAGACTTTGATGTCGAACTTTCCCTGGGTCCTTTCTTTGACCTGCCGGGCCACCTCCGCGGCTTGCCCGTAGGCCCCCCAGTGACCCATGATCTTGTCCGGGGGCGGATAGGCCGCCTGCAGTTTCCAGGAGACATTTTTAGCCGGCTGGGTTTGGGCTGCCGAGAATTTGCTTCCGGCAAAAACCAGGAAAGAAACGAGCATCAGGGCAACGAGCCAAAAATGAAAGTGATAACCTTTTCTCATGACTTCCCTCCTTAAATGATCTTTTCCTCCCGAAACTCTTTCACTTCCTCCGCCTCATAGCCCAAAGACTGCAGAACAGAATCGGTATCTTCCCCCAGCAGCGGCGCTGCCTTCTCTTCCCTAGCCGGGGTCCGGCTAAAAGCAATGGGATTGCCCAGGGTGCGGACCTCCTTCAGGCGGCTGTGGGGAAGCGTTTTGACCAGCTGGTTGTGAAGGACCTGGGGATTGGAGAAAATCGTGTCATAGTCATGAACCGGGCCGCAGGGGACGTCGGCTTCCTCCAGCATTTCGAGCCACACCTGGGTCTTCCGGGTAGCCAGCACTTTGGAGAGAATGGACCCCAGTTTCTCCCGGTTGGAAAGCCTATTATTCGGAGTGTTAAACAAAGGATCATCGGCGAGGGGATCCAGGTCTAAGGCGCGGCATAAATTCTGCCAGAACTTGTCATTGAAAGCCCCGATGCTCACATAGCCGTCCGCGCTGGGAAAGATATCGACGGGATAAGCGAAAGGACTGGCATTCCCCGTGGGGATGGGGGGTCGGCCGCTGATGAAGTACTCGGTAAAGAGAGTGGTCTGCAGGCACATGGCGGCGTCGAGCAGGTTGACACAGATTTGCTGCCCTTCCCCGGTTCTCTGCCGGTGGAGAATGGCGCTCACCACCCCGAGGCAGGAATAGAGGGATGCGGTCATGTCGGCAAGCGGCGTCCCAATGCGCATGGGCCCCTGGCCCGGCTTGCCGGAGATGCTGGTCAGGCCGCTCAGGCCCTGGAAAACATGATCCGTTCCCGGTTTGAGGCGGTAGGGCCCGTCCTCCCCGAAACCGGTGATGGAGAGATAAACGATGTCCGGGCGGATCCCCCGGACCTGCTCGTATTCCAGCTGATACTGCCGCCCTATATCGGGCCGGAAGTTCTCGATCAGAACGTCGGCCCATTCGATCAGTCGTCTGAGAATTTTCTGCCCCCCCGGCTTATCCAGGGCCAGGGTCAGATCTTTTTTGTTGCGGTTGATCGCCAGGAAGAGGGCGCCCTCCCCCTCCGGGAAGGTGGTTCCCACCTGGCGGATTCCATCCCCTCCCCGGGGATGTTCCACCTTGATTACCTCTGCGCCCAGGTCTCCCAGCAGGCTGGCGCAGTAAGGGCCGGCGATTAAAGTGGACACGTCCAGGACTTTAATTCCTTCCAGGATGCGGCGCGATGGTTCTTGAAATTCCTTCATTCCTCGGTTCCCTGATTACCCCCACTCATGACTTCACCGTTGCTTTGGCCCGCAATTCCCTCTTGAGCACCTTTCCCGAAGCATTGCGGGGCAACTCCTGCGTAAACTGGATTCCCCCCTTGGGCAACTTGTAATCCGCCAGCCGCTCTCGAAGAAAACCCATCAACGCTTCGAGCTCGGGGGCCGGCGCTCCCTTTTTGAGGACCACGAAGGCCAGCGGGCTCTCCCCCCAGCGGGGATGGGGGATTCCCACCACCGCGCTCTCCAGTACCGCCGGGTGAGTATCCAGGGCATTCTCGATTTCCTTGGGATAGACGTTGAAACCCCCACTGATGATGAGGTCTTTTTTCCGGTCCACGATGTAGATGTACCCATCCGCGTCGATATATCCCAGGTCTCCCGTGTGGTACCATCCGCTCCGTAAGGCCTCGGCGGTCTCCCGGGGCTTTCCCCAGTATCCTTTCATGATGTTTTGCCCGCGCAGGACGATCTCCCCCACTTCTCCCGGGGGAAGCTCCCGGTCCTCGTCGTCAAAGATGCGCACTTCGGAGTTGATTCCTTCTTTGCCGATCGATTGAAGGTGTTTCTCCATCTGCGGCGATCCATCCAGGTAGTGGTTCTCCCGGTCCAGGAAGGCAATGTAGCCCGGCCCGGTCTCGGTGGCCCCGCAGGCCCCGATGAAGTCCCAACGGAAGCGTTCCATGACCTGCTTGAGGGCCCCCACGGGCATGGGCGCCGCCCCGTAGACCACGGTGCGCATGCTGCTCAGGTCGTACCGGCCGCTGTCCGGAAATTCCAGGAGCTTGATGATCATGGCCGGGACAAAAAGGGCGGTGGTGACTTTCTCCCGCTCGATGGTGACCAGCACCTTGTGGGGGTCGAACCCATCCAGGATGACGATCGTGTTGCCCCGAAATACGTTGGCGATCATGCTTCCAAAAGCCCCGGCTTGATAGAGGGGGGCGGTTACCATGGCAATATCGTCCGGGGCCAGGCGCCGGGTAACGCAAGAAGACCATACGTCGGCCAGGAGGTTGCGGTGGGTCAGCATGACCCCTTTGGGTTTTCCCGTCGTGCCGCTGGTATAGATGAGGATGGCCGGATCGTCGTCATCGGCCACGGGTTCCACCCGCGAGGTGGGATAATTTCTCATGAGGGATTCGCAATCCGGGAGGGTTCCGCTTCCCCCGATGGCGTAGACCTCTCTCCAGGGTTGCCCCGGGCCCTTTGGCGGGATTTTCGGGAGATAATTCTTGTGTGCCAGAATAAGGGAGGGAGCGGCATCTTGCAGAATCTCGGCGACTTCCGGGGGCGCCAGGCGGACATTTACGGGAACCGGAATGGCCCCGGCTTTCATGGCCCCGAAATAGACTTCGAACAGCTCCACCGAATTATGGTTGAGCACCGCCACCCGGTCTCCGGGTTTTATACCCGCGTTCAGGAACCCCCGGGCCATGGCGTTGGTCCGGGAGTCAAAATCCCCGAAGGTACACCGGCGGTTTTCGTCGATCAGAAAAATTTTATCCGGATAGTATTTGGCGTTCTTGTCAGCCAGGTATCCGAAGAGCATCTGGTTGGAACGGACCATGTCAATCCTCTCTCTTTTTTCAACCCCCCATCCCCATTTGCTTGGCGATGATCTGCCGCTGAATTTCTGAAGTCCCTTCTCCCACCACGTAGACCAGGGCGTCCCGGTGGAATCGGCCCACCGAAAATTCTCGTATCTGCCCGTACCCTCCGTGGATCTGCATGGCCTCCCTGGAGACCCGCACCGCCACCTCGGAGGCAAAGAGCTTGGCCATGGACGCCTCCTGGATGGGATTCTTTCTCTGGTCCATCATCCAGGCTGCCCGAAGGACCAGGAGCCGGGCCGCGTCGATCTCCGTAGCCATGTCCGCCAGCTTGAAGGCGATGGCCTGGAACTGAGCGATGGGCCGACCGAACTGGATTCTTTCTTTAGCGTACTTAATGGCCGCCTCATAAGCTCCCTGGGCCATGCCCACGCAATTTCCGGCTACACCGATGCGCCCCTCGTTGAGCGTCTCCATCACCCGGTAGAAGCTTCCCTCTTCGCCGATCAGGTTCCGGGCGGGGATGTGACAGTCTTCAAAAAGAAGCTCCGCGGTCTCGGAGGATCGAACCCCTTCTTTCTTCAGTTTGCGGGTTACGATGAAGCCGGGGGTTCCTTTCTCCACCAGGAAAATGCTGATTCCCCGGTATCCCCGGCTCTTGTCTGTGTAAGCGATCAGGGTGAGGAAATCGCAGATGTTCCCGTTGGTGATGAAGATCTTCCGGCCGTTGATGACATAGCCGTCTCCATCCCGCCTGGCCGTGGTGTGGATGGCCTTCACGTCGCTGCCGGCATTGGGCTCGGTGAGGCCGAAAGCGAAGATCTTCTCCCCCCGCATCGCGGGAAGCAGGTATTTTTGTTTCTGTTCCTCACTCCCCCAGTGGTACACCGGAAAGGATCCCAGATGGGAGTGGGCCGACCAGGAGGAGGCAATCCCCTGGGACACGCGGGAGAGCTCTTCCCGCATGAGAACCTCGGAGACCTTGTCGATCTCCGCTCCCCCATACTTCTCCGAGTAGCGGGGACACAGGTATCCCAGCTTTCCCATCTGGGGAAAAAGCTGGAGGGGAAAGGTTTCCGTCTCCTCGGCCTCTTCCACCAGGGGAGCGATCTCCGTTTCTGCAAACCTGCGGAAGGTGTCCTTGAAAATGCGCTGGTCTTCCCGGAGGGAAAAATCCATAAATGAACCTCTGTTCCCTGAAACCGCAGCCTCACCCCCTCCCATCCCTCCCCCCCCGGAGACTGCGTCGTAATGAAAGAAAAGAGCCGTCATTCCCGCGGAAGCGGGAATCCAGTATTGAATTTATTCAACATTCAAACTTCCTGGATGCCCGCTTTCGCGGGCATGACGAATTACGACACAGTCTCTCGAGGGGGAGGGCAAGGTTGGGGGGGAACCCGCAACCCGAAACTAGCTTTTCAGCATCTCCCTCAACTCCCTCTTCAAAACCTTCCGGTTCGGGTTCCGGGGAAACTCTTGCACAAACTTCACCGCCTTGATGCCCTTGTAATTGGCCAGGTTATCTTTGCAGAACTGGATCAGTTCCTCTTCGGTGACCTTTTTCCCGGGGCGGGGGATGATGAAAGCCATGGGGCTCTCCCCCCGTTTGGGGTCGGGGATGCCGACCACCGCGGCCTCCATCACCGCCGGGTGGGTGTGGAGGAGCTCTTCGACCTCCCGGGGATAGACATTGTAGCCGCTGCAGATGATCATGTCCTTCTTCCGGTCAAGAATGTAGATATACCCGTCTTCATCCTTCTTCCCCAGGTCTCCTGTGTGCAGCCAGCCCCCTTTCAGGGTCTCCGCGGTGGCCTCCGGATTGTTGTAATACCCTTTCATCACTGCCGGGCCCCGGATGACTATTTCCCCGACCTCGCCCGCGCGAACCTCCCGGTCCAGTTCATCGAAGACCTTCACTTCCAGATCGGTAAAGGGCAGGCCCACCGAACCCGGTTTGCGGACCCCGAAGACCGGATTGGAGGTCGCCGCCGTGGTGACTTCGGTCAATCCATAGGCCTCCACCATGGGGATCTTGAACTTCTCTTCAAACCTCTTCAGCACATCCACAGGAAGCGGTGCGCTTCCCGACATGGCTACCTTCCAGGTGGAAAGTTTATAATTGGCGACCCGGGGATCGTTCACCAGCATGTAATGGAGGGCCGGGGCCCCGCTGATCATGGTGGCCCCGTACTTTTCATTGCTCTTGAGAAACTCCTCGAAATCCAGCTTGGCCAGGATGACTGCCGTGGCCCCCAGCATGACCACCGCCAGCATACTCACGGTCAGGCCCATGGCATGGAAGAGAGGAGTTACGGACACGCGGACCATCCCCTCGTCCAGGTTCAGATGCTTGATGATCCCTTTCACGTTGGAATCGAAGTTCCCGTGGGTGATCATGGCTCCTTTGGGAAAGCCGGTGGTGCCCGACGTGTAGATCATGGTGGCCGTGTCATCGGGGGCGCAATCCACAATCATTTCCCTCCCGGGCTTTTCCGTCAGGAGGGCGGAAAAGAGGAGAGAGCCCGGCAGGGGCTGGGCCCCGATGGTGATTACATTTTTCAGAAACTTCAAACCCGGCCTTATCGACTGGATGATCTCCCCCTGGCTCTGGTGGACGATCAGGGTGTTCACTTCCGCATTCTCCAGGATGTACTTGGATTCCCGGGCTTTCAGCATGATGTTGACCGGGACGAAAACGGCCCCCAGCTTGACTACGGAGAACCAGGAGACGACGAACTCCAGGCTGCTGGGCGCGAAGACCGCCACGCGGTCGCCCTTCTTCACCTCCAGCTTCTGCAATCCATGGGCAAAGGTTTCGGTCAGACCCTGGAGGGTTTCATAGTTTGTAGGCTGGTCGTTAAACACAAAGGCGGTTTTATCCGGCAGGCGCTTGGCGGTCCTGGGAAGAATTTCGGCTATGTTCATCTCTTCTCTCCTCCCGAAAGAAAGAAACTCTATGCCCTAGGCGCTATGCCCATAGCGTTTTCAAATACTCACCGGCTCCTTGAATTCCCCGAAGACCTTCTTTAAGGCCTCGGTAATCTCTCCCACGGAAGCGTAAGCCTTAACCGCCTGGATGAAACAGGGCATCAGGTTATCTTTTGTCTCTGCGCTCCGGCAGAGCTCATCCAGTGCCTTTTGGGCATTACGGTTATCGCGGGAAGCCTTTACCTCTCTCGTCCTTTGAATCTGTCTTTCCACGGATTTCGGGTCCGCCCGGTGGATAACCAGCCGGCGCTTTTCCTCTCCCTCGGTCTGAAATTTATTCACTCCGACAACAATCTTTTCTGCCCTCTCCTCCTCCTGGGCCACGCGGTAGGCCTCTTCGGCGATGGCTATCTGAGGGTATCCCCTTTCAATCGCCTTCACCGCTCCCCCCATGGATTCGACCTTCTTCATTTCCCCTTCGATCTTTCCTTCCAGCTCCTGGGTGAGGGCTTCAACGAAATAGGACCCGCCCAGGGGATCGGCTACTTTGGTAATCCCCGTCTCAAAGGCCAGAATCTGCTGGGTTCTCAAAGCCAGGCGGGCGGTGTGCTCTGTGGGGATGGCGTAGGCTTCATCCATGGCCGGCTGGAGCATACCTTGGGCCCCTCCAAGGATGTTGGCCAGGAGTCCATAGGCCCCCCGAACCAGGTTGTTTTCCGGCTCCCGGGCGCGGTAAGTGCTTCCCCCCACGGTTCCGGTAAAACGGAGGAGCATGGAGTTGGGATTTCGGGCCCCGAACCGCTCTTTCATCATCCTAGCCCACAGACGGCGCAGCGCACGATACCGGGATACCTCCTCGAAGACCTGCAATCCCGTGGCAAAAAAGAAAGACATTCGCGGCCCAAAGTCGTCAATGGCTAGCCCTCTCTTTAGAGAGTCTTCAACGTAGGCAATGGCATTGGCAAAGGCGTAAGCCCCTTCCTGGACCATGCTGGCCCCGGCTTCCCGGAGGATGATTCCCCGGATGTTGTAGGGATAGAATCGGGGAAGATGGCGGGAGCAGTATTCCACGATATCCGTGCTCATCCTCAGAGCCGGGCCGGGAGGGAAGACCCAGGTCCCGCGGGAGATGTATTCGCAGAGCATGTCATTGGCCAGGGTCCCTTTCAGTTTGGCTGGGGGGACATTTTGCTGATCGGCCAGGGCGAGGTACATGGCCAGGAGAACGGCGGCGGGGGTGTTGATGTTGAAAGAAGAAGTCATCTGGTCCAGGGGAAGGCCGTCGTACAGAATTTCCATGTCCCGGAGGGTATCGATGGCCACTCCTACCTTTCCCACTTCCCCCTGAGCCATGGGGTCATCGGAATCCAGGCCGATCTGGGTGGGAAGGTCGAACGCGCAGGCCACGCCCATGTTCCCCGATTTCAAAAGGAACTTCCAGCGCCTGTTGGTGTCTTCCGCGGTTCCGAACCCGGAATAGAGGCGCATCTGCCAGGGACCTTTGCGATACATTCCCGGGTAGACCCCGCGGGTGTAAGGGTACTCTCCGGGAAAGCCGATGTCGCGCAGGTAATCGATCCCCTGCAGATCATCGGGGGTAAAAACCGGCGGGAGGGGCCGGCCCATCTCGGAACGGGCCGAGGGCAGCTCTTCGATCTTCTTTTCCTTCGCCCAGCGCTTCTTCTCTTCCGCGATTTTCTTCAACTCATCCATAAAAACCCCTATACCTTATTGACCACGGAGGCACAGAGAACACAGAGACCAAAAGCAAATTAGAATGGGTAAAGATTAAAAAGCCCACCCAGGTTATGTGGTTAAAATGTCTTTTAGAAGTTTTCGTGAGTAAATTTTTCTAAGGACTCCCGGAATTTCGGGTGGGCGATGGCCGTCAGGGCCTCCGCCCTCTCCCGCAGCGTTTTTCCCCTTAGGTCGGCGACCCCATATTCGGTTACCATGTATTGAATGGAATGGCGGGGATGGGTGACGGCCGAGCCGGGCGGCAGCTGGGGAACGATCCGTGAATACTTTCCATCCGGAGTCGCCGAGGTAACGGCCATGATTGACTTTCCCTGGGGAGAGAAGAGCGCCCCCTGGAGAAAGTCAAAAGAGCCCCCGATGGCGCTGATCTGTTTTCCTCCCACGGTTTCGGCATTTACCTGACCGGTGAGGTCCACCTCGATCGCCCCCAGGAGGGAGACAAACTTTTCGATCTGCCCCACCACCCGGGAATTGATGGTAGTCATGATGGGACGACCTTCTACCATGGGATTCTCGTGGACAAAATCGAAGAGCTTTTTGCTTCCCAGAATTTCGGTGACGATCATCTTGGGCTGCTGGTCGGGACTTACGGACCTCTCCACCATCCCCTTCTCCACGCAATCCACCATGGCATCGATGCCCATGGCAAAGAAGCGCAGGTCCCGTTTCCCCTCCAGGGATTGAACCACGGCGTCCGGGATCGACCCGATCCCGATCTGCAGGGTCGCTCCATCCGGGATCAGGTCGGCAACATGATTTCCGATCTTGCGCTCCACCTCCCCCACTTTTTCGGTTGAGGGGTATTCCAAAAGAGGACGGGAGGTATGGACCAGGTAGTCAATCTGGGAGATATGGATGAAGGCATTTCCCAGAACCCGGGGCATCTGGTCATTCACTTCCGCGATGACTCGCTTCGCTTCCAGCGCCGTGGGAAGGGAGTGGCCGATGGAAACCCCGAAGCTCAGATAACCGTTTTTATCGGGGGGCGAGAGATGGACCAGGGCCGCGTCGATCGGCCAGATCCCTTTACGGGAAAAGACAAAGGGGGCATCCCCCTGGCGCATGGGAATGTATTTCACCGTACCCTTCTTCAGCAGGTTGCGGATCCGGGGCGCGCACTGCCAGGTGCGGAAAGAGAAGCTATCTTCCAGCCCTTCCTGGAGAAAGGGATATTCAATCTGCAGCCCGCTGACGATCTCCACGCTGCGCAGGCGGTCCTTTTGGGCAATCAGCGCCCCCATCAAGGTCTGGGGTAAGCCACAGCACAGAGGAAGGATCAATCGTTCTCCCGAATTCACCCCCGCCAGGGCTTCTTCCGCCGAAACCCACTTGGAAAGACGCTTCATTTTCCCTCCGGCTCCAGAAGTCCAATCGCCCGGCCGGAAACCGCCTTATCCCCGTTCTGTTTCTCCACGGCCAAGTCACACTCCACAGACCATTTCCCCTCTATTCTCTGGACCTGTTTGACCGTCCCGCCCACACGGATCTTGTCCCCCGGCCGGATGGGGGCCACGAAGCGAACGTCGAGGAGTTTTCCTCCCTCGGCCCAACCCATCCCGAAGCATTCCATCATCAGTTCGTTAAGGAAGGCCAGGGACATGGGGCCGTGGGCGATGGTCCCCCCGAAGCGAGTCTGCCCGGCATATTTCGGGTCTACATGAAGGCGATTAAAATCCCCGGAGATTTTTGCCCACAGCATAATCCGATCCTGATCGATTTCCTTTTCGATCACGGGAAGAGGATCACCCGCCTTCGCCTTCTTTAACATCTTTTCTCTTCTCCTTTGCACCCCCTCCCGACCCTCCCCCCTCTGAGGGGGAGGGAAGGGGTGGGGGGTTCATTTTGGCCATATGGCGTAAAGCCGTATTGTGCTGACCGGCTTTCCTTTCTCATCCTGCGCCTCGATCAGGAAGGTCACTCTTTTCCTTTCCCTTTCATCCAGGAGGCTCTCGCTGACCCGGG
>Ga0326726_10005807_pt1 | contig 11151 bp, 8 predicted proteins | sample MHFenrmetagenome_2_FD_207603 | JGI IMG/M metagenome (GOLD analysis project Ga0326726, IMG submission 207603) | Lab enriched peat soil microbial communities from Michigan Hollow, Ithaca, NY, United States - MHF15MN | ecosystem: Environmental > Terrestrial > Soil > Wetlands > Peat | place: USA...
TTTCGAGCGGAGGTCGGCATCGCGCTTGTCCACCGTCAGCAGGATCCAGGAATCGGGGCCGAGCCGCATCAGGAGATCTTCGCGCTTCACCTGCTGCTGCAGGAAGGCATCGCAATCGTCGGCGGCGGCGGCATCGACCGCGCCGGACACCGAGATCCTGATGTCCGACACATAGAACGACGATGTCCGTTCGCGCGCGAGCTTCGCTACGTAGCGGGCAACGATGGCGGGCGGATCGAAGACCGGAAGGGTGAGCGAGAAGGTCGTGCCCTCGCCCACCGCGCTTTCCACGGCGATTTCGCCGAGATTGAGATCGGCCAGCTCGCGCACGATGCTGAGGCCCAGGCCGAAGCCCTTGGCGGTGTCGCGCAGCCCGCCCGCCTGCTTGAAGCGCTCGAAGATCATCTCGAGCTTTTCGGCGGGAATGCCAGGCCCGCGATCGCTGACGCCGATGACGATCTCGCGCGGATTGCCGGACCGACGCGCCCACAGCCGCACGCCGCCCTTCTCGCCGCCATACTTGAAGGCGTTGATGCCGAGATTGATCAGCACGCGGCCGATCTTCTCGGGATCGCAGAAGAGCGCGGGCAGTCCCGCCTCGATCTCGACGGCGAAATCGACGCCGCTGGCTTTCGCCCGGCGCTCCAAGATCGTTTCGACGCGCCCGACGATATCCGGGATCGCGCATTCGCGCCGGGACACGCCGATGAGGCCGGCCTCGAGCCGGCTGAGATCGAGCATGTCATTGACGAGGCCGTTGAGGTCGTCGACCCGGGCGCAGATCACGCGCAGATAGTCGCTCTGTTCGGCGTTCATCTCGCCGACCAGCCCCTCATCCATGATGGAGGCGAATTCCTTGATCACCGTGAGCGGCGTGCGGAACTCGTGCGCCACATTGTCAACGAAGTGATGCGCGGTCTCGTACATGGTCGACAGCCGCTGATTGGTGCTCGTCAGCAGCTGGTTGGCCACGCCCAGCGACATCTCCGCGATCTTGCGCTCGGTCTCATCGGTAACGATGCCGTCCCACAGGACGTCGCCGTTGTCGCGCCGATGCGGCACCGCCTTGGCGTGCATCCAGCGAAACGCACCGTCCTTGCGCACGACGCGGTACTCGTGGTCCCAGACGGAGAGCTGCTGTGCCGAGTCCTTGATCGACGCCGTCAGCCGGTCGAAATCATCGGTATGGACGGTGTTCAGGATCTTCGACGCGTCGGCCATCGCCTCGTCGGCGGTCACGCCGAACAACTCCAGCACGCGCGCGCTGAAGAACGGATAGCTGATCTCGCCGGCGGCGGTGAGCAGACGCTGATAGACGACACCCGGCAGATTGTCGGTGATGGTGTGGAAGCGCCGTTCGCTCTCGGTGACGGCAGCTTCGGCCTCGCGCCGGCGGCGCTCCTGAATCAGCAGCGTGCCCAGGAACAGCGCCCCCAGCGGCAGCGCCACCGCTTCGGGAGGCGTGGCCGCGGTGATTACCGTGTACGCCAATTCCGACCCCGGCAGAAAGAGCGTCGCGATCAGATGGGAGAAAACCAGCAGGATGCCCAGCAGGACCAGATGGACGTAGGCGAGGCCGGAGGCGTTGCGGCGCGAAAGCTTGGCCACGAAGATGCCGCTCAAAGCGGCCAGAACGATCCCGATCAGGCCGGCGATCTCGCCCACCCCGCCAAGCGTCAGGCGGTAGATGGCGGCGAGGACGGCGGCCGTCGCGGCGGCGAGCGGACCGCCGAACAAGGCGGCGAGGCCGATCGGCACGGCGCGGCCATCCACCAGCACGCCCGGGGCGACGGCTATCGGCAAGGTCATGGCGAGAATCGCGGCGAGGCCGAACGCCAGGCCGGCGAACCAGCCCTCGAACCGGCTCGGCAGCTTGCCGAGGAAGGCCGCGACCTGGTTGTAGGTTATGACCGCCAGGGCGAGCAGCGCCAGATTGGCGGCAAGCGCCACCAGGATATCTCGGGAAAAGACGTCCATCGAAGTCGTGTCAGCCGCACCGCCGGATCCTAGGCGGAACAGGAGGCCTGATCCGCACGCTGCGGAGCGTGGACGATCGTGATTAAGGCGATGTTACCAATGACGAAAGGCGGTGGGGCCGCCCTGCCCCCTCCTACAGCGTCCCCTGATAGTAGCCGCCGTCAACCAGCAGGTTCTGGCCGGCGATGTAGCCGGCATGAGCGCTGCACAGGAAGGCGCAGATGGCACCGAACTCGTCGACGGTGCCGAAGCGGCCGGAGACCTCGGCTGCCTTGGCCTTGGCGAGGGCGGCCTCGAACGGGATGTTCTCGGATTCGGCCTCGCGGGCGACGATGGCGCGCAAGCGGTCGGTCTCGTGCGATCCCGGCAGCAGGTTGTTGATGGTGACGCCGTGCTTCACGACCTCGCGCGCCAGCCCGGCCACGAAGCCGGTGAGGCCCGCCCTGGCACCGTTGGAGAGGCCGAGCGACGGATAGGGCGCCTTCACCGCCGCCGAGGTGATGTTGACGATGCGGCCGAAGCGGCGGGCGATCATGCCGTCGATCACCGCTTTGATGAGCAGGATGTGCGCCACCATGTTGTTCTGCAGGGCGCGGTACCAGGCCGCTTCGTCCCAATCGCGGAAGTCGCCGGGCGGCGGACCGCCGGAATTGGTGATGAGAATGTCGGGATCGGGGCAGGCCTGGATGAGGGCGGCGCGCCCCTCCGGCGTGGTCGCGTCGGCGGCCACGGCGACCACCTGGGCGGTGGCCGCGGCTCGGATCTCCTGCGCCGTGCGCTCGAGCGTGGCGGCGTCGCGGGCGTTAAGGATGATTCGCACGCCCTCCTTCGCCAGCGCCACGGCACAGCCCCGGCCCAGGCCCTTGCTGGCGCCGCAGACGATGGCCGTACGGCCGGTTATGCCGAGATTCATGATGTATCTCCTTGCCTTCGCTGCCGGGGGCGAACCCTGCCAACCTTGACGCTTTTCCCGCTCCGGGAATGTCGGTACAGTTACGGGAAATCGCCCATAGCGGAGAGTCAAGGGAGGATCAAATGGGCCGCACGCTCTTCACCGACGTCAACATCCTGGATTGCACGGGCGCGCAGCCTTATGCCGGCGAGGTGCTGGTCGAAGGCAACCGCATCAAGCAGATCGCCAAGGCCGGCAAGAAGCTGCCGCGCGACGGCGCCCATACCGTGGACGGCGGCGGCGCCACCTTGATGCCCGGCCTCATCGAGTCTCACGGCCATATCAGCTTCTGCGATACCTCGACCCTGGAGGGCCTGGGTGACATCCCGCCCGAGGAGCACACGCTGAAGACGATGAAGTACGCCAAGGTGATGCTCGACCAGGGCTTCACGGCGATCTTCAGCGCCGCAGCCGCAAAGGCGCGCCTCGATGTGGTCATCCGCAACGCCATCGATGCCGGCGAGATCCCCGGCCCGCGCATGCGCGCGGCCAGCCCCGAGCTGACGGTCACGGGCGGCCTCGGCGACGTCCGCCGCGCCCACATGTATCGCGAGACCTTCGCCATCACCTGCGACGGGCCGGACGAGTTCCGCAAGGTCGCGCGCGAGATGTGCCGCGAGGGCGTCGATACCCTCAAGATCAATCCGTCCGGCGATGAATTCATTCCGTTCGCGCGCGCCCACCAGACCGTGATGAACGACGCCGAGGTGGCGGCGGTCGCCGAGGTCGCGAAATCGCGCGGCAAGATGCTGGCCGCCCACTGCCGCTCGGCCGAGAGCGTGAAGATGGCGCTCCGCCACGGCGTCGACGTGCTTTACCATTGCACGCTGTCCGACCCCGAGGCGCTGGACATGCTGGAGGCCCACAAGAGCCGCATCTTCATCGCGCCGGCCATGGGCATCATGTACACGACCGCCGTCGGGGAGGGTTCGGGCTACGGCATCACCTCGGAGCATCCCGTCGCCATCTATTTCAAGCGCGAGCTCGACATGTGCATCGAGAACATGAAGAAGCTCAGGAAGCGCGGCCTGCGCATCCTGCCCGGCGGCGACTACGGCTTCGCCTGGAACCCGATCGGCACCAACGCACGCGACATCGAGCATTTCGTGAAGCTGCTCGACTACAAGCCGATGGACGCCATCATGGCGGCGACCAAGCTGGGCGGCGAGATCATGGGCATGGGCAACGAGCTCGGCCAGATCAAGGCCGGCTATCTCGCCGACGTGCTGCTGGTGGACGGCAATCCGCTCTCCGACGTCAGCATCCTGCGCGACAAGGACCGGCTGCTCGCGATCATGAAGGACGGCGCCTTCCACAAGGAGCCGCGCAAGCGGGCGAAGGCGCACCAGGTCGCCGCCGAATAGCGCTCCGTCAGCGCCGATGAGCGCGCCGGCCGGGCCGTCGCGCCGCCTGCGCCTGGGCATGGTGGGCGGCGGGCGGGGCGCTTTCATCGGCGAGGCCCACCGCATTGCCGCCCGCCTCGACGACCGCTACGAGCTGGTGGCGGGCGCGTTCAGCCTCGATCCCCATCGGGCGATCGAATCCGGCCGCGATCTGCGGCTCGATCCCACGCGCTGCTACACCGACTACCACGGCATGGCGCAGGCCGAGGCAACCCGGCCCGATGGCGCGGAGGTCGTCAGCGTCGTTACCCCCAACGTGTCCCACCACGCCATCTGCAAGACCTTCCTCGAGGCCGGCATCGACGTCATCTGCGACAAGCCGCTGGCGGCGAACCTGGCCGAGGCGAAGGACCTGCTGGAGACCGTCCGCCGCACCGGCCGCTTCCTCGGCGTCACCTACAACTACTCCGCCTATCCGCTGATGCGCGAGGCGCGCGCCCTGATCGAGGCCGGCACGCTCGGCGCCGTGCGCGTGGTGCAGGTCGAGTTCGCGCTCGGCTGGTTGTCGACCTTGGCGGAGAACGACAGCAAGCAGGCGCGCTGGCGCACCGATCCCATCCAGGCCGGCCCTTCCTTCGTGACGGCCGACCTCGGCACCCACTGCTTCCATCTCGCCGAGTTCGTGACCCAGCGGCGAGTCGACGCGCTGTCGGCCGACCTCGCCATCATGGTGAAGGGGCGGCGGCTGGAAGATAACGCCCAGATCAGCCTGCGCTTCGACAACGGCGCGCGCGGCGCGATGTGGGCCTCCATGGTGGCGGCCGGCGAGCAGGTCGGCCTGCGGCTGCGCGTCTATGGGGAACTGGGGCATATCGCCTGGGACCAGAGCGAGCCCGACCAGATGCGTCTGGCGCTGCAGGGTGAGGCCGTGCGCAACATCGCGCGCGGCGGCAGCGGGCTGTCGGCGGCATCCAAGCGGGCGACGCGCCTGGTCGCCGGCTTGCCCGAGGGCTACTACGAGGCCTTCGCCACGCTCTACCGCGACTATGCGGACATCCTGGCGGCGCGCCGGGCCGGGGTGGCGCCCGACCCCTTGGCACTGCTCGCGCCGACGGCCGAAGACGGCGTGCGCGGCGTCGCCTTCGTCGAGGCGGCGCTGCAATCGGGTGTGCAGGGTGGCGCCTGGGTCGCGATGCCGGGAAGCAGACCCGACTAGGACGCGGCTTGCCGCACCAAGAGATAGAGTCCGTAGAGGTAGGCCGATCCGATCGCGAGAGCGACGACCACAAGCAACAAGATCACGACGACGATACCGGCCCTGAGGAGGGCCGTCGCGGGCACGCCCGGGCGGCAGAGCGGCACCAGATTGAAGGCCAACCCTCCGAGCACCACCAGGCCGGCGCCGAGGCCGTAGAGCGTCCGCGAGAACGGCTGGAAGACGAAGACCAGGGCGACGACGCAGAGGCCAATGATCAGCCATTCGGCCGCGTACGCCTGGCCCCCCGTCATGCCGTTTTTGTGCTGTCGTTCGCTCATGACGCCACGCGCTGTTCGGAGCCGTCGAACACATGCGTCTGCCCCGGGCGGAAACGAAGATTGACGCGTTCGCCCACGCGCGCCTCAGTCCGGCGGTCGACGACGATGCGGAACTCCAGGCTGCCATCGACGAGGTGCAGCAGCGTCTCCGCGCCCATGGGTTCGATGAGATCGATGCGCGCCGCCAGGGAGTCCGCCTGCGGCTCGGCCACCAACTCGAGGCCGCGCGGGCGGATGCCGAGAGTTACGCTGCTCTCGGGTGCCAGACGCCCGACCGCAGGATCGACGGCGAGCGTGATCGTCCCCTCGCCGATGCGGAAGCGGGCGCTGGAGGTGACCGTGCCTTGGCGGACACCGCAGTCGTCGGAGCCGATCAATACCGCCGGCAGCAGATTCATCTGCGGCGTGCCGATGAAACCGGCGACGAACAGGTTGGCGGGCTTGGCGAAGATATCGTGCGGACTGGCGCATTGTTCGATCACGCCGTGGCGCATGACGGCGATGCGGTCGGCCATGGTGAGGGCCTCCAGCTGATCATGGGTGACGATCACCGTCGCCTTGTTCAGGCCTTCGAGGACTTCCTTGATCTGGCTGCGCATCTCCTCCCGCAATTGCACGTCCAGGCGAGAAAGCGGCTCGTCGAAGAGAAAGCAATTGGGGTCGCGCACGATGGCGCGGCCGACGGCGACCCGCTGCTTTTCGCCCTCGGCCAACTGGCCCGGCCGCTGGTTCAGCACGGCATCAAGATGCAGCAAACCGCTCACCCTGCGGACGTGCCCTTCGATCGCGCCCGCATCGAGCCTGTCGGCATGGAGCGGATAGGCCAGGTTCTCGCGCACGGTCAGCGTCGGATAGAGCGCGTAGAACTGGAACACCATGGCGACGTTGCGCTCGGCCGGCGTCAGCCGATTCACGCGCGTGCCGCCGATGCGGATCTCGCCTTCGGTCTCCTGTTCGAGCCCGGCGATCATCCGCAGGGTCGTCGTCTTGCCGCAACCGGATGGACCCAGAAGGCAGACGACCTCGCCGGCGGCGACCGTGAGGTCGATCGATTTCACCGCCGTCAGATCGCCAAACGCCTTGGTCAGGCCGTGGAGCTCAATTGTCGACATGCCCGCGCCTACCGCTTGACCGTGCCGAAGGTGACGCCCCGCAGCAACTGGTTCTGCAGCAGGAAGGTCACGGAGACGACCGGGATCAGAAACAGGGTCTCGATCGCGGCGAGCAGGCCCCAACGCACGCCGATGGCCCCGCCGATGGTCTGCCCCATCGCGACGGGCACGGTGCGCGTCTCCACGCCGGTCAGCAGCAGGGCAAAGAGATATTCGTTCCAGGTGAGGATGAGGCCGAACACGGCGGTGGCGGCGAGGCCCGGGATGACCTGCGGCAGGCAGATCTTGAAGAACACCTTCGCTTCCGAGCTGCCGTCCATGCGCGCGGCGTCCTCGACCTCGCGCGACAGCTCGTCGAAGAAGCTCTTCATCATCCAGATCGTGAACGGCAGATTGAAGGCCGTATAGAGCAGGATGACGCCGAGATACGTTCCGGACAGCCCGACTTCCCGGAACATGATGAAGATCGGGATGATCACCACGATCGGCGGCAGCATACGCGTGGTGAGGATGATGAAGAGATAGGTGTCGTTGCCCTTCAGCGGATAGCGCGAGAAGCCGTACGCGGCGGCGGTGCCGATGACGAGCGCGACCGCGACGCTCGTCATGGCGATGAAGATCGAGTTGAAGAAGAAGAGATCGAATCCGGTGTCGACGGCCGCGCCCTGATAGGTCATCGCGCGGCTGAAGACCGAGAAGAAATTCTCCAGCGTCGGCGTGAACAGCCATTCCGGCGGCACGGCGAGCGCGTCGTTGTAGGTCTTGAAGGCGGTCAGGATGATCCAGAGGACAGGAAAGAAATAGATCAGCGAAACGATCGTGGCGAGCGCCGCCCAGCCGGGCCGCGCCTGCCGAACATTGCGGCTGACGACGCGCGCGGCCATCACGCAGCCTCCCTGGCCCGTCGGTTGACGGCGTAGAGATAGAGGTTGGTGAGCACGACGACGACGAACAGCATGATGTAGGCAAGCGCCGTGGAATAGCTGGTCTTGTTGTACTGGAAGGACTGCCGATAGATGTAGAGCGCGATCGTCTCGTTCGAGGTTCCGGGGCCGCCCTCGTTCAGCAGGAACACCACGTCGAACAGCTTGAAGGCCTCGATGGTGCGGAAAAGGAGCGCCAGCAGCAGCAGGCCGCGGATGTAGGGGAAGGTGATGGTCCTGAACTTGCGCCACCAGGAGGCGCGGTCGATCTCGGCGGCTTCGTAGAGGTACGAGGGCACGCTGACGAGCCCGGCCAGCACCAGCAGCATGACGAAGGGCGACCACATCCAGGCATCGGCGAAGACGATGCCGGCGCGCGCCCCCCAGGGCGTATTGAGCAACAGGAACGGCTCACCCGTGAAAATGCGGACGAACTGGCTGAGCAGGCCGAACGTCGGCTCGTAATAGTAGCGGAAGAAGGCGCCGACCGCGACGTAGCTCAGCATCATCGGCGTCAGCACGAGCATCAGCAGCACGCGCCGGCCGCGGAACTGCTTCTCGAAGAGCAGGGCGAGCAGAAAGCCGACGACGAGCTGGCAGCTCACCGTCAGGATCATGATGAGGCCGGTCGTGCGCAGACGGTCCCACACGTCCGCGCTGGTCAGGACGGTCGCGAAGTTGGCGATGCCGAGCCAGGCCGGCGGCTGGATCGAGTTGGCCTTGTAGCGGAAGAAACTCAGGCCCAGCGACCACAGCAGCGGGAATATGTTCATAACGACGAGCAGCGCCACCGCGGGCGCCACCAGCAGCGCGCCGTTGTTGCGGCGTCCATAGGCGAAGGCGACCGCCGTGAAGGCGACGACCGCTGCCGCTGCCAGGCTCACCCAGAACGCCACGGTGCCTGGCAGCAGCCAGACGGCGAGCGCGATGACGATCAGCGCGGCCACGAGGGCCAGCGGCCAGTTCGACCATGAGAGCGCCAGGAATCCGCCGCGCGTTCTCACGCCCGATGCAGCCACCGCCATGCTTTCAAATCCTCGAATATCCAACGGAAGGATCGTATTCGCGCACGGTGCGCCCCGGCCCTTGCAGCGGCCGAGGCGCCCGCGGCATTCACGTCACTCCTTGATCATTCCGCCTTCTTTCAGGAGGTTCTCCTGGAAGTCGGCGATCGTGTCGAGCGCGTCCTTCGCCGATTTCTGGCCGGTGATGGCCTTGTCGAACTCCTCCTGCTGCTCGACCAGCAGCTCGAAGAAGGGCGGCACGTGCCAGACGTCCAACTGCCAGTCGAGGCTCGGCCCGAAGGCGCGGTTCCACGGCCGGTAGGTCAGGTATTCCGGCGTCGAATAGACGCTCTTCAGCCCGCTCTGGCCGCCGGCCTGCGCAAACTTCTTCTGCGTGTCGGTGGACAGCCACCACTTGCAGAAGTCGAGGGCTTCCTTGACGACCTGGTCGCTGTTCCAGGTCGTGAGGACGAAGGGCTGGCCGCCGATATTGGCCCAGTGCACGATCTTGCCGTTGAGGTCCGTCCCGGGGATCATCGAGAAGTCGACCTTGCCGGCGACCTTCGACGTGTCCGGATTGATCGTCGACTCGGCGAATCCGATCCATTGGATGTTGGACGCGACCTTGCCCTCGCGGAACAGCTCGTCGGTCTTGAAGATGTCCATCGTCCCGGTCTTGGCGACCGGCGGCATGTAATCGAGCAGTTTCAGGAAGTGCTCGAACGACTTCACCGCGGTCGGGGCATTGACCACGCCCTGGGCGTGGCTCGCCGGCGCCTTGGTCTCGTCCCAGATCCCGGCGATCCCGTTGCCGTCCTGATACATCATGGTCAGGACCTGCATCGAGCTGAAGTCGTAGCCCTTTCCGGCCTGATAGGCGATGCCGTAGAAATCGTCGTCGAGCGTCTTGCCGGCCAGCGTCTCGCCCTTCTTGCGCTGGAAGAACTTGCCGAAATCGCCCCACTGGTCCCAGGTCACATTGTCCATTTCGGCGGGATCGCAGGGCAGCTTGTAGCCGAACTTCGCCTTGAAGGCCTTCTGCTCGCCGTCATCGCAGAAGACGTCCTTGCGATAGTAGTTGATGAGAACGTCCGGCATCTGCGGGAAGCCGTAGTAGTTCGTCGACTTGTGGGGATAGGTCGAATAATCGTTGACCAGGTTCGGATGCAGATCCTTGAAGACCGCCTGCAGCTGCGGGTCGGCGTCGATGAACTTGTTGAGCTTCAGATAGTAGCCGCCGTCGATGAAGGCGCCCAGCCACTGGCTGTCGGACACCAGCATCTGGTATTTCTTCTCGCCCGAGGTGAGCGAAGCATTGAGCCGCGTGTAGTAGTCGGGCCAGGGAATGAAATCCGGCTCCAGCGTCACGTGATTGCCGCTCGGCGCCTTGTAGTACTTGTCGGCCAGATCCTTCATGATGCGCGTCGGCGGCCAATCCGGCACGGCCATCCGCAGCACGATGTCGTCGGCCCGGGCGGACGGCGCATCCGCCCACATGGTCGTCAGGCCGATCACCGCGCCGGCCAAGACGCTCAAACTCGCGCGCTTCATCAGTCCCATTAGAATCCTCCATTCTGTTGTCGCCTCTTTCGAGTGTTCTACGCACTCAGAGGGCGCGTTGATCTTCTAGCGGATGGCGATTCCGGTCTCCCGCAAGAAGAGATGCGTGTCAGCCAGCGGCACCTCCAGATCGATTTCGCTGCCCAATTTGTAGGCAAGAGCCAAATCCTCCGGCAACACCGTTTTCAGAATTGCTTCACCGACGGCAACGTCGATCACGGTGACGTCGCCGAGCGGTTCCGTCAAGCGCACTTGTCCGCGAAAGGCCGGCCCGCGCGGCGGTTGACGCGCCAGAGCGAGGTCGTGGGGGCGAATGCCGATCAGCAACTCGGCGCCCGCCGGATATTCAGCCGCGTGGCGGCAATGCGCGAGCGGCAGATCGAGGAACGACAGCCTTGCAATCGGACCGTCCGCCGCATGGTGCAGCGTGGCCGACAGCAGGTTCATGGCAGGGGCGCCGACGAGCGTCGCCACGAAACGATCGGCCGGCGAAGCGTAGAGATCGCGCGGCGTGCCGACCTGGACGATCTCGCCCGCCCGCAGCGTCGCGATGCGCTCGCCCATGGAGAGCGCCTCCAGCTGGTCGGGCGTGGCGTAGAGCATGGTCATGCCGAGCTCGCGGTGGAGGCGCTTGAATTCGGCGCGGGTGTCGTGGCGCAGCTTGGCGTCCAGGTTGGTCAGCGGCTCGTCCAGCAGCAGCAGCTTCGGACGCCTGATCAGGGCCCGGCCGATGGCGACGCGCTG
>Ga0326726_10005808_pt1 | contig 11150 bp, 8 predicted proteins | sample MHFenrmetagenome_2_FD_207603 | JGI IMG/M metagenome (GOLD analysis project Ga0326726, IMG submission 207603) | Lab enriched peat soil microbial communities from Michigan Hollow, Ithaca, NY, United States - MHF15MN | ecosystem: Environmental > Terrestrial > Soil > Wetlands > Peat | place: USA...
GCCGAAGAACCCCCACTTGTCGATCGGCCTGGCGATGGCGATCGAGCCGATGGCGCCGCCGGTCTGGAACATCGTCCCGATCATGAGCGCGGCCGTCGCCGTCAGACCCATGCCGCGCGCGATCGTCGGCAGCCACGTCGACAGCATGTACAGATTGATCAGGTTCATGAACTGCATCGTCCACAGCAGCAGCGTGCCGATGGCGCGGCCTTCGTGGAAGAGCGTGATAATCGGCACGCCCTCCTTCTTCTCTTCGTTGACGACGAACTGTGTGCCCGGCCCGGCGTTCACTGACGGCTCGACGCGCCTGAGCCAGCGTGCGATGACCTCGGCGCTCTTCCTGCGAAGCGTCAGGAACTGCAGCGACTCGGGCAGGCTGACGAACATCAGCAGGCCGATGACGAGCGGGACGGTGCCGCCGAAGTAGAACACCGAGCGCCAGCCGAAGCGCGGGATCAGATACGTCGCGATGAAGCCGGCGACCGCCGCGCCAATCGTGAAGCCGTTCGACACGACCAGCATCGCCGTCACCCGCGATCGCTTCGGGCTGTATTCGCCGACGAGCGCCACGGCGTTCGGCATGATGGCGCCGAGGCCGAGGCCGCCGATGAAACGGATGACGAGGAGTTGATTGAGGGACGTCACCTGCGACGTGACGAGCGTCAGCACGGAGAAATACAGCGTCGCGCCGATCAGCACGGGCCGGCGGCCGATCTTGTCGGCCAGCATGCTGAAGAGCAGCGAGCCGATGAGCACGCCCGTCAGCGTGAAGCTGGCGACTGTGCCCGCCGAGCTCTTCGTTCCCCATTCGGTGAACAGCGCCGGCGCCACGAAGCCCCACGACTGGACGTCGAAGCCGTCCATGATGAGGCAGAGGCCGCAGAGCACGAACACGCCGATCTGAAACGGCCGGACCTGGCTGTTGTCGATGGTCTCGGTGATGTTGACGATATTGCGGACCGGGGCGGGGGAAGCGGTCATGGAAGCTCCAGCTACGGTTTGCGTGCCGCGTCCCACCAGGCGCACGTGCCGGGCGCGAGTGTGTAGTTGCCGTCGAGAACCTGCACCGGCTCGCGCTGTCCCTCTTCGGCGGCCTTCAGCCTGAGCGCGCGGGCCTGCGCGCGGCCTTCAGCAGACAGCCAGTTGCGATCGTGTCCCCAGAGACTCGGGCCGGTCGTCATCTCCACCGGCGTCCAGTGCTGCGAGTCGATCGATCGTCCGCCCCAGCCGTACTCCACGAAGAACCCGGACGGCGTGTTCGCGTAGAACGACGTCATGAAGTCGTTCGTGTGCCGGCCGAGCGTGGTCGCGATGCGGCCTTCTTCGCCTTGCGCAAGGTCGTACGCCTGGCCCACGTCGTCCAGCATGTAGAGCTCAATCATCAGGTGATGGACGGTGTTCTTCCCGGTCTCGACCATCGCGAAGCTGTGATGACGCGGATTCACGTGGAGGAAGTACGCCTTGAACGGACGCAGCGTGTAGTCGCTCAGACGAAAGCCCAGCGTGTCGCGATAGAACGGCAGGAGGTCGTCAATCCGCTCGACGTTGAGCACGACGTGGCCCATCCCGAGCGGCCCCGTTCGAAACCCCGAGATCGCGCGTCCGGGCTTGAATGGATCACTCGCGACTTCGGGCCCGTGAAACACCTCGAGCCTGTTGCCGATCGGATCGTCGAAAGTGATGAGGTCCGCGACGCGCCGCTCTTCCGCGGTCGCTCGAGGCGCCCGCTGCACGCGGACTCCCTGTGCTTCGAGCGACGCGGCCAACTCGTCGAGCGCACGGCCGCCCGCGACTTCCCATCCCATGAACGCTGCACGCTCGCCGCTGTTCGCATCGTCCTGATGCACGACGATGCGCTGGCGGCGGTCGTCCATGCGGAAGGTCAGCGATCGCCGGCTGCGATCGACCAGCTGGAGCCCCAGAAACTTCTCGCCGAAGCTCGACCAGTCGTCGAGGTTGCGCGTGCGCACGCCGAAGTAACCCAGGGAGTCGAGCGCCATCTTTCGGCTAATCTTACGCCATGAAACCTGCGGAGGTCGTCGACCGATGGCTGGCCGCTATCAACCTCCACGACGTCGACGGTTTGACCGCTCTCATGGCGGATGATCTTCTGTTCGTGGACTCACTCGGAAACCGCGTCAACGGCGCTGCCACGATGAAAGGCGGCTGGCAGGCGTACTTCGCGATGTGCCCCGACTACTGGGTGCGCGCGGACACTGTCGTGGCCGATGGGAACACTCTGCTGCTCACTGGCGATGCCGGTGGGACGATTGACGGCGTCGCGTGGAAGATTCCATCCGCGTGGAAAGCGGTCGTCAGCAACGGACGCCTCCGCGAGTGGCACGTGTTTGCTGACAACAAACCCGTCCATGACATCTTGGCCCGCCGCTCCTGACCCGGTATGATGGCCCCGGCGTGCAGGACGCCTCCCGTCCGCGGGAAGGACTGAGTCCACCTGTGCGGCGACCGACAGAAGGTTCTCACGAACCTCCTTTTGCCCGATCGAGGCGGACACCGGGCGCACTCAAAGGAGGTCCGTCGTGCCCGAACGTCATCTTCCAGTCCACCCCAATCTCGATCAGCTCAAGCGTCAAGCCAAGGATCTGCTGCGCGACATGAGGCGCAAGCAGCCCGGCGCGAAGCTCGCCGATGCGCAGTTCGCGCTCTCGCGCAGCTACGGCGTCGCCAGCTGGCCGCGCCTCGTGCTCGCTTGTCGCATCGTCGACGCGATCTGGCGCGACGATGTGGAGGCGGTGCGTGAGCTCGTCGAAAAGCACCCGAACCTCCTCCACGAGATGGCGCGCGGCACGGAGTCGTGCAACTGGGGACCGCCGATGTCGTACGCGGCCAATCTTGGCCGTGACAGGATCATCGCGACGCTGCGCAACTTAGGCGCGACGGATCTCACGCGGGCGATGGACCGCGCCGTATTGCAGGGCCAGATCGAGACGGCGCGACAGCTGTACGCGATGGGCGCCCGTCCCGAGCGCGGATGCGTCATGGGGCCGTGCGAAACACAAAACGGCGAGGGGCTGACGTACTTGATCGAGCTCGGCGCTGACCTATGCGACCATCTCGGCGATCGATCGGCGCCGCTTGCGATGCTCCTCGGGACATACTGCCGGAACTCCCAGGGCAAGCACGAGTGCCTCGAGCTGCTGGCCACGAATGGCGTCGCCCTCGCCGACACGCCGACGATGGCCGTCCATCGTGGTCGCATCGATCTTCTCGAACAGCATCTGCAGAGCGATCCGGATCTTGTGCACCGTACGTTCTCGTTGAAGGAGATTTATCCGGAGTGTGGCAACTATGACGCGAACGGCAACGATCTCGGCATTCACGGCACACCGCTCGAAGGCACGACGCTTCTGCACCTCTGCGTGGACCAGGACGAGCCTGAGGTCCTTCAGTGGCTTCTCGATCATGGCGCCGACGCGAACGTGAAGGCATCAGTCGACGCCGACGGCTTCGGCGGGTACACGCCGCTCTTCGGCTGCGTCGTCACGGCCCCGGGCACGCACCATAACCCACGACTCGCCCGCATCCTGCTGGAGCACGGCGCCGATCCGAATGCCAGGGCGTCGTTGCGGAAAGACGGCCGAGCGTATCGTGACGTGACGCCGGTTTCCTGGGGCGGACAGTTCCAGGAACAGGATTGGGTAAACGGGGCTGCGATGCGCATCATCGCCGAACGCGGTGGTCACTCGTAGCCATCGAACGTTGGCTAGCGAACTAGCCGACTGCGGGTGGCCGCGGCTACAGAATTTCCTTCAACCGCTCCGCGGGCCGAGCGAGGATGGCGCGGCTTCCCTTCTCGACAATCGGCCGCTGAATCAGATCGGGGTATTCGATCATCAGGTCGATAATCTCTGACTCACTCAGATCGCGCTCGGCAAGTTTCAGCTTTTTGTAAACGTCTTCTTTCGTGCGAAGCAGATCGCGCGCTTTCATGCCCGACTTTCTCAGCAGCTCCTTCAGTTTCGTCCTGGGAATCGGGTCGGTGTAGTAGTCCACCGCGTCGAAGTCGGCGCCGCTCTCCTTGAGCGCGGCGTAAACCTGGCGGCAGGTCGTGCACGTCGGTTTCTGATAGACGGTGATCTTCATCACGGCACGCGGAAGGTCGAGCGGTTCGGCGGCACGACGGCGCGCTCGACGGGACGTTCGAGCTGCGGCACCCACGAGTACGGCAGGCGATACGCGCGGTAGACGCGGTTGGCCGCGTTCGGGCCGTCGGTGAAGTACGGGCTGACGTACTCCCACACGATCTCCCCGGCCGTCGTCACTTCAAACACCCGGCCGTCCGCGCCTTCCGTGATGAGCGTGTTGCCGTTGACGAGCCGTTGCGCCGAGCTCACGTAGTGGCTGAAGAATCGGTAGCTCTCCGTCCCGCGAATCGAATACTCCCAGATCTTCTTCAGCGTCACCGGGTCGATCTCGAGCACGCGCGAGCTGCCGCGGCTGACGACGCCGATGCCGTCGGGCGCCGCCGGCGTGCTCTCGCCATATCCCGACGCGCCGCCGTTGTCGAACACCAGGAGATTGCCGGCACCCGGCAGGCCCTTCGGGATGATGTGCGCGTGGTGTTGTCCGATGATCTGACCAATCGCCTTCGTCGCGGCCGACTCACGATAATCCGGGCCCATCCGCCAGACGATGCGGCCGTCGCGGCCCACGATCGCCATGAAGCTCGCCTCGCGGCTGCTGATAAGGACGTGATCCGGGCGGAACCGCTGATCGCCGTCATCGAACCAGTGGTTCGGGCCGACGTACGTCGCGGAGTTGACGTGGAGCCAGTCGATGCTCTGACGCGGGCCGCCGAGCGCCGACGACGCCTTGATCGCCGCGCGAGCGGCCGGCGAAAAGCCCATCTCGTCGATGTGCTGGTTCGCGAACCATTCCCAGACGACTTTGCCGGCGCCGTCCACCTCGTAGAGATAGTCGTCTTCGAGCGTCTTGTCGTTGATCGCCGCGTTCACGAGATTCTTGTGCGACAGAATCAGCGTGCGACCGCCCTCGACACTCGGCGTCGCCGAGGGCGAGTAGTAGCCGGCCGGAAAATCGTCACGCTGCCAGTCGTGATGCTGCCGCGTGTCTCCGACCTTCCACAGTTCGGTGCCCTTCCAGTCGAACCGCGCAATCGACAGGGATTCCTGATGCGGCCGCCCGCTGCCCAGGGCGCCCATGACATAGCCGCCGGGAAAGACCCGCGCCGGCCCGCCGCTCGCGCCTTCAAACGCCGGCCACTCGCGGACCGTCCTGCCGTTCATGTCGATGAGCACCGCACCGGTCTGCGGTAGCACGAACACCGTATAGCCGCTCCAGGCGCGCGCGGGATCGTAGATGGTCGTGCCGGTGGGATAGACCGACGGCGCGGCGTGGATCGCCACTGCGGCCAGCGCGCACGTCAACACCGCAAGGCCCTTCATCCCCACACCTCGCGCGCGATCTCCACGACGAGCGACAGCTTCCGCTTCTCGTCGTCCACCGTCACCGGGTTCCCCATGAAGTTGCTCGCGAAGCCGCACTGCGGGCTCAGACACAGCTGATCGAGCGGCAGGACCTTCGACGCCTCGTCGATGCGGCGCTTGACCGCGTCCTTTGACTCGAGCACTGGCGTCTTGGTCGAGATCAGGCCGAGGATCACGTGCTTGCCTTTCGGCACGTGACGCAGCGGCTGGAAGTCGCCGGCGCGATCAGTGTCGTACTCCATGAAGTAGTTCGGGATGTCGACGTTGCGAAAAACGACTTCGCTGACGTACTCGTATCCTCCGCTCCCCATCCACTTGCCGCGATTGTTGCCGCGGCACATGTGCATCCCGAGTGTGACGCCCCTGGGCGTGCCGGCGACGATGCGGTTCAGCGCACCGGCGTACATCTCGAGGATCTTGTGCGGGTCGTCGCCTCGCGCCTTGAGCGCTTCCTGTCCGTGCGGATCGCAGATGAGGGGAAACGTGACGTCGTCGATCTGGATGTAGGTGCAGCCGAGCGCGGCGAGGTCGGCGATTTCCGCCGTCCACACCGCCACCGCGTCGTTCCAGAACTCATCGAGATCGGGATAGATCTTCGAATCGATGGCCGCGCGGCCGCCCCAGAAGTGCAGCATGCTCGGAGACGGGATGCTGATCTTCGGCGTCCGCGACGTCTGTTTCTTCAGGAACGCGAAGTGATCGGTGAACACCCCCTTCGTGCGCCTGAGCCTGTCCTGCACGCGCACGATGTGGCCCGGAAGCTTTTCGACCGTGGTGTCGTTCTGAAACGGCAACGCGGCCGAGATGGTCTTTCCTGAGTCGACCCAGGTGATGCCAGTGCCGGACAGCGAGAGCAGAAAGTCCTGAAACCACGATCGACGCCGGAACTCGCCGTCGGTAATGACCTCGAGTCCGACGCTTTCCTGCAGCTTCACGACGTCGGCGATGGCCGCATCCTCGAGCTGTCTCAGCTGGTCGAACTTCAGCGGTCCGCTGATCTGGCGATACTGATCGCCCTCGGCTTCGGTGCGCGCCTGCAGCAGCGCGGCGGGCCGCAGCAGGCTGCCGACGTGCTCGGCGCGAAACGGCGGTGTGCTCACGACACTCTCCCCTGGTTCCCGGCGGCGACGGCCGCACAGACAATCACACGAGACGACGGCGCGCCGGCGCCGAGCTCGACGTCATGGAGTTCGACGTTATAGAGTTCGTCAACAAGGGCGGCGCGGCGTCTCAGAATCGCACGCTGGTTGAGCGAGCCCTTGTCGGTGACCTCGAGCGCATCGAGCGACGGCGGCTCCTCGAGCAGCATCGCCCGTTCGACCTGCTTGCTGCTGCCGGTGTTCGCCGCCGCAAACGACACGAGGCGATCGGCGAACCACGCCTGAACCCGCGGATCCGTCAGCAGCGCCGGGATGTCCGCCGACGCCGGCAGACCCGGGCAGAGCGCACGACACGCATCGAGATCGGGCACTCCCAGCATGCCGACGGCATCCCGGTCGTGGCCCGTGATGACGACGTCGCGAATGCATGGCGCGAAGTGAGCGATGATTCGCGCGCGAAGAGCGCCGACGTTGACCCACGTCCCCGTCGACAGCTTGAAGTCTTCGGCCAGCCGGCCGTCGAATGCAAAGCCGGCGCTGATGTCGCCCGGGTCGATGAAGCGGACGCAGTCGCCGAAGCCGTAGAAGCCCTCGTCGTCGAACGCCTGCCGCGTCAGTTCGTCCTGCCGCCAGTAGCCGGGCGTGACGTTCGGTCCGCGGACACGCGCCTCGAGCTTGTCTCCCTGCGGCACCAGCTTCAGTTCCACCTCAGGCACCGGCAGACCGATGGCGACCGACAACGGCGAATCCCACGTCCGGCAGATCGCGAGCGGCGCCGTTTCCGTCGCGCCGAGGCCGGTCACCATGATCAGCCGTTCGCCACACGACTCGAGCGCGAGACGGTCGATCTCGTCCGACACGTGCTGGGCCAGCGCCGCCGCGGCATAGAACAACACCCGGACGCGGCTGAAGAACGTACGCCGCAGCGCCTCGTCTCCACGCATCGCCTTGACCAGCTCTTCGTAGCCACGCGGGACGTTCAGGTAGACCGTGGTGGCGATCTCGCGGAGGTTCCTGACCGAGGCCGCGAACTGACCTGGCAGCGGCCGGCCCTCATCGAGGTAGAGCGTGCCGCCGTGGTGAATGACCAGCCCGATATTGTGATTGCCCCCAAACGTGTGATGCCACGGCAGCCAGTCGACGAGAATCGGCGGCTCGTCGCGCAGAAACGGCATGACGTGCGCGATCATCTCCTGATTACTGCCCAGCATCCGGTGGGTGTTGACGACGCCCTTCGGCATCGCGGTCGATCCGGATGTCAGCAGGATTTTCGCGATGGTGTCTGGCGTGATCGACGCGTGTGCGCGATCGACCGCGTCCGTGTCGCGGGTCGTCGACAGGCCCTGCAGATCTCTCACGACCTCGACGCCGTCCGGGACCGCGGCCGCAATCGCGCGATCGTACGCCGCGGCGCCCGTGGCGAAGATCAGACCGGGCGTCAGCAGTCCCATCGCATATCGCAGCGTGGCGAAGTCGCGCGACGCCGTCGAATACGCGGGCGAGAGCGGCGCGACCGTGATGCCCACGTGCTGGGCCGCGAGCGACAGCAGCGCATGATCGCGGTCGTTGCCCGACAGGATGACGACGGGCCGCGCGGCCGACAACCCGCGATCGATCAGGGCCTGGCCGATTCGCCGCACGGCCGCAAGCGCATCGCCGTAGGTCAGCGACTCCCACTCGCCGCCGGCCCCGCGCCACGACAACATCGCCCGCCGCGGCGCCGCGGCCGCCCAGAACGCGAGACGCTCGGTCGATCGCTTCGGATACTCGCCGAGGGCGGCGTTCGTCCGCACGAGCATGGTCCCGTCGGGACGGCGGACGAGCGTCGCGGGTAGAGGACCCAGAGGGACCTGGCGCACTCGCATGAACGGTCAATAATACTTGCGAAGGTGCTATTAGAATCCTCTGCGTCCTCCGCGTCCTCGGCGGTGGCGAGCTAAACACATATGAATCAAAAAACGTTCCGAACACTCGCAGTCGTCGGCGCCGGCAACATGGGCAGCGGCATTGCCCAGAAGATGGCCACCGAAGGCTTCGACGTGCTCCTGCTCGACGTGGACGACGACAAAGTAGCGCGCGGTCTCGGGACCATCGAGCGGACGCTGAAGGAAGCGGTCGACCGCGGCATCATGCGGGCCGATCGGACCCGCGCGATTCGCGACCGCATTCAGGGCACGGCCCGCTACGAGGACCTCGCCCCCGCCGACCTCGTCGTGGAAGCGGTCTTCGAGGATCGCGCGCTCAAACAGGACGTCTTCCGGCGGCTCGAGGCCGTCTGCCGGCCGGACGCCATCCTCGCCACGAACACCTCCTCCTATCTCGTAAGCCAGATTGCGGAGGCCACGCGGCATCCTGAGCGCGTCATCGGCCTGCACTACTTCTTCCATCCCGCCAAGAACCGGCTCGTCGAGGTCATCGCCGGAACGAAGAGCGACCGCGACGTCGTCCATAGTGCCTGGATGCTGCAGGAGCAGCTCGGCAAGATTCCAATCGCCTCCGCCGACGCCAGCGGATTCGTCGTCAACCGGTTCTTCGTCCTGTGGATCCTCGAAGCGATCCGGCTGCTCGAAGAACGCGTCGCCAACGCGATCACGATCGACGAGATCGCCAAACGCGTGTTTGGCGTCGGCATGGGGCCCTTCGAGCTGATGAACGTCAGCGGCGTGCCGATTGCGCTCCATGCCTCGACGACGATCGGCAATGCCTTCGGTCCGCTGTACGGACCGACCGAACTCCTGCGGAGACAGGTCGAGAGCGGCCGGCTGTGGTCGCTCGAGGGCACGGTCGACGTCGGCTCCGAGCGCTCTGTTGCCGAACGCCTTCAGGCGGGCGTGTTTCTGGCGGCGGCGGCACTGGTTGAAGAAGGCATCGGGATGGCCGAGGAAACCGACATCGGCGCGCGTGTCGGCCTTCGATGGCCGCGGGGCCCGTTCGAGATGATGAACCGGATGGGCACGGCGAAGGCGCTCGAACTCGTGTCGGCCCTCGCGTCACGCTGGAAGATGGGCGTGCCGGCGGCGCTCGCACAGGCCGGCCGGACGAACGAGCCGTTCCGGCTGGAGCTGGTGCGGTCGCACACGGACGACGGCGTCGTCACGATCACGGTCAACCGGCCGGACGTGATGAACGCGGTCAACGAAACGGTGGCCGACCAGCTGGCCAGTGCGTTTCGCAACGCCGCGGGTGCCGCGTCGACCTCAGGTATCGTCATCGCCGGTTCCGGCCGATCGTTCATCGCCGGAGCCGACATCAGGTTCTTCATCCGCAACATCGAGCGCCGCGAATTGAGCCGGACGAGGAGGCTCACGGAAGATCTGCAGGCGCTCCTGGTCGACATCCAGGAGTGCCGGAAGCCGGTCGTCGCGCGCGTCCACGGCCTCGCCCTGGGCGGCGGCGTCGAGCTGGCGCTCGCCTGCGACTACATCGTCGCGACGCCCAGCGCGAGCTTCGGCTTCCCCGAGACCGGCATCGGCATCTTCCCCGGCCTGGGCGGCACGCAGCGAACTACACGGCGCGTCGGCACGGGGTTGACGAAGTGGCTGATCTTCACGGGACAGATCATCAGCGCCGAAGAAGCACTGGCGATCGGCCTCATCGACGCCGTGGCGCCGCGAGAAGAACTGGACGCCGCGGTGGCGAAGTTTCTCGCCGGACCGCCGGCAGTCGAACGCCGTCCCGGCCCCATCCCGGCCTCGCACCAGACGCTCGCGGCGTTTTTCGACGCCAACGACGTCGAGACCATCCGGACCAAAGGGGCCGCCACCGGCGGCGACGAAGCGCTCGAGCGCGCCATGGCGGCCGTGGCCTCCAAGGCGCCGGTCGCCCTCAGGCTTGCGGCCTCGCTCATCGACGACGGCGCCCGTGTGTCTCTGGCGGAGGGTCTCCGGATGGAGGTGGCGAATGTCGAGAAGGTCTTCTCGACCGCCGATGCCCTGACCGGACTGCTCAGTATCGGCAAGTCCCGCCCGGAATTCGCCGGTAACTGACGTGACCCGTCGCTAAGTACGAGGGCCTCAGGCGTCGTAGTACACCCCAAAGACCATGCGGGCCTACATCGTGCCGGCGAGCTGCCGCGACAGCGCTGAGATCCGCCTCGTCGAGCGGCCCAACCCGACACCGGGGCCGAGCCAGGTGCTGGTCCGTATCCGCGCCGCCTCGCTCAACTACCGCGATCAGGCGATCGCTGTGGGCCAGTACATCGGCGGCCCGCTGACCCGCGACACGATCCCCCTGTCGGACGGCGCGGGCGACGTGGTCGCGGTCGGCCCAGGCGTGACGACATTCAAGCCTGGCGATCGTGTGGTCGCGACGTTCAATCAGACTCCACCGGACGGTTCGCCATTCGGCGCGCGGCAGGCCTTGGGCTCGCCACTCGACGGCATGCTTGCGGAACTCGTCGTCCTGTATGAGGACGGCGTCCTGCCGATCGCCGAAGGCCTCTCCTACGAGGAAGCCGCGTGTCTGCCCTGCGCGGGCGTCACCGCGTGGCATGCGTTGATGCACGCCGGACGGCCGCTCGCCGCCGGCGACACCGTGCTGGCGCTCGGCACGGGCGGCGTCTCGACGTTCGCGCTGCAGTTCG
>Ga0326726_10005809_pt1 | contig 11148 bp, 13 predicted proteins | sample MHFenrmetagenome_2_FD_207603 | JGI IMG/M metagenome (GOLD analysis project Ga0326726, IMG submission 207603) | Lab enriched peat soil microbial communities from Michigan Hollow, Ithaca, NY, United States - MHF15MN | ecosystem: Environmental > Terrestrial > Soil > Wetlands > Peat | place: USA...
CTTTCCGCTGCTGACTGCTGCTGGATTTAGCGGAGTGCATGTATCGCCCCGTATGGTGTATGTCGATGCCTCCCGCCCAGCACTTGTTGAAGGTTTCATAAAACTGACATTTACTGCAATGGTTGAAGGCGTCGGAAATGCTGCATGGGAGCAGGGCATGATCAGCCGGGAGGAATGGGATCAGGGAATCCGGGATCTCTATCGGACATGCGGGGAGGACGGGGTTTTCTGTTACACGTTCTTCAAGGCGACCGCACGGAAATGAGCGGAACCATGAGTATCTCTGTCATTCTTGTCCATCCCCGCGAAGGCAGCTTTAACCACGCAATTGCAGGAGTTGTGGCAGACACTCTGTGCGAATCGGGGCATAAGGTCATCTTCCACGATCTCTATGCGGAAAGGTTTGGTTCCGAGCTCCCGTACGCCGGGATCGTCCGGGATGCTCGCTTCTGACCAACAATAGCGGCATATTGTCGGGAGATCTCTTCGACGGATGGATCGTGATTATCCTCCCGAACTAGTGGGGGATGCCTCCTGATATTCTGAAAGGATAGGTTGACCTTATCCTGAAACCTGGGTCGCGTACCGGTTTGCGGAGTCTGACTCAGGTGAAGGCATCAGGGTGCCGGGAGGATGATGCGGGTTACCGGAAAAGTTGAGTTCGTTGAGGACAAGTCTCTGGAAGAGCGGCTCTAAAGAGATCGGCCTTGGGTAAAAGATGCTTTGAAGGCTGCCCTGAAGGATGCAGGGCTTCCGATGTTCCGGATGGCTCATGGTGACCCATACTTCTGGACCAGGGAAAACAATATGCGGGAGCGCGAAGCGCCCCACCTTAAATTCTGATTTTTCCTGCACTTTCGCGCTCCTCACCCGGCCCCTTTTTCCCTCTCCGCCTTCCCAATTAAGTGGGAGGACGAAATGGAGAGAAAGAAACAGAGCGAGGAGATCCTTGAAACCATCCGGGCAATGAACCGGTGCTGGACAGAAATGTGGAACGAAGACCGGTTCCGGGAATACATCCACGCTGATGCTGTTGCCATTGTCCCGGCAACTCCCGGACGTCTCGTGGGTCGGGACGCGTACGTGGAAGGTTGGCGCGGTTTTTTGACTGCAGCAAAGGTTCTTTCATGGGACGAGTCCGATCACCAGGTCCAATTATGGGCTGCCGGTAAGTGTGCCGTTGTCACGTACCTCTTCTCCATCCGTTTTGAAATGGACGGGCAGGTGCAGACCATGCAGGGCAGGGACATGTTCTTCCTTACGAAAGAGAAGAGGCGCTGGCAGGTGGTTGCTGACCAGTTCTCCCCGGAGCCGCTACCTGTATGAGAACTATAATGGTATGTTTAGAAGGTTGACTAGGAAACACATAGGGGACTCCCTCAAAACCGGTGTCCTTAGATACAAATAACTTACCGATATAAAAAAAATCTAAGGTATATGACGAAAAATTGTTCCTGCCGTTTTAAATTATTATATGATTAAGTATTCAGGAGATATTTCATGGACATGATCGCTCTTACCGGCTATATTGCCGGGACCCTCACTACCGTCTCGTTCGTCCCCCAGGTACTCCGTACCTGGAAACTCAGGGAGACCAAGGATTTCTCACTGGCGATGCTCCTTCTTTTTGCCGCTGGTATGCTCCTCTGGACGGCGTACGGTATCTGGATAAGCTCGTTTCCTATCATCGCTGCAAACGTAATTACCTTCGGACTTATCCTGTTCCTGCTCGGCATGAAGATAAGGTACCAGTAATATTTACCGGCGCATTGTCAGGCATCCAAGTGGGCCTGGAATCCTGAAAAAAGAGCTGCTTATTCCTGAAGGAGCACCAGGCACCCGGCAATTTTGTCGTGGAGGCCCTGTCGTTTCCTGGTGAGCCCAATCATGAGGAATCCGAGAAAGATGACCAGCGTGGAGATGATCTTTGCAAAGTGACGGAGGGTAACGCGTGCAAACGTGGGTTTGTTTCCCTCAAGGTCGGTCACTACAATGCGCATCAGCAATTTGCCCGGCGTTGCCTGGCTGCGCGACGACTCGAACCCGGCAAAATAGACCCACGGAATGACAATCAGAAGAATGCCATACGATGCGATGATCGATCCGTACAGGGCCGTCGATGTCCCCTCCGGTGTCAGCGAACTGACCGGTGCATGCTGGACGAGATAGAAGTAGAGATTCTGGATTCCCCGTGTCAGACCAAGAACAAACACAGCGACCACATCAAACAACAGGATCAGGATAAAATCCACAACAAACGCGATCAGCCTCCTGCCAAGGCCGGCATATACCCCGATATCCGGGCACTCCTCCTCTTCTGGAGTGGCGTTGAGTGTTGCCGGGACGGCTACAATATCCTCCCCACACCACTGACAGAATTTTCCTAAAGCATCAGTCTCTTTTCCACATTTCGGACAGAACATTCCCTCTTACTCCTGATAGGTAAAGTTAATCCGGGTGTCCTTTTTAATTTAACTGTTCTATTCTGCCATTTCATGCATTTATGCTGCCCGGAACCGCTTACTGCCGGGAAAATCCCTTTCATTGGGGCAAATGTCTATCAACCCGATTCCAGAGCGCAAATCAGAAATATAAAAAAATTAAAGGACTATTCATGAAATGCACCCCGATTTCGTTAGCCTTGGCCACTCTTATACTCTGTGCGCTCTCTGCCGGTTGTACCAGTCCGACCCAGACCGGGATCAACACTCCGGCAACAACAAGCATTCCCCTGCCTCCCCAGACAACCTCCACTTCCATGGCCACGGTAGTGTCAACCCCCATCGCGGTAGAAACCCTTCCCTCTGAACAAATCGTTGATGTCCAGGTCTATAAACAGCGTCCCGATGCCACGATCCACCTTATCTATAACGGCGGGAAAGGGGAGATCTTTGTCCAGAATATCATGATGCGGGTCACCCTCTCCACCGGCCAGGTGAATGAACAGTATTTAAACGACGGAGCAAGGAAGCCCCGCCGGGGGGACGAGCTGGTCATAACCGGCACCCGGGGGACCGACCAGGTTGCGGTCTTTCTCACCAGTGCAGGGAGAACCTACAAGATCTACGATAAGCCTCTTTCAAATCCCTACTACTAGAAGATCAATACTTTTTTAAAATCCGGCCGGTGAATTCAGCCGGTCGTGTGATCTTTTGCAATCCTTTCTGCATACTTCTGCGTTACATACCCAAGAGCGACGATGATGGCCACGACAACGCCAAGAACAAGCCATTGCTCGGCACCTGCAGTCCCTACCGCAAGTCTTGTCAGGAGGTTGAGCGGATTTGATGGCACCGCGAGCGCGAGGAGAATGACCACTACCAGTCCAGTCGAGAAGATGAACTGGGCTGCCGTCCGTTCACGATAATGGAGTGCCACCAGAGTTCCGATCATGATAAGGATGAGTGACGAGACGGTGACCTGGAGCAGGATCAGGCCCGAATTCTGGATCGCGATACCATTCACCATCAGAAGTACCAGCCAGGTTCCCGCCTGGATCGGCACGAGTAACCCGCAGGCCAGTACCTTGCCCCAGACCATTTCCGGGAAGGTGATCGGCGTCGAGATAAGCGTCTCCAGCGTCTCGTGCTGATACTCTTCGGTGATCAGATCGATCACAAGCGCCGAAGAGATGATCGCCGGCATGAAAACGAGGAGCGGGATGAGCAGGCCGTACACAAACTCATAGAAGTCTCCCCCACCCGTTGAGGCCGGGATCTGGAGCGGCAGCGGCTGTACGTCCAGCCGCCCTTCCCGGATCTGCCGGAGGCTCTGCTCGAATTTCAGGAAGATATCCTTGAGCTTGACATCCACGATGGCACTCTGGAGATCATTCTGCACGGTATAAAGGGTTATTTTGACAGGATCCGGTGCGTCAGGCCGCGTATCAGGCATATAAATAACCGCTGCCAGTTTGCGCTGCCCGAGGGCAGCGACAGCCGTTGAAAGATCCATCCGGTAGACCCGGAAATCCGGACTTGTCTGGAGATAGGTAAGTAACTGTGAGTCATTCCCCGCGTATGCGACGCTGTACCGGTAATGGGAATATTTTGAAAGTGATGAGGGATCGTACATCGACGTCAGCCCGACCATCAGGAATGACGAGAAGAGGGCGATAAAAAGCTGGAGCAGGACGGCAAGAAGTATTGTCCTCTCATTCAGGAGCCCCCGGAACTCCTTCTTTGCGATGATGGAGAGATGTCGGCCCTTCATCCAAGCCACCCCAGAATGAAATAGAGATTATACAGACAGTGCACGACCATCGCTATCGTAAGGCCGGGGACAAACCATCTCTTCCCCCCGAGTTTCAGGCACGTGGCGACGATGAGAACCCCGGCAAAGTGCAGCATCAGCGGCAGCCAGAGGGATCCCAGCGACAGGAAGAGGATGCTGCCAAAGACCGAGTCTGAGATCTGGGCGATGGTGATAAAGAGGAGAAGCTTTTCGGCAACCAGGAACCCGAACGCCGTTGCGCCGCTGGCAATAACGAGATTTTTCCAGGTAAAGAACGCGGCATCGCGGGAGAATATCGTGTAAATCCCGATCCCTTTCGCGAACTCTTCGATCAATGCGGCAAACAGGAGAAGGAAGACCAGTGAGTAGGGCATGGGCAGGTTGAAGAAGAGCACGAGGCACATCATTTGCACCATGAAAACGAACGGGATGGAAAAGCCGCTCAACAGGAACAGAGAGGTGAAAGGATATTTCGGGGGGAGGATTTCCGAGAGGAATTCACGGACCCGGGTCGCAAGCGGTTTTTCGGAGAAGAGCCGTTCATCCTTGAAATTTTTTGCCGCGATATAGAAGAGGACTGCTCCGGTGAGCCAGAAGAGTGAGGTCGAGTAGAGATAATCGGTAACCGTCCAGACGCTGCCCTGGATAGTGAGAACGATCAGCGTGAGCGGGGAGATGAGGCTGATCACGTGGACATTGGCAAAGATGCTCGGGAAGAAGAGGTACGAGGTTGCTATCGTCGAGAAGAAGATGGAGATGAACGAGAGCTCCTTAAAACTCCGGGAGAGCATCCCGATGAGAAGTGCATTTGCGAGGAAGAAGAAGATGATAGGGATGAGTGGAAGAAGGATGAGAAGCGGTGCCCTGAGGTAGAGAGTGAGCCCGGCGCAGATGACGAGCATGCCTATGAAATACGGAAGGGCTTTTCCGATAATGATTGATGATGCCTTTACCGGGGTGGACAGGAGGATCTCTCCTTTGCGCTCGATCCGTTCGTTCATGATGCTCATCATGAAGAACTGGGAGGTAAAGTAGAGGGGAAATATGAAGATGAAGACGAGAATGATAGAGTCGAACGGGAGCGGAGGCGAGAGTTGTGACGGCGTCTTGAAATTGCCCATCGCACCGCTGGATGTGAGTACATCTGTGTACCGCGAGATCTGGGTGTTCTGGGCATTGGACTGGACCAGCTGAGCCCGGAGCTGGTCCTCGGTAATAGACAGTGTTGGTGAAGGGGTGGGAATATTCTGAATCATTCCTTCAGGGATGGGGGCGACCCGGCTGGGGGCGGCACTGATATACTGGCCGCTCTGGGTGGAAAGGAAACTGAGCTCACTTTTAACGCTTTCGGAATCGATCCAGAGAGGATATGCCGCAAAGAGATCGGTCTCGGTATTATAGATACTATTGACATATTTCCCGTAATCCCGGGAGAGTGTTTTCAGCGCCGCGTTGGCTTTGTCGGTCCCGAGAGAGGATCCCTGCCCCCGCACAATAATCACGTCAAACGCATTCTTGTCTGCATTCAGCGTAGATGCATCAAGCTGATATACGGAAAAGCGGGCGTCGCTTGCAATGAGCTGGGCAACCTGTGGATCGTCAACTCCCACCCGGTACATCCCATCCTGCAGGTGAAGGCCAGTCTGGGCGGTGAAACCGGTGACAAGCACAAGAAGGACAAAAAGGATAATTGCCAGGGGCAGGACATCCCTGCTCATCATGGAGAAGGACTTCTTTACTTCCCAGCGGGCAATGGTGGCAATATCGGTTGGTGTGCTCATGGACGTTTCTTCCCTCAACAGGCAGAGCGGTAAAGATGCATCGAAACCCTGGCAAGGTTGGGTAAAGAGTTGTACCGGGTATCGGTCAAATAATCATCGGTATTGACACTGAACTAATCCGCAGACGCACGACCCCTTCCCGGGGGAATGCCTGAATCTTTCCGGTTCCGTCTATTTTCACTTCTATCTCCTCCATTTAGGGAGGCATCTTACCGGGAGGACGATGCCCGCATCCCAAGGTATATGGTGCACTCCGGGCAAACCTAATCGATAAGGTATCCCATGATCACTGCCCGTAACCTGACGAAAAAATTCGACGGTTTTGCCGCGCTGGATGATGTAAGTTTTGAATTTGAAGACGGGGAGATCTTCGGGATAATCGGGCATAACGGGGCAGGGAAGACAACCCTCCTCAAGATAATCTCCGGCCTGATAACGCCGACATCCGGTTCACTGTACATCAACAATATCGATGTGGTGAAACATCCACTGGCGCTCAAAGAAACCCTCGGGTACCTCCCTGAAGAGTCCCGGCTGTATGAAACGATGACGGCCGAGAACTACCTTGCATTTTTCGGGGAGATCTATGGGCTTTCGGCGCAGGAGATCCGGCTCCGCTCAACCCAGCTCTTCGCCGCGCTTTCGCTTGAACCTGAAGGGAAAAAGATCGGAGAGTTCAGCAAGGGCATGAAGCGGAAAGCGGCGATCGCCCGGTCGCTCATCCATAACCCGAAGTTCCTGGTGTATGACGAAGCGACCAGCGGGCTTGACCCCATGACATCGCGGTTCATCGCCGACTACCTGCGTACGCTCAAAAAGGAAGGCAAGACGATCGTGCTCTCGGCGCACAACCTCTACCAGGTAGAGGCGATCTGCGACAAGGTCATGATCTTAAAACGCGGCAAAATGGTCGCTTTTGGGAATATGCACCAGCTTCGCGACCAGTTCGGTACACTTACCTATACGATCTTCTTTGCGATCGAGGACCCGGGCAGGCTGATCGGGCATGCAAAACCCTACCGGCAGGAAGAGGGTTTCTTCATCTGGGAGGCTCAGGACATGAAGGAACTCAACGAATTAACCATTATCATCACCGAGTCCGGCGGGCGGGTGGAAAAGATCGAATCCCGGTACCCGTCGCTGGAAGAGATGCTGGTAAAGATCGGGAAATAAATTTTTTAGCTCTGTAGAATTTATACCGCCGTTCATTTTTTTGTTTACATTTTTAGGAGGCTATGAGGGTGACCCCCACCATATTTTTCTCGTTTCCCAGAGATTTCACTTCAACCTTCTGAGCGGCAATCGCATCTTTGGGGATCCCCCCAGCGGCTGAGGCGGAAGCAACGATAGACGCAGCCAAAAAAGCGTCAGAATAATTTTCCCACGATTTCTCCAGAGCCATTTTACCGCTTTTTCTTTTTGTCACCATAGTGCCCAAATCCTTTAGAAAAACCCAGCACAATCACTACTGGTGTTCACTCTTACGATCAATCATGCAGAACAGGAATCAACTTTGGATGAGGACGTTATTGTTCGCGAAGCCCGCGACAGTGACAGGGATGCGGTCATTGCCATCTTCAATCACTATGCACAAACCAGCTATGCAGCATACCCCGAGATGCCCGTCAATGAAAGATTCTTCGGGTTCTTACGTGAGGGAACACTTGCATTTTTTGTCCTCGAACACCATGCCCGGGTCATAGGTTTCGGGCTCATCAAACCGGTCCTGCCTTTCCCCGCGTTTATGACGACGGGAATGCTCACTTACTTCATCCTGCCGGAATTCATTTGTAAGGGTTTTGGAAATAAGCTTCTTGAACGGCTCACAATCGAGGCGGAAAAGATGGGAATGACCTCGCTTGTCGCGAATATGGCTTCAAAGAATACAGCCAGTATCCGTTTTCATACCCGCCATGGGTTTACCGAAGTGGGCAGGCTCCATAATGCGGGCATAAAATTCGGCGAGCCGTTCGATGTAATCTGGATGCAGAAAGAGTTGCCGGCAAATCCCGGGCTTTTACCTAGAGGATTGGAGAAATCGCGATAAAAAATTATGCCGTTCTCACCAGTGCCCCGCTGTTCCGGGCTGAGGTGATCACGGTCGATCCGCCCCCGTGTTCATCCATGAATTCCCGGGCTGCCTGTTGTATTGTCTGCATGTCCGTATCTCCGATCGCGTAGATGGTGGGACCAAATGAGCTCATGCCGGCCCCTGCCGCTCCAGCAGAACGCACCGTTTCAATAAGTGACCGGATCTCGTCCGGCTGCAGGTCCAGCTCGACTTTCTTGAACCCGAGACCCTGGATCGCATTGATCGATGAACCGAACAGGTCGAGATCCCTCTCGACAATGCCCGGGAGCATCCGCATAAGTATCTCGTGGCAAAGCGCCCGCACCTCGTCAACAGGGACCGGGCAGTGGGTCCTGAAGATGTCTTTCTCTTGAGCGCCGCTCGCACCGGGAGGAAGATGAGGAGTTGCAAGCAGGATATGCCAGTCGGAAGGAAACTCATGACGCACGATGACCGGTGGAGGGCGTACGCCCGCGGATGCTGAGGAAGGCCTGAACCCGTTCTTTCCGCGATCCTGTCCGAATGCATGTCCGCCGTCAACGATGAAACCTCCGTGTTCAAATGCGGCGGTGCCGATACCAGACGTCCCGCCCCGACCGATAAGGAATGCAAGGTCTTGTACCGCAACAGCCCTTCCATAGACCTCGGCAATCCCCCGGGCAGTTGCGAGCATCACCTGAGACCCGCCTCCCAGTCCGATATGGGAGGGGATGTTTTCCCGCACGGTAACCGATACACTTCCGCCAATCCGCAATCCTTGCAGGACTCTTTGTGCGGTATCAACGACCCGTTCCCGTGTCACGCTGTCGCACCCGTTCACTTCGAGTTCCGGGTTTGCGGATATCTCGAGAAGAATACCCGGTTCGTCCAGGGTTATTCCAACACCGCCATCGACCCGTCCGGATCCGCCATGCATATCGATGAGGGTAAGGTGGAGCCGTGACGGTGTCTGTACGATTACCCGGCGTTCATCAAGGAATCTGTTATAGGGGAACTGCTCTTCGATAAAGATCAACGGCTGACCTTCATGGATGATCCGGTACTGGCGGCTGAGCAGTGGTTCGTATTTCCCGATGGAAAATATCCTGCCCGCCTCTGCCGTTGCGGGGGATACCCGGGCATCCAGTATCTCGCGCCGCGACTCAATCCGGTGGTTCTGGATGATCCTCCCGACAGGAATATCAGCTTTCATCAGGTCATCTTTGAATTCCGGGGAAAGCCGCCCGATGGGAGCATGCGATATCGCATAGATCAGCACTTCACCACCGCCAAGCGTTTTGATCTCGACGACACGGTAATTGACCGGGTCACCCTGCCCGATCCCGAGCCGTTCAGCGGTTGCAGGATCGGCCGGGACGATCTTTTGTTCCCGTGTTTCAATAATGACCTGTTTTCCTGTAATTGCTTCAAGGATCTGGGTAACCGACCCGTCTGTGCCAAGAAGGAATTTCTGCATGGGAGACAGTCTTCCCACCTGGGTTTCGATCTCGTTCAGGCAGCGTGCAATATCCATTACAGGAACCTCACCGCTCCGGATAATAAGGATACTGATGTCATTCACCGGGTGGCAGGGACGTCTGCTGAAAGGTGACTACACCTGGGATCGATTACTTCCCCGCACCAGGACGGCGGGTAGTCTTCGTCCCGGCACGATCAGACCCTCGTGAACGATCCACAAGAGACATAACGGTGGTTATGGTCTCTTCGGTCAGCCGCCCCTTTTTTCCGATGATCTCGCCGCAATGGATCCTTAAAACCCGCGAAGCCAGAACATAGCTTTCACCGAAAAGATCGAGTCCCCCATCGGAAAAATCGTCAAGTGAAACCGGGACGCATGGCGCATCTGTTGCCGGCCTGCTGCTGATCGGGCAGAGAAAGACGTCATTGTGCTCCCCTCTTCCAATGACGAGCGCAGGGCGTGTCTTGGTCCCGCTCCGTTCGTCTATAGCAACCGGGGCGATCACGACATCCCCACGGGAATAATGTCCCATCCATAGTAATTCCGGTACTCAAGGGTATAAGGAGTTGGATGGAACGTTGGGTCCCTGACGGCGGACCGGATGCAGTGATTGCCACAGCCCACGAGGGTCGTCAGAATAATTTTCCCAGGAACTGTCCTGGAAATATAAATATAAATATTATGTCAGGAGATAGCCGCATACAAACGGAGTGGTGAAAGATGCAGTTTAAGGATATCGTGATGCAGCGGTATGCAACAAAAAAGTTTGATGGCAGGAAGATCAGCGAAGAGAAGATCGGGGAACTCCTTGAACTTGTGCGATATGCACCGTCGGCGCTGAACCTCCAGCCCTGGAAGATCAAAATAGTCACGGACCAGAAAATCAAAGATCAGCTCCGTCCTGCCGCGAACAACCAGGAGCAGATCACGAGCTGTTCACACCTGCTCGTTTTCTGTGCGGACCCCGATTATGAGGGACTTACCCGCCGGCTCGCGATCCTCTTTGCAAAATCGGGTGCTCCCGAAGAGATGCAGAACATGGTGATCGGCATGGCCCGGGATTTCACCCGGAAAATGCCGCCGGCACAGAAACTTGCATGGTCGCAGGCCCAGACGTATCTCGCGCTCGGGAATGCTCTCAATGGTGCAAAAGCGCTGGGTTTTGACTCCTGTCCGATGGGAGGGTTTGACCAGAAGGAATTCATCCGTATTCTCGGGATACCGGCGCCACTCGTCCCGGTAATACTCTGCCCGGTCGGGTACGCTGCCGACAAGCCGATACCGAAGGTCAGGTTTCCCAGAGAGGATGTCTTTTTCTGATACTCCCAATCTTTTTGAAAAAAGCAGGAGCAGTGCGCCTGTCGGCATCATAGGTTTTAATGTAAAAGATACAATGGGTGCATGATGGCATGCTGTGATTACTGTGGGAATGAATGCACGCTTCCGTTTACCTGCCAGTACTGCGGAGGAACGTTCTGCCCGGATTGCCGGCTGCCGCCCGTCCACCAGTGCACCGGGATAGACTCATGGAGGAAAAAACCCGCTCCCGGCGTGGGAATATCATATGGAAGGGGCGGGGCCGCAAGGGCAACCGTAGGCGGATA